>Ga0193712_1000052_pt1 | contig 17329 bp, 16 predicted proteins | sample H3a1metaG_FD_143053 | JGI IMG/M metagenome (GOLD analysis project Ga0193712, IMG submission 143053) | Soil microbial communities from a riparian zone of the East river system, Colorado, United States - H3a1 | ecosystem: Environmental > Terrestrial > Soil > Riparian zone | place: USA: East River... | reverse complement strand
CTTCTTCGGCGTGGCCTTGATTCCCCATCTGTGTCGCGACCTTGTATTTGCGCGCCGCCTCTTCGAGCTGCTTCACCTCCCACAGGGTCCGCGCCAACGGTTTCTGAATGCGGGTGTGCTTGCCGAGCTTCATCGCCATCATGCCCGCCACGGTGTGCGTATGGTCGGGCGTCGAGACGGTGACCGCGTCGATGTTCTTCGCTTCTTTGTCGAGCATGACGCGGAAATCCTTGAAGCGCTTCGCCAGCGGGAACGCGCTGAACGATCCTGCGGCCTGGCGATCGTCCACGTCGCACAGCGCGTAGATGTTCTCGGTCTTCCCCACGCCGCGGACGTCGTTTGCACCCATCCCACCGACGCCGATGCACGCGATGTTGAGCTTGTCGCTCGGCGCCAAGAAGCCACGGCCCAACACGTGGCGCGGCACGATCGTGAACGACAGGCCCGCCGCCACACCGCCGACGAACTTGCGCCGCGAGATGCGCTTTTTGCTCATGGCAGTACTCGGATCTTGATATTACGGAAGGCGACCCAATCACCGTGGTCCTGAAGGCCGATGTAGCCCTCGGCGTTGCGGCCGTAGTGTACGTGGGGTGCAAACTTGCTCGCCTTCACTTTCGCTTCCCACGCCGGGGAGCCCAGCTCGTACTCGACCATCTTCACGCCGTTGAGCCAATGCTCCACGTGGTTGCCATTGACGAGGAGCCGCGCCTGGTTCCACTCGCCCGCGGGCTTCACGATCCCGGGCGGCGCGGAGTCGATCCCGTAGTTCGCGCCCGCCGAGGTGAGCCGCGACGCGCCGTCGGGATGGTGCGCGTCGTCGAGCACTTGCATCTCGGGCGCGGTCCAGTAGATCGCGTCCTCATCCTCGCTGGCGCGGTAGAAGATCCCGCTGTTCCCGCCCGGCGCGATCTTCCATTCGAGCGACAGCTCGAAGTTCTTGAACTTGTCGCGTGTGATGATGTCGCCCGCTCCCGGCTGCGCGCGGGTCAGGGCGCTGTCCACCACCTGCCATCCGGAGCCGATCGAGTCGCTGCGAAAGTTGCGCCAGCCGGTCGTCGTGTGACCGTCGAAGAGCGGGCGCCACCCGTCATTGCGGGCGCAGCTCGTCCCCGTCGCGATCACGAGAGACCCCAACACGAGAGCAACACGAGGAGTTTTCATGGAGATGACATTACGGGCCGCCGGGCGAGTGCGGAAGTCGCGCCCACGCCACAATCTCAGGCAGGAATTCCGGCCAACTCCCGGATGCGGCTTTGCACGCCGCGCCGGGCGCGCTCGCTGCGCGTGATCACGAGAATCGCGTCGTCCCCCGCGATCGTGCCGATAATCTCGTTCCACCCTGCCCCATCGAGCGCCAGCGCCAGCGCTTGCGCGCCGCCGGTCGTCGTCTTGAGCACCAGCAGCGGCCCCACGCCCTCCGCCGAGGCGAGCATCGTGGGGAGGAGCTGCTCCAAGTGCGGCCGCACCCCAGAGGTTCCTTCGGACGACTCGGCGTAATGGGACCCGCCGTCCGGCGCGGCGACCTTGGCGAGACCCAGCTCGCGGATGTCGCGCGACAGCGTCGCCTGCGTGACCTCGAAGCCCTCGGCCCGGAGCAGCTCGCGCAGCTGCTCCTGACTCCCCACCGTGTCCCTGCGAATGATCCTCACGATGGCGGCGTGACGCTGGGTCTTCATGGGGACCGAATCTAGCTCGCCCGCGGGTTCTCGGCGCTGCGGTCGAAGACGACGCGCCCGGCGAGGACCGTCAACTGGGCGGTAACGGGCGGTAGAAGGCGGTAGGGGGCGGTAGACGTAAACAGGGCGAGGTCTGCGGCCTTCCCGACTTCCAGCGAACCGATGTCCCGGTCCCAACCCAAGGCTCGCGCGCCGTCGAGGGTCAGGGCACGCAGCGCATCGGTCCCGTCGAGTCCCGCCGCGGCGGCTTCGGCCCAGGGGTCCAAGTCGCCGACGCTCACGACCGAATCGGTGCCGAGACCGACCCTGAGGCCGGCCCTCCGGAACGCCCCGAGCGGCGCCGCGCCGTGTCCGTGGGCGCGGTTCGAACGGGGACAATGCGCGACGGCGGCGCCCGCCGCTTCGAGAATAGCGATGTCGCGCTGGTCCACCTGGACGCAGTGGATGCACAACGTGCCGACATTCAACAGGCCCAGGCGCCGCATGTATTCGACGGGCGCGCACTGGTGCGGCTCTACGGCGATGCCGCGGGCACGCCAGGCGTCGGCGAAGGGTCCGGTACCGGCCTCTACGAACTGGGTCTCTTCCTTTGATTCGGCGAGATGGAGGGCGACTGGCAAGCGCTCTCGCCGCGCGTATCCCACCACCGCCTCGTAGAGTGGCGCGCTGACGGTGTACGGCGCGTGTGGCGAGACGCCGATTCTCAGCTGCGAAGTTACCAGACGGCGAAGTTGCGAGACCGCGGTCTCGAGTTCCCGCATGCTCTCATCGAGCTTCGCGGGATCGGGGCCGAAGACTTCCTGATACACGATCCCGCGTCCGCCCAGGTCGTGCAACGCGCGCACGACCGCACCGGTGCTCCCGGTCTCTGCCACGCAGGTCACGCCGCGGGCCCAGCAGTCTTTCACGCCGGCGAGGGCCGCCGCGTAGAACGCGTCGGGCGTTGTGGCGTCTTTGAGCTCACGGACGCGCCGGATCCACTTGGGGAATTCGGGCTCGGCGTTTTGACCGGCGAGGTGCGTGAGCTCGAGATGGGTGTGGCAGTTGACGAGCCCGGGCACGAGGACGCCATCCCTGAATTCCCGCGTCTCTGTGCCGACGGGCGTGGGGACGTGGAGGTGCGCACCAACGGCGGCGATGCGGCCATTGCCATCCACAAGAACGGCGCCGTCCTCGATCGGCGGCGCCGTCACGGGATGCACCCGGCCTGCACGAATGCGCAGCACGCGCTAGGGCGTAATCCCGACGCCGAAGGGCGAGTGCACGTTGCACGTTTCGTTCGGCTCCGTGCCGGGATAGAACCACTCCCAGCGGCGCACCTCGATCGGGCAGAACGGCGTGGCGAGCTTCCCGTTGCTCCAATCCACCTCGCGCGTGATCAGGGAGTCGGGGCGCGGCCAGTCGGGGGGCGGCGGGCGGCGCTCGTACACGTCGCGCATGAACTTGGTCCACGCCGGCGCGACAATCCGCCCGCCGCCCGCGTTGCCCATGATGCGCTGCTGCGCGTCGTAGCCGACCCAGATCCCCGCCACGATCTCCGGTGTGAAGCCGACGAACCAGGCGTCGGTGTAATCGTCCGTCGTGCCGGTCTTGCCGCCCATGGGCACGCGGAGTCCGCCCACGGCGCCCGCGGCGGTCCCGCAGCGGTTCGGGCCCGTCCCCGGCTGGCAGCGCATCACGTCGCGCAGCATGTCGAGCATCAGCCAGCTGTGCTCGGGGTCCATCACCTGCTCGCGTTTGATGGTGGACTGATAAAGGATGTTCCCGTCGCGGTCTTCGATGCGCTGGATGCCGATCGGCTCGACGCGCGTGCCGAGGTTGGCGAACGACGAGTAGGCCGCGATGATCTCGAGCGGCCGCACGCCCTTCGCGCCGATGTGAATGGACGGATACGGCGGCAGCGCGGTGGTGATGCCGTAGCGGCGGACCTCACCGATCACGGTCTGCTCGCCGATGGCCATCCCCAGCTTGATCGTCGAAAGGTTGCGCGACAAGAAGAGCGACTGGCGCATCGGGATCAGGCCGAGCGTCGTGTCGTCGTAGTCCTTGGGCTGCCACAGCGAGCTGTCGAGCTGGATGACCGGTGGGTTGAGCGGCGAGTCGTCCAGCAGCGTGTCCACGGGCCACCCGGCGCGCACCGCGGCGGAGTAGACGAACGGCTTGAACGTCGAGCCCGGCTGGCGGACCGACTGCGTGGCGCGGTTCCACTTCGAGTCCACGAAGTCGCGCCCGCCGACGAGCGCGAGGATGTAGCCGGTGCGGGTGTCGAGGGCGACGAGCGCGCCCTGCAAGTAGGGCGAGAACGGGCCCTGGTCCTCCGCCGAGGCGCGGCCCTTCTCGACGTACTCGCGGTACGTGTGGCCCTGCCCCTCGAACTTGTTGTTCGCCGAGTAGGCCCCGGCCTCGATTTCATCGAGCTGCGACTGCAGCGCGCGCTCGGCGGCCTCCTGCATGTCGAGGTCGAGCGTCGTGTAGATCCGCAGCCCCTTCTCGTAGAGGTCGCGCCCGAAGCGGGGTTCGAGGAAGCTCGTCCTGAGCCACTCCACGAAGTACGGCGCGACGTCGCCGTAGCTGGTGCGGCGCGATGTGAGGACGAGGGGATAGGCCTTCCAGTACTCGCAGTCTTCCGGCGAGATGTAGCCCTGGTTGCGCATCAGGGTGAGCACGACGTTGCGGCGGGCCACGGCGCGGTCGGGGTGGTTGCGCGGATTGTAGTTGCCCGGAGCCTTCGGCAGCGCGGCGAGCGTCGCCGCTTCCGCCACATTCAGGTCCCGCGCCGACTTACCGAAGAACACCTGCGAGGCCGCTTCCACCCCCGCCACGTTGGGGCCGAGGCTGATCTGGTTGAGGTAGAGCTCGAGGATCGTGTCCTTCGGGAAGTTGCGCTCCAGCTCCACGGCGACGCGGGCTTCCTTCAGCTTCCGCGCCAGGGAGCGCTCGCGGCTGATCTGATCGGAGAAGACGTTGCGCGCAAGCTGCTGGGTGATCGTCGAGAAGCCCCTGAAACGGTTCAGGACGGCGCCGGGGAAGCGCACGAAGTCGATGCCGTGATGCGAGTAGAAGCGCTTGTCCTCCGTGGCGATGAACGCCTGCCGCAAGGGCAGGGGCATCTCGGCAAGCCGCACGACCGTGCGGCGCTCGATCCCGAATTCGGTGATCAGGCGCCCGTCGGCGGCGTACACCTTGGACGTTTGCTGGGGACCGATCTGGGGATCGATGCGGGCAATGCTGGGGCACCGTTCGGCGGCGCAGACGCGGGTCCAGGAGCCGTAGCCGAGCCCGATTCCAAACAGGCAGGCGAGGGCCGAGCCCGTCAGAGCGCGCCTGCGCTGCTGCGGGTCGTACCACCAGCGCCACAGGAACGACAGTCGGAAGGGCGCGGCGGGAGCCGAAGGGGAGGTCGGAACGGCCATCTCGATTACAACCTAGTGAGGGGGACGTGCGCTTGCCAGCGCTTGCCAGTCTCGCGGGAGCTTCGTACGATTCGCCGCCATGAGCCCTCCTCCGGTCCTCAGCGAACTCGAGTGGCGCGGCTTCGTGCAGCAAGCGACGCCGGGCCTCGCTGCCCACTTCGCGCGCGGGCCGGTCACGGCGTATTGCGGCTTCGATCCCACGGCACCGAGCCTGCAAATCGGGAACCTCATGCCGCTGATGCTGCTCGCGAATCTGCAGCGGCACGGCCACCGCCCGATCGTGTTGATGGGCGGGGGCACCGGCTTGATCGGCGACCCGTCCGGCAAGCGCGGCGAGCGACCGCTCCTCACCAAGGAACAAATCCGCGAGAACCTGCAGCGCCAGCGTGACCAGATGGCACGGTTCCTCGAGTTCGGCGCGGGCGCCACTGCCGCTTTGCTCCTCGACAATGCGAAATGGCTGGGCGCGCTGGGGCTGATCGACTTTTTGCGCGACGTGGGGAAGCACTTCACGGTCAACGTGATGCTCCAGAAGGAATCGGTGCAGGCGCGGCTCGAGACCGGCCTCTCCTACACCGAGTTCAGTTACATGTTGCTCCAGGCCTACGACTTCCTGCACCTGTTCCGCGAGCGGCAGTGCACGCTGCAGGTGGGCGGGAGTGACCAGTGGGGCAACATCACGGCCGGCGTGGACCTCATCCGGCGCGTGGAGAACGGCGAGGCGCACGGGCTCGTGGCGCCGCTCGTGACGATGGCGTCGGGACAAAAATTCGGAAAGAGTGACGCGGGCGCATTGTACTTGGACCCCGCGCTGACGTCGCCCTACAAGTTCTACCAGTTCTGGATCAACGTGGACGACCGCGACGTGGAGAGTTACCTGAAACTCTTCACCCTGAAGTCGAAGGACGAGATCGAGGCGCTGGTCTCGCAACACAAGAAGGACCCGGCGGCGCGCGCCGCGCAGAGCGCGCTCGCGACCGACGTCACGACCCGCGCGCATGGCGCGGACGCCGCGGCGAGCGCCGCGGCGGCGGCCGGCGTGCTGTTCGGCGACTTCGACCCGCGCGGCGCGGGGCCCCGCGTGTTCGAGATCCTGGCGCAAGAGATCCCGACGACCTCGGTCGCGCGTGACGTCGTGACCCTGGTGGACGCCGTGGTGCAGACGGGACTCGCCAAGTCCAAGAGCGAAGCGCGCCGCGCCATCGAGCAGGGCGGGATCTACGTGAACCAGCAGCGCGCCGACGAGATCACGCCCGCCGACTGGATCGGCGGAGGAAGCCTGCTGCTCCGCAAGGGCAAGAAGGACTACGCGCTGCTCAAGGCGCAGTGATGGACGCACGCGTCGCGCTGCTGCTCGACGTGTTCGATCAGGCCTACAAGGCTCCCGCCTGGCACGGCACACCCTTCAAGGGGACGATCCGCGGGCTCACAGTGCGTGATGCGCTGTGGCGGCCGCGACGCGGACGGCACAACATCTGGGAGCTGGTGCTGCATACGGCGTACTGGAAGTGCATGGTGCGGCGCCGCCTGGTCCGTGACCCCGCGATCGAATTCCCACGCCCTGGCGCCAACTTTCCCGCTCTGCCCGCGCGGCCCAACGCCCAAGCCTGGAAGCGCGACCGCGCCTTGCTCGACGAGCAGCACGCCCTGCTGCGGCGCGCGATCGCCCGGCTCGATCCGGCCCAGCTCGGCCGCCGGGCGTGGCGCTCGAAGTGGACCGTGGCGGCGAACGTCTACGGCATCGCGTCGCACGATTTGTATCACGCGGGGCAGATTCAGCTCATCAAGCGACTGAAAGGCTAGCAATGTTCATCGGCCACTACGCGTTGGGTTTGGCAGCCAAGCGGCTGGCGCCACGCACGTCGCTCGGCACCCTCTTCGCGGCGCCGACGTTCGCCGACTTGCTGTGGCCCGTCTTCCTGCTGCTCGGTTGGGAAGAGGCGCGCATGGTCCCGGGACCCAATCCGTTCCTGAACCTGTGGCTCGATTCCATCCCGGTCTCGCACAGCCTGGTCGCGCTGATCGCGTGGGGCCTGCTGTTCGGTTATCTGTACCGCAAACGCACCGGCTACGCTCGGGGCGCGCTCGTCGTGGGGCTGCTGGTCCTCAGTCACTGGGTGCTCGACGTCGTCACCCACCGGCCCGACATGCCGCTCTACCCGGGCGGCGTGACCCTGGGACTCGGGCTGTGGAACTCGGTGGCCGGAACGTTGATCGTGGAAGGGCTGCTCTTCGTCGGTTGCTTGGCGATCTATCTACACACCACGCGTGCGCGCGACGGAATCGGCCGCTGGGGATTCTGGGCCTTGATCGTGGTCCTGCTGGGGTCCTACGTGAGCACGCTATTCGCGCCCCCGCCGACGGACATGAAGGCGATCGCCGTGTTTGGGATTGTGTTCGGATGGCTCTTCGTGTTGTTCGCCTGGTGGGTGGACCGGCACCGCGAGCTACGTCAGGTCGTCTAGAACCTCGACCACCTTCTCCATCTCTTCGACAGTGTTGTAGACGTGGGGTGATAGACGGATCGCCCCTTCGCGCAGACTGCACACGATGCGTGCCCGCTTGACGGCATGAAAAGCCTCGGCGGCCTTGGGCGGCGCGACGCACAGGATCGCTGAGCGATGGCGATCGTCGAGTGGTGACGCGATGCGCACCCCGTTCTCGTGCGCCCACTTCACGATCGGCTCGTGCGCGGCACGCGTGAGCTCCGCGATGTCGCGGATACCGATCTCGAGCAACAATCCCAGCGACGTGGTCATCCCCACGAAATCCTGAAACGGGAGGGTGACCATCTCGAAACGGCGGGCGTCGGCGCGGAAGGTGGGGTTGTACTCGGTGAGGCGCGAGAAGTCGTCGGTTCCTTCGAACGCCATCCAGCCGGTGATCGCGGGCTCGAGCGTCGGGATGAGCTCCTTCCGCACATACACGAAGCCCGACCCCCACGGCGAGAGCAGCCATTTCTGGCCCCCGCAGGCGAGGATATCCACGGGCGTCTCGCGGACATCGAGAACGGAGTTGCCGACGCCCTGGATCCCGTCCACCACCAGGTACGTCCCGTTGGCGCGGGCTGCGTCACCCAGCTTTTTCAGGTCGGCCCGGTAGCCGTTGGAGAACTGCACGAACGACCCCGCCAGCACGCGGACCCGCGGGTCGCGCAGCCGTTCGAGCATGTAGTTTTCGTCGGGCCACCCCTCCGCTCCGCACCGCGCCACCTCGACCTTGATGCCCTCCTTCTTGAGGAGCATCCACGGATACACGTTCGCCGGGAACTCCTTGTCGGACAGCAGCACGATGTCGCCGGCCTTGAGCGGCAGCGCCCTGGCGGCGAGATGCAACCCGTAGCCCGTGTTTGTCGCGAGTGCGATCTCGGCCGGGTCGGCGTTCAAGAGGTGCGCGATGCCGAGCCGAGCCGCCGCGAGGCCGGCCTGGAGCTCGCGGTCCGGCAGGAGGTGCGGCGCGGTGCGCTTGGCGGTGAACGCGTCGAGCGCGCGGCGCGTGCGTTCGGGGATGGGGCCGATGGAGGCGTTGTTCAGGTAGACGGTGTCGGCCGTCCAGGGGAACTCGGCGGCGCGCAGCGCGCGGAAGCTTTCGCGCAGCGCGCGCACGCGCGTGGGGTGATAGGCGATGTCGGTCACGCGGCTTTTCCCCGTACGTCGAGCGCATCGCGCAGGCCGTCGCCCAGCAGGTTCGTGCCCAACACGGCCAAGCCGATCGCGAGGCCCGGGACGAGCGAGACCCACGGCGCCACGCGCAGCAAGTCCCGTCCCTCGGCGACCATCGCGCCCCACGACGGCGTGGGCGGCTGGGCCCCAAGGCCGATGAACGATAGCGCCGCCTCCGCCATGATCGCGCCGCCGATGCCAAGCGTCGCCGCCACGATGACGGGCGCTACGACGTTGGGCAGCAGGTGACGCGCGATGATGCGGGCATCGGAGGCGCCGAGCGCGCGGGCCGCCTGCACGTAATCGAGTCGCCGGACCACCAGCACCTGACCGCGCACCAGACGCGCCATTCCCGCCCACCCCACGACGCCGATGACGACGAACACGACCGGGAGCGATGGTTTCACGGCGGCGGCGATGGCGATCAGCAAGAGGAGCGACGGAAAGGCGAGGGTCACGTCGGCAACACGCATGATGACGCCCTCGACCCATCGTCCGTAATAGCCGGCGACGAGCCCGAGGGTGACGCCGAGCGTCATCGCGATTCCTTGACTGATGAGCCCAACCGCCAACGAGAGCCGCGCGCCGTAGAGCACGCGCGAGAGGATGTCGCGACCCTGGGCGTCACTGCCCAGCAAGAATGCGCTCGAGGGCGCGCGCAGACTCGCGGCAAGGTCGCCCCGGAACGGATCGCCCGGCGCGAGGAGCGGCGCGGCAACGGCCAGGACGACGAGTGCCGCGACGATCGCGAGTCCGAGGCGGCCCCAACGGTCACGGGCAAGTCGTTTCCAGACGAGTGGCGCGGGCATGGGGGACCTGACTACGTTACTCGGACGTTCACCCTCTGGGCAAGCGGACACGCGACGTGAAGCGAGACACGCCGTTCACATTGGTGCTGGGCGGCGGCGGCATGAAGGGGCTCGCTCACATCGGCGTGCTCCAGGCGCTCATCGAGCGCGGCCTCCGCCCCACGCACATCATCGGTTCCAGCGTCGGCGCCCTCGTGGGCACGGCGTGGGCCGGCGGCATGGGCCTCGCCCTGCTGCGCGAGATCGCGCTCAGCCTGAAGCGCAAGGACGTGTTCGCGGTCGCGCACGCCGACATGGCGTTCAAGCGCATGCACTCCCCCGCCCTGTTCCGCCGCGATCCGCTCGAAAACCTGATCAAGCGCCTCGTGGGGGATGCCACATTCCAGCAGCTCGACCCGCCGTGCGCGGTCAATACCGTGGACCTCAACTCGGGGATGCAGGTGTTCTGGGGCCTTCCCGGCCTCGACGACATCCGGGTCGCGGATGCCGTATTCGCCTCCTGCGCGCTGCCCGGGTATCTCCCGCCCCACGAGATCGCGGGCCGTTTCTACGTGGACGGCGCGGTCGTCTCGAACCTGCCCTTTCCCGCGGCCCGCGCCCTGGGGAGCGAACCGATCCTCGCGGTGGACGTCTCCGCCTCGAGCGCGTTCAAGGCGGACACGCAGGACGAGGGCTTCGCGGGCGTGTTCGCGCGCGCGACCGAAATTCTGATGCAGACGCTGCTCGAGCAGCGGTTCCAAACCTGGACCACGCCGCCCATCTACTACATCCATCCGCGCGTCGAGCACGTGTCGCTGTTCTCGTTCGATCACCTGCGCGAGGTGGTGGAGGAAGGCTACCGCGCGACGATCGCGGCGCTCGACCGGCCTCAGGAATGGCCCGCGCCGGGCGACGAAGGGATCTTCCCGAAGCGGCGCGTCGTCGTGCGCGTGGAACGCGAGCGCTGCATCGGCTGCGGCGCGTGTCTGGTGCAGGCGCCCCAGGGAATGTTCGTCCTGGACGCGGATCGAAAAGCGGTGGTGACGCAGCCCGATCAAGACTGGTCGCCGGTGGACGGCGGCTTCATCCGCCATTGCCCGACCTACGCGATCACCGCCCGGCCGGCGACCCAGGCGACCGAAACGCTGCGTCGATCCGGCTGAGGTCGTTCACGACGCGGTCCCAGTTGTAGAACGTTTCCACGGCGCGGCGCCCCGCCGCGCCGAGGCGCTGCCGCAACTCGGCGTCGGCGAGCAGCGTGTTGATTCCCGCGGCGACCGCCAGAGGGTCATCGGGGTCCACGAGGATCCCCGTCTCTCCTTCACGCACCGCGTCGGGCACACCTCCGGAGCGGCCGCCCACGACCGCCAACCCGCACGCCGACGCTTCGACGAGCGAGATCCCGAAGCCCTCCGCGAGCAGGTCGTGGCGCCGCGATGCGCCGACGTAGAGATCGGCCGCGTTGTACAACGCCGGCAGGTCGGCGTCGGGGACGGCGCCGAGGAATCGCACCGCATCGCCCAAGCCCAGATCGCGGGCGAGTTGCTCGAGGTGCGGCCCGCGGTCGCCCACGCCGGCGACCGCGTACCGCGTCCCGGGATGCGCGGCGCGCACGGCCGGAAGCGCCTTGATCACCGTGTCGATGCCTTTGTGCCACTCGAGCCGCGCCACGGTGAGCAGCCAGGGGCCGTCGTCCAACCTGTAACGGGCTTTCACCGCTCGCGCATCCACGCCGGGCCGAAAGTGCTCCGGCGTCGTGCCGAGCGGCACGACCTGCACGCCGCGGGCCAGGTCGTGACATCCGAGCCGCTCGAGGACGCTGCGTGCCAGCGACGCCGTCCACTCGCTGATCGCGACCACGACCGCGGCGCTGCCGAGCAATTGTCGCCCGCTCCACCGCTTGAACGCGCTGCGGTGGATCTTGGCGTCGAGCAGCAGCAGCTCGGTTCCGTACGCGATCACGCCGTAGGGCACGCCGTGCCGCAGCTGCAACCAGCGCGCCGGATAGCCGGCCGGCTTCAGCTCGCCGCACCAGGTGAAGCCGGGTTGCGACCGGCGCGCGAGTCGCCCGGCACGCCAGGTCCACGCGGCCAGCCCCTGGAGCGTGCGCAGCCGCGTCGCCCGCGTGCCGACGCGGTCGATGATTTGCGGGAAACGCTGGTCGCTCGCGGGAGAATCGGGATACGATCCGGTGGACACGATGAGCGAATTGCGGGGGTAGCGCAGCGCCATCTCCCCCATCATGCGGGCGATGCCGCCGCCGTGCGGCGGGAAGTTGAACGCTAGGAGGAGACTTGTGATTCGATGTCCCGCAGGTCGCGGATGACGCGGTCCCAATTGTAGAACGTCTCGATCGCCTTGCGGCCCCCCTGGCCGAGCCGCCGGGCGAGGAGCTGGTCCTCGAGCAGGCGCTTCAGCGCCGCGGCCACGGCCGCCGGGTCGTCGGGGTCCACGACGAGGCCGGTCTCACCGTCGCGCACCGCTTCCGCCAGACCACCCGACTGACCCGCGATGACCGGCAACCCGCAGGCGCTCGCCTCGGCGAGCGCCACGCCGAACCCCTCGACCCGGGTGCCGTCGGCGCGGCGCGAGACGCCGATATAGGCGGCCGACGCGTTGAGGAGGAGCGGCAGGTCCGGCTCGGGGACATTGCCGACGAACCGCACCGCGGCCGCGATGTCGAGGTCCTCAGCAAGTTTCTGGTAGGTTTTCTTCTTCTTGCCGGCGCCCACGACCAAGTAATTCACCGTGAAGCCGCCGCGACGGCACTCCGCCACCGCCTTGAGCGCCATGTCGATGCCCTTGTACGTCTCGAGCCGCGCCACGGTGATCACCCACGGGTCGCCGTTGAGACGGTAGCGTTCGCGCACTTCGCGCGCGTCGAGACCGGGGCGGAACTGGTCGGGGTCGGTGCCGAGGGGGACGACCTTCACCTGTTCGGCGAGCGGGTCGAGCCCCAGCTCGCGCAGCACCTTCTGGGCCTGCTCCCGAGTCCACTGGCTATTCGCGACCACCGCCGCCGCCGAGCCGAGCAACGCCTTCGAGGTGCGCCGGCCCAAGGGGGAGTGGTGGATCGCGTGCAGCTCCTTCAGGAGGTCGCCGCCGTGCACCAGGACGCCGTACTTGACCCCCACGCGCTCGTGGACCCACTTCGCCGGGTAAGCGCAGGGGCGGATCGAATCGCACCAGGCGAAGCCCGGCTTGTGCTGTCGGGCGAGCGTCGAGACGCGACGCGACCACAGCAACAGGCCGGGGAGGGTCTTGAGGGTGCGGGTGGGAATGGGGAGGCGATCGATGACGGCGCCGGTGAAGCGTGCGTCGGCGTCCTGCGAGTCGCGATGCCGGCCGGTCGAGACGAGCAGCTCCCCGCGCGGATAGCGGCGCGCGATCTCGCCCATCATGCGGGCCACGCCGGTCTGCATCGGCGGGAATTCGTCGGTCAAGAGAAACGTCTTAGGCACCGCGCTGCTCCCCTCGCTCCCACAGGAAGGCGTACTTCAGGAACACGCCCGCGGCGCTGACCCCGGCGTGAATCACGCCCAGCCGCCCGTCGAACACGCTGCCGTGCAACAGGTACTCGCGCCAGAACCGCGCCGCCGGACGCAGCGTGAGGTCGCTCCACGAGGCGCGCCGGCCCCCGGCCGCGAGATCGTCGGCGCTCATGCGGCTATAGGTGATCAACTTGTCGAGGTGGTGGCGCAGGTCGCGGTAGGGTGTGTGGTCGAGCTCGTGGGTCAGCGCGCCGAAGTCGGTGACTCCCTGCAATCCCGGGTGCGCGGTTGAGCCGCCAAAGCGACGATCGCGCCGGAACAGGCGCACGACCCAGTCGCGCCCCCAATGCCCCCGCCGCAGCACGTGACCGTGGAAGAGATTACGGCGTTTCACGCGGTAGGCTTCGTGCCGCGGCGACGCGGCAACGGCGGCGAGCTCCGCCGCCAGGTCGGGACCGATGCGCTCGTCGGCGTCGAGGGCGAAGACCCATTCGTGCCGCGCCGCCGCGATGCCGGCATTACGCTGGGCCGCGATCCCCGCCGCGCCGTCCAGCACGCGCGCCCCCGCCGTCCGCGCCGCCGCCGCGGTCCCATCCTCCGACCCTGCGTCCACGACGATCACTTCCCCGGCCCACGCCAATCCACGCACGCATTCGGCGATTTGGCTCGCCTCGTTCAGCGTGGGAATCACAACCGTGAGCGGCGCTGGCATCGGTTCGAATGTTAACGGGGACGTCGCCCGCCGAGCAATCGGCGTCGTTCAATCGCCTCCCCATACACGACCTCGGTCCGCTCGGCGGTGCGCTCGAGTGTGAAGCCCGAGCGCACGAGATCGCGTCCGGCGCGGGCAATCCGGCTGCGAAAGGCGCCGTCGCCCAACACGCGATCGAGCGCCACGGCCCAGGCCATGGGATCGAGGGGCGGCACGAGCAGGCCCGTTTCCCCGGACGTCACGAGGTCGGGGTTGCCGCCGGCTTCGGACGCGATCACGGGGAGCCCCAGCGCCATCGCTTCGAGCAGCGCCTGCGACAGGCCTTCGATCCGCGACGGGAGAGCGGCGAGGGCAGCCAGGCGGTAGAACGGCAGCGGCCGCTCCGTGAACGACACGAAGGCCACCTTGTGCCGTCCGGGCAACGCATCGCGCAGGGCGATCAGGTCGCGATCGGGCTCGATCCCGACGCACGCGACGGCCACCGGCCGGCGCAGCGTCGGCAGCGCGGCGAGGAGAACGTGCTGGTCCTTGCGCCGCGCCACCACGACGACCACGGGTCGGCCGTCGAGCTGGCCGAGGGCGGCGCGCGCGGCGGCAAGGTCCGCCTCCGACGGCTCGGCGTCGACGCGCTCCAGGTCGATGCCGTTGGGCACGACGCGCAACCGTCCGCCGGGGTGGAACCGGCGCCGCAGCGCATTCGCGACCGCCGCGCTCACGGCGATCGTGCGGTCGGCGGTGAGGCCGATCGCCACGAGCTCCGGCGGCGAGGTCAGGGGCATCGTGCGCCGCGTGACGACGAACGGCTGCGGCAGCCGGCCGCGCCAGCGCAGCCACGTGAGGGCGCGGCGGTCGCGCGTGTCGTGACTATTCACCACGTCCACACCCCGCCGCGCGATCACATCGGCGATCGCGTCGGCCAGCGGGCCAAGGCGGCGGAACGGCAGGGGGACGACTTCGAGCCGCGCCTGGGCGGCGAGCCGCTCGAGCAGCGTCCCGGGCCGGCACCCGACGAGCACGCGGTGACCGCGCCGCGCCAGGTGGACGCTCAGGCTGACGATGGATTGCGTGGAGCCCGCGCCTTCGCCCGCGTGCGTGAGTTGGAGAATCGTCAGCGGTTGAGGCGACATGCCCCGAAGGTAGTTATACTGGGGCGCCCATGCACGTCGTTGTCGCGTCGCACCACCGGTTGCCGGTCGAAGGCTATGGCGGCACGCAGCGCGTCGTGGTCGCACTGGTGCGCGGCCTGGCGGAGCTGGGCCACCGCGTGACGCTGCTCGCGCAGCCGGGCACCCGCGTGGCGGAGGCGGCGAAGGTGGTCGAGGTGCCGCCCAAGATTCTCAAGGACGCGGGCGCCGACCTGGCGCCGTTCCTGCCTGACGGCGCCGACCTGCTCCACGTGCATTTCCCGCTGAAGCGCGGACCCGCCGCGCTCCCGTTCGTGCAGACCGCGCACGGCAACTGGAAGCCGGGCCTGCCGCTCCCGCCCCACACGCTCTTCCTCTCGCGCGACCATGCGCGGCGCCACGGCAGCGAGGCGTTCGTGTACAACGGCCTCGATCCCGCCGAATTCGTGTTTCGCCGGCGCAAGGAACAGTGGGACCTCTTCCTCGGCCGGCTGCACAGCACGAAGGGATACCACTGGGCGATCGAGGCGGCGAAGAAGACGGGCCGGCGGTTGATCGTGGCGGGCGGCTGGCGGCCGAGCTTCACCGGCGCGATCAAGTACGTCGGCGAAGTGGACGGCAAGCGGAAGGCCGCGCTGTTGGCGCGGGCGCGCTGCCTCTGGATGCCGGCGTTGTGGGACGAGCCGTTCGGGCTCACCACGATCGAAGCGTTGTTCTCCGGCACGCCCGTGCTCGGGACCCATCGCGGCGCGCTCCCCGAAATCCTGACCCCGGCAGTCGGCGCGATGTGCGACACGCTCGAGGAGATGCTCGACGCCGCCGAGACGATCGGGACTCGATCGCCCGAGGAGTGCCGGGCGCACGCCGAACGCTACTTCACGCACCGCGTGATGGCAGAGGAGTATGTCCGGGTGTACCGCGCCGTGATCGAGACCGGGAATCTGCCGGCGGGCCGGGCGACGCCCTACGCCAACTCGTAGTTGCGAAACTCGAAGAGCCGCGCCCCCGTCGTCCGCTCGATCCAATCCGACAGGTAGTACCGCAGGTGCTCGACCTTGAAGCGTCGCGGACCGATGACGCGCTCGGGATCGTGCGCGCGCGGAGCGATCCAGTCGCGGGCGGCCGCCGGGTGCGTCCCGGTGAACGGCTTCAGCAGGGGAATCCACTCGAGGTGGCCGCGCGCTTGCTCCTTGTCGAAGCGGTCGCCGCCCCACGGGTAGATCGTTTTCGAGATCTCGAGCTTCTGCTTGATCGCCTTCGCGGGACGGGCCCACCCGTAGTGAAACATCTCGGCGTCGGTGACCCGCGCGCGGATCTTCCGGTAGCCCTCCCCTACCCGGAATCCCTGCGCCCCCTGATAGGGACGGACGTCCTTGCCGAGACGGACGCAGCGCACCTCGCGACGGTACCAGCGGCGGCTCGTCGCGACCTGATCGAACCCGCCATAGAAGTGCTGATACTTCACGAGCAACCCCTCGACCTGCTCGTCGCCGTCCCACTCGGCGACCTTCTCCTTCAGGATGCGCGCGCCGGTCTCGTGCAGCACCTCGTCGGCTTGGATGTAGATGCCCCACGAGCCGCGGCAGGCGTCCATCGCGCGCTGCGTCTCGATCGAGAGCATGATGTTCTTCTTGGTGAAGTCCCACTCGGTATCGATGATGCGGATGCGCGGATCGCCGATCGACGTGACGAGATCGCGGGTCTCATCCTCGGACTTCCCCACGTTGACGACGACCTCGTCGCATACGGCGAGGACCGAACGGATCGCCGGGACGATCGGGAAGTCGAGCTTGACGGCGTTACGGACGATCGTGAAGCCGGAAAGCATGTCAGGTCCGGAATTGCAGGTTGTAAAGGCGCCGGTAGAGGCCGTCGGCGGCGAGCAGGTCGTCGTGGCTGCCGCGCTCCACGATGCGGCCCTCGGCCAGTACCACGATGAAGTCCGCGTCCTGCACCGTGGCCAGGCGGTGCGCGATGACGAAGACGGTGCGGTGTGCCATGAGGCGCTCGATCGCCTCCTGCACCAGCCGCTCCGACTCGGTGTCGAGCGCGCTGGTCGCCTCGTCGAGGATCAGCAACGGCGGATCGCGCAGCAGCGCGCGCGCGATCGCGATGCGCTGGCGTTGGCCACCCGAGAGGCGCGTGCCCCGCTCCCCCAACATCGTTTGATAGCCGTCCGGGAGCCGCAGCACGAACTCGTCCGCGTTGGCCGCGCGCGCGGCGGCGCGCACCTGCTCGAGCGTGAAGTCGGTCCGCCCGTAGGCGATGTTGGCGAGTACGGTATCGTTGAGCAGCACGGTCTCCTGCGACACGATGCCCATCAGCCGCCGCAGCGAGCGGCGTGTGTAGCGTGTGATCGGCACGCCGTCGATCGCGATGTCGCCCCGGGTCGGCTCGTAGAAGCGCGGCAGCAAGTCCACCAGCGTCGTCTTGCCCGACCCCGACGGCCCGACGATCGCC
>Ga0193712_1000051_pt1 | contig 17417 bp, 18 predicted proteins | sample H3a1metaG_FD_143053 | JGI IMG/M metagenome (GOLD analysis project Ga0193712, IMG submission 143053) | Soil microbial communities from a riparian zone of the East river system, Colorado, United States - H3a1 | ecosystem: Environmental > Terrestrial > Soil > Riparian zone | place: USA: East River... | reverse complement strand
TCGGCGATCATCTGCTGGCGCATCAAATCGTGCTGGCGGTTCTCCATCGCACGGTGCTCCTATGCCTCTCGCGCGAGCGTGATCAGTGCAGGGAGGGCTTCTTGAGAAGATCCTGACGGTCGACCGAGCACACGCGAATGCGGGATACGGTGCCTTCGCGCACCAGGGTCATCGGAACTTCGACGCCCGCGGAGCCGGTACTCCAGATTTTCCGGAACAGGTCGGCAAGCCCGCCGACCCGTCCGCTCGCGACCTCGATCACGATGTCGCCGACCTGCACGCCTGCGCGTTCGGCAGGCCCGCCGCCCGCGAGGCCCGAAACCACGACATGCCCTTTGACTTCCGTCGCATAAAGGCCGAGCCAGGGGCGTGCGGGCCGCCGCGCCCGTCCGAGCTTCACCATGTCCTCGAGGATCGGCTCGAGCAGGTCGATCGGGACGATCATGTTGCCCTGAACGGTGCGGCCGCCCAGTTCTTCCTGGACCATCAGCGAGCCTATCCCGAGCAGCTGTCCCTCCCGGTTCATCAGCGCCGCGCCGCTCCAATGAGGGTGCGCCGGGGAAGTGAAGAGCGCTTCATCCAGCACGTACTCCCAGTAGCCGGCAAACTCCCGCCTGGCGATGAGCTTGGCCTTGAGCGCATGCTTGCGGCCGCCGTGACCTGCCACGACGACGTCGTCGCCGACGCGGCAGGAAGCCGCGGTACCCCGTGAAAGAGCCGGCGCGCCCAGCCTGCCCAGAGGCTGCACCAATCCGAGGCCGGTCGGCTGATCGAAGGCAAGCGGATGACCCGCAACCGCCGCGCCCTTGTTCGTGTTCAGCCAGATGGTCGTCGCTTCGGTGATCAGATAGCCGATTGTGAGCACCAGCCCATCGTCGCGGATGACGACGCCGTTGCCGATGCGTTCGGTGCCGAGGATCCCGGCGGTAAAGGCGTCCTCGGGAATCTCGGAGCGCAGCAGCACCATCGAGTCGAGCGCCTCTTCCAGGTCGAAGCGCGACTCCTCGGCATTGGGCTGCATCTCGGGCGGAAACGCCCAGTTGCTCAGGTCCGCCATGGGATTTCCCGCGGAATTCTCGCCCTTTATTCTATGGCAGAGCCCGGCTTGGTGTCACTCCCGCGCCGTAATTTTCCCGGTACACTCCGTTCGTCGAGGACGGCCATGAACATTCCAATCAGCATCGCGATGGCTTCCAATCCAAGGACCTGGCCGATTTTCGACGGCAGGGTCAAGCCGGACGGGATCGCGCTCATACCGAGCGCCGTGCATCCGTCGGAACTTTTCTGGCGACAGCTGCGTTTTGCCGATTTCGATGTATCCGAGATGTCGTTTTCCTCGCTGATCATGGCGAGATCGAAAGGCGATGACCGCTGGGCCGGCCTGCCGATTTTTACGACGAGAAAATTTTTCCATGCCGAAATCCTGGTGAGAAAGGATTCCGGGATCGACCGGCCCGGCGACCTGAAGGGGCGGCGTGTCGGCGTTCCCGAATACCAGCAGACCGCCGCGCTGTGGACGCGGGGCGTGCTCGAGCATGAGTTCGGTGTCGCGCCGAAGGACATGCAGTTCTGGATGGAGCGCAGTCCTTCGCACAGCCACCGCGGCGCGATCGGCTTCTCGCCGCCGCCCGGGGTGACGATCAACCAGATCCCGCCGGAGAAGAACATCGGGTCGATGATGGTTTCGGGGGAGCTCGATGCGACGATCCATTACATCGTGAATCCCAACCTCGTCGACCGGAGCACCGCCGACTTGTGGAACCATCCGGCGATCAAGCCTCTCTTCCCCGATCCGGTCGCCGAAGGCATCCGCTACTACCGCAAGACCGGCATTTTTCCGATCAACCATGGAATGGTGATCAGGAAGGAGATCGTCGAGAAACACCCTTGGATCGTCCTGAATCTGTACAAGGCGTTCGAGCGCGCGAATGAAATCGCGAACCGCGAGCGCCTGGAGCACGCCGAGTATCACGGCGCTGCGGGACTGCTCACGGGGGAAGCGAAAAACGCGCTGGGCGTGCAGATCGTGCAGCACGGCATCAAAGCCAACCGCAAGGTGCTCGAAACCGCCGCGAGCTACTCGCACGAGCAGGGGCTGACTTCGCGGCCGGTGGCGCTCGAGGAGGTCTTTGCCGCGAGCGCGATGGAACAGTGAAAGGCTGGCAGTAAAGGCGGGCCGGCCGCTCACCGCGCTGCGGCTTCCTTCCCGAGCAGCGCCTCACGGAAGCGATGCTTCAGATGGGCGCCGTCCCGCGGCGGGAGAACGAGCGGCAGGCTGTCGCTCTTCACCTTCACCTGGAAGAAAAGCGGACCTCGGCCCCGGTAGACGCCCGAGCGCACGGCCGCAATCCCGGCGTTCGCGCGGACGATACGGGCGTCGGCAAACCCGCACGCGCCTGCGACCGCGGCCAGATCGGTTCCGTACGCGGTGTGCGTTTTCTGCATTCCGGTTTCACCGTAGCGCTCGTTATCGAGCACCACGACGGCGAGGTTGCCCGGGCGCTGCGCACCGATGGTGGCGAGGCTCCCCAACCCCATCAGCATCTCGCCGTCCCCGGTGACGACGAGCACGCGGCGCGTCGGCTGCGCGAGCGCAAGGCCCAGGCCGATCATGCACGCCGACCCCATCGCGCCCCACAGCGGGAAGGTGAGCGGATGATCTCCCGCAGCCGTGCAATCCCACGCGGCCGATCCGAGCCCGGCGACGACGAGCAGCTCGCCGCGCCGCTCGAGAAGCGCCGCGACGACTTTGCGGCGATCGAGGCCTGCGTTGCTCAAGGTTTCCCGGCGAACGACTTCGCGCCGATCATGCGTTGGGCGATCAGCACCGCAACCGCGCCGTAGCCGCCGAAAGCGAGCTGCGCCGCCGAGGTCACGGTGGCGAGAGCGTCCTCGGCGCGCTCGAGGCGCAGGGTGCGTACGCCGGCGAGCCGCAGCGTGTCCGGAGTCGCCTGTCCCATCGGAATCTGCCAGGGATTGAATTCCCCCCATTCGCCCCGCATCGTCACGATCATCAGAAGCGGAAAGCCGCAGTTCGACGCGAGCGTCAGCGCGTTGACGCAATTGCCCACCCCGCTCGACTGCATGAGAAGCGCGGCGCGCTCACCGCCCAGCCACGCACCTGCCGCGAGAGCGATGCCCTCCTCCTCGGTCGTGAGCGGCACGGCCGCCATGTCCTCGTCCGCGTGGCAGAGCTCGATCAGGCGCTTGTGGCCTGCATCGGGCACATAAGACACTTGACGCACGCGCTCCGACTTCAGCGCGCCATGAATCGCCGCCGGCCAGTCGATGGCCTCGGCGGAAGACGATTTTGATATTTTCCCCTCCACTATTCGCCCTGTATGATTACTGGCTTCCCAGCAACACCCATCACCCGCAAGGAGCAGCCGACATGAAACTCTACTACCACCCCGTATCCACCACCAGCCGCCCCGTGTGGCTGTTCATCGCCGAAAACGGCATCGATTGCGAGCTGAAGGTTGTCGACCTGATGAAGGGCGAGCACCACCAGCCGGAATATGTGGCGATCAACCCGAACCGAATGGTGCCCGTGCTCGAGGACGGCAATTTCCGCCTGACCGAGAGCTCGGCGATTCTCAAGTACCTCGCGGAGAAAACCGGCTCTCCGGCCTATCCGAAAGAGCTGCGCTCACGGGCAAAGGTGAACGAAATGATGGACTGGATCAACACGCAGGTCTGCCGCGAATTCGCCTATGGACTGGTCTACCCGCAGATCTTCCCCAACCACAAGCGGCGCAGCGACGAGGCGCACGCCGGCACGATCGCCTGGGGCAAGGAGAAGGCTCAGGCGTGGCTGAAAGTTCTCGATGAAAACCTGCTCGGGCCGAAGAACAAATACCTGTGCGGCGACCAGATCACCATCGCAGACTATTTCGGCGGCCCGTTCGTCGCCCTTGGCGAGATCGTGCGCTGCAATTACTCGGCGTATCCGAACGTCAGCCGCTGGCTGGGCCGGATGAAAGGGCTGAAGAACTGGGGCAAGGTGCACGAGGTCTTCCACGGATTCGCCGCCTCGCTCAAGGACAAGGCCTTCGAAGCCGTGTGAGACGTGCCGGGCGCAGGCCCGGGTGGCAGTCGGCACCTGCTACCAGCGCTGGCGATGCCGGTACCACGGCTGATTCTTGGGCTTCTTCTTGTCCGGCTTCGCATCCGCGGCTTCCGGGGTTCCCCCTTGATCGGGGGTTGGGTCCACGGAAGGCGGCGCAGGCGCGTGCTTCCGGGCGCCCTCCTTCGAAGCGGAAGGCTTCTTCGCAGAAGGCTTCTTCGGAGCTGGCCCGGATGGCTTTTCGGGAGCCCGATGCAATATCTTTTTCAGGTTGCTAAGGATCGATTTGGAAAGCTTCTCGGCCATGACTGGTCAATAAGAGGTTGAGCGGCGCCATTCTATTACATCGGTTCGAGGCGCGGTCCTGACGGCGCCGAAGAATGGTTCGGCAGCTCAGCTCGACGGTCCCGCGAGAATTCCAGTGGACTGGCCTTTCATCAGGTAGTAATGCCAGATTTTCGAGATCACTTTCGGCTGCCACACCTGCTTTTGCGCCTGGCGCAGCGCGTCGCCCTCGATGGCTTTGGGCGTGCCGATCGCGCTCGCGCGGTACTGAAACACCGCATTGTCCTCGAGGAGGATAGAAGCGACGAAGGCTTCCTCGATACTCCCGCCGACGATCACCGCGCCGTGACCCTGCAGGAGCACAGCGAGGTTTTGTCCGAGAGCGCGCGCGACCGCCTCGCCCTGTTCGCGGCGCTGGATGAGCGTTGCGTCCGGGCACACCGGCACCGTCCCGCCGAACGGCGACCCCATCACCCCGACCGGACGAAGCGGCGTACCGGCGATGCTGAAGAGCGTCGCGGTAGGGAGGTGCAGGTGGAAAATCGCCATCGCATCGGCTCGCGCCCGGAACACGCCCGTGAAAATCGGGGTCTCGCTCGGCGGGTTGTTCTCGCCTTCCAATTTCGTTCCCTCCGGATCGACCACGACGAAATCGCCGGCAGCCATGATTCCCGGGTGGCGCCCGGGGGTGCCGCGCATTTCGCGCGGATTGAGCAGAAGGTTCCCGGTTTCCGGGATGCGCGCTCCGGCGAGTCCGGCGTGGTCCATGAGCCCTTCCATGTAGAGCAACCGGCACGCGGTTGCGAGTTTTTCGCGAAGCTCCTTGGTGCCTTGCATCGGTTTTCCCTCGTGTTGACGTTGGTTAGCAGCGAAGCCCGACCAAATCATGTAAAAGGGACGCCACAGGGGTTCACTGCCAATGGCTACGTACGCGATCGGCGATGTTCAGGGCAGTTTCGAGGAGCTGCAGGCGCTGCTTGGTGCATTCGGGTTCGACCGCGCGAAAGACAGCTTATGGTTCGTGGGCGACCTCGTCAACCGCGGCCCGGCGTCGCTCGCCACATTGCGCTTCGTGCGGGATCTGGACGATCGCGCGTTGACCGTGCTCGGCAACCACGACCTGCATCTGCTTGCGCTTGCCCAGGGCTCGGTCAAGAGTCGCGAAGACGACACGCTCGGGGACGTGATCGCCGCGCCCGACCGCGACGGGTTGCTCGACTGGTTGCGGCACCGGCCGATGGTGCACGTCGCCGCAAACTACGCGCTGGTCCACGCGGGGTTCCTGCCGCAATGGGACGTAGCCACGGCGAAGGCACTCGCCGGAGAAGTCGAGGCGGAGCTGCGTGGACCCCGGCACAAGGAATTCCTCGCGCAACTCTACGGTTCGCGTCCGGATCGCTGGGACGACAAGCTGCGCGGGATCGACCGGCTGCGCGTCATCGTCAACGCAATGACCCGCCTGCGCTTCTGCACTCCTGAAGGTGTAATGGAGTTCCACAGCAAAGGCGAGACGGCCGAAGCTCCCCCCGGTTACCTTCCGTGGTTCGACGTGCCCGGCAGGAAAAGCGCCGATTACACCCTGGTATGCGGTCACTGGTCGGCGCTCGGCTTGCGCATCGCGCCCAACCTCCTCGCCCTGGATTCGGGTTGCGTCTGGGGCGGAAAGCTCAGTGCGGTCCGCCTGGAGGATCGGCGTTTGTACCAGGTACCGTGTCCGTCGGATGCCGCGCGCGGGAAGTCCCCTGCGGGGCGGGCACGCCCAGGGCCCCGGCGATAGCGGCTTCAGCCCTTTCTGCGAGAGAGCGCCGCGTGTGCGCTCTTACGGAGATCGGCGCGAGAAAATTGAACTCCGCGACCATGTGACGCGTCGAGACGATGGTCCAGACCGATTCGAGGAGCGAGGTATCGCCGACATAGCCGGCGGCGTCGGTGTGCCGGCCGGCGGCGTCGAGGTAGCGCAGCGCCACCGGCTGCAGCGTGGCCGCGGCGTCGAGTGCCGGCTGGAACAGCGCCGAGTGAAAGCGCTCGAGGCTTCGCCCGAAGGTCGTGACTCCCTCGGGACAGACTGCAATCAGCGTGCCGCGCCCGAGTTCAGCGGCAACGATCTGGCGGGCGCGCCGCGCCTCGGAGCGCTTGCCGCGCTCGATGTACAGCGTGCCGACCAGCGTGCACAGCCAGCCTACGACCGGCCAGCTGCGGACTTCCGATTTTGCGATGAAAGTTGCAGGGAATCTCGCGTCGATGACGAAGATATCGAGCCAGGAAATGTGATTGAGCACCAGCATGCAGCGACCGGGGAGCGCTTTCGGTGAGTTCCTTTCGCGAACGGACACGGAGAGGATGGAGAGCAGCGTTCCGGACCAACGGCGTTTTTGCGCCTGCTTTTCCGCCTCGGAAAGTTTCGGGTAGCGCAGCCACGCGATGGCGAGGCCACGCGCGAGGTGAATGGCGAGCCTTGCCAGCCGGAGCAGACGCAGCGGAACCGGAGTGCGGTTGGCCGCCTTCAAAGATCGGACCCGAAATTCCGGCGGAACAGGCGCTTGATTTCATCGAGGCTGATGGAATGATTCTGGCCGCCACGCGACGCGATCTTGATTGCGCCCATCAGCGCAGCGAGCCTGCCGGTCTTCGGCCAGTCGAAGCCAGCGGCAAGGCCATAGAGAAGACCGGCGCGATACGCATCGCCGCAACCGGTGGGATCCACCACTTCGGTTGCCCGAACGCAGGGAATCTCGATCCGTTGGCCGTTGGTGTAGATCACGGACCCCTCTGCGCCCCGGGTGAGAACGAGTGCCTTGAGCTTGCGCGCCATTTCCTCGAGCTTGCTGCCGGTACGTTCCTCGAGGAGCCGGCCTTCGTAGTCGTTGACGGCCACGTAGGTGGCCTGTTTCACGAAAGCGAGCAGCTCTTCGCCCGAGAACATCGGCAGTCCCTGGCCGGGGTCGAACATGAACGGGATGCCGAGCCCGGCGAGCTCGCGCGCGTGCTGCAGCATGCCCTCGCGGCCGTCGGGCGCGACGATTGCGAGGCGCACGTCCAACTCCCTCGTAATGCTGTTGAGATGCGAGTGATTCATCGCCCCCGGATGAAAGGCGGTGATCTGATTGTCGTCGAGGTCGGTTGTAATGAATGCCTGCGCGGTGTGAGTATCGGGTACCTGGCGCACGAGATCCAGATTGATGCCGAGCCGTTCCAGCCGCTCGAAATACAGCAGGGCATCGTCTCCCACAGTAGCCATGACCAGCGGGTCGGAACCCAGGAGCCTCAGGTTATAAGCTATGTTGCCTGCGCAACCACCGAACTCCCGCCGCAGCTCGGGAACGAGGAACGCCACGTTCAATATGTGAATCTGCTCGGGCAGGATGTGCTCCCGGAAACGGCCGCGGAATACCATGATGTTGTCGTACGCGATCGAGCCGCAGATCAGAGTGCGCATGAGGGTCGGTGTTTTCCTACAGGTAAAACAGGTACAGCCGATAGCCGGTGGGTTTGAGTGCTGCGGCTTCGATGTAAACTCGAATCTGGAGCTCGCTTCCGGCAGCGAAGCCGGCCTCCGTTCGCGTGCCCTGCGGCGCGTAATCCTTGGGTGTCAGTACGCGCCGGGAGACGGTCTGGCCCTGAGTGCTGGTGAGGCTCAGCTCCAGAGCGGGGAACGCCTGGATGAACCCGGCGCGGTTCCGAAGGGTTGCCGTCAGGACCATCACGCTGGGATGGGCGCCGTCCGCCTGAAGGTCGGAAGACTCGATGCTGAGAAATTCCGCGCGGCGCGGTAACGGTACGTCGCACGCGAGCTCCTCGCAGATGCGCTGGACGAGGGGCTTTGCTTCGGGAAGGAGTACCGCGATCTCGCCCCGGTACCGATAGGCGCCTTGCACCGCGAGTGCAAGCACGAGAAACGCGCTCGCAAGCCACCACAGCCGGCTTGGGCGCGGGCGCGACTGCGGTCCGAAGTCGAATGCCACATCTCTCTCGGTGTCGAGCAGGACTGCCATGCTGGCTGAAATCGCAGGAGCTTTAGAGTCCTCCCGGGGGCGGCTGGCCGGATCCGAGCTCAACGCGGCAAGCGCATCGAACAGGGCACCGCAACGCCCACAGCGGACCCGGCCCGCGCGCGCACGAAGCTGCGGCTCGGTCACCCGAAACGCGGTGGCGCAATCCGGGCAACGCGTGATCATGCTCACAGCTTTACCCCGGAGAGGCACACCCAGCCCTCCGCCTCGGTGAGTGGCGAGAACGCGATCCAGGGCGAGTAGCAGGTCTCGACCCCGCTAGCCTGGTCCGACAGGATTCCCGAGAGCGCAATCTCTCCGCCGTGCCTGCATCGCGATGCGAGCATCGGAGCGAGCAGCTTCAACGGATTGGCGAGGATGTTGGCGATCACGACATCTGCGGTGAACGTAAGCGGTGCGCGACCCTCTAGGAATTCGCCGGCAACGCCGTTGCGCTGGGCGTTGGCCCGGGCCGCCACTACGGCCTCGGGATCGATGTCCACGCCGACTGCGCGGCGCGCACCGAGCTTCAGGGCAGCGATCGCCAATATACCGGAACCGCAGCCGTAGTCGAGAACCGTTTCCCCGCCGGTGATGTGGCGCTCGAGCCACTGCAGGCACAGGCGCGTGCTCGGGTGGCTGCCGGTGCCGAATGCGAGCCCGGGATCGAGTACGAGGTTGATCGCATCGGGCTCAGGCGATGTCCGCCAGGTCGGCACGATCCACAAGTGCGCCGAAACCCGGATCGGCCCGAACTGTTCCCTCGATTTCGCGACCCAATCCTCGTCGGGAATGCTATGCAGCTCGTGGACCGGTACTGCGACACCGGCCAGATTGCACGCCTGCAGGAGCAATTGTCCGGGATCGGGTTGGACTTTGCACAACGCGGTGAGTTTCACCCGGGGCCAGGAGACGGACTCACCCGGCTCGTCAAAACGCGGCTCTTCCGCTGCAGTCTCCGCACGGGCGTCCTCGCAGCTCACTGACAGCGCGCCCGCATCGAGCAGCGCATCGGAGAGGAGGTCGACCTCCTCCGCTTTCACTTCCAGGACGAGCGCGGTAAACGTCACGCGTTCGATCCTCTACCTTGAGGTATCGCGCTTTTTTTGCTGGGCGAGTTTCTGCTCGAGGTAATGGATGTTCACCCCTCCTTTGATGACGCGGTTGTCGAGCAGGAGTTCCTGATGCAGCGGGATATTGGTCTGAATGCCCTCGATTGCCATTTCGGAGAGTGCGATGCGCATGCGCCGGATCGCCTGGTCGCGGTCCTGCCCATAGGCGATGACCTTGCCGATCAGCGAGTCGTAGTTGGGCGGGACGGTATAGCCCTGGTAAATATGCGTATCGACCCGGATGCCGGGTCCCCCGGGAGGGTGATAGGACGTGATGCGTCCGGGGGATGGCGTGAAGCGGAACGGATCCTCGGCGTTGATGCGGCACTCTATCGCGTGGCCGCGAAATTCGATGTCCTTCTGCCGCACGGACAGCCTCTCGCCCGCGGCTACGCGGATCTGCTCCTGGACGATGTCGACGCCGGTGATCATTTCGGTCACCGGATGCTCGACCTGGATGCGTGTGTTCATTTCGATGAAGTAGAACTCACCTTCTTCGTAGAGATACTCGAAAGTGCCGGCGCCGCGGTAGCCGATCTTTCTGCAGGCCTCGATGCAGCGCTCGCCCATACGCGTGCGCAGCTTCGACGTAATCTCGGGTGCGGGGGCCTCCTCCATGATTTTCTGGTGGCGCCGCTGCATGGAGCAATCCCGCTCGCCGAGATGGACCACGTTCTTGTGCCCGTCGGCGAGCACCTGCACCTCGATGTGCCGCGGATTCTCGAGGTACTTTTCCAGGTAGACGGTGGAGTTGCCGAAGGCCGCCCCGGCCTCCGCGCGCGTGACGCTGATGGCACTCTTGAGCGCGGCTTCCGTGTGCACGACACGCATGCCTCGCCCGCCGCCCCCGCCCGCTGACTTTACGATGACCGGGTAACCGATCTTTCTCGCGACCTTGAACGCCTCCTCCGGGGCATCGGGCAGCGGACCGTCCGAGCCGGGTACGCACGGCACTCCGGCCTTGCCCATGACTTGCTTTGCGTTCACTTTGTCGCCCATCAGCCGGATGGTCTCCGCTTGAGGGCCGATGAAAATGAAGCCGCTCTTGTCCACGCGTTCGGCAAAGTCCGGGTTTTCGGCGAGAAACCCATAGCCCGGGTGAATCGCCTCGGCGTCAGTCACCTCCGCCGCGCTGATGATGGCCGGTATATTGAGATAGCTCGCGCTGGATGCCGCCGGTCCGATGCACACCGATTCGTCGGCGAGCTTCACGTACTTCGCCTCGCTATCGGCTTCGGAATGCACGACCACGGTCTTGATGCCCATGTCACGGCATGCGCGCTGGATCCGCAGGGCGATCTCCCCGCGATTGGCAATCAGAATTTTCTCGAACATGATTTGATGGGCGGTTTTTCGCGACCTCTGATATGGGGAATGGCAGGCGCGCCCTGGCGCATTCCCCTTTCAGGATCCGCTACGCTAGCCGATCATCATCAGGGATTCGCCGTACTCGACCGGCTGACCGTTCTCGACCATGATCGCCTTGATCACGCCGTCCTTGTCGGCCTCGATTTCGTTCATCAGTTTCATCGCCTCGATGATGCAGATGGCCTGTCCCGCCTTGACCGTATCTCCGACCTCGACGAAGGGCTTTGCGCCGGGGGAACCCGACCGGTAGAAAGTGCCAACCATCGGCGACTTGACGATATGCCCTTCGAGTGCTGTCGGCGCCTCCCCTTGAGCGGAGGCAGGGGGCGAAGCCGCTGCGGCTGTCAAAACGGTCGAACCTTGAGCAGCGTGCGGGCTCGCCGCTGAGGCAGCCTGGGAAAGGACAACGACGTCTTTTCCGCCTGAACCGCCTTTCACGATCTTGACCTTCTCCTCGCCCTCCGTGATCTCCAGTTCGGCGATGCCGGACTCTTCGACGAGGTCGATCAGTTTTTTTAGTTTACGCAAATCCATGCTGCCCTCCTTCCGGTCCGGGAATGAACGCCCGTTTCCGCGAGCTTTCGGAGCTTTCGGAAGCGATTCCGAAACAAGCCCTCAGTTTGGGTGCAGAGCGAACTGCAGCGCAAAATCGTAACCGCGACTACCCAATCCGCAGATCGTACCGGCCGCGAGGTCGGAAAAGTACGAGTGACGCCGGAATGGCTCTCTTGAGTAGATGTTCGACAATGCACCTCGAGGAAAGGGATCTCGACCGCTGCCAAAGCGTCGCGTAACGCCACGCTGGTATGAGTCAGCCCCCCCGGGATTTACGATGATCCACGAAATTCGCTGCTTCTTGGCTCCATGCACGCGTTCTATCAAAGCTCCCTCATGGTTGCTTTGGAAAGTCTCCAAGGCAGCCCCCTCGCGTTTCGCCATGCGACCGAGCCTCGCGTTGATGCTCGCAAGGGATTCGCTTCCGTAGATCCCAGGCTCGCGGGTACCCAGCATGTCGAGATTGGGGCCGTGAATGATCAGGATTCTTCTTGGCGTCCGCGAACGTAGGCCCAATGCGCGCTTCGGCTTGGACATAAAGGAAGTTTGGGGCCGATGTCGGAAATTGTCCAGTGTTCGGCGCAGTTCGATTACAAATTGGAGTTGAAAGGCCGATGAGCAAGAGCGAGAGGGTGGAGCGTCAAATCCGATTCGCAACCGGTCCATGCACAATCAAGGTGGTTAACTGAAAATAGCAGCGTGTTATCGATAGTTAGACACCGTTCGCGCCACGTTTTAGCCCCGGCAGAGCTCGTTTTTCCCCCACAGCGGCGCAATCTCCGGGTTTTTCTTGCGGCAGACCCCCCGGAACGAAGAAGACGGGCGTGTCAGTTGCCTCCGTTGGAGAGCAATTGCGTGACGGCTTGAATCCCGGCGCGCTCGATCGGGCGCCCCGCCAGCGTCGTCTTCAGGGTACCGCGCTCTTCCTTCAAGGTGTAGATCCCCAGATTGACCGGCACGCCCTGCCAGTCGAGCAGGGCACGCCCTGCCAGTCGAGCTTCAGCACCGACACGGCGCGCGCCTGGTCGCCGGCGAAGTGGCGCTGTTCGTAAATATCGTACGCAATATTGCGGCTCAGGAGGAAAAACTCCACCGACTTGCCGTCATCAGTGAACAGTTGGAGGTCGATGTCGCTGTATCGCCCTGCCGTGCCCTTCAATACCGCACCGGCGAGGTAAGGGCGGAACTGCTCGAGCAAACGCATTGCCTCGAGCGCCCGCTCGCGCAGGTAGTGGATGCGCTCGCGCTGTTCCTCGCCTTGATAGAGCGACTGGTAGGCGCGGAGTTCCGCCTCGATCTCCTCGTTTTTCGGCAGTGCCTGCGTGTCCTCAGCGCCCAGCTGGCGGGAGGCTTTGCGCTTGGCGAGGGCAAAATCCTCAAGGCCGTCCTCGGCCATCATGCGCGCAGCGGCGGCAGCAATGCGCGCGCGCATCTGTTGCTGCTTGGACTTGCTGTCTTTCGCCATTGGGAGAAGCGCGCGGGAACCGGGCAATGATACCGCAGCCGGAAAACGCGGCGAAGTAGGCTAAAATTATCCTCCTTTTCACCGCGCGCCTTCTCTTGTCTCGGCGCGCTTTGCCATCCGACCCGTGCACATCCACATACTTGGCATCTGCGGCACTTTCATGGGCGGCATCGCCGCGATCGCCAAGGCTGCAGGCCACCGCGTCACCGGATGCGACGCCAATGTCTATCCGCCGATGAGCACACAGCTCGAAGCCGAGGGCATCGAGCTGACCGTGGGGTATGGCGTGGATCAAACGGCGCTGAATCCAGACGTGTGGGTGATCGGGAATGTCGTGAGCCGGGGCAACCCGCTGATGGAGGCCATACTGGATCGGGGGGACCGTTATGTTTCCGGCCCGCAATGGCTGGCCGAAAATACCCTGTTCGGCAGGCGCGTGCTGGCGATAGCGGGGACACATGGAAAAACGACGACTACCTCCATGCTTGCCTGGATTTTGGAGGACGCAGGACTAGACCCGGGGTTCCTCATTGGCGGCGTTCCAGTCAACTTTGGCGTATCTGCGAGGGCGGGAACACAAGCCGATTTCGTGATCGAAGCCGACGAATACGATACTGCCTTCTTCGATAAGCGTTCCAAGATGGTGCACTACCGACCCAAGGTCGCCGTTTTGAACAACATAGAGTTCGATCATGCCGACATCTTCCGCGATCTTGCAGCGATCGAGACTCAATTTCACCATTTCGTACGGACGATACCCGGATCCGGAAAATTGATAGTCAACGGTGCCGACCCCGCAATTGACCGCGTCCTGACTCGCGGCTGCTGGAGTTCGGTGGAGCGGTTTGGCGTGGCCGATGGCTGGAGCGCAAGCGCAGTCGGCCCGGGCCGCCTTGAAGTATTCGAGCGAGGCAGGCTCGCTGGGCTACTGCGCTGGGAACTCCAGGGCGAGCACAACCTCCAGAATGCGCTTGCCGCGATCGCCGCGGCGCAGGCGGCCGCCGTCGAGCCGGCGCGGGCGATCAAATCCCTCGCCGGCTTCAAGGGCGTGCGGCGCCGCATGGAATTGCGGGGTACGGTAGCGGGTGTCGCAGTTTGGGATGACTTCGCCCATCACCCGACTGCCATCGCGATGACGATTTCAGGTCTGCGAGACCGGGTGGGAAGTGCGCGCATCCTGGCCGTCCTCGAGCCGCGATCCAGCACCATGAAGGCTGGTCTGATGAAGGACCGCCTGCCCGACAGTCTCGAGCAGGCGGACAGGATTTTTTGCTTCAGCGCGAACCTCGGCTGGGATGTCGAAGCTGCGCTCGCGCCGCTGGGCGATCGCGTGAGTGTCGAGAACGATCTGGAGCGGCTCGTCGGGGCGATTGTTGCGGAGGCGCAGCCAGGCGATCAGGTGCTGGTCATGTCGAACGGGGGATTCGGGGGCATCCATGAGCGCTTGCTCGCTTCGCTCTCAATACGGGCGGCCCCGGCCCGGGCATGATCATTTACCTCCACGGATTCAACAGTTCGCCGCAGTCTGGCAAAGCGCGGTATCTGAAGCAACACCTCGATGAGCGGGGCAGGGGAGCGGAGTTCGCCTGCCCGCAGTTGCCCCACCGACCGGATCTCGCATTGGCGCTAGTCGAGGCCGAAATAGCGCGACAGCCCAGGGAGAAAATCACGCTGGTTGGAAGCTCGCTCGGCGGATTCTATGCGACCTGGCTTGCGGAGAAGCACAACCTCCGCGCGGTGCTGATCAATCCGGCGATTGACCCGCACGTGGGCTTGCGCGCCTACCTCGGCCCGCAACAGGCGTTTTACGGAGGCGAGAGCTACGAGCTGACCGAAGAGCACCTTCGCCAATGGAAGCGACTCTTCGTGATCAAAGTGCATCCCGAGCGCTTCCTGCTCCTCGTCGAAACCGGAGACGAAGTGCTCGACTACCGGGCAGCGGTGAGAAAATACAAAGGCGCGAAACAGGTCGTCGTGCAAGGCGGAGACCACAGCCTTGCGAGCTTTCCCGAACAAATCCCGCTGATACTGGAATTCGCCGGAATGGATTGACTATTTCGCCTTCAGCACCGTCCAGGCCGAGTTTCCGTCTTTGAGCGCGTAGCGCGCTACGGCCTTTTCATCGAATCCGAATCCCAGGCCCGGCGTCTTCGGCAGAAGAAGCATGCCGTCTTTCATCTCGAGCTGCGTATCGATGAGACGCCGGAAATTGAGCACTTGGTCGTCGGGGAAGAACTCCACGTATCGCGCGTTGGGTGTCGCCGCTACGAGCTGCGCGTGCAGGTCATGAAACCAATGCGGGCAGACGGTGACGCCGTAGCTCGACGCGGTAGCGGCAATTCGTCTCCACTCGGTAACCCCTCCGCACACAAGAGCGTCGGTCTGCAGGATCTGCGCCGCGCCCTTATCGAGGATTTCCTTGAAATGCCAGCGGCCGGTGCCGATCTCGCCGGTGGCAACCGTGACGCGCGTGAGTTTCGCCAGGCGCGCGTGGTTGTCGATGTCATCGGGGAAGAACGGCTCCTCGATCCAGTAAGGGTCGTAGAGTTCGAAGCGCTCCATGTAACGCATCGCGGTGGGTAGATCGTGCCAGGCGTTGTTCGCATCCAGCATCAGGTCGACATCGGGTCCGATCGCATTGCGAGCAGCTTTTATGCGAGCTTCCTCTTCCCCGGGAGAGAGCCGTCCCACCTTCATCTTCACGGCGCGAAAGCCGGCTTTTGCGTAGCCCGCCATTTCCTCGCCGAGCTTTTTCGGCGTCTTGCCCGGGAGGTAGTAGCCGCCGCTTGCGTACGCCGGCACGGCATCATCCACGGCAGCCCCGAGATACCTGTAAAGCGGAAGTTTCGACGCGCGCGAATTCAGATCCCAAAGCGCGCAGTCCAGTATCGATATCGCGCGCATGACGCTGCCGGCGCGTCCCTGCAGCAACGTTTCCTCGAACATGCGCTGCCAAAGGCCTTCGACGAGCAGGCTTTCGTTGCCGAGCAGGACCGGCGCAAGCAGCTGCTCCACGGCATGCGCGACGAGCGTTCCCCCGGAAGAGCCCGCGTAGCAGAATCCGATGCCCTCGACGCCCCCGGCGCGCACTTTGACCAGCCCGTAATCGCGCGCCGAAACCGTGCGCGTGGCGAAGCTCGTTACGTTGTCCAGCGGGACCCGGACGGTTGCTACTGCAATCGACTCGATCTTTGCCATCGGCGAGGGGTTTTCGTCGTGAACGGGAACAATGCTGCGATATAATTATCGCACTCATCGGGCCGGCGCGACGCGGCTCCTTTCCCGTTTGCGTCCCTATCGTGAACGTACTCTACGAAGACAGCGGTGCGTTTAAGGTCGCCACGGTGCTGGCCGACAGCGACAACACCCTCCAGGTCGAGGCACCGCATGGCAAACGAGCCAAGATCAAGTCAAAGGACGTGCTGCTGCGGTTTCCGGAGCCCGGCGCAGTGGAGCTGCTCGCGCAAGCCGAGGCGTTGGCGGGCGATATCGACGCGGATTTCCTGTGGCAGTGCTGCGGTACGGAGGAATTCGGATTCACCGAGCTCGCGCGCGAGTATTGCGGCCGCACACCTTCGGCGGCGGAGGCAGCCGGTATTCTGGTGAAGCTGCACTCGGCACCGATGTACTTTTACCGCAAGGGCAGGGGGCGGTATCGGGCTGCGCCGCCCGAGACGCTGCGCGCCGCGCTTGCCGGCATCGAAAGGAAGAAGCAACAGCAAGCGCAGATTTCAGCCTGGGCCGAGCAGCTCGAGCGCGGCGCGTTTCCGGACGAGTTCCGGCCGTTCCGGGAACAGCTTCTTTACAAGCCCGACCGCAACCGCGCGGAAACCAAAGCGCTCGAGGAGGCTTGCGTAAAGACCGGCTTATCAGCGGCAAAGCTGATGGAGCGCTGCGGCGCGCTGCCCCCCAGCCACGACTACCATCTCAATCGATTTCTCTACGAATACTTTCCGAAGGGAACGGATTTTCCCTCGAAGTTCGAGATTGCCGAGGCCCGGGCCCTGCCGGTCGCCGAAGTGGAAGCATTCAGCCTCGACGACGCGGCTACGACGGAAATCGACGATGCATTCTCGCTCGTCCGTCTTGCGGGGGGGCGCCTTCGCGTCGGCATTCACATTGCCGCTCCCGCCCTCGGGTTCGCACCCGGATCGGCGCTCGACGCCGTGGCGCGAGAGCGGCTGTCGACCGTGTACATGCCGGGCCGCAAGATCACCATGCTGCCGCCCGAAGCGATCGAGCGCTTCTCCCTCACCGAAGGCGCCGAGCGCCCCGCGTGTTCCCTCTACTTCGATGTAAGCGCCGACAATTTCGTGGTCGAGTCTCACCACACCCGCACCGAGCGGGTTCGCATTGCCGCGAACCTGCGTCATCAGGCGGTCGAAGAACTTGATGCGGCGTTTCTTTCCGACACGTCACGGGAGGACATCCCGTATTCGCGCGAGCTGAACACGCTCTGGAAGTTTGCGGGTGCGCTCGAGCGGGGGCGCGGCAAATCCTCCTCGGGTCCAGAACGTCCCGATTACACCTTCCGCGTCGAGGGTCGCGGGGAAAACGTGCGCATCAACATCGTCGAG
>Ga0193712_1000050_pt1 | contig 17454 bp, 23 predicted proteins | sample H3a1metaG_FD_143053 | JGI IMG/M metagenome (GOLD analysis project Ga0193712, IMG submission 143053) | Soil microbial communities from a riparian zone of the East river system, Colorado, United States - H3a1 | ecosystem: Environmental > Terrestrial > Soil > Riparian zone | place: USA: East River... | reverse complement strand
ATGCTGCATCCTGAATCGAGACCTGACCTGCAACAGCTGTCTTGGCGAATGCCGTCAACAAGATCTCGGACTGCTTTATATTGGCATCAGTCGACGAGAAGATGTTGTACAGAGCAGGTTGAATGTCTTCGAACGGTACAGCAATACTTCGAGCAACGCGTAGACCTATGTCAGCAAGGTCTTGCAGATTCGTCTTGAAGCCAGTCACCTGGGTAGACGTCAGTGCAACCTGTCGAGCATATTCCTTCGCGACGTTGACTGAGGCTATCAGCATAGCTACGCCAGCACCACCAGCGAGGACCATGCCTGCGCCTATAGTAATAAGGGTAGCGCCTACAGTGTGCAACGCATTGGCGAAACGGGTAGCAGCTCTGTGAGCTCGTTCAAGTTCTTGGGCTTGCTGACGAAGGTGTCGAGCTAGAAGCTCTGCCTGGTCGATCTCACGTTGCGAGGCACCTGCGAACTGCAACTGCTGAGCCTTGAGTGACAACAGGCCTGCACGGTTACGTAGGTTCTCAGCTTGCGCCAATCGACCGGCGCGGGTGAGCTCACGACCGAAACCTCGGATGACACGGGATGCCTCGTCCCTGGCCTTAAGGACGAGGTAGAGGTTTCGTGTCGCGAGCGCCACTATCCCACCTTCGCATTAGCTCTGGACCTATCGAGCTCTGCCTTCTCACCATCGGCAATTAAAACTTGCTCGAGTAGGAAAACGAAGTATGCATCTTGATCAAGAAGTCCACCAGCATTCGGTAGCGTATTCATGTTCTGACACATTCGAACCAAGCTTAGGACTTGCGCAACTTCTGGATCTTTGTCTACCGGCCTCTTCATCACGATCGATGCTTTGATCCGATAGATAAGACCAGGTACTATTTTCCCGAGCCGTCCACAGACTGTGCCTTAGCCTGCTTCTCGAAGTCGTTCATGTCCCCGATCAACGAACTGATCTCGTCGCCGACACGTGGGTCAAGCTTACGAACATCGTCAGGCTTCTGGAAGTTCAACGGACGGTCATTCTCATCCGTCAGGTTATGCGCCATGATGCACTTAGCAAACTCGACCAACGTGACTTGCTCGTTGATCAAGGACACCTCGGCCTCGGCACCTTTGCTGGCACCGCCAGTAGCTGAGTCCATGGCGAACTTCATCTTCATGGCTTCGGCGTCCTTACGGAGCTTCTCACCATATGACAAACGACGGAGTTCGACAAAACCAGCTTCGTCCTCATCGGACTTCGGCACAGTGGTTAGTTCGAACGTCTCCGTCGTCTTTGATACAATTGCCCTTGGCATTCTCTTCACCCTCCGATATGACGTGGTCAGCCGGTCCATGCCTCTGTAAGCCCACAGGGCGGCTGCAAGCGGTACAAGTCCGACTAGAGCAAACCTAATAGACTCTAGAGAGACTAAACCGGTGGTGCTTATAGCTAACACGGTGATTCATCTTGTCTCTTGTAGTTTCTCTCTGGTCTCTTGATCGTCTCAAGATGTCTTAACGTGCTAGGAGTACGATGACACCGATGATTGCAACTATCGCTGCTATCCCTCCGAAGATGGCTCCGAAGTTCAATCGTGTCTCCCCTTGCTGACCTTGCTTGCCTTGCGCCTCGTACTGTGCTCGACGTAGGTCAGCAATGTCCTTTTGAATTGGTTCCAACGCTGCAGCAAGAGCAACTGTCGCCGCAGTTGCTGCTGCCGCCACTTGCGTACGCAACGCTTCAGCTGAGTTAGCCACTTGTGCTGCCAATGTGGTTGCTTGCTGTGCGCTCACCTCCGCCGCACGGTTAACCGCTCCGACGTCTACTGCCCGGATAGCATCGATGCGAGCTGTCTCAGCTGTCCGTAGTTGTGCATCGTACTCGGCGCGAAGGTTTGCGATCTCTCGAACATGTTGATCTGCGGCTCTGCGCAGATCGTCTTGCCGAGAGATCGCAGCAGCAACCAGGTCGAGCACGTTCTTAGTAGGGTCAATTACAGGGTTGCCCTGCCCATCGGCACCCTGACCTGGTTGGACCTTCACGTCGGTCATCACTACGTGACGTTCTCTTGGGTCTTGATCGTAATCGTGTACGAGTTGCCAGCTCCGTCGATCGCCATCTGGTAAGCGATGCTCGCACGGATAAGATCGCCCTCACCACTTAGACCTAACTCGTACGTGTCCTTGACAGACACCGGAGTCAGGAGCGTGATGACGTTGTTGACACCCTTGGTCGCCGTGAGCGTTACCGTCTGCGCAGTCAACGCCTTGAAGGCATCGTAGTCAGTTCGGTTGACGAAGTCCCGCTCGCACGTCAAGCCCATCGTGCGCTCGCCGTACTTGATGAACTGCGCACCGCGACCAGTGTTCTTCAGACGGTACTGCGGCTCGGCGTTGTCCTCGCAAGACCACTCGAAGCTGTCCACATCGAACACCTGCGTAGCGGTCGGGATCTCCATGCTGTACTGACCAGCACCGAATGGAACCGACGTCGTGAAGGTAGGAACAGCGTTCGTCTGCGAGGCTTCGTCCGAGCCGACGATGCTCACCGTGAACATCAACATGCCGTCGGTGATCGTGAACTTGAAGTTGCCAACGACACAACCGACGTAGCCGAAGGTCGTTCCGTTACGCTCGACCGTAATGCTGAGCGTCCGCAACGGGATGGCCGCCGGTGTGGGTGTGAAGGTGTAGATGAAGTTCGGGGACGTACCCGTCTTCACACACGCCGTACGACTCGACAGAAGGAACCACGGGACAACGTCCTCGAGGGCTTCCATCTCGATGTCACCCTCGATGTGCACATCACCAGCGACAGCTCCGACGATGTCCGCCGTCTTTCGAATCGGCCGACGCCAGTTGGTCGCTTGCTGGAACTGAAGCGACTCGGAGTTGATGGGGAAGAACTTAACAGGCGCTACAAACGTGTTGCTGTTCGACGCCGTGTTGAACGTAGGGAAAGCACCCGCAGGTGCACCGACCGCCGTGTCGTTGTACAAGAGCACGAGACCAAGCGTGGCGATGAGGAGCTCAGTACCCGTCGCACCCGCAGCAGCGGTACGATAGATCTTGTAGCCCGTAGCACCTGTTACGGCGCCCCAGGTAAGACCTGCGGTGAGGTTACCGGCAGAGGTAGTGACGGTGATTTCGTTGCTAACGCCGGTCTCGCCGTTGGCGTTGATCGCTGTAGCGTAGTACTTGTACGTGCCAGCAGTAAGTGCACCGCCCGCAGTTGCAGCTCCTGCTAGCACTGGCGCGATTAGCACCTCGGCGGCAATGCCTACTTGCCCACTAGCACCAATTCCTGGTGGCATTTAGACCTCCTCGGCCTTCTCGTCGTCCTCATCCTCGTACTCGAGGATAGCTGTGCAAGTCGTGTGCACTGGGAACTTAGCTACACCCAACTTGTACCCGTAGATCTTCTCGAACAGTTCGATCTGATCGGGACTCAGCACTTTAGTCTCACCAGCGGTGAACTCACCGATCACCGGAATTTGGCAAGGGTGCTGTGACGTCACCTCGAACCGAACACCCGTTACAGTCATGGCACTCCTTGTCTCATGCAACCGGTAGTCGCGTCTTGTTTATACCGCGCCAAGTCAAACGAGCTGACCTGTAGAGCGTATTTGCTTTGTACGTGTAACCGGATTCGTGACCTGTGCAGTACCCCTGAATCACAAGCCCACCAAGCTGAAGGTCCTGGTGCAATAGATGCTCGATGTCGAATGCGATCTGATCGCACTCTCTACGAGTGTCCTCAATGTTCTGGACCTTGTTATGGTAGACTAGAATGAACACTTCGAGTTCATTCCTCGTCATGTCAGGAGCACCTTCGAGTCCTCGTTGCTTGTCGCCTATCTCAACGCACACCGCAGGAGTACTCGGAAGTCTATCTTGGTCACCATAGAACGTGACACTCACTGGAATGCGGAACGTACCCTTGTTGGTCTCGATCTTGTTTAGGATGTAGTCCGCAATGATGGTCGGATCAGATGTGTAAGTCCCATAGGGTCCGGTCATTGCATGTTCCAATTCCGACCGACTCTGTCAGCCCTGTCTTCCATCCAGTCAGCGAAGATCTCTTGAATGTCTTCCATGTCCTCTTGTTGGAACAGGGCAAACTCCCGCTGCGGGATTGTGACCTTGGTTTGCTTCTTTGCAGGAGTAGCACCCATGAACAACTCCATGGCACGCTCTTGAATGTCCTGAAGAGTTGCTCCAGGTCCTAACTGTCTACGTGCGATGTCTCCGATGCTTCCATAACCAGCCTGGTGCAAGTTACCATACCAGACGTTGGAAGGCATCGACTTGATCGCTGCTGAGGTTTCACCGATAGACCAGATGGCAAAGCTTGATGCAGCTCTTGCCAAGTTTCCTGAACGAACCAGGATAGGTCCTGTGGCACTACGCTTTGCGACTGTGTAGGCTGCAAGAGCTTGCCAAGGTTCTGGTCGACCACCGACTTGGAAGTTCTTCCTAATCGAAGGCATCATGACCGTACGGATAGCCTTGACAAGGGGCTCCCTGAAGGAACGGATGTCAATGCCTAGACGGTCGATGTCCTTAGCAACGATACCAGGAGCCGGTTGGAAGTCCCAGCCTGCGTAGAGGACCCGATCGAATCTGAGTCCACCACCGGCCATAGACGTTCCATAAATAGCTGCCTTGATATCCGACAAACGAAGGGGACCATTGCGGATAGGCTCACGAGGAAGACCTGGCATGTACCCTCCTTAGAATTTCATCCCCATTGAAAATGCGGCTGGGCCGAGGGAGGGATCATCGCGAGTCGGTTCTAAAGCCGAGGACGCGTCTGTCGGATAGAATACAGGAGATCCCGATACGTCAGGGACACCTGGAAGCTCGATTGTTCCGGCTAGCAGACCTGCAAGAAGGTTGTTTGCATTCGACTTCAAACGATCGGCGTAGCCATTGCCCTGTTCGATGTCCTCGGAGTACGTGCGGTCGTATACCCACGCCACGTACAACTTCGAGATGATCGTTCGAACGAGCTTGGGAGTAGTCGTCTCACTAGTCCATGTGGAGATGTCGAAGCCGCTAGCAAGCTGCTGAACGACTTCCTCTTCCATGTGGTCTAACAGATCAGTGTCGAGGATGGAGATAGTCAGCTTCGTGCCTTCTGCCCAGGCCTGAGCTTCCCGGATCGAAATGCGTGACATATCTCCACCCTCCTCACTTCTTACGGAGCAGGCTTAACGGCCGGAGCCGCAGCCTTCTTCGCCGGCGCTACAGGCTCGGAAGCCTTAGTATCGGCCGGCGGAACCTCTTCATCACTTTTGTCGTCCGCGTCGGGGCTTTCGCCCTCCGGCTCGACCGGAGCAACAGCCTGTGCCTTCAGATCGGCCAGCTGCTTCTCGAGCTCCGCAATCTTGTCGTCGCGCTCGTCCGGAGGCGACTGGTTGGGATCGCGCTCAGTGAGCACGCCCGCGTTCCACAGAGCGACCATCTCGTCCTTGCTCAGGCCTTCGACCTTGTCGCCAGCTTCGAAGACCTTCTCTTCTCCGTTGCCAACGCCATGCTGAATGCGCGAGGTCGCGTAGTACGTCGATGCCATCTTACACCTCCCTTACGCTACAGCGGTCTTGATCAGGTAGCCGGCAATCGACTTGCCAGCGTCCGCAGTACCGACATCGCCCTGAGCCACCAGCTTCAGGTCGTAGTAACGGCACACACGAACCAGGTCGCTCTTGCGCTTCTCTTCACGCCAGCGATCGATGTACTGAAGGGACCCACCAGGGTTACCCTTCCAGCCGAACTCGTAACCGAAGGCCGGAACCTTCAGACCCGGACGCGGAGGAACCCACGCCATGACGATGTCCTTGCCCCAGAGGTAACCGAGCGTAGGAGCTTGGCCAAGAGCCGCCGAGTCGATGCCGACACCAGGAACGATGATCTTGTCGATCCCGAGCACCGCGGAGATGAGCTCCGAAGAAACGATGCCTCGCTCCGAGTACTTGATGCGCTCGATGAAGTCCGGGTGGTCCTCCAGGATCGTCATGACCTGGTAGGGAATCACCATCGTGTTCGGCGCCTGGAAGATGCGCGAGTGCACGGCGGACTTGCCCGTCCGAAGAACTGAGATCGGGTCCGAGTTGACATAGTCGTTGAACTGCGACGTACCAGACAACGTCACCGTGTTGGTCGAAGCGTAGTTCGCAGCAGTGGTCGCGATCAGCTGCATCGCCTTCTCACGACCGAGCCAGACCTTGGAAGTCACAAGCTCCGTACCATCACGGTCCGGCGAAAGGGGACTGTCCGCGTTCCAACGCTCTTCATCCGTCACCGGAATCTGAAGCGAGTGCTCCTGTGCGTAGTACGTATCGGTTGACAGTGCGATGCCCGGGATCTCGTTCGCCTCGGTGCCCGGAGCACGAACGTCGTTCTGGACACTCCAGCCTTCACGGCCGAACACAAAGTACTTGTCCGACTGCTTGTTGACTGAAACGGTCGGGAAGAGCTGCTCTCCCACAAGACCGTTGTTCGGCCATCCAACACTGATCTGGGTCAGGATCTGATCAATGTGGACGTTACCGGAACCTGTCGGGTTGTAAACTGGCATTGTTTATTTCACTCCCTTCAGGTTACGATAGGATCGCGCCGACGCCAGGCGTCAGCAACACGTCGATGAGGTCGCCAGCGGCAGGTGTACCGATCGGCACGGGACCAACCACGATGCCGAGTACAGCGTTAGTCGTAACCGCCAACTTGACACCACCGGAGTTTGCACCGGTACCACTCGGAGCGACCCTTGAACCAAGCACGATCGTGCCCGGCGTATCCGAGACACGGACCTTGGTAATGCCCATCAGTCGAACATCAGCTACGACCTTACCAGTCGCAACCTTGGTAGCGTCAACGCTTTCCTGGACAACGCCGATGCTGAATGCCGTTGCGGTAGCATTCAGGTCGATCTTGCCAGTCGTGCTGTTGATCGCAACACAGCGGTACGCGAGCACGCCCGCAGCCGCCGAGCTGTTGTAGGTCGACAGGACATCGAAGCCCTTATCGAGTACGTAGTTTGCTCCAGCCATTTAGTTCACCTCCCCTTATGCCTTGAACTGGTACGAAGCTTCGCGGTACTCAGCGAAGAGCTGCGGCTGGGCCTTCGCGACAGCCTCGACAGCCGCTCCGAAGTCCGTGCCCTTGTTGGCTTCCATGAACTGCTTGACCATCTCGTTGAAGCGGTTGGTCGCATCCACCTCGTCGAGGCGACGTCCGACAGCACCACGCTCCGACAGATCGACCATAGCGGTTCCGTCCATGACCTTCGACATGAACTCGAACAGCTGCTTGCCGGCTTCGGGAGTCGACTTCAGCATGATGTTCCGAACCTCATCCTTGACGGACGGAGCGAGCGCGAACGTCTTTCCACGCTGCAGTTCGGAAAGCTGCGAGTTCACTTCGGTGAGCCGCATCGCGGTCTGCATCTCAGTGAGCTTCGCGTCCTTCTCCTTCATATCCGAAAGGACCTTCGCGAAGGCAGGACTCGCTTCCACCAGACGCATGAGCTCCGGGTCGAGGCCTTCGTTCGGGTCCTTCTTGAGCTTCTCGATCTCTGCGGTCAGCGTCTTGTTGTCTTCGGTCAGCTTCACGACGCCCGAGGCCATCTCACCCAGCTTGGCGAGGACTTGCTCTTCGGTCGAAGCTGCATCGAGACCAAGAAGCGTGCACAGCTTCTTTAGATCCACTTCTGCCTCCGTTGTGGGTGGTGCCTTGGGCGGTCCTTCGGAAAGGAGCTCCGACAGGTTGACCGGCAGGAGGTTCTTCATGAATGGTCGATTCGTAAGACCACCGCCGAAGAGAACGTCCTTGTGGCTTGCTCCTGACGAGTCCTGCCACTCATCGACGAACTCCGCCGAGAAGTAACGGTATTCCTTGTCCTTGATCGACTTGGCCGCTGCAGGTGTGAAGTCGACTTGCAGATGCAGTCCCGAACCGTCGACCTTAGCATCCTTGACCCATCCAGCAGCCAAGTTCCCCTTCGTAGGGTCAGCCTTGTGATCGTAGTCGATGTCAGGATCGATACCGCGCGTCTTGGTCTTGACACTGTTGGCCAACGCGGTCAACTTGGATGCATCGAAGTTCATCTTACCGTACAGCGGGTGCTGGTACTCACCGTATGGAAGAGCGTGTACCCAAGTCGTAGCACCCCCGCTTGTATCACTCAGAGTCACCTTCGAGAGGTCGACCCACCAGCCAAAGTGCTTGTCCATCTTTGCGGTACCTCCTCACATTGATTATAACATGCTGTACCCGAAGGGTCCTACAAAATACTATATCTCAGTATCTACTGACCACCAGAAGCATCCCTCCCCTTGTTCGCCGCTACTGGCTTAGCAGCCGGAGCTGCTTTCTGCCGAGGAGGTCCTGACCGTGAAGGCTGAGGTGCTCCAGGTGAATTTGAATCTCCGCCATTGTCAGCATTAGGATCAGGCACAGGAGCTAGCACACCGACAAGGCGTTGCGTTGCCTGGTCCATCGGCGGAAGGTCCGACTCTTCACGAAGCGCTGCCTCTAGGACATCGTCCGGAGTGATCAGTCCCGCTCCCACGAAGTTCCTAATGGCGAACGAGAGCGTCCGTAGATCGTTCCACTCGCCAATACGCCGCGCACGGAGTCTTGGGTAAGCGCCTCGCTTAAAGTTAAGGTCGACGAGCTGCTTGATGATGTGCTTGTTGAAGATGTTGGCGATTCCATTGGCGAGGTACCTTGTGGACTTGAAGAACATATCCATCGAAGTCTCACCTGGTGACGCTTCATCCATGAACGGTGCGAGGATGTTGGTCTTGATCTGCGAATTGTGGTGGTCAATAGATTCGATACACGAAACAGGTTGACCCTCCAGCTTCGCAAATAGAATCTCCCAGTTCGCAGGTATAACGATGTGAGCCCGATCGTTAGTTCGTAGGTTACGACCAAGCTGGTCGGCGAGGAGTTTGTCTGCCGCGGAGAACCCAGGCGGAAGCTTGATGACAGGTACCCCGATACCGTGCCGTTCCTTTTGAATAGCGTCGATCTTGTATAGTGTGTCCTTGTAGTACCAGTGCTTGTACGCTGAACGGAGTACAGAGATGCCACGAAGGTCACCAGCCTCAGGCTCGAGTGAGAAGATTGCAAGCTTACGAACAGGAATGAACTGACCTAGGTTAGGCATGGGAGAGGCCGGAGTGTCTGGGAACTGCAACATGCCTGTGCCGAACTGGTTACCATACGGAACGAACGGTTCCATGATGATACCAGCAGGACCTCCTTGGTCATCAAAGACCCATTCACGAATGTCGAGTGGGTGTCGAGGTGCAAGCTTCTGGAGGATGATCTTGCCATCCTCATTGAACTTGTACACCTTCTCGAACACCATGTAACCATACTCGAACTGTAGCAGTACGTCGTCAAGTACTTGAGACCAGTCTACGTTCAGGTCTTCCATCAAGCACTTCTCTACGAACTTAGCGATGTTCTTGTCGAGCGCACTATCACTAGCCGGCTCAATAAACCAGTGCGCAGCTTGGATAGGCGTCTTCAGAAGTCGAAGCGAACCACGGATCGCACCGTCGTTGCGCTTGAGGTCATACCACTTCCGAATGCCTAGCTTGTCACGAAGTTCCGGGATCTGCTCATCACGAGTCCATGCGGTCCAAGGACTCATGGAAGTGTAACCAAGTTCGCGCAAAGCCAAATCAGGTTCGATGTTAGGCTGCGACGACAACCTGATCTCGTTACCAGTTGACCGTTCCGCAACGAGGATGTACGGAGACGAACCGGACTCCGCACCTACAATGTCGTACTGATCCATCAGTTCCTGGATCGAAGTCTCGCGGTACTGTGAGAGTGCCGCGCTACCCGGGTCAGCCGCGTTCATGTGATTCTACCTCCCACAGGGTCGGGACTTACATGTGTCGCCTAATCTTCAAGTCGAACAATTAGGGTTGCTGCTCCGACTGTGCTTATTATGGGTGCGTCTTTATACACTGTCGTTGTTTCGGGTCCGACTGTACTTTCAAGTGTTGGATCTGTATACGATGTCGTTGCTGGATCGACTACGAATTCGATCGGTCCGCCTGCTATGTACTGAACTATGGCTGATGGAGCTTGCCATATAACTTCGACTATAACTTCGTACCCTGTGAAGGGCTGACCAAGTGCTTGGCTGCTTGGTATACCATGCGCTTGGACCTGTAGGCTTAGTGCGCCTATGCTTACTTGGGTCGCCCCGAACCTTTGTTCCGACACTATACCCTGTGCCTGAACTGTTACAGATCCAGTTGTGATTGTCGGCGAGCCTAGACGTTCGCTTGAGGGTATGCTTTGTGCTTGGATCGTTGTCGCGTTTAGAAGTGTCGGTTGGCCTAGCCGTTCAGCTGATGGGATTCCCTGTGCTTGAATTGTAGTGGTTGTCGTAACTGTAGGTGAGCCAAGACGTTCGGATGATGTGATTCCGTTTGGATTGACTGTAACAGTTGTTGATATGGTTGGCTGTCCGAGCTGTTCGGACGTAGATATACCTTGCGCATTAATTGTTGTTGCGAGTTGAAGTGTTGCATTGCCTAAGGTTTCAGATGATGGAATGCCATGTGCTTGAATGAGGTAGGTAGTTGTGACTGCGGGATTACCTACGCGTTCGGAGGAAGATATACCTTGCGCGTTTACTGCTGTAACTACCGTGATCGATGGTTGCCCGAGTTGCTCCGATGACGGAATACCGTGCACTGCTACGTTCGTTGCAGTACCAGTATTGGCATTACCGAATGCTTCGGAAGTTGTAATACCTTGCGCATTGATTGTTACTGTGGTCGAGATGCTTGGCTGACCGAGACGTTCGGATGTCGGTATTCCGTGCGCAACAATTGAAGTGGCTGTTATCGCATTTGGTTGTCCGAACGCTTCAGATGGAGTTATGCCATGTGCTTGAATCGTTACGGTAGACGTTACACTTGGTGAGCCAATACGTTCTGATGTTGGAATGCCTTGGGCATTGATCGCAGTGGTCTGTGTTATGGATGGTTGCCCGAGAGCTTCACTTGTTACGATGCCTTGAGGTGTTACAGTAACCGTCGTCGTGATACTTGGATTGCCAACTCGTTCGGATGTCGTTATGCCCTGAGCTGATATAGTTGCGGTTGCTGTGATGCTTGGCTGGCCAAGGGCTTCTGCGGAAAGGATACCTTGAGCTTGTACATTCGTTACGCTAGCTGCGTTCGCATTACCGAATCGTTCGGAGCTTATAATTCCTTGTGCGGATATAGTTGTGGTTGTCGATATGGTTGATTGACCAAGAGCTTCGGAGCTTACGATGCCTTGCGCATTGATTGTAGTAATGACTGCTACGGCTGGGTTACCAAGTTGTTCGGAACTTGTTATACCATGTACGGCTACGTTTACGGTTGTCGTAAGTGCTGGATTGCCAAGTGCCTGGGATGATTGAATACCGTCGGCTGCAACGTTTTGATCGGGAGGAGCTGCGAATGTATTATCAACTTGGAAGAGTCTCTGCTGCTCTGCGAGCATCAGGTACATAAGCAGATCTGGCGGAATGAAAGGCGGTTGAACATCTACTACAGGAGCAGCTCCAGCTAGTGGAAGAATCTCTATCCAGCACCAGCCTAGGTGCGTAACTGTACCTACCATTGTTACGTTTAAAGTGTTCGGAGACCCATTAACATCGTCAGCACTTGTACGTCGGAAGAATCCATGATAACCAATGGTAGTGCTTCCCGAACCACCATTGGTTATCGTACAGCCTGTACCAGCTGTTTGAGCTCCTAGGTCGTCCCAGTCACATGTGACAATGAAGCCTTGACCACCAGATGCTGACGCTGTATAGTTTTGTGCGATCGCGCTAGCTGATGTCGAACCTGCTTTACCATGTGCGCCTATAGGTGTAACTGGATCATGACCTGTTATTACTGTTATGTGCAGTGCTGCATGAAAGTTGATAGTGCCTAAGTCGTGGTTTGTTACTGTGATGGTCATAGCGGCACTTGAACCAACTGCTGCAGTCCAAACCGCAGCTTGACCATCTCTGTTCGGAGAGTCTGAGTGTGATTGCCAATCGCTTAGTGTATACGTTAAAGGTGAGCCAAGGTTATCTGTTATTGTCGGTGTAGTTGGAAGGCCACCATTTGTTGAGTTAGCTGCCCACCTGATCAGGAGTAATGCATTTGCAGGAGGTGTAAAGCTGGCCGACGTTACAGTTGCGATCGTGCCTGTGGTCTGAGTTGCGACCGCGGGGGTTGACGCATCAATGGCCAGCGCCACAGCTCAACCTCCTGGCTGAATTAAACGTTGAGACCGATCAGCTTCTTTGCATCGAAGTAGAAGTCGGCAGGACTCACGCCCTGTGCGATTTGGCCCCTTGCTATGTCGGAGACCAACTTCATGGCAATGAAGGCATTGCGGATCGTCGTGATCTCACCAGCAGTATATCCGAGTGCACTCAACACCGCATCAGTACCTAGCGTAGCATCATCCAGGAAACCTGCTTTGAAGTTTACACATTCTCCGAGTGCTGCTCGAACATTGACAATCATACCACCCATACGATTGTCGAGGTCGACCTTCGTGATCGGATAGCCAACAGACATCTGCTCCCCTAGTTGTGAAGTTGTACTGTTAAGTTGTACACACGAACAGCATTGGAAGCACTCGATGCGCTATATGCAGCACAAACGCCAACGCATCGAGCTAGCGTCGTATCCAATGCAACTGTACGAAGTGCCAGTGTTGCCGGGATTGCGTTAGCACTGAATGCAACCAACGATGTCCCGAGCTCAAGATCCCCCTGACCAATGATCTGACCTGCGGTACCGACGGTGGTAATGAAGCCTCGATACTCCATACGCCACGGGAATGCTGTAGCGGTAGCAGTTGTGATCGCTGTCGAAGCAGCTAGGATGGTCGTCAGGGCTGCAGGCTTGCCGCCTGTACCAGGAAGTCCGACGTAGAACCCAAGAGCCAACGTAGGCGTAGCTGTTGTAGAGAACTCGCCCTCAGCTTCGATCTTGATTCGAGAACCGATTCGCAACTGGTTAGGTGCGATAATCGGACATGGGATAGGTGAACCAGCATCCTGGTTCGTAGTGAAGGTGTTTACCGCTACGCCTAAGGCATCAGCGAAGGGTCCTACCGGAGTAGTTAGGTAAAGATCCATGTCAGTCCTTAGAGCTTGAAGATACGGTTGGCACCGTTATCCCACGTAACAACGATGTTGCCTCCGTTAGGAGTGACCGGTAGTCCGGAACCGGTATTTGGGGCAAGCCCTCGAGCGCCTGCAGTGACGGTTGTGGAGGTAACGGTAAGAACTCGATCGCCCGCATTTGCCAGTGCGGTGAGAGTTGCCGACTGTCCTGTGGAAAAAGCGATAGTAGTTCCGTTAGGGATTCCATACTTGATCGGCTCCACAAGAAGGGCTGTACCGGCTGCGAGGTTTGTGTTGCAGACCACGATCTGCTTGCCCGTAATGATCGCGACCATCTCGGAAGTTGCATTGGAGCCAGTGTCTCGGATGATCGCTACAGCTTCGACGCTTGCGCCCGATACAGAAGTGAACGTCACGTCGGCTGCGTCCGCAACACCTGCTACGATCGTGGGCGAAGTAAGGTTGACCTTCGTACCTACAAGAGCGGCATCGAAGTCATCGAAGAAGTCCGAAGACGTGCTTGGGCCCAGGTTGACACAGTAGCCACCGGCACCAACACCATTGCCGACCGCATTTGCCCCAGTAACTGGGTCTGTAAGAGAGAACACCGAACCGGATGCAGCTGTGATAGCCCACAACCCGTTACCAGAGGTTCCCGTGGCAATACCGTCAACATAGACGATGTCTCCTGTCGTGAAGCCATGCGCAACAGCTGTCGTGACAACAATCGGGGTCGCGTTGGTCGAAGACGTAATCTGTCGTACCCCTGCATCCGACTGCGCAAGGTCTAGAAGCACGGCAGAGAAGGTCTGGCCATCCCAGTCAAGGGTCGCGCCCAAGAACTTCTGCCGTGCGAGCTCGAACAAAGCATTGCTCATGGTCGCGTTACCTCCGGACTAAGTGAAGCGAATCCTTCTGCAAGTCGAATAACGTTCGACACGGACGTATATGCCTCGATATCCCAGACCCCGTTAGTCCACGTCATAGGGGCTGTGACATCCGCACCGACAGTAATGGTGACAATACCGCCAGGTCCGTTGACGCTTATCCTGCCATCTTCAGTAGTACCTGACATTAATACTACTGCAGAGCCTGTTGTCGATCTCACCTGAAACCTAGCCAGGTAGCCTGAAAGGACCTTAACCGTCCGATCCTGATTCAAAGCTTGGATCGGCAGGATGAAGGTTGCACCCTGTTGGACGACTATGTCGTATCTGGTTGTCACTCGCACCTCCAACCTATCAAGATCCGTGAAATCAAAACTGGATGGTTAAACGTAAATCGCAAGATCCGTGAAATCACCAGGTCTAGAAGTGCAGAAGCTCCGACTGGAAGTACCCAGATGATGTCGTACCAGTCGTATCGAAGATGTTATCACTGGCGATACGAAGATCATTTATGTCGTACAGCTCGCTCAGGCGGTGCGTGGCTCCGAGCTTAAAGATATGCATGAGGGCATATCGTATAGCATCCAACGCGTGGTTGTCGTGTTGTCTGGCATCCTCTCGGAGGTTGCGATCTCCCTTACCGGTATCTGGCGCCCGGTAATTGTTGAACTCACGAATCGTGTTGGTGCAGCTTGGGTCGATGTACATCCATGGTTCGAGGATTGGGGTTCCGAACTCATCGAGGATGCCTACTTCCCGTGTCTGCAAGAAGCCTTTGACTAGCTCAACGCCTTCACGCCATCCGGACTGTGTTGAGTGACGACCTTGGAATTCATTCGTTACTTTGGCGGTACCGCTCTTCGATCTTGGATCGGCATAGCATGGAGCAAGCGTCGTCGATACTTCGAGCACGCTCTCCGGGCTCGCTGCATCCCCGAAGGCAAGGTCGATCTTCCAACCCGGCGGGTTCTCTCGCTCCTTGATCATGCGAATATGCTGGGACAGCATCATCCCAGCCTTGTAGTGCTCCCGCCATATGTAAACTCGCCCCCAAGGATCAACTTGGAACTCGATACAGGCGAGTGGGTTCGTGAATCCCCAGTCAAAAGCCATGTAATTCGGCCAATCAGGCCGGTACGTGTGCTGCTTGACGTGGATTACTTCGCTGAACTCGTCGTAAATCTTGCCAACGAACGCATTGAACAGTGCTGCGATCTCCTGATCAAAGAAGGCGGGAAGTACCGTCTTCTTGATCAACTGGATCTCGGGATCGTCTTTGCCTTCGGGGTAGATGTAGTGGTTATCCCAGCTCGGGAACTGCCAAGATGCGTAATCCTTGAACACCGGGTCGGGATTGCGTCCGAAAGCCCACAGGTCGTAGAGCCAATTGAAGCCTTCGGGCGTAGTGGGGAAGGTAGCCCAACCACGTACGTCACCAAGCGCGGGACGAATGAAGCGCTCCCACGTGTCCTTGCGGTGCTTTGCAGCCTCCGACATGATCACGCCATGAAGCTTCTCACCAACCAGGCTTTCGGGGTGATCAGCTGAGCGACACTCAATTCGTGTTTGCCAAGGGAACTCGATCCACATTTCACCGCCGCGCTTGGAATATGACTTCTTAACGCGCTTGTCGAGGCCAAGCTTCTGACCAACGATCAAATCGTCCCAGATGACACGGAATTCCTTCTCCGCAAGGTCATACGTAGGACCAACGATCCAAAACCGACGCTTGGGTAGGAACAGTTCAGCGCCGCAGTCCCTACCCGCCATGTGCGACTTCCCAAATCGCCGCCCGCAACAAGGTACGCGGAAGCGCGAAGTGGAGTCATGGAAGAGCTGCTGCTTGGCATGCGGCTTGTAGCCAACCAGGTCGAAGTACTTCTGCTTGGACAGGGCCATTACGCGTGCCGGTCAGTCCCAGCAGGGTTCGTACCAGCGAAGGGGTCCTTGGTCTTCATCTGGATAGACTCGACCGGTTGACTCGTCGACACAGAGGTGAACTTCTCGCCTGTAACCGGTACACTGTCATTCGTGTTCGGAACTCCCCAGATCACTCCGAGGGACAACAGTGCAGTTACAACAATGGCCGACCACTCAGTTGCAGTGATCGAACCGTCGGAGATCGCAGTTCCCCATGTTCCGGCTGCAGCTACTAACGCTCCTACGATCGCCTTCGCATATCTGTCTAACATGACTCACCCTCACCTTATATAATAGTAGGAATGCTATTCAGATGATAAACGTCAAAGCTGCGAACGCAAGCCCAAGGCTCACCAACTCGAACCGATTCCAAGGACCTGTCGAGGTACCTACAAAACCTCTCAGGAACGAAATCAGGAAGCACGCAAATGCTAAGATCCAAAGCAGTTTATCAACAGTCATTGGCCTTCCCTACTGTGGGATGTACTTCACCGTCACGGGGTTGTTCTCGTCAGGATCCTGTCGCTGGTCGATATTCGAGTACGTTATGTACACGACCGGTGGACCTGGTGTAAGGTCCGTATCATAACGCCCAATACGAACTGTAACCAAGTTCCCTCCACCTAAAGCGGTGATGGTACCTGGCAGCACCTTGACGTAGGCTGCATTACCACCCACAGTCTTCGGTACAAAGACTTGTACGTGTCGCCCTATCTTAGGCCGCCATCCCATCAGTACCCCTTACGTGCAGCTGCAAGTGCAGTTTGGCGTCGAACTCGAGCAGTCGGAACAGCCGGCGCAGCTGTCTTACGCGGCGTTCGTGCTACAGCCTTCGCAACCTTCTTCTGGCGCACCGTAACTGCAGGCGTGTCGAGGAACCGAGCAGCTTTCTTCGAACCCTTCAGGGGCTTCTTGTCGTCCTTCTTGTCCATCAGTCGGTCCTTAGTACTTGAAGTAGGCATTAGTGCTGGCTACGGTTGTCGCCTTCAGGATCGGCGCGGTCCCAGGCAGACCCATCAAATCGGGCTCGCTGTGGAACTGGATTATACCAACTCGTCCATCCGTAGCGGGCAATGCCCCTGCCGGCGTCACGGCTCCAGTGTCCACGAACGAAGTCGCGCCAACAGCGGACAAGCCGATGAACAGCTCGGATCCACCAACGCGGCCGTACACTGCGTACTGCACCCCAGCTGCTCCCGGCAACGTAATGGTACAGATGTTCGTCGTGCCACCTCCGACTACCGTGGTCCCAGCTGTGCTTGCCAGCGATTCTGCACCACCCTTCACGGCGGAAATTCGGTAGCTGTACGTCGCAGCCGTCAAGGTCCCACCAGTGCCAGAGTTACCGACCACGGGGGCGGACGGAGCAGCCCCAGTACCTGTCTGGGTACCAGTGACAAGGACGTTGTGGGTCTTCCCGCGTGCATCACGGTACTGGACGGTATCACCAAGCTGTGCTGTTCGATTCGGCATTACCTCTCCTTGTCAACCGGGGTCGTGCGCTCGGCAGAC
>Ga0193712_1000049_pt1 | contig 17455 bp, 21 predicted proteins | sample H3a1metaG_FD_143053 | JGI IMG/M metagenome (GOLD analysis project Ga0193712, IMG submission 143053) | Soil microbial communities from a riparian zone of the East river system, Colorado, United States - H3a1 | ecosystem: Environmental > Terrestrial > Soil > Riparian zone | place: USA: East River... | reverse complement strand
CTAGATATCCATTATTGACAGCCATTGATGCTGATGTACCGGTGACATCTGTCCATGTTACTCCACCACCTGTGGCAGCTACAGTGATTGTGCCTGCACCATTAGTTATGGTTACTCCTGTACCGGCTGTTAATGCCGCTGCGGAAGGGTCGGCGCCTGTACTTCCGATCGCTAATTGTCCATTTGTCAAGGCTAAACTTGTTATCCCGTTTGATGCTGCACCGATCAAAATATCATGCTGCGTCACTGTCACACCAGAAAATGTGCCGGCTCCATCATATTTTACTAAACCTGCACTATTGGCATTGATTGCATTTCCTGTAGCCATTTTTTATTCCTAATTTTTTTTATTAAACAACTGTCAAATTTCCTTGAGGCGCGATCACTTTAAATTCTGTGTCGGTCGTCACGCAGACTAATGTAACTGCATCAGAGACCATCGTTGCAGTCAAAGATCCACCCACCCCAATTGTGGTTATCTGAGACCCTAAAATCACTGATTGACCTGCATTTTGAGTTAATGTCCACAAATTCCCATATCCTTCTATGTACATGATATCACCGATATCTGAAGCAGCAGGCAAAACAAATGTCACTGCTCCTGCACCTTTTGGAATATATCCTCGCTGCGGTGCCATACTCACAGGATTATCTGCAGATGTCACAACAAACCATGTGACCATGGCTGACACTAGTGAGATGGATATCGTATTTCCGGCTCCTGAAGTAGTTATTCCTACACCGCCGACAATATTGAGTATATTGGCCGCCGGGATTGCGACACCTACATCAGCAACAAAACTTGTTGGGATCGTAGGTGCTCCAGTGATTCCATCAATTATACCTGCCTGGCTCATTACTCTCCCTGACCATATACGCAAGTGACATAAAAGTTGCCCTTAGTTGGTGCTGAACTATATTTTATAAAAACAGGTGTATTTAATTGCATAACGAAAAGGTCTTGTCCTGGACCGTCTGACGTGAAATCATATAATGAAAAAGTTCCTGCTGGGATTACATCATTCAACGTTGATCCATCAAACGAAATTATCACATCCGCATCCGTTGTATTTTGGAACTTGACAATGCGCATCGTATGACCAAATGGTGTACCCAATTGGACAAAAGATCCCGTAATAGATCCGAAAGCAACAGATCGAACAGCATCAAAACGAACAATTCTTGAAAAACCGGACATATTACCTCAAGGGGTTTGTCTTACTATGAAATAAGTTATAGTAGATGTGTCAAGTGCACTATCAGAATTTATTGTTAGACTTGTAGCAGCAACTATAACATATGTCAAATCACCTATTGTTCCGCCTGCTGTTATTCTTTGTATGAACACTCTATCATTAGCTGCAATATTAGTATTTAGAATTGCAATTGTTCCACCTACCAATACTGCTGTTCCTATAAAATCTGTAGCTGCCCCACCATGTAGTCGATATTGTGAGTCGGCTCCAGTAAGACTTACGACAGATCCACCGCCTCCAATAAGTGCATCACCATCTGTTAATAGTAAACTACCACTAAGTGATGAGAAATTTCCAGAAGTCGTACACGAATAACCAACTGTATCAGTTATAAATCCTGTTCCAGCAGTTATAGTTCCTAAAGTTACTTCTATATTTCCTTCTTCAACAATTAGATCACCTGTGTTTAGAGTAATCGTACCATCAACTAGATTTATTGCTCCAGTCGCAGATGTTAGATTACCCCCCAAAATTTCATTCCCATTCACGGTCAAATCTGTGAACGTAGGACTTGCTACTGTTTGAATAGTTAACGTACTGCCTGCACCTGACGTGGTTATATTTGGTCCACCTGCCACATTGATAGTCCCTAATGCAGGAGTCACAGCAAATGCATTGTCTGCTGTCAATGACTGAACATCGCCGCCAGCTGCACCCCCTAAAATTGCCCAGATACCAGGATTTGAGACTAATTGGAATGATACTTCTGTCACAGTATTCATCCACATGGTACCTAAAGGATATTTAAAATCACTTGGTAATGGATTTCTCTTCGCTGATATAATATCAGGGGGGTTTACAGCTTTTACGCCCTCATAAGACTGCTCCCTTGGGACTGGATTTCTGCCGCTCATATAGCTCCTAGTGGGTTATCTATTAAAATTATAATTTGACATTAGCATCAAAAACGGCGCTTGTCTACACCTTTTTTTTCTTCTTCTTGGACATGGATGAAAGTGCAAATATCATTTTTCCCACGTCTGAGGATGTTTTTTTCGGTTCTTCTGTCATTTTTTCTTCTTCTTGTTTTTTTCTTTTTTTGCTGCCTCAGGAAGCGCTAGAAAGTCATGGACTGTTTCATATTTCCTGATATACTCCTTTCCTCTACCACCATAGACTTTTTGAAGTTCTCTTATGAGTTTTCCAAGTCCTGCAAACCTAGATGCTTCTCCTTCTGCCCAAGAACCATAAAAATTTTGACCTGTTGTTTTTGCTTGAAACATTGAATCACGTAATTGATCTGCGAATTCTTTTGGAATATCTTTGTAAACATATAAAGCACCTCCATGTGGTCTGAAAGCTAATTCATTGACGCTAGGATCATATCCTGCAAAATTGATTACAGCTGATCGAGCTTGCTCTGGTATGGCATTTGTCAATCTCTCATATAAATCTGCTAACTCATTCGAACTGACTGGTAGCTCATTCAAATCGGAGACTTTTCGATGCTTGATTTCTCCATCGACATCAAGTTTTGCTATACCATTTTTTTCAGAAATTATCTTTCCAATATCACCATTGGGCAAAAAAACTGATTTCTCCGGATTTTTCTGTTCCTGTGTTACCTCTTTAGGTTCTTTGATTTTTTCTTGAATTTCATCAAGAGGCTCTTTCTCAACTGCAGTTTTCACTTCATTTTCATTTGGATTTTGAGACAAATAATCTCCAATAATCTCTGCAAATGGTGTTTTCGTCTCAGATTTCAAAATCTTTTTCTGCTCTGGAGTAAATCTCATTTTTTCGAAATATGCAGCGACATCCTGGGCCGTATTTGTTTTTCCTGATGCTACTTGTCTGAGCTCCTTCTCGATGCCAAGCTTGTCGATCAAATCTTTGGCCAACTTTCCCTTCACAATACATTTTCTTGTTCTTGGGCTGGTGGTGATTGAACTTGATTCTCCATTGCATTTGTGATAGGATGGTCATTTGAAATCTGAGGAGGTTCCAATGCCGATTGGTTTGCCTGTGTTTGAGGATTTACAATAGGAGGAGATGATGTCGTTTGGTCTGCTCGTGTTTGTTGTGGTACTGACTGTTGAGCTAATGCGCGAGCGGCGATAGATGGAGCCGCGCGCTTCAATGCATAGGCGGTTAGTCCTCCAAATGCTCCTAAAGCAATTGCTAGCTTCTTATTGTTTGCTTTTCCTCTCTGTTCTGAGATTTCATATGGTGTTATTTGAGAGTAATCTTCATCATCCAAGCTGTTTGCAATATATCCTAATATTTTCTTGGGTTTATATCCATATTTATGAGCCTTTGATACTATTTCTCCCATCTGAGGTGACTTCCTGGATAAAAAACCAAGAACTTGCTCAGCTGTATAGCCATATGACAACGCCTTCACTAATGGATTCATTGACCACCTATCAAATAATTTGATATCTGTGAATAATCTCCCGTAATGAATTCAAGACTTCTCCTTGGAGGTACTGATGTGAATTCTCCCGTTTCCGCTCTCTGAGAAGCTGTTGGATCAAATCCGAGTTTCCTTGCTCTTTCATATATCTCTGAGAACTGTTTCCAACTATACCCCATTTCATTAATCAAAAGATCTCTTGCCACAAGTAGAGAGTCTTTATCTGTAATATTTTTCACAAACCAATTTGCTGCTTCTTCATTTGATTTTTCTATTACTTTTGGATTATTTTTTTCCAATTCATCGTAAAATTCTCCATTATCTTTGAATGGTAAATCAGATTTTTTCGATGCAAATGGATTCCATAGGCCAGCTATAGCAGAACCTTTCTCCTGATTTTGTGTTCCTTCTCTTTTTGCATATGTTTTTCGTATCTCGTCCAAATGCTTCTTGTCTATTGGACCCGCAGGTGCTTTTTGAACTGCTTTCTGTAGATCAGCAATAGAATCTTTTCTTAACTCACGTTCTGTTTCTAATGGTGTTGCACCAAATTTGTCTGCAAATACTTGTTTTGCCCATTGTTCCTTTCCAAATTTTGCAGCATCTCGCAAAAGAGGTCCCGCACGCCTAATCGCTTGGTCCCTATTCTGATCAGACGCTCCTATTTGTGGTGTCCTAGCTGTTAGGAGTGCCCTTTCCGCTTGCTGCTGTTGTTGCCATTGGGGAAGAGCTTTATTTATAAATGCATTGATGTTTGGCTCATTTGAAAAATTTCTCCTTGCCATTTCCATAAATTCGGGAATTTTAGAAGGTGGAATATTAGCTGCCATAGCTTTATCTTCAGCTTCCTTATATCGCCTTTCCACTTCTTGATTCTGATTGAATAGTTGTGCATATGCCGTCGACTTTGGAATTTGTCCATTTGAGGCAATATATTCTGATTCAGCTCTAGATTCCATTTCTTGAGGGGTCATTATGCGAGGAAAAAGTCCACCAGTTTGAGTTTGATATGATGTTCCACCATTTACTTCATTAGCAAATTTTCCTACATTTGGAACGTCTCCTGGTTGTGTTTGTCCCTCTACTAATGAATCTCCTTGAATTATGCCTCCAGGTTTGCCCTGCGTTTGATTAGGAAAAGGCATATTGGGTTGTGCAAAACCTTGCGAATCGTTTTGAGGTGCAATTTCTCCTTGTTGACCTTGTCCAGTTCTAGACTCCGAAACTCTGTTAGCTAATGCTGATTGTTGCATGGTAGGCAATATAGATGCTAATGCTCTTTCTGATCCTGGAACTCCTGCAAATGCCTTGAGAACGCCTAATGTGGGTTCAAATTGCTTTTTCAATTGGGGTGACATATTTGCGTAGGCTTCATCTAATCCTTGTTGCAATTGACCTCTCTGATATTTCTGCTGGAGAATTGGACTATCCAATGCAGCCTTTGCGCCGCCTCCAAATGCATTGACTAATGATGCTCCTCGATTGAATCCTGGTACTACTGTAACCATTTCCTTCTCCTTATTTTCCTGCTAATCCCATTAATCCACCAGTCAAGGCCCCTGCAGGTCCTCCTAAAGCAAATCCTGCTGCAGCACCCCCTGCACCACTTAACAGTGATTGACCTACACCTTCTGTGGGTGCTTTATAGATGTTTTCATGTGGTCTAAGACCTAATCCTGCTAAGGTATTGCTATATGGTTGTTGTGCATATCCCAATGCTTGCTGTGAAGCTTGACCACGCAATTGCTCGCGTAGTGAAGCCAGCGTTGACTGCAAGCCAGAGCCTGCTTGAGCAATGGATTGATTGAATCCAGACGAATTTAACCCACCAGCCCCTGTTCCCATGCCTGCAAATCTTTCAGATAGTCCTGGTATGACCTGTTGCTGAAATTGTTGCATATATGGAGCGTTGAATTGCGCATATGCATTCGGATCATTGCTCAACATCTGCTGCAGATATGATGATCCAGATTGATACAGGGGATTGTTTTGGATGGGATTTCCGAAAAAATCTTTGCTTGCAGCCTGCTGTTCTTTATTCCAGTTATTGGCCTGGATAACCTCACCTTCATCTCCGAAAAATCCACCAGAACTCATATAGGCCTCATGATTGTTTTAAATATTCGATCGTTACATAGCATTGCGTCAGATTCGATCCTACATTGTTCGTGATCGTGATCGTCTGTTTCTGCGGATTCGAGTTGTTGAACGTGATATCGATGAACATGCTAGGGAAAAACACATAGATAGGTCCAGCGATTGTTGCAGCACCAAAACATCTTGTCGGTGTCGTTATGGATTGAATCAATGGAGATATTCGAAGTGTCGTAGCGCCTGCAGGTATTGGTCCCTCATTGAGAACAATCAAATCGAAAGTACGACGATATCCATATCGTGTTTGTTGCGACTGACCCGTGTTTTGACGATTCGTTGAGAACCAAGTTTGACCATCCAGTAATTCAACGGTCTCATATTGCCCGATCTCTCGTACGTTTACAGCAGACGCAGTGCGATTTTCCCTATCACTTATTGAATCCTTAGCTGATTCAAAGTCATCAGGCAGAAAAAATTCCTGCTGTAGGAATGCGACTTGTGAATTTGGAGGTCCGAAACCATAACTCATCCGCGTATCATCCCCGTTGGCCTAGACCAAATGACCATGCCTTGTAATTCAAATTGGGCTGTCCCATTCAATGGGTCTGCAATTTGACCTTCTGTCAGTGTGAATTCGAATTGATGCATATGCGCTAGAGCTCCTAAATATACTCTTGTGTAAGTTGCAGAACCTGAATTTGGTCGGATTGATGCATTTAACGATCCACCTGTGGTATAAAATGTGCCTACTGAATTCAGTGGTATTGAAAAAGTTGTTGAATTTATTATAGTTATAGGAAATGTATTATTGTTTATCAATGCCGGTAACAATCTACCAGAAACATCTGTTATAGTTACCAATTGATTTGGAAGAAATCCATGAGGATTTTCTGTTACAATTCTAGTTAAAACACCTGTTCCTAACCCAAATATGGGTATTATACTCCTAGGAAAAGTTTCTAGTTTCCTTGAGAATACCGGGATTGACTGATCGTTAATATAATGGTTAAACGTGACTTCTCCTCCAGGGATAGTAGTGCTATAGATATCTACATATCCTATCCTACAATTCAATCCTTTTTCAATATAAGGGTTAAATCTTTTAGTCTTTATGTCAAACCCAAAATTAGTACCGTTGTCAGTATTTTTAACTTCACCAAATTCAAACATTATGTAAACATTTCCATTAGCGTCTCCAGAGACAATCTGTGGGAATTCGATGTTTTGTGAACTTCCGAAATTTTCCCATTTATCATTCGTCGTATTGAAGTTTGCCCATGTATTTGTTGGTAGATTTAATGAACTCCAAGTCTCATCAAAATTTTGAGAATAAGTTCCAAATACCCTTATAGGCACTGATGGAGTAAATATAGACCAACTTTTGTCAATATAATTATATGCATATATCTCATCTGCTTCATCTCCGACATCATCTCCTTCAATGGCTGGAAATGTCCAATACGCAAATTGCCGGAAATAATCTCTTATACCTTGTATCCTAGAAAGTCCTGTTAATCCCGTAGTTTCTGCCACAACTGAAAAACAATCGTCGGGTATCTGCTGATCAATGCGTGCAACATCATTTGTACTTGCTGCGATCCAACCATACCGAGAAAAGGCAAGAGCCGCTTCATCGAAAGCTATATTGCTATATGTAGATTCTGCACCATATTGTGTATTTAATCGTTCCCATATGAAAGGAAGAATTTCATTTCCGGTATATCTGAGACGCCATGTAGAACGCTGGAAAAATACTATGAGAACGTCTTTGACAATTTCTGCACTGACAATTCTTTCGCTTGTGTCTGCATCAATATATCCTCCACGGCCAGGAATATCATCTCTCCAACCGAAAATACTGATCTCAAATGGCACTGGCTGTATTGTTCGACCAGGGCCTTGAACTGTTCCTCCGGATGTATATGTGAGACCTGTGGTGTCTACATCGAGTGTTATTGACGTATTTACGACAATTGCAGAGACGTTAAATTGATTGAAATTCAGAACTGATGCTATCGAACCAATAACATTTGTGACTCCAGCAGGTTGTCCAATAGTAAATGTTGTTGTATCCGTAACTTTTATGATTGTAGTGGCACCTGGAGTAATACCTGTGCCAGGAGGTGCATTATTTACTGCAACAGCTTGTCGATTTCCTGTATATGGTGAACCAATTTGAGACCAACGAGCTCTAGACTGGAAATTGGATCCTCCTTCTGTCGTATTTAATACGACAAGGCGACCTTTGTATGGCAAAATTATCAATGCTTGCGTCATTTGAGTGACTCCATTCACAGTGGGGCGGAATCCACTCCATCCACCTGATATGCCTGCTACTCCGTTATCGCCATCCCAAAAACGCATGAAATCCCCTGCAACATTATTCACCACCCACATCGATCCAGCATAGTTCGTAGACCAATAATAATCATTTGGCCCATTCATGAAAGAGAAAGCATCTCCAGGAGGATTGGCTAGAAAAGAGATATCTTGGAATAGATTTGTAGTGGTTATATACCTATATGCTTTTGTAAGACTAAAAGATACAGTAGTTTGAGCAAGAGTTGCAGGATTAAGCCAATTTTTTAGACCTTGAACAGGCTTATCACCACCAGGAAGTGTTCCTAAAAGTGTGAAACCTTCTCTTTTTCTTATTGATCCGCGCCATGCATATGCATTTGAAATTTCTGGAAAAGCTTCATTAGATATCAACCAAGGTTTGTAGTATTTCACCAAACCATTCTGGAAAAAAGTAATTAATCTTGGTTCATAACCCATTATGTTGGACCTATTGCTAGCCAACTATAAGTTACATTACCTCTTTTTCCTCCTCCTGAATCTCTTGTTGTTACTTTTAACTCTGTAGCTGATACAGATGCTACTTGTACCAAGATACCCGCATCAGTATTTTGTTTTATTGAAACTTGTATAGAATAAGGTGCAGCAGAAAATGCCGGTGTAAATGTCACTGTTGGAGTTGCTGGAAATGTGAGTGCATTATCTGTTGTAGAAGTACCCCATTGAATCATCATTCCCGATGAACCTCCAGGTGATGGCAAAAAAGAACAACCATTTGCTGCTTGAATAGGCAATCCTGGAGATGCAGGATTATTCATATTATAATTAGTCATTTTAACAGAAGACAACATCCCTATCGCATTCCAAAAAAAGTCAGGAGTTCCTGCTCCATTATCTGATTCATAAATTAGACCTGTAGCGTCAGCAGGAACAGGAGTTACTGCGGCTAGACCATTTATAAATGAAACTTGACGATGAAAACCTTGAGCTGCGTCAACCCCTGTGTTAACACCATAATTAATTTTATGGTCTCTGTTAAGTGCATTTTTCAAATACGTGAAATTATTATTTAGATCAACTTGACTAACAGCTAACACATCACCAGGTTGAGGTATATCTTTATAAATTGAGGTCATTAAAATCTCCTTAGTACATTGGGAATATAGGCCATTCTGGACCTACAGCATTATTCTCAGCATAGCGTGTCTGTATCCTTTGATTTGACAACTGACGTAGTGCTTTCCGAAGAGCCAAAACTTTCTGCTCTTCAAAATATCCCTTATATCTCTCATACTCGGCATGGTCACCATCCTCGATGAAAATCTTAAGTGCAGCACCATATGCTATAAGTTGCCACCATTCTGCAAATTCGGGTAGATTTGTAGGGACACTAAGCGGATCGGAGCTCGTAAATCCTTGAATATTTCCGAACTGATCCGTCGCAGGAAATGATTTTGCGTTCGTAGCGGTCGTTAGTACTGTCGTTGGCATCTGATAGCACAGTAATTTCACGGCATATGTATCGTTAGGTATAGGACGTAAGAATAATTGCTGCTGGAAAAACATAATATCACGAGGTCTCGATGCCACATATGGATGATAATGACAACTTGTCGTTACACCTATGGGAGGAGCCACTCCATAATTCAAAGTAACAGCTCCTGAGAGATAATCTATAGTTCCAGTCCCTCCCAAATTACCGACTAATGGGGCAGGATTGACGAAAAATTGACCTAATGGGATATCTAATGGTATTGGTTGATCAGCATCAGTAAATGTTTCAAGTTTTGGACTAGACACAGGAGGCGTATCTAGATTTGGTGTTAATCCTATGACAACAGTCCCTTGCTGCACAGGTGTTTGCGTCAAATTGAAAGTAAATGGTCCTGTAGTCCCATCTGTTTGGAATAGATTCCGATCGATGAAATTAAGTTCGGGCCATATTCGATAAAAGACCTCTGGACTCTGATACCAGCTGAATTGGTAGTTGTCGATATATATTGGAGGATCTACAGAAAAAATATTTTGTGGGATTGAATAAGTGCCACAATTCGGGATGGTAGTAAATGTATAAAAATTTTTAAGGCGCAGACTACGTAGATGCTCAGGCATATCATACAAATAAAAGTCGTTAACATAATCGTCAATGCCTGCAGGATTAGAAATATTATTTTCGCCGAAAGAAGAATCAGGGAGCTGAACAGTGTCATATCGTCCTGTAATTTTGCGTACTGTATATCTAATTCTGTTCAGATCCCATGTGGTCATCGTTTAGCCTCCGATGATAAATTTGCATCTATGGATTTTTTTCGTCGATTTTATCTGTTGTCCTTGCGCATCTAGCAAAAATCCATGAGTCGTTGAATAAATCCTTTCATTGATATGACGAGCAACTGATAATGGGATTGTGTACGTTACTCCGTCTTCCAAAGTTTTGCAGAAATATTCCTGATCTTTATAATATTTGCATGGAATTATCATAGGTTGCCCGGGATACTCAATATTCAAAAATGTGCCTGTGACCATTTTCTCAGTCTCTTTCGTCATAGCTTCGATCGAGTCATGATTTACAGGTTTGTGATTGATCCTACGATGCACCAATGGTGTTCCTGATACATCCGTTAATTTTTCTGCTGCTGCTACCATGAATTTTCTCCTAAAAAGGTATCTCTACCGTATCAATATTTGTTATCGCATCGTCAACGGTCGTGACGAATACTCCATTTGTTGCAGCCCATGCAGGACCGATATAGGGTGTTGGACCTGATCCAACTGGTAATACCTCAGCCGTAAATTGTGGCTGTGCTGGTATCGTAAATGGGGTAAAAGTTGTCGAGTCAATAAATATAGGATATGGTGTCTGTGTCATCTGGATGTTGAAAATCGTCGGACTGCCGACAATGATACTCACCAACATCTGATTGAGTTCCACCATTCCATAATTTTTTGGTACATGCAATCTAACGACTTGTCCGGTCGTCAGACCATGCGGCGTAGCAGTGATCACAGTACATTTAACAGTTTGAGTGATATTTGCTATAGCGCTCCTAGGAGGAGTAAAAGTCATAACCCTCAATATTATGCCCCCGGGATATTTATTCTTCCTCCCGGGGGTATTATTATTATCTAGACATCACTTCCACGCCATGCTGTCCAAGCGATAATATCACCAGCAGCAAAGCCAACTACTGCGTTGGTCGCAGTTTTTAACAATCCTGTCCCGATGGTGAAACCTTGGAATTGAGTATTCGCTTCTGCATCATCCAAATTATCTTGGAACCAGAAGGGAGGAGTAAATACTTGAGATGGACCAGAACCTATTGGTACAACTTGTGGGAAAGTTGCTGCCGCAAATGCTGCTGCCGATGTAGGAGGATAAGCAAATGCTGTAAAAGCACTTGAGTCTACCATTCCCAATACAAATTGATTTCCCGCAGGAACAGATGTTATTACACCCTGAATTTTATTGGCTTGTGTCATTCCATATGGGGATGAAACAAGTAATCTAACTTTCTGGCCTATGGTTAATCCATGTGACGTTGTTGTTGTCACAGTCATTGGATTCGCTACCGTGATTGCTGAAATTGTCAACTCAGATGGATAGTACAATGGTCCGACTATAAGTTTTCTCACGGTACATCCAGTTTCATCTGCTGGAAATCCTGATAAAACTATAGAAATACCAAAAGTGTTAGCACTTAATACTGTTACTGTGAAATATAAACCACCAATTTGTTTCATAACTTGGTTATTTGTTATTAAAACAGTGTCTCCAGTTTGTAGTCCATGAGAAGCTAAAGTTACAATCGATGTAGCTTTTGCAATAGTAGCACCTGTTTGTGCTGGACCAAGCAAAACACTTTTCGTTCCATCATATGCAGATATTGCATTTGCTGTGATTATCTGTTGGTTAACAAGAGATCCACCTGTACCAACATATTGCACCATTGAAGGATTGGTAGGCACATTTAAATACCAGTCAACGTTCAATATATTTAGGTTGGCTGCTCCGTGACTTGTGGTATTAGTCAAATTCACTCGGCTTGGTATCATCCCAGTATTTATGTTTAAACTTGCTGGCAGCGTAGGCACTGTGAACAGACCATTTATCATAAACTCTTCTGCGAAAGGCATAGAGACCTCCTATGAGTGTGTTGCGCGTAAATTGAAAATCCACGCATCGTTCAAGATTCTTGGAACCTGAGCGAATTTGTACGCACCCAATTGCAACCTACGAAGTGGATCGGTGGGTCCACCAGGAGGAGTATATATAAACGAAGCTGTGGCTTGAGTCAGATCAATGATAGCATATGCTTCCTGACCTGTTACAAATATGTTATACACAGTGTTACCATTCAGAGATGCATTAGGACTGGTCGAACCTTTTGAACTGTAAAGCCAACGAGTGTTACTTACAGAACCCCATTCAGCATTCAAAACATTCATATTGCTTGGATATTGAGCTTGGGAGATAAACCCGTCAATATTTTCCAAGTCATCTATAATTGCAGTATTGAACATAGCCCAAAATGCCTCTCTAACCGGTGCTGTACCGAATTTCAGAGTACCTTCGATATTATCTGAGATCATCATTGCATCATTACCTAGCAATGCTAGGATCACAGAATCGATATCAGGCCGTGAAAGGTTCGTTGGATTATCCCCGTTCACACCTTGAGTACAGTTGATAACAGCAGCTGATCCAGCTAGCATATTCCTGATCAATTCATCCTCAGTTTCCCTCATGGATTGAGCCAAAAGAGATACTGTCTGGTTAAGAACCGGATCTTGGTTGATGAACATTACTTGATCAGTAATAGTTACATAAGTACCATAGAAGTCAAGTCGAGCATCAATATCAACAGCATTTAATACTTGCCCTGGAGGAGTTAATCCCGAATCAGGTAGTGGTACTGTCGCAGTTTGTAGGTTGGTATACCTACGGTAACGAGCAATTCTTCCCGAGTTGGGAGGAAGCTCTTTTTTCATCGCCATCTGCTTATGAATAAGCTTAGGCATTGGTCTAGATAACAATACGTTATCAAACCATTGTTGAACCGGCGCAGGTAATGCGTTGGTTGTAGTAATAGTCATCTATTATAATCTCATGCTATGCCCGCTTGGCATATGCCTGCGATTGAGCCCAAATATCAGCCTGTGACATTTTTGAGTATGCATTAGACTGCTGTTGCAGGGATGCAGTCGACGAATGAGAGCTGACAGGCCGAGCACTATTTTTTAATATTTTCTCTGCTTTCGGGCTTGTAGGCATTATTTTCGTCTCCTCAAATTGATCAGATAATCGACCAAGTCTGTATGCCGTTTCAGCTGGATTTTTGCTCATTTGCACTTTGTAGGCCAAAGCGGGGTCATTTTTAATTAGGGGAAGCGCGTAGTTTTCGATGACGTAATCATAATCTTCATACTTTCCACGCGAGCGAATTTCGTCTTGTGCGATATTCTGCGTCTGCGCGTACTCATCCATGAGGCGTTTAGCTTCGATTTTCGCTTCACGTGAGGCCATTTTCTTGGCCATCTCGCGAGCTTTACCCATGGTCACATAATCATCTGGATCGGCGGTTTCGAACTCGTCCGGCTCCTCTGCTTTTTGTGGTTGGGACAATCGATGCATATGCTGTTTGAGCTCCTCAATCTCTCTCTTCTGGAGAGACATGACCTCTTGAGCTTGACGCCAGTTATGATCTACATCTTTCGCCGGTGTCTCTGGGACTTCCTGCGTTTCAACTATGGGCTCTTCAACTTGTATTTCTTGTTCTTCCATATCTTCCGTGCTTTATGCTTGACGACAGCATGTTTACGTCCAATTTAACGACCGAATCCCGTCGACGGAGATCTCTAGCTAGGAAGCAAATCATCGTAGTGGTACGTGATACCCGACTCCGTGACTGATGCAATAGTTTCCGGCACGGGTTCATTTGTGCCGCCGACTGACCATGTTGGCCAATCACCCGGGAGAGCCCACTCTAATGTGAGTTTCCCCTCGTTGTTATCTACTCCAAAAAGTAGACAAGACAACATCATTCGTGGCTTGTTATACATCGCAAAAGACTTAATCTTTATGACAGATGGATTTTTCGGCCATGGCTTCGCATGGAATAAGACATAGTACTTGTGGTCCTTATCTTTGTACTGATCAATGATTTTTTCGAGATCACTCATCAGTGTTTTGGTCATTGCTTTGCGTGTTTCGCCTAGCTGTTGACCTGTTGTTTCATAAGGTACAAGTATACTCATGCAGACCTCTATGCGATTTTTGTGAAATGCGAACGTTTCAGTTTCTTGCTGTCTCGTTCCACTGCTTCGTTCTGAAGATGCATATAATGGTTTCCGCGCTCGTGCTCGCCTGGATATAATCCATGTGGAGAAAAATGTTCGTCATCGGACTTATAGCCCTTGTCGAACCTTATTTCCCCTTCATTCATCGGCGGACCTTTATCTGGATCCCCGCCTGGAGTATGATGACTCCCGTGATGCATCTTATGACCATCTTTGTGGTGTTTCATGTGACCTCTTGTGAACAAGTAAAAATTTTACTTTACAATTCAGTCATAGCAGGTGGGTGCAGATGTGTCAATGATTTTTTTTAAAAAAAAAGGAAGACAAAAAAAACCCCCTAGGATTGCTCCTAGGGGAAAAATAACCAAAGACAAATGCTACATTCTCATTCTACTGGGGGTACAAAATCGATTTGTTCTACTTTTTCATTGAATTTTGCAAGAAGTGGATTGAATATGGCATCTCTATATTTTTCAACAGTATCTTGGTCTGCCTTTATCAAAAGATTATTTATAGTTATTAAAATAAAGTTTGTAACTATATTCGTGAACAGCTGTTTTTCTTCAGGTGAATAAAGATTTTCTAAAGTTATTGCACCTCTACCGATGAATGTCTGTGCCATATCACATGCACATTTCCATGTATCTGCGATCAAACTTCCGTTTTCATCATAAATTTCACCAACCATGACAGAATTTATTACTTTTCTGCATTCTTCATCTAGACTCATTTTCTATCTCCTTTGTTTTTAATCCAAAAGTTGTGCAATCATTCTAGTTTGTTGTGCTTGAGTCAATCCATATTGGTTCATGTGTCGACTCAATGCAGCTATTTTTTGTGACAAAATTACGTTGTGTGACAGCTTAAGTGACGTTATGAGCGCTTCTAATCCAATTCTTATATGAGGTAAAATATCATCCCTATTAGAGATGAAATCCACCAATTTTTGTCGTAGTGTTATCGCGAATTGCGGTTCGTGAACTAACTGTGCTTTTGTATAATATGGTCCGCGTGAGGGACAAACATGGGCCTTTAGAACTCTAACTTCTTCATCGATCTCATGTTGCGCACATCCCTGCTCTCTCATAGATGAAATCGTTCGTGCGATTCGATCTTCACATCTATCCAGATGCTGTGTTATAGCCTCAAAATCGTAGATAAATCCATTTGGACATCTGCTAGGGATTATGGGGAAATCATGTGTGATGGGACAGAAAAACTCATTGCAATCGGGAAAATACACTCTCATGTAATCTACATATACATTGTAGCGTGCATTTGATTTCTCCATTTCAATCCATAACTTATACCTGCGATCTGTCACGACATGTATATGTGTGACAAGTCCTGTGCATGAGATACCTAAGACTAATCCGAGTACCCCCCCTATTATCATCCCAAACAGTCCACCCAAAAACGCACCAGGTGGACCACCTATTATTGCACCGGTCACTGAGCCTGTCGTGGCACCAGTTGCCATGCCTGCCGACATGCCTATCGTCCAACCGACAAGAAGATCTGATTTAAATTGTATTGTAAGCTGATTTTGCAAAGGCATAGGTGACATTCGGAAAAAATTTAATATACCTACATAGACTGACGTATCAGCTTGCCGATCTACAGCATCTATAGATGTAATCGGATATCTACGCATCAATGAGTCTAATCTCATGGCAGGACCGAAAACTCTATCCGGCAATTCTTCCATGATCTCTGATGGTATGCCAGGTCCTCTTACAATATTTCTGTTGACATGTGGTGCTCTCAATAAGGGGGCTGGTTCCATATCGATACTCCTGCTGTTTGTCTGTCATTTTATAGCATATATCATAGAGTTTCCAGCGTTCTTTTCGGTCGAATTTGTCCCAAACGATGAACTTGTTAATGGCTATCTCAACCAGTATACACAAAAGTTGGATTTCCTCCAATACTCGAAAAGCGATTTCCGTAATCTGCTTATACTTAAAGTGCTCGTATTCAGGTTGGGCACGGAAACGTTGGACGCGATCCATTATTGTAGGCATGTATGGGGAATCCATATCATGCATGTAGGAGTAAAAATTTGGATTGAAAACAGGGAGTAAGATCGGTGATACCATAAGGCCTCTGAGTTTATTGTCAAGTGGATTTAACAAAGATTTTCCTCAGAGTAACAGATTTCGATTTTTTTCTGTACCTTATTTGTTGGATAATAATTTTTTTATTTCTGTAACGTCGTGTTCCCATGCCTGTTGATCTGTGTACATCCACTGGACAGGGATCTCGTTGCGATCGATCGCATACCTAAATTCTATTATTAGTTCATCTTTGAAAAATCCGATCTCAGCACATCTGTCGAGCATAATCATGCTCGATTTCTCATCTGAGTTATACCACACCATTTTACCTCTCTTTTTGCATCAGACATCTGACACACAACTTTATATCATTATCACTCGAGACCACGCCCAACGCATTGCATTTAGCACATGGCATTCGATTCTGCCAATCTTTGCGAAGAGGTAGACCTTTCTCACATCGCAATTCAAAAGTTTTTTGGTCTTCGATGATTCGATTTACGCTCATGTCCAAACCCCTTTCTTTTTGTGCATAATCCACATCTTTGGACTTGACATAAATCTTAGGTGCTTAAGTAGTATTTTCATGGTCTGATAATATATATTATGTTACTTTGCTATGCCCTCACACATGCCTATGAACAAAAAATCATTCTGTAGGGCTGTTCTCAGAGTATTTCCAATATACGATTGCTGCCACATCTTCTGATTCGTATTCGTAGTAAAAATGCTCTCTAATGTTCTCAGTTTCTGGAAAGAAAACACCCTCACCTTTGTCATACACACGTTCACTAGTGGAAACTAGGTATTCACAGAATCGATATGCGTCTGGTCTTTTATCACAAAATTTGTGCCATCCATGCAATTTGTACATCTCATCGTCGGCTGTTTTTAGCCGATTTTCTAGAAGATTTATTTCTTTTTCGATTTCTTGCATTCTTTCTGAATTTTTATGCATTTTTTCTGCTATAACCATCGACTCGCAATAAGTTTTCAAATAATATATTGCTTTATCCATGTTTTCCAAATTTGGACCATCAGAGTCTTTCATTAGAGATTTTACAGCATATGCTATCAAAACGGGTACTTCATAAACT
>Ga0193712_1000048_pt1 | contig 17502 bp, 26 predicted proteins | sample H3a1metaG_FD_143053 | JGI IMG/M metagenome (GOLD analysis project Ga0193712, IMG submission 143053) | Soil microbial communities from a riparian zone of the East river system, Colorado, United States - H3a1 | ecosystem: Environmental > Terrestrial > Soil > Riparian zone | place: USA: East River... | reverse complement strand
CTTCGCGATCTCGCCTACGTCCACACCGTCGTCACGAGACCGTAGCGAGAACTGTCGGCCGTCAGGCGTGTCCCAATAACAACCGGCGAAAGTGTGCTCGCTATACGCCGCGGGAGTCTCACCGAAGAGTCCGCGACCACAGAGCACGTGCCCCGCGTCTGACGTGAGCGTATACGGCAGGTTCGCCATGGGCACGACCATGAACCCGCGATCCGCAGGCGCCGGGCCATCGAGCCACGGAGCTCGGAACTTCATCGGCCGAGTGACGACGCCCACAAGCTCGTCGATGTCCTTGAAGTGCTTGCGCTCGATCGCCTCGCCTTCGCGGATCACTAGCTCGAGCGCGAACGGATCAGCCACGCGATGCACGAGGCCATCGTAGTGCTCGAACTCGTAGGGCTGTGAGAACGTACACGCCTGAATCTCGCGAGTGTGCGGCAGCTTGAATCGCCAGAGATCTCGATCCTCGAGATGGTCGATGAGTTTCGGTCGTTCGACACCGGGGTTGAAGAAGTCCCACGCGAGACCGGCGCCCGAACGATCCATGTCGAAGATTGTGTAGATGTCACCCCCAGAATCGTATTCGAGCGAGTCCAAGAACGTCTGCCACGACACATTCTTCGGGTCTGGTGCGGCGTAGATCTTGTCAGCGACGTTGGGCGTGAGATCCTTCATCGCTGTGGCGTGGTGATCGAGCACGAGCACGATGTTGCGGTTGAGCGCTAGCGCCTTCATCACGTGGCGCTTGTACGAGAAGTCCACGAGCAAGACGATCGAGTCGTAGATCTCGGGCGGTGCGTTCTGATAGATCCCTTGGTGGAACTCGACGGGAGTGCGGCGTGCCTTGAGCGCACGGTTCACGACCCACGCTGCGCCGAAGCCGTCCGCACAGGGATGATGGTAGATGCAGTGAATTTTCATGGTTGACCCTTTGTTGTTGTTGACGAGAGCACGGGAGCCGTCGGCCCCCAGGAACGATTATAGGTCGAGTCGGACGAGCAAGCGATGCTTCCTCGAGTAAGCCGTCCAGGCTATCAGCCAGGCGCCTATCGGCTACGACTCCCCGAGGGATTCGGGTTCGTTCCCGTCCCCGTGGAGCGATCTACCTTGTCGTCCGACTCTATCTCGGCAGCCGCAATCCGAACCGCGGTCACATTGTCGCCAATGTTGCGGCGTTCCAGAGAGTCGAGTTCAGCGGCCGCACGCTCATCCTCGCCACGCTCACGCTGTGCAAGCTCTTGGAGCCGAGCAGCGATCTCCGCAGTTTGCCGTGCGTCGTCTTGCGCAGCTTTGATAGCAGCCTGCCGCTCCACTGCCGAAAGTTTTGCGAAATCGACTTCCGTAAGTGCCTGCCGCTCTTCGCGACGAGCTTGAAGGTCGATGACCTTCTCTTGCGTGCGCGACTGTATCTTCTTGTCTTCGGTCTGCGCACGGAGTTGATCGCCCTCGCGCTTCGCTTGAACCGCGGCCATCTTGTTCGGGTCCGACGGCATGCCCATGTTGGGCGGCGCGAGCTGCGAGAGTAGTTGTTGGGCCTTCTGAATGATCGGCGGAAGCTGCTTCCACACTTCGTCGGCGCGCTTCATGATCCGGCTCGAGGCGGCCTCGAGTGTTTGATCGAGCTCGCGACGGGCGCCCACGTCCTGCTCGGACATGATCGTCTTCATCTGCTCTTCGTCCGCGTCGGCCGCCTGCATCACGAGCTCGTAGAACTCGTTCGCATACCAGTAGACCAAGTGTTCTTTCAAGTGACCAAGCGCAGCACCCATGAAGGTCGGCGCGATGATGATGTTCTGCCCAAAGATAGGAGATTCCATGAAGTCCACAAGCACTTGGATGTGCGCAAGCTGATCTTGATCCGGGAACGCAGCCACCGGACGGCCGAGCGTCATCGCGACGTTCTCGTTGACTTGGTTCATCCGCTGCGGCTTGGGCACGGGGATGAGCAAGCGGTCGCGGTTCGGGATCTTGGCGCGCTCGAGGAGCATGAGCTCCGCTTCGCGTTGGTCGTAGAGCTGCGGCATCGTCGCGGCGCGATCGGCCACAATCTGCGCTTGCGCGATTCGCTGCACGTCGGAGAATACCTCCGGATCAGCGACGGGAATGCAGTCTAGCGGCCCCTCGAAGTCTTCGCGGTACGCGAGCACTTCACCGATGTCGTTGAGCATCTCCTCTTCGGTGACGTACATACGGTCGATCCGGTGGAGCACGTTGATGACGTACTCCATCGAGTGGTAGAGCCGCAAATGGATCGCGGCTTGGACCCGCATGCCCTCCTCGATCAGCGCGAGCGTGGTGCCTACGGGCATGTCCGCGCTGCCTTCGGAGAGCTTCTCCATCGCGATATGAATCGCGTTCTGGCCGGCGTCGGTGAGGAACCCGAGCAGCTTGAAGAGCGTCTCCGACGGGCCGGGGAACGGGATGTGCATCAAGAGCTCGCGAATGTCCTTCGTGCCCGTGACGCCGCCCTCGATCTCGAGCACTTGCGTCGGGTCGATCGCGGCTTGCTGGCCCGTGAAGTTGGTGCCCTTGAGCTTGGCGAGCACTTGCGAGTTCTGGATCAGTGCTGCATCGAGCAGCGCGCGTAGAGCTCCGGTCGCGGCTCCTGCCAACGAGCCGATGAGTTGGCCGAGGCCAATGTGGTAGGCGCCGCGCCACGGGATCATCCCGAACGACACCATCCACTGCATGCGCTCGAAGTCTTCGTCTTCCTGTTCCCAATTGCGGACGATCGACACGATCTTGTGTGACGGCCCGTCGATAGAGATCAGGTACGGAGCGGAGCCCTTCTGCCCCTCGGCGTCTTGCTCGAAACTCTCGAAGCACGAACACTCGTGTACGATCTTGAGCCCATCTTTGTTGTAGCCAGAATCTTCCTTGCCCTCGATCTTCTCGGTCGCGGCTTGGGGCTTGGTGGGCTCCGGCATCTGCGACGACGTGTCCGGACCAATGTCGCGATACATGCCCTCTTCGACACGCTTCTTGAACTCGTAGCGCGTCATCGGCTCGTGGTACGTCTGCCGCTCGGCCGAGTAGAAGTTCGCGGCCGCAAACGGGATCGACACTTCGTCGATCGGCACGCAGCGCGGCACGGGGCGACGGCGACGCTTGGCGTAGTCGGGCGTGAGCCGTAGATACTGCTCGCCGGCCAATGGCAGTTGCGTGAGAAGCTTCTCGAGCTCGGAGCGGAACTCCGGCATCTGCTTCACGAACTGCCAATTCATGTACGCCTTCTTGCGCTCGGCCTTCTTCATCCGATCCGCAGAGGGGTTGTCGCCGGGGACGAACATTCGCACCGGACCATTGGGAGGCATGAGCTCCTTGATGGCGCGCGCTTCGAAGTCCACCGACGACTGCGCGATCATGGGATGCACAGCCTTGCTGGCACCCTCGAACGAGGCGCCGCCCGGTGCTTCCTTCCCAAGTCCGGTACGTTTGATAGCTTCGGCGTACTGCTCGTCACGCTTCTTGCGTGACTCCTTGTCGATTTCGATCTCTTCGAGCAGGCGCGTCGAGAGCGCCTCCAAGAATGGTTCGTCGAAGAGCTCCACAATGTTGTCGTAGAAGTCGCCGATCTCAGTGGCTTGTTTGTTGTCTTCCTCGAGCTGGATGATCGCGCCACCGTCGTCGGTGTTCTCGATCTTCATGCCCTTCTTGTCGTCGCCGCCGAGCACTTCCGCGATGAGCGGTTCGGTGTCGGGATCGTGCGGTAGCTTGACGCGCTTCGCGTCTACCGGGATGCGCTCGCGATCCTCGGGGAGCGCGAAACGATTCGGATCTTCTTCGTCTTGAGGAATTATAGGATCGAAGCCCGTCATAGTGTCACCCGTATGGAGATTCGCGGCTCTTGAGCTTGAGCTGTTTGGCGCGTTCGATCTGCGCCTTGAGCTTCTCGGCCTCGGGATCTTTGGGAATGGTGAGTGCGCCGATGAAGTTATCCATCAACGTTTTGAGGCCTTGCGTAGAAGTGTCGAGTAGATCGTCATGCTTGAGCGAACCTTCGCCCGAGTACGTACATACCTGCGAGATGACAGGCTCGGCCCAATTGCGGAACTCCCGAGGCTTTTGATCTGACTCGATGGCCCACACCCGGCCATGCGACCACAGCGGCGATACTACGTGAAGACGAGCGAGCTTGTCCAAATCGCCTGGATCGTAGCCTTCGGCCAAGATCTCTTCGGCGGCCAACGACTGAATCAGCGAGATCCCGGAGCTCTTCGTCTCGATCAGGATCACGTCGATCTTCTTGCCCTGCGGGCTGCGCTTGTACGGCCCGACGATCATCGGCTTGCCACGGAACGTGCTCACGTTCACTGGCTCACCGTAGCGACGAAGCCGCTCGGTCTTCACGCGCTTGATGAGCTGCGGAAAGCCGAGCCACTCTTGCCACGCATCGAGCAACATCACGTGGTAGACGGGCGGCGTGTCGTACTTGAAGAGACCCCACACTGTGCATGCGGACGGATCGTTCTCTTGCTGGCGCTCGCGCACTTCGTTCTTCTGACGGACCGCGCGCACGCGCCGTCCCTTGTCGTGCTGCTCCTCGGTGAACGCGGTGTCGAGTGACATGAGCACGAACTGGAACTTCGGCAGCGCTTTGTCATTCGGCCACATGCGCCACTGCGAGCGCTTCACCCAACCGGACTCTTCCGGATCGAGCACTTCGCCGTGAATCTCTTGCCGGCCGATCTTGGTGCCTTCGTACTTAGCAACGTTCTTGAAGTAAGAAGCAGTCAAGTTCTCGCGGTTCTCGTACGTCGATCCGACCGTAATGATCACGTCGGTCCGCTTCATGAGATCTCGAATGAAAATTGAGGGCTTGGGTGTGCCCGTCACGCAGAGGCGCGGATGTGGCCCGAGGCGAAGGCCGAACTGCAAGTTGTCCCACGCATCGTCGGGATACATCCACGACGCAATCTCATCTAGCCATCCAGCCGCGTGTTGCGGCCCACGGAGGCGCTCCGGGGCGTCGCCTGCGAAGCCACGGATGATCGAGCCGTTCCACAGCGTGATCGACGGCAACGCCAGGTTCTTGTCCACGATCAACTGGGGCGGGATGACGGCGTAGAGCCCGGTCGGGCCTTCGAAGCACGTGTAGCGTACGTCGTCCTTCGTCGGCGCCACGACGCAGTACATCGACGGGTAGGTGGCGCCCTCGATGCCCAACCAATTAGAACCGGCTAGCGTCTTACCGAACCCTCGGCCGGATCGGATGATCCAGATGTCCTTCAGGAATTGGTCGAATTCCTTCGGCGGGAGTTGTTTCTGACGCGCGAGCGACTTCCACACCATGCGCCATCGCAGGTATTGGAGTTCCTCGGGCGTGAACGACTCTAGGTCCGAACGGAATTGCTGAAGCGGCTTGGGGAGTTTCTCTAGATCGAGCTCGTAATTGAACTCGACCTTCCGATGGAGCGAGGAGAAGTTAACCGAGACGACTTGCGACTGCATCACAGCCGCGGGAGTTTACGCTAGTGCAAGTCGTCTCGGGGTGGCGTTACTCGGAAGCCTTGTCCACGGCCGTGGGCTCCGGCTCGAGGCCGAAGAAGGTCCGCACGATCGCGATGAACATGTTGCCCTTGCCTTTGTGGTAGGCGCCGAGCATGTCCCACGGCAGCAACGCCGGATGTCGCTTCGCCTTGGCGTCCAAGATCGGACCGAGCGTGTAGCCGGTCTTCGCCATGATCGAGAGCCACTTGTTGTGGTGCTCCTCGGCCGTGGCTTCTCGGTTCTCGATCACGGCCTTCACGCCCTTGATCGCCGCCAGCTTCGCCTCGTCGGTGAGCTCCGTCCATGGATCTCGATGCTCGTTCTGCGCCGCGGAGTAGGCGACGATCGCCTGGTGCGCGATCTTCGCGGCCGTTTCGATGTTCTCGTCGGTGATTGCAAGTCGTCGTGCGCGGGTCATGAGGTCATCCCCCGTAAGGTTGTATCGGTTGGTTGGAAGGACTAGAGAACCACTTTTGCTGCGCGCGCGCAACGTGGAGCGTGTAGAGCACATACTCCCGCGGGGGTTGAATCACTTCGTCACGCGGCGGAAGCTGCGCGCCGTGAAGCGTCGGAGCGAGCGACTCCGTGCTGCGCATGCCGATCCACACGCCGATCGCGTGCTTGGTCGGCTGCGGGGTGATGTTATCGCGGGGCACGTTTCGGGACGTTGAGCTCGGCCATGAACTCGCGCAGATCGAGAAGGGTCGGTGCGCCGCCGTCGGGGCAGATGTCGGGCATCACGCACGGCACGCCGTCTGCACCAAGGGCGATGAAGCGCGCGTAGAGCTTCACGAGATCCGGAAGTCGGTGGCCGCCCAAGTGGAGCTTAAGCTCCATGCGCGGATGATCGTTGCGCCAGATAATCTGACGGGCGCCCGCAAGGTACAGCTTACGGAACTGTTTCGCCGTGTAGTACAAGAGCTGTTGTGCGGCTTCTTGCGGCGACAGGTTGCCTTCGAGCTCGATGCCCCACTTCCACACGCAGTAGAAGCAGTGCTCGAAGCTCGTGCACCGGAACCTGCACTCGAGCTCGGTGAGCAGATCGCTGAGCTTGAAGTCCGTGCCGTCGATGTTCCTCGGCTCCGACGCGCTTGCGTCTTGCTCGAGCTCCCCCATCATCGCGGCACCCATCTTGTCGAGGGCCTTTTCGCTGATGTTCTGCATTGTGTGTGCGGCCTCATCGCGCATCGCGTCGAGTCGCTTCTTCTGCATCTGCCTCTCTTCGGCCGCGTCCTTCGCACATGCCTCGAGGGTCTCGTTGAAGAGTGTGAAGAGTAGGCTGAGCTCGCGAGTTGAGAACGTCATTGTTGTTATTCCTGTAAGTGAGAGCGAGCGGGCCGAAGCCCGCTCACCTAGTGAAACAACCGTCGAAGGAAATCGACGATCGCCTTTACCGCCTTCCTGATTAGTTCCAGGACGGAGCGGCCGGGGCCACCAGATCCAAAGGGACGCCCGCCTTGACCACGAAGTCGGACTCGTTGCCGGCCGCGTCCAGCGCGGTCAGGTAGAGGTCCGCGACGAAACCGTCCGGAGGCGTGCCGCCGCCCAAGCCGGCGATCTCGGCCGAGTCCACGACGCCATCGATGCCCACGGCGCTGAACGGCGCCGCGTAGACCTCGTTCGCCGTCACGACTTGACCGGCTGGGAACGCACGAAGCCGATGCTCCACTGCCCCCGGCGTCGGGTTGAATGATAGGTTCGTGAAATTGATCTTTGCCATGAGAACTCCCTTGTGGTGGTTTAGAACGTCGGAGGCTTGATCCAGAAATGTAGCCAATATCCCTTGTCGATCGACGAGAGCCACGCACTGCACCCCGTAGCGTTGCACGCGCGCACGCGCGGAGTCCAATGCCCGTTGCGTGTCGCAGTGAAGACACGCGACGGAACCGTAGTCGTAGTCGCATCGACGATTTTGTTCTCGTAGTGAGTGAGCTCCCACTCGTAGCGTGTCGCAGTCGGCACGACCGGCGTTGCGAACGTCATCGTGTCGCCCAAGAAGCCGAGTTTGGTAGAGAGCACGCTCGTAAATGTCGCAGGCGCCATTGGCGCCACGGTGATGTCGGTCGGCGTCGCCGGCACGGTCGGGCCTTCGGCCTGGATCGTCTTCATCGCGACGTTGGAGAACGCGCTCTCCGTGCCCAGCTGCGCGAGCGCCGTCATCACGAAGAACGTCGTGCCCGCGCACAAATGATCGACGACGTGCGCCGTTTGTGCGGCGTTGTTGAGCATCATGTTGTTCGGGTAGGTGCCAGGCTGCGGCCCCCAGTAGACCTTGAACCCCGAGAGGTTCGTGAGCGCGGTGCCATCGGTGTTCTGCGTCGGCGCGATCCACGTGAGCATCGCCGCGCCCGTACAGGTTGGACCAATCGTGGTGAACGTCACGGGCGCCCCCGCGACAAGCGGCTTGGTCACGCCCATCACGGTCGCGCTCAAACCCTGGAACGTGGTCGCGGCGTCAGTGTCGCAGTGGATCGTGAACGGCGACGTGAGCGTAATCGACGGGGCCGTTACGCCGTCGTTGTTGGCACTACCGATGTTCGGCGTCGTCGGAGCTCCGGTGCAGAAGTCGAAGACTTGCGGCGCCGGGACGGTGAGCTGCACGAGGTCGGCGGTGCCCGTGACGGTAAGATCGAACTCGTCACCGGGGTTCGCGGCCAACGTCGCGACGACATCGGGGCGCGCGCTCGCGGAGATCGCCAAGAGCAAAAGGGGGAGCAGGCGGTGAAGCACGAGTAGCCTCGGAATTTTTCGCGATGCTACACCCGGCCACGGGACAGAAGCTAGCGCTTCGAGAACGTAATGCGGAATGCGCAGTAAAGCTCGATCGGGTCGATCGTGATGGTGTCGAAGCCCTGCTCGTAGACCCACCGTCGCCAGCCGTCGCGCGTGGACTCGAGGAACGGTTCACGGCACCGGGCCGCCATCACATGTGCCTTGCCGGGGCTCCGGTACTCGTGCGCGAGGTAGTCCAACCAGTCAGGGTTGCGCTCTACCAGGCGAACGAACTCTTCGTTCTCGTCGTACAACGGCTCGTGGACGAGCGAGAGCTCTTCGAGCGTGGTCTTCGTGACGAAGAACTCTTTGGGCTCGGGGCGGATCGACGCCGCTCCCGTTACAACCGTCGGGACTACCGCGGCCGTTATAGCGCCGATCAGGAACGAGCGTCGATCCATGCGCGCAATCTACGCCTAGATGTCGAGAATGTGAATGGGGCGGAGCTCGAGTCGGCACATCGTAGGGTCGTGGCTCTCGGCGAACCAGCACAAGACCCACCCGTTGTACTGCGGCCGCGGATCGTAGCGCTTCCACGCCTTGCCCTCGTACACGCCGGTCGGGTTGGTATCTGAGTAGTCCATCAACGCGAGGAACTCGCGCGGCGAAAGGATCGCGACTCCGCGCTCGTTCCGGGAGTGAGAAGCCAATCATTCGAACAACCTTGCCGACGCTAGCGCGTGGCCGCTACTAAGAGCGATGAGCTTGCGCGCGCGGAGCTCCTTGAGAGATTGATACGTGGTCGTTGATTTGTAGCCTGACTGTTCCGCGAGCACGTCTTTGTGAATCGCATCTGGATATGCTTCGACCAAGAGTGAGAAGAGCTTCTCTGCGCCTTTGTCGAGCCGCCCCTTCCAGTAGTCGATCAACTCTTGACCGCTCGTCGGGATCTTCTCGAAGCTGCCAAGCACGTTGATGCCTTCCTCGGTCGCGTGCCAGAACTTGCTCTTGTCCAGCCATGCGAGTCCGGCCGCACGGAGCTCCTTCAACGTTTGGTAGCGCGTCGTCGCCTTGTAGCCGGTAAGGATTGCTATCTGCGTCTCGTCCACTCCGTCTGCGTATTGCGCGAGCACGGTAAGCACAGCGCGATTGCCTTTGCGCTTGACAAGTTTCACTTCGTCGATCGCGTCGTTGGTGACGAGCTCCTTCATCTGCGGACCGAGCACCTTCGCGAACTGCGCCGGCCGAGGGGCCCCCGTCACGCGCCCCGGTCCACCAGGCTGCAAGATCGGCTTCAGTTCGGTGAGCAGCGCTTCGACGTTGGTCTCGTTGAGCTCGTCGGGAGCAAGTGCAATCTTACTAATTGCGAGAAGTCGCCGACGCATCACGCGATTCTGCGTGCGCAAGCCGCTGCGCTCCTTTGCAACAGCCTTGAGATTTTCGCGGAGCTTGTCGTGCCCCTCACGCCACGAGTCGTACGTGCGCGTGTCCTTCGCTGCGGCCGGTTGCTCCTTGCCGAGCTCCTTCGTGAGCTGCTTCACTTCTGCGCGGAGCGCCTCGACGGTCTCGGCCACGACTGGCGTCTTCAGTTGCGATTGCAAGCGTTCCACGAACGCACCGACGTTGGCGATCTTGCCCGCGCGCTTCGCGAGCTCGGGCCGGCGCCGATCGGGGTGGTAGGTCTTGATCTTACCCGCCTGCACCCGCTTCACGTCGTTCTCGTCGCCGCGGAACACCCACGCTTCGCCGGCATCCATGTTCGGCATGGAGTTGGTGATCTCGGTGCTCATCGCGGGCGTTACGCGGTCGATCCACTTCGAGAGCGCGTCGATCGCGTGCGAGCCGCGCTGCTTCATGAGCACGAGGTTCTCACACATCTCGAGCACGGCCTTGTTCACTTCCTGCGAGCGCTGATTGATGAGCGTGATGCCGATCGACTGGTTGCCGCCCATGCGCACGATCTTCTCGATCTCGGCGTAGGTCTCGCCGTCCAAGATCCGCTGCGGCACGAACTCGGCCGCCTCTTCCAAGAAGATGTGCCGCACGCCCTTGTTCTCGTAGTGCAGCACGCGGAAGCACTCGCGGACGATCGTCCGCCATGCGGCCTTGGAGAGCTTCTTGTCGTAGAGGTCGAAGACGATCGGGATGTTCTCGGTAATGGCCGAACGCATGATGAGCGGCGCGGTTGCAGGCGTGAGCTCAAGATCCGGCTCTACGCCCCCGGCCACCACGACCGGGTAGCCCTTGCCGCCCTTCGTTGCGGAGCGGCGCAAGTGCCGCCACACGCCGGTAGGATCAAACACGACGGGCGGGATGCGTGCGTCCAAGAGTTGTTCGGCAATGCCCTTCGCAAGCGTGGTCTTGCCGGTGCCGCGGATGCCTAAGATCGCGTTCGCTTGGATCGCGTAGTCTTCGACGCGGATCTGCGCCGAGCCAATCTTGATCGTGCTAGCCATTACTCCACCACCAACTGGGTCGGTGCCTCCGGTAAGCGGTGTTGCACGATCTCGTAGACGTAGCCGGCGACGTAGAAGCACGTCAACAGCACGATCACGACGACCACGAGCATCGCGACCACGGAGCCGTTGTTCTTGTTAGCCACTGAGATCTCCTAGAACGGAATATCGTCGTCGAAGTCCGGCGTGTCTTGCGGATCGAAGAAGTCGAACGCGAACTGTTGCTCGCGTCGCTTGCTCTTGTCGAAGAGCGGCACGTCAGGCTTCGTCGAACGCCGATGTGTTGACTCGGCGAAGTTGACGCGCCGCTTATCCGATCGGGCGCGCGGGGTCTTCTTCGTCGGCCGCTTCTTCGTCATCGTCGGGCTTCTTGCTCTCTCCAAGTGCCGTGAACCACAGACAGACAAAGGCCACGATGCCTCCGAGCCAATGCCCCGTGGAGAAGAGCACGATCGTCGTGCAACAAAGCAGCCCAACATCGGAGACGGGCGATGCCTGTTGACTCACGACGCACCCCAGTCGCACGAGATCGCGTGCGCGCCCACGACGCAGCGTTGGCCGTCCCTGAAGCGGATCTGGCAGTAGACGTATCCCTTCATGACCACGCACTCGTTCGTGCTCACTTTGAGGGAGACGGACGGCTCGCAACCTACGACGACCAATGCTAGCAGTAGTAGCGCGAGCCGTTTCACGACTTCTTCTTCGAGACCGTCTTGGCGCCCGTGACTTTCTTCACGGCCGGCTTGCCGGTTGGCGTGCCGTTCAACTTGTGCAGGTTCTTCGCGACGAGCCGTTGCTTGCGCCGGTCGTTCGGGTCGTCCTTGTACGTGAGCCAATCGTTGTTGAAGAGATCGAACGCGAGCCGCGAGACGGTCGAGATCGGCATGCCGCAGTCGCGTGCCACGTCGTTGATGGTCGGCGGCGTCGGGCACGAGGCGACGTAGAAGAGGATCGCCGCGCCGTTCAACGTGTTGATGTTCGACTTCGCGATCTTCGCGAGCAGATCCCGAGACGTGACTATTTCTGCCTTTTCCATAATTGCTCCGTGAGAGTGGATATACCGAGAGCAAGTGTATCGCGTAGCCGGAGCGTTTGCACGCGCTTGCGTGTAGGAACGAGATTTATGTCAGTGCTTGGGCGGCAGCCGAAGCACGCCAGAGATCCGCGACACGCTCTCGGCCGCAGGATCGACGAACCGTTGCGGCCGCTGCTCCGCGTGCCGGACCTTCTGGTAGTAGACGACCTCGGTCCGGACGTGCTCTTCGCCGCCGATCACGACGAGCGACTTGTCGCGTACGTCCACCCGATCGGCCGCCGTGAGGAGCTCCACGAGCGACACGCCGGCCTCATCCGGCGTCACGCCGCGGTGGTACTTCTTGCCGTAGAGGAGCGTCTCACGCGGCGCCGTACGCTTAGCCATTGAGCTTGCCGCGCATCGGCGACATGGGTGGCGAGCCGTTGTACGTCGGTGCTGTTGAACTCGTGATGATCTTCATCGCTGCGGGCACGCCCTCGAGACCGGGAGCTTGGATCAAGTGATCCTGCGGCAGATCCGCGGTGCCGGCCGCGACTTTGGCGCGGTGCTTGTTCGCCCAATAGTCGGGGGGTTTCGATATGATCCCATCCCATCGTGCACACTGCACTTCGTGGACCGAGATCCCGACGTTCTCCGCGAGCGCGCAGAGTGAAATTGCGACATCCGCGATCTCAATCGCAAGATCGCCGGGGGGCCGCGAGTAGACGCGCTCGGCGATGCGCTGCACAACTGCAATCGGCACGCCCTCGCACTGCGCGAGCTCGATCGCCTCTTCCAGCACGCGCGCGGCGCGCTCGTCCCGGTTACGCGCGATACTCCCGAACGTGGCAACAGCCCAATCGAGAATCTTCTTCTGGAACGTCATGGTCGATCCCTCTTGCAACGTTGACGTGCGAGCGTGCCCCATCCGCACGCGCACAAGAACGTGCAGAGCGCTGCGGCATATAACCCGAGCGACACGTACACGCCCACCAACACGAGCAGCAAGATCATAGTGATCATGCTCGTCTCGAACGCCGGCTTGTGCGGACCGGCGATCGACGGCACGAGCGCGAGCGCGAAGATCCACTGCACGACGCCGATCACTACGTCTTGCCACGACGTGTTCATGTACGCGCCGTGGCTTCGATCAGCGCATGCAACTTGCGAAGCGCCGCTTGCAAGTGGCCTTCCGGAGCGGTAGTCGCTACGAACCACAAGCCCTCGTCGGTCGCCTGGTCGTCCACGAGATCTCGTACGCCACGCCACTTGTCGTCGCGTACACGGAGCTCCTCCTCGCGTGTCGATGCGCGTTCGAGCACGACGAGTGGGTGGCCCATCGCTGCTTCGAGGCGCGCGACGTAGACGCCGACCTGCACAAGAGCGTCGAGGTCGTGTTGGTGCGCAAGCTCGGCCATCTCGCGTCGCTGCGTGAGATCCCGATCGAGCACTTCGCCAAACCAACGACAGTTCTGCGACATCGTTTCCGCCGCCGAGGCGATGGTGCGCGCGGCGCTCACGACTTGCTCGGCGCCTTGCAGATACATCGTACCGTCGCTCATCGGTTGAAGAACTCGAGCTCGGTGCCGTAGCTAGCGGCCGCTTGTCCTTCGTTGTCGTCCGGATCATCCGGCAGCGTCGGCTTCAAGAAGTTCTCGGCGGTTGTGACAAGCTCGTTCACCGAGTCATACGCCTTCACGTAGAGCTCGTAGAGCTTCGGCGCGCAGAGGAACTTGATCGTGCGGGGCCAGTTCCCCCACGGCCGCACGTCCAGCTTCTCGTTGCCGGTCGGCACGGCGCTGTGCGCGACTTGCGAGATCACGATGTGCCACTCCGCACCGATGCGCGTGAAGCCCAAGAACGTCTCGTGCAGTCGCGCATCGACTTGCAGCGACACTTCGAGGTTCACGCGGCGCAGCTCCATCTCCATGTTGCGGTAGCGCTCGTTGATCAAATCGCACAAGTGATCGAGCCGTTGCACCGCAGTCGGCATGCGCAACAGCATGTCGGAGAGCGGCAGCATCGGCGGAGGCGGAGCAGGGACTTCGACGCGCGCGGGGGCTTTCCTCCGCTTGTACTTCAACGATGTCATGCGAGCAGGACGAGGCGGCGCTTCGCGGACTTTCTTCACGGCCATGCTAGTTCTCCTTGGTGCCGGCTAGGCACTCGTTTGTTAGCTGGCCTAACGAGTTACGAGTTCAGAGCCCGCGGAGATGTGTAGGGATGGACCGTGGGGACCGAGAGCACCAACGCCGCAACTCGTAGGCCAATCGGTACGCTACTCGAATGCGCGTACCGAATCAACTAGCTCCGCTGCGCGGGCAAGGTTGTTGGCACCAGTGAGGCGCGAAGATGCTCGTCCGTGATCGCTTTGAGCTTGACATACAGAGGGTCATCGTGGGCGAGCTCGGTGCCGTCCTTGAGCCAGACGCGCGTCGTGCCGTAGGTCCGGTACACGTAGCGTTCAGTCGTGGGGAACTCGAGCGTAGCGAGATCCACAGTGCCGGACTTGAGCGCTCGAACTACCAGCCCCACACGGTTGCGGGCATAGAATCGTCTCATTAACGATTCCAAATGAGCACGCACCGTCGAGCGCGAGATCCCGAGCAAGTGCGCGATCTCCTTGTCGATGAGCCCACGACAGAGCTGCTCGAGAACTTGTGCCTCGCGGGCGGTTATCCGCCGCGCTGTTTCCGCCGTGCCTTGCGGGCGGCCTTCGACTTGCTCTTGCTGAGTTGTTTCTTCTTCACGAACCATGGAAGCGGTCCTGTATAGCCTGCGGGTCTCGGAGCTTTGTTAGCCATGCTATTCATCCGGATCTGGCTTGGGCTTGATCAAGTTCAAGATCGAATTGATCACTTCGAGCTTGGTCTCATCGCGCATGCCGATCGGCTGCCCACCGGGGATGCCACCATGCTCGTGCTTCTGCGGTTGATCCCAGCCGAGCTCCGGCCGCTTGACCGCGAGCCAGCGTAGCGCCGCGGTCGTGTCGGGCGGGTAGTGGCGTTTGGTCCGCACGCGCACCACCCTCGCATCGGTGAAGCGTGTTTCCGGATGCGAGAAGATCTTCTCTTCGGTGTGCGTGTAGCCGGTCGCGCGATGAAAGAGCGCACCGGCCACTGCACCATCGGCCGCGAGCTTGCCCGCCTCGAGCGCCGCCTTGAACGCCGGGAACTTGGTGCGCCACATGTGATAGGTCGCCTCCGCGATCCCGAGCGCTTCGCAGATCTGCGCCACCTTGGCGCCGAGCATCGCGAGGTTGCGTGCAGTCGCGGGCGTGCGCGTCGGCGAATAGATCGGCGGCCGTCCGCTCTTGGGGAGAGCGTCACTCTCCTCGTCGTGCTGGTAGCGGCTGCGGTGCTTCTTGCGAACGGCCATGCGCGCGCGAGTCTATCACTCGATGAGCTTGTCAGGAAACTGCTCGTCGAAGCGTTGCGCGAGCGTGATGTGGCGCGACCAACCAATGTGCTCGCAGTCGAGACAACGGTACTCGTACTGCCACAGCACATCGACGCGGCCGCCGTTGTGGTTCGGCCGGTAGCGACGCTTGCCGGTTGGCGTCACGTGGCCTTGGTGTCGCTGCGTGCGGCGGCACATCGCGCAGCGCATGAACACCAGCTGCCCCGTGCCGTGCGAGCGGCTCATGCGCGGCCCCAGAACCACACGCCGTAGGTCCAGTCGTAGCGCAACACCGGCAACGAGAGTCCTTGCTCGCGCCTCGAGAGCTTGAAGCGGATGCCACGCAGTGCGAGCTCCACGGGCGTCGTCATCCCGGCGTCCCTGTGACACGAGCTCGCACATGCGCACGCGCCGATCGTACGCGGGGCCACGCACGACGTTCGGTCGTTGGCCTTGATCGAACATCGGTACGACTTCGAAGGCGTAGTTGAACCAACAGCACCAACACACGGGCGTCGCGACCGGCGTGTTGGCAAAGAGCATGAGCTCCACTATGTGCTGCGGCGCGCGACCGTGCAGCTTGCAGTGCAGGCAGAGCGGTGATCACGTGACGCCCTCGCCGAAGTGCTTCGCGCGTTCGATGATCATCGCGTCGGCGAATTCGATCACGCGTGTTGCTACTTGCAATGCTGTTCGGCCGTCAGGCTTCGCAGCAATTCCCGTGAGCGCGGCGAGCGCGTACGTGTCCCACACCGTGAGGTTGTGCACGTGTGACTGCCATCGTGCGAGCAGTACGATCGCGCGTCCGTCGTTCTCTTCTGCCATGTGTCATCTCCCTCGTTTCACCAATCGAACAGTCGATGGCTTCGTGAATTTCTTTACGAGCTCGCGCTCCATCCAAAGGATCAACGCCCGCCCGCTCGGATCTTGCTTGACGAGAATGCCCTGATCCTTCATGCGTGCGAAGCGGCGCTCGAAGGTATTCCACGCGAGCCAAAAATTAGCCTTGTGTTTGCGACGCCGCACGCTGATCAATTTCAACGAGATCCACGGCGGTTTGCTCGCAGCAACACGCATCCACAATTGCCAGTGATTGAAGCCGGCGTGATTCTGCCCCACGAGTTCGATGCTAGCGAGTAACTCGGCGTCGCTCTTCGGCGGATGACCGAGATAACCAGTCTTCAGACCCAAGTCCATTTCCCCACAATCGAGCCCTCCTTCAGAGCTCTACCTCGTAAGGATATACCAGATCCTTTCGAGAAAACCACAAAACCAGGCATCTCGAGCGAACGTCCGGCCTAGACGTTCGCGACGGTGAACGCTGCGAACGCTGTGGTGGTATATACGCTAGTAAGTATATACCCCCCCAGCAAACGTTCGGTAGCAGCGCTAATCACCTGCCCCGTCGCGAAGCGTCTACGGCTTGCGCCTGGGGGCCGCCGCCGGACGTACGTTCGCATCGAGCTTAATGCCCGAACGTTCGCCGAACGCCGTCCGCCAACGTTCACTCAGCGTTCGCCCGGCGTTCGCTTACGCACAGTAGCTTTCCGCGGTTCCAATGTCCTTACAGGGGGTACGCGCGTTGCGATCACCTTGCCTTCGACGGTCAGTTTCACGTGCCCCTTGCGAGCGAGCGACACGAGTGCTTGATTCACGCGCTGGCGCAACATCTTCAACTTCACGCACCGATCGCGGATCTCCGATCGCGACTTGCCCGAGAGGCGCAAGCACACCGCGAGCACGGCCTTCTCGTTATCGCCGAGCGGCGCGTTCTTCTTCGCATCGACTCGAGCGACATCGGCCGGCTTCACCGTCTCCTCGAGCACGACAGACCACACGGTCTTGCCTTCACGGCGGGTGCGCGTCGCCACGCGCTTCAACTTGAAGTATTTCGGCGCGCAGAGCTCGCCATCCTTCTGCTTCGTGTTCTCCAAACACCGCACGGTCTCCATCGACGGCGCCGCGCCTTCGGGCACGTCCACCGACAACACGAATTCCGTATCCACTGCCTGCACCCATGCGGACGAACCACGGCCGCGCTTCGCATCCATGTGCCCGGTGTGATGCAGCACCAACCGCGCGATGCCGCCGCACTCTTCCGCGAGCGCAGCGAAGAAGGCGTAGAGATCGCCGCTAGCATTCTCGTCTGCGTCGCGCCCGAGGTAGCGCGAGAACGTATCCACGATGATCAGCGCGGGCGGCACGTCATATCGTTCCGAAAACTCATCGAGCGCTTCGCCAAGTTGCCCACTGCTCATGTCGAACGCCTGCGGCAGCACGGCGAACGGCACGCCGGTCGGCTTGATCCCGCGTGCGAGCGCGAGCGCTTGGAACCTGCGACGGATACCTCCGGCGCCCTCGCCGCAGAGGTAGAGCACCGGACCCGCGTGCGTCTTGTGCCCAAGGAACCTTCGCCCGACCGACACACAT
>Ga0193712_1000047_pt1 | contig 17697 bp, 18 predicted proteins | sample H3a1metaG_FD_143053 | JGI IMG/M metagenome (GOLD analysis project Ga0193712, IMG submission 143053) | Soil microbial communities from a riparian zone of the East river system, Colorado, United States - H3a1 | ecosystem: Environmental > Terrestrial > Soil > Riparian zone | place: USA: East River... | reverse complement strand
CAGGTTCGCGACGAGCAGGCGTCGCACCCAGGGGGTCAAGACGTACATCCGCGGCGGGCCCAGCAAGTCTTCGGTCATCATCTCGGGCGGTCAGTCTCTAGTTATGCCCTCGCGCAGCGGCATTGTTCCGGGCCAGCTTGCAGATCCGCTCGCACATCTCCGGAAAGTCTATGCCCGCCGCGCGGGCGGCCTGAGGGAACAGACTCGTCCGGGTCATGCCGGGAAGTGAATTCGCTTCCAGACAGAAGATGTCGTCGTCGGGGCTCACACGGAAGTCGACGCGCGAGTAGCCACCCAGCTTGAGCGCGCGGTGCGCCAGCAGCGCGTATTCTTGCAGCTGCCGCGCCAGCTTCGTCGCGATCTTGGCGGGGAACGTCTCCTCCGACATCCCGGGCGTGTACTTCGACTCGTAGTCGAACAGCTCGTGCTTAGGCACGATCTCCCCGACGGGCAGCGGCACGTCGCCGAGCACCGCCACCGTGAGCTCCCGGCCGGGAATGAACTGCTCCACCATGACCTCGTCGTCGTAGCGCGTGGCGAGCTGAACCGCCGCATCCAGGTCCTGCGGCTTCCGGACCAGCGTCAACCCGACGGACGATCCCTGCTTCGACGGTTTCACGATGACTGGCCAGCCCAAACCCGTCTTCACGTCTTCCGGGGCCACCGGCGCCATGAACCACGCGGGCACCGGCACACCGGCGGCGCGGAACAGGCGCTTCGACAGATCCTTGTCCATTGCCAGGGCGCTCGCCAACTGGCCGCTGCCGGTGTAGGGCACGCCGATCACGTCGAGGATCGCCTGCAGCGTGCCGCCCTCGCCCGCGCCGCCGTGCAGCGCCAGGAACAACACGTCCGAGCCTTGCACCACCGCCAGCTCGGCCAGGCCCTCGGAGAGCATCCTGCGCTCTTGCTCTTCGAGCTCGGTCACGGGCGGCGGCGCCGCGCCCACCGCGCCGCCCAAGACCTTGGCCTCCTCGACGTCGTCGAGCAGGCCGAGGCACGTGTCCACGACGTGAACGTCGTGTTCACGGCTCCTGAGCGCCGCCACGATCTGGGCGGCGCTGGCGAACGCGACGGCCCGTTCGGCGGTAGCGCCGCCCGTGAGGACGGTGACCCGCATCAGCGGATGCCCGCCAGCTGATGCAGCAGGTCGTACCGCGTGACGATGCCGACGACCGACCCGTCGCGTCGCACCAGCGCCGCCGGCGTGGTCCGTGACAGCAGCGTCGCGAGTTGGGCGATCGGCGACTGGCTGTCCACCACCGGGAAAGGCGAGTCCATGACGTCGCGCACCGGACTATCGAGGATCTTCGGCTGCCCGATCGCCCGTGCCATCAGCGCCTGCTCCGACACCGCGCCCACACCGTCGCCGCCGTCCAGCACCGGCAGCTGTGACACGTTGTAGGTGCTCATCAGGTTGAGCGCCTGCCGCACCGAGGCCTCCGGCGCCACGTGGATCAACGGCGGCGCATCGCTGTTCTTCGCCGCCACGAGCCGTCCGACCGTGGGCCGCTCGTCATCGACGAGCTCGTTCTCGCGCAGCCATTCCTCATTATAGACCTTGGACAGGTAGCGCTCACCCGTGTCCGCCAGCACCGTGACGACGAACGCCTTGGGGTCATCGACCCGGCGCGCCACCTCGAGTGCCGACACGACGTTGACACCGGTCGACCCGCCGACGAACAGCCCCTCTTCCTTGGCGAGCCGCCGCGCCATCAGCATCGCGTCTTTGTCGGTCACGAACACCCACTCGTCGATGACGTCGAAGTGCAGCGACGTTGGGATCTTGTCTCCGCCGATCCCTTCCACCTTGTAGGGCAGACCCTCGCCCTTCTTGTGCGTGCGCGCGTACTCCGTGTAGATCGAGCCCACGGGGTCGCCGGCCACCACCCGGATCTTGGGATTCTTCTCCTTGAGGTACCGACCCGCACCGCTCACCGTGCCTCCCGTCCCCGGCGCGCACACGAAATGCGTGACCTTGCCCTCGGTCTGCTCCCAGATCTCCGGCCCCGTCGTCCGGTAGTGCACCTCGGGATTGACGGGATTGTAGTGCTGGTCGGCGAAGATCGCGTTGTCGTGCGCGGCGGCGATCGCGCGGCCTTTCATGATGTAATTGTCGGGGTGATCGGGCGGGACGGCGGTCGGGGTGATGATGACTTCGGCGCCCAGGGCGCGCAGCAAGCGCGCCTTCTCCTGCGACATCTTGTCGGGCATCGTGAAGATGCAGCGGTACCCTTTCACCGCCGCCGCGATCGCGAGTCCCACGCCGGTGTTGCCCGACGTCGCCTCGACGATCAACCCCCCAGGCTTCAGGCGCCCCTCCCGCTCCGCGGCCTCGATCATCGCGACGCCGATCCGGTCCTTCACCGATCCGCCCGGATTGAAGAACTCCGCCTTGGCGTAGACGGGCGTGCGCACCCCGCGCGCCACCCTGTTGAGACGGATCAGCGGCGTCCAACCGATCGTCTCGAGTACGTCGCCGTAGGGCTTGGTGTGTTGCGGCACTAGCGTCCGGGCCGGAAGCGCGTGGTGTCTGTCGCGGGACGAGTGGTGTCCGCTGGATGGCGCGTCGTATCCGTCGGCGGGCGTGTCGTGTCGGGCCGCACCCTCGGTGCCACCGGTCGAGGCGCCACCGGCCGGGGCGCGGCGGGTTCGGGCGGCGCGGCGGTGGTGTCAACTGGAGTCCGTCTCGCCGTGGGCACGGTGACCGGGGGCGTAGTATTGCCGCCCGCCGCGGTGCCGGGGTGGTGGAATTCTACGGGCTGGAGAAACATCGTCGCGACCGGAATGCCGCGCCGTTTGGCGGGCGCGAAACGCAATCGCGCCGAGCCCGCGAGCGCGGCCGAATCCAGGGCGGGATAGTTGCTCGACTCCGCGACCCGCGTCGACTCCGGAATGAGTCGACCCGTTGAATCCGCGAACAGGCGCAGGACGACTTCGCCCTCGATGTTCTGCTCGAACAAGGCAGCGGGATAGGCGATGGGCACGTCGGGATTCAGCGCCACCGGCGCCTCTGACTCGGGGGGCGGGCCCGGTTGGCCCGCCTGGGGGTCCGCGGGCGGCGCTGAGCCACCGCAAGCGAAAGTCGCGGCCAGGAGGCCCACGGCGTATCTGCGCACTAGATGTCCTCCAGCCGTTTCTTCCAGGATGCCAAACGGTTCAGCGCATCGATCGGCGTGAGCTTGTCGAGATCGAGCCCGTCCAGCTCCGTCAGGAGCGGGTGCGGCGGCGCGCCGGCGAAGAGCGCGAGTTGGGCGGCGTCCGGGGGCCGCGGTGCGGGCTGGTGCGCCACGTGATGGCCCGCCTCCAGCAGCTTGAGGACCTCCCACGCCCGCGCGACCACCGGCGCCGGCAGACCCGCCAGCCGCCCCACATGAATGCCGTAGGAGCGATCCGCGCCCCCCGGCTCCAGCCGGTGCAGGAACACAATCTCGTCGCCCACCTCCCGCACCGCCACATTGAAGTTGCGGGCGTGCGCCAACTCTTCGGTGAGCTGTGTCAGTTCGTGATAGTGCGTCGCGAAGATCGTCTTGCAACCGACCACATTGTGCAGGCACTCGGTGACCGCCCACGCGATCGCCACCCCGTCATACGTCGACGTGCCGCGACCGATTTCGTCCAGCAGCACGAGGCTCCGCGCCGTGGCGCCGTGCAGGATGGCGCTCGTCTCGCTCATCTCCACCATGAACGTCGACTGGCCGCGCACCAGGTTGTCCGACGCGCCCACCCGCGTGAACAGCCGGTCGACTACGCCCACCGCCGCGCGGCGGCACGGCACGAAGGCCCCCATCTGGGCCAGCAGTACGCACAACCCCACCTGGCGCAGCAGCGTGGACTTGCCCGCCATGTTCGGGCCCGTGAGCAGGATGATGCGACCGGCGTCGTCGAGCCGGACATCGTTCGGGATGAACGTCTCCCGCGGCATCATGCGCTCGACCACCGGGTGGCGGCTGCCTTCGAGAACGAGGGCCGCGCCGGCGCTCACGTCGGGCCGCACGTAGCGCTCGCGCTCGGCCACATCGGCGAGGCCGGCCCAGACGTCGAGCTGCGCGAGTAACGCGGCCGTGGCCTGTACCCGACCGATCACGTCAGCCACGCGGCGCCGCAGCGCCTCCACCAACTCGGTCTCGCGCGCCGCGATCCGCTCCTCGGCGCCGAGCACTTTCGCTTCGTATTCCTTGAGCTGCGGCGTGACGTACCGTTCGGCGCCCGTGAGCGTCTGGCGGCGCTCGTAGTCAGCCGGAATGCGCTCGCGGTGCGCGTGCGTCACTTCGATGTAGTACCCGAACACCCGGTTGAACCCGACCTTGAGCGTTGCGATGCCGGTGCGCTGGCGCTCCGTCGCTTGCAGCGACGCGATGTACTGCTTCCCGCCGTCCCGCGCGTTCTTCACGTCGTCGAGCTCGCGGTCGTACCCGGGCCGGATCGCGTCGCCGTCGGCCAGCTGCGCCGGTGGCCGGTCTACCAGGGCGCGGGTCAGCTCCTCACCCAGGTCCGTGAGCAAATCGCAGCGCTCGGCGGCGGTTTCGAGGTGGGCTGCGCGGCCTCGCCCCTCGAGCCCGCCCAGGGCGCCCGCCGCGTCCGGCAGCCGCGCGATCGAATCGCGCAGCGCCCCCAGCTCTCGCGGCGTGGCGCGGCCCAGCGCGGCGCGTCCCGCCAGCCGCTCGAGGTCGCGCACGCCGTCCAGTGCTTCGCGCAGCCGCTCGCGGCCGCGCCCGTCGCGCACCAGCACTTCGACGGCGTCGAGGCGCGCGTTGATCGCGGCGGGATCGACGAGCGGCGCGAGCATCCAGCGCCGCAGCAACCGCCCGCCCATCGGCGTGAGGGTGCGATCGAGCGCCTCGAGCAGCGTGGCGCCCTGCGCGCCGGCGCGCAGCGGCTCGACCAGCTCCAGGTTGCGGCGCGTCATCTCGTCGAGGGGCAGCACGTCGCCGCGACGCACGAGCGTCGGGCGGGTGAGATGCGGCAACCCGCCGGGCTTGAGCTCACGCGCGTAGCGCAGCAGCGCGCCGGCGGCGCCCAGCGCGGGGCGGTCGTCCGCCCCGATGCCCAGCCCATCGAGCGACGCGAGGCGGAAGGTGCGGGTCAAATCCTCGCGCGCCAACTCGGGGTCGAACTCCCACGCCTCACGCTCGGTGAGCGTCGCGCCGCGCGCCGGGGGTGGAAGGGCGAGCGCGGCCCCGGCGGGGACCACGATTTCCAGCGCCTCGTAGCGCGCCAGCGACGCCTCGAGCTCCGCGGTCGCGACGACTTCGAGCACCAACTCCCCGGTGGTCACATCCAGGGCGGCGATGCCCACCGCGGCACCGTGAGCGTCTCCGCCCCCCCACAGCGCGACGAGGTAGTTATTGCGGCTCTGCACGAGCCAGTCGTCCGTGAGCACGGTGCCGGGGGTGATCGTCTCGACGACTTCCCGCCGCACCAGCCCCTTCGCGAGCTTCGGGTCCTCGACCTGCTCGCAGATCGCCACCCGGTGCCCCTTGGCGACGAGGCGCCGCAGGTACTCGGTGGCGGCTTTCACGGGGACGCCGGCGAGCGGCACCTCCGCGGCGCCTCCGTTATTACGGGACGTGAGCGTGAGTCCCAGCTCGCGTGCACCCAGCCGCGCGTCGTCCTCGAACATTTCGTAGAAGTCGCCCATTCGAAAGAACAGAATGGTGTGCGGATACCGCGCCTTGATCTCGCGGTACTGCTGCATCAGCGGAGTGTCGGCCCCAGCCCCGCCCGCCACGCGCTCCATCACGGCTCTTCCACCACGAACGGCTGGCCGCCGATCCGGGTCTTGAGGCGCTGCTGCGTCTGCTGCGCTTCCTCGCGCGTGCCGTACCGCCCGACGCGCACCTTGAAGAACCCACTCGTGTCGCGGACGACGCGCGCCTCGAAACCCATCACCTTGAGGCGGGTGAGCATGTCGTCCACCTGCACCGCGCTTTTCACGGCCAGCACCTGAACGGCGTACGTCGTGGGCGCGGCGGGCGGGGGGGGCGCGCCGCTGTCGACGGCAACAGGCGGAGGGGTGGTCGCGCCGGTGCAACGCGACGCATAGAAGCTCACCTGATTCGTGAATTCCACCTCGCCGGCGGCATTGGCGCCGGCGAGCGCCTCCTGAATCAGCTCGCACCCGCGCGCTTCGTTCTTCAGCTCGAAGTAGGCCCGCGCGGCGGGAAACGCGACTCGATAGCGCAGCGGCGAGTCGGGGTAATCGCGCCGCAGCCGCTCCGCCGCTTGGATCGTCTGGGCCGCGTCGCGCTGCGCGAAGTACAACTGCGTAAGCAGCAACAACGCGTCGTCCGCCCACGGCGACGCCCCGTATTCGAGCACGATGCGATTGAGGTTCGTCGCGACCGTCGCCGCGTCCGGCGCGACCTTCGCGGCCGCGAGGAGCGCCTGGGCATAGACCGAGTCCGTTGGGGACAGCGTCGTGAGGAGCCGCCGAATCACGCCGCGGGCGGAATCCACCTGGCCGTTCTGGGCGAGGCGTAGCGCGTCGACGAGGCGAGCGTCGGTCTGGGCGGAAAGCCGGAACGTTGGAATGATGGAAAGAAGGACGACAAACGTTCCGAGTCTCACGCCGCCTCCCGTCGCGTCGCCGCGAAGCCCAGCACGAGCTGTGTCACGATGCCCCGGTCGTCGCTGACGGTTGTTCCCTTGAGTGCGCGGTCGGCGGCGAGCGTGGCGCGGAGCCCGGCGGACAGCTCGGTCGCCGTCCAGATGGCACTCCACCGCACCCAGCGGGCGGCTTCGTCCTTGTAGCCGCGCAAGCCGTAGGGTCGCGCGGCGAGGAGGTGACGGAATACCGCGTCTTCGAGCCGTCCCGTGCCCCGCTCCCGTTCGGCGCGGGCGAGGGCCGTCCCCAACAGATGGGTGCCGAGCGATGTCACGATCTTCACGCCGCTCATCCCGGCCTGCTCGAGCACCGGCTCGACGAGCTGCGCCGCCCGCGCCGCCTTCCGTTCGAGCGCCGCGTCCACAAGATCGTGGACCGTCTCCCCACGCCGCACGCCCACCAGCGCCGTGACGTCGGCGGCCGTAGCGGGCCGATCGCCCGCGAGCGCCGCGAGCTTCTCGAGCTCGCGGGCGAGCGCACTCAGGTCGTTCCCCACCGCGGCGACGAGGAGATCGACCGCGTCGGGTTCGAGCGTCAAGGCGAGCTTGGTCGAGTGATGGGCAATCCAGCGGGGGACGCGCTCCGGCTCGAGCGCCGCGAGCGCGACGCTGGTCGCCCGCCGCGCGACCTCCGGGTCGGGATCCTCTCCGGCGGCGACCACGAGGACCAGCACGGTGGTGGGGTTGGGCGCGCCGAGGTAGCGCACCAATTCGTCTCGCAGCTTCGACTTCCGCTTTCCGAGCTGGTCCACGCCGCGCAGCACCACCGCCCGCCGTTCGGCCAGCATCGGCGGCGTATTCACGAGGGCGTGGAACGCTTCGGCGTCCAGGTCAGCGGCGAAGCGGGTATCGAGGTTGAAATCCCGGGCCGCGGGATCCACCGCGGCGTCGAGCAAGGCCCGGACGGCCTCGTCCTTCAGGACGTCTTCGTCACCGTGCAGGAGATAGACCGGGTCGGGCGCGCCCTTCTTGAGGCCGCGAAGGAGCGCATCCAATGTGAGCGGGGCCATACACTGCGGAAGTTACCCCCGGGAACGGGGGAGGGGCTAGCGGCCCGCGGACGCGGGCTCGATCTGCGTACCTGCAGGCTGTACCAGCGCCGTCCCGTACGGGTAGGGGTTGCCGTCCACCACGCTGGCGCGCGGATCCTGGAACGAAACGAACGGCAGTCCGGGGTTGGCGACGGGCTTGGGGAACGCCGCGGGCGGCAAGGCCAAGGCTTGTACCATCTGCGGGCGGCGCCCCGCCTCGACGACGAGCAGCGACAGCGCGACGAGCACCAGCATCGCGGCCACGAGCCCGGCGCGCGCGGGTACTGCCGCGGCCAGGGCGCGCTCACGAGCGATTCGCGCGTCGAGCCGGCGGCGGAACTCCGTCGACGGCTCGATGGTTTGGACATCCTGCAGCGCGGCCACGCCGCGGCGCACCGCTACGTCGTAGCGGCGGCATGCGGCACATTGCACGAGGTGACGCTGGAAACGCCGCAACTCCCGCGGGGCGGCGATGAGGCCGTCGCGGAACTCGGTGTAACGGTCGAGGAATTCCTGACAGATCATAACGGCTGATTGGTACCACCCGGGCCGCGGGGTGTTCCCGGGCCCGGGGTATGGTCGGTAGACACTATTCGAGCATCGGGCCGATCAGCTGGGCGAAGCTGTTCCGGGCCCGGTTCAAGCGGCTCTTCACGGTTCCCAAATTGCACCCCGTGATTTCGGCGATTTCCTGATAGCTCTTGCCCTCGAGCTCACGCAGCACGAACACCTCACGGTGGTGCTCGGGGAGCCCCAGCACGCAGCGGTCCACCGCATCCTTCAGGAAGCGCTTGCGGTAGAGGTCGTCGGGGCGGGCCGTGGTGTCTTCGAATTGCAGCGGCCGGTGGTCCGCATCCCAGTTCTTCTTGATGGTCTGGAACAGCACCAGGGGATTGCGGCTGCGATTGCGCAGCTCGTTCTTGGCCAGATTCGAGGCGATCGTATAGATCCAGGTCGAGAACTTCTTCGTCTGGTCGAAGCGGTGCAGGTGCCGGAACACGCGGATGAAGACCTCTTGGACCAGGTCTTCGGCCCGTTCGCGGTCGCCGATCGTGCGGTTGACGAAATTGAGGAGCCGGATCTGATAGCGGTCCACCAGTGAGCCGAACGCCTGGGAGTCACCCGCCAGGTGCCGCATCACGACATGGCCATCGTCCAGCTCGTGCAACGCCTCGCGCTGCAAGGCGCGTGGCGAGTCAACTCGTTGGACTGTGCCCTTTAGAACTGTACCCATGGTCACTCCCACGTTTCGGACGGAAACAGAACGCTAGGCGAGACCCTCCCGGTTACGTTGGCTCGTACAGGGCACGAAGCATGCCCCTTGCGACGCGAGAAGCTAAATCGTTTACTGACAGCGTATTACGGACGATAGCAATAGCGTCGCCCGCCAATATCGTCTCACGGGAGAGACACCGCAAGTGTCCTTCTGGCCTAAATCCCAAGGATGAATCCGGCCATATAGAGGATGGCTGCGACCGTCTTGCCGTCGCAGATCTCCCCACTGCGCACCATCCCCAGCACGTCCGTCAGCGACTTCGGCACCACCTCGATGAACTCGTCGGGCTCGCGGGCGTGCGCGCCGGCCACGAGGTCCGCCGCCCAGAACAGATGGATGCGCTCATCCGTGAAGCCCGGCGTCGTCCATATGGTAGTAAGACGCTCCAACCGCCCCGCGGTCACACCGACTTCCTCTTTTAGCTCCCGTCGAGCGCAGTGATCAGGCTCCTCCCCGGGGTCGAGCCGGCCGGCGGGGATCTCGAAGAGCGCGCCGCCGGTCGCATAGCGGTACTGCCGGATGAGAAGGATGGTGGGATCGGCACCGCGGGGGTCGGAGGCGAAGGGCAGCACCGCGGCGGCACCCGGGTGACGCAGCATCTCCATCTCCCCCGTCGATCCGTCGGGGTACCGCACCGTGTCCACGTCCAGGTGAACCACCCGGCCGGTATAGATCCGTCGCTGCGCGAGCTGCATCGACGCCTCCTAGTGCTGGAACAGCCAGGTGAGCGGGACCTTGAACCCCTCGGCGAGGAGGTAACCGGTGTTGCGACGCATGCTGGCGCGGATCGGGGAGCCGGGCGCCGGCGACGTGAACGGTATGAGACCGAGTCGTCCCGCGATGATCCGGAGACGCAACATGTGGAAGGCGTCGCTCACGAGCAGGACGCGGCGGCTCTCCCGTCCTTCGAACCAGCGTTTCACCTGTGTCAGCGACGCGTACGTGTCGTCGGCGGCGGGGAGGGGAATGACGGCGTCGTTCGGCAGACCGAGGCGCGCGAGGTAGTCGCGCCCCACGTTGGCCTCGCTCAGCACTTCACCGGCCCCCACGCCCCCCGTGACGAGGACGACGGGCGCGAGGCCTCGTTGATAGAGGGCCGCGGCGTGATCGAGCCGGGCGCGGAATACCGGGGAGGGTCGGCCGTTGTATTGCGCCGCGCCGAGCACGACGATCGCGTCGGTGGTAGTGGCTTGGTCGCGCGCGCCTTGTACAGCGACGGCGACAACCACCGCCGCCCAAGCCATGAGCAGCAGGACAAACGTGAGGGCGGCGGTTATGAAGGCGCGGCGGACAGTCCAAAAGGCCATGCGCAAAGATACAAAGGCATGGCCCCCCGGCTCAGGGCTTCGTCAGCAGCTCCTCGAACAACGCCAGCGCGCGCGGATCGTCCGACTGACCCAGCCAGAAGATCGCCTTCTTGCGAAGTTCGGGGTCGGGGTTCTCCCGGACGATGCGGATCAGGGCGGGGACGCCCTCGTCATGGGGCCGCTGTGACAGGGCGAACACCGCCTGCTCGCGCACATCTCGGTCCGTCGCGCGGTCGTCCACGAGGTCGGTGAGGCCTTTGGTCGCGGCCTCGCCGGCGGCCTGGCCGAGCCAGAAGACCGCCTGACGCCGTGTGCGACGGGAGATGCGCTCGTTCTTCGCGATGCGGATCAGATCCGGCCATACCGTCACGCTGTCGGCGAGGAGCGCGGGGAAGATCGCGTGCTCGGCGCTGCTGCCCGAGTCCTTGGCCGCGAAGGCGAGGAAGTACGCGGCGGCTTCCCGCGCGCCCACCGTCCCGAGATCGGTCACGCCGTCGGCGGTCGCCCGCCAGCGGCCGCCCACATAGGTGCGCACGCTGGTGACGCGGCCGCTCGCGACGCGTAGCGAGACGCGCACGGGTCCGGGGTCGCAGTCATATTCGACCTCGTCACGGTCGCGGCGGTTGACCGACACGGTGTAATGGCCGCAGCCGCCGTCGTCACAATCCATGGAGACGGAGCCGCGGCCGTCGCCGCAGATGCCGGGCCGGGCGGCGAAGGAGACGCGGACGATGCCGTCGGGCGCCCCCGCGATGCGCCGTTCGAGTGGCTGCTGCAGCAGCGCGAGTGCCAGGAGGAGCGGGGTCATTGGTTGATCAGATCCTGGAGGTACTGGGCCGCCCGCGGCGAGCGCGACTGGCCGATCCAGAAGATCGCCTTCTTGCGCAGCTCGCGGTCCGGGTCGTTTTTCCCGATGTCGAACAACTTGTCCAGGGCGGCGTCTTCGCGGCGCTGCGAGTACACGAAGATCAGCTGCTCCCGCATCTCGCGATCCTTCATACTGTCGTACAGCCGCACCAGGTCGCCGATGTCGACGCTCTTCCCCTGACCCGCCCAGAACAGCGCCTTCTTGCGGATCTCGATGTTCTGGTTCGGATCGAGCGCGATATCCATCAGCCAGCGGTAGTTGTCGGTTCCACCCATCTGCGAGAGCGAGAAGATCACCTTCTCCCTCAGATCGTCGTTCTCCAGCTTCTTGAAGAGATCCTTGAGGAACTGCGCGTTTTCGGCCGAGCGATTCTGTCCCAGCCAGAAGATGGCTTTCTCCCGCAGCTCGCTCGGCGCGTCGCGCCGCTCCGCAAAGGCGCGCAGGATTGCGCCCGCGCGCGCGCTGCGGTGCTGGGACAGGGCGAAGATCGCCTTGTCCTGGATTTCAGGATCGGTTTTCGGATCGCGCAGGATGGAATCGAGTGCCGCGACCGTCTCCTCGCCCGGCACCTGCGACAGCCAGAACACCGCCTGCTCGCGCACTTCCCGGTCGGGATCGGAGCGCACGGCATTGAGCAGGATCGCCGCCGTCTCCGGGCTGTTCTTCTGCGATACGATCCACACCGCCTTGCGCCGCAGGCAGACCGACCCCGCATCGCGGCGCGCCAAGACCTTCTTGAGGATCGGCACGGCGCGCTCGGCATCCATGTTCATCAGGGCCTGGATCGCGGCGATCCGAGCGTCGTCTTCGTCATCGCAGCTCGAGGAGCGGCGAACGTCTGACGGCTCGGGTGGCTCGGCCGGCTCCGGGGGCTCGGCGGGCTCTGCGGGCTCCGGTACGTCGACCTCGTCGGGCGCCTCCGGCGCGATGTTGTCGGCGTCGTGCCGGAGCCATTCCGCGGCGTCGCGGTCGCCCCGTTTGGCCAGCTCACCTTGCACCCTGCGCAGCAACACCTCGGCATCATGGTGCGTGGATGCCTTGGGGAAGCGCGTGGCCTGGGTGAACAACGCTGCACGGGCCGCGCGCAGGCCATCGTCCTGTCCCGCCCGATAGAGGGCGAACGCCTGCCAGTAGAACGAGTCGGCCGTGTACGTCGAGCGAGGGTAGCGCGTCTGGATCGCCTCGAACAGCTCCGCCGCACGGGCGTACTGGTTGCGGTTCAGAGCCCGCCGCGCGGAGCGATAGAGTGAGTCGGCCGGGTCTTGTTGGGCCCACGGCTCGGGCGGCCCGCTCTCATCGACATCCGCCAGCACCGCCAACGCCGGCAGCGCGACCGCGGCTTGCTGGAGTTGTACGGCGGACGCCGCCAACACCGGGGCCTGGAGCGCCAGCATTTGCAGGTCTACGCGCGCCGCGGCCAAGGCCGCGGTGGCCTCGGCGAGCGGCGCACGACGGGCGCGCCGCGGTCGGGGGGCCGTTGCCGCGGAATCTTGGACAACGGTCGCGACGGCCAGCAAGAGCGATAGCACGTACATCAGATGGCTCCTTCGGTACGGACTGGTACGGGCCCGGCGGGAATCGCCGAGCGAAGCTTGGGCAGCACGCTGCGTTGGTCCATGTCCTGGGTGATCAGATCGGCGTTGCGCCTGTCACGACCCGCCTCGAGCTGCGAGATCTGCGCGAGGACGAGCTCCAGGTCCTCGAGCAGCGCGCGCATGCGCGGGTCGTTGGCCGCGGGGGAATCGAGCAGCAAGCGGGTCGTCGTGAGCAGATCACGGGCTTGACCCATGAAACGCGTGTCGACCCGGCCGGCCCGGAGGTCGGAGCGGAATCCCGTGAGGAACGTCTCCGTGCGGGACAGGTACTGCGTCGCGGCCACCTGGTAGACGAGGTCCGAGTTGCCGGAACCGGTGGCGACGGTGGGAGTCTTCGGGCCGGCCGCCTCCTGGTGCGCCGTCCAACGGCCGATGCCGATCCCCAGGACCAGCACCGCGGCCGCCGCGAGGCTCCAGCGCATCCAGGGCCGCACGCGACGGACACGCCTGGCCTCGATCCGCGCCCACATCTCGTCACGGGGCGTGGGGCGTGGAGCGTGGTACGTCTTGGCCGCGTCCTGCAGCCACTGTTCGAATTTGGTTTCGTCGTTGCCAGTCATCATGACACCCACTCTCCCGCGAAGTCCGCGAGCGACTCGCGCAGTTTGGCGCGCGCTCGAGACAGCTGCGCTTTCGATGTTCCCGTCTCGACGCCGAGGGCGACGCCGATCTCTTCGTGCGTGAACCCCTCGATGTCGTGCATCACGAACACGGTCCGGTAACCCTGCGGCAGCGCGTCGATCGCCTGGCGCAGCCGCGCCTTCAAGTCCGGCTCGGCTTCGCGTGGTCCGCCGCTTACGCCGTCTGCGGCTTCGAGGTCCGCCTCGCGCTGGTGGAACCGCTTCACCTTCCGGAGGCCATTCAAGACGACCGTCGTGGTGATCGTGTGCAGCCAGGTCGAGAGGGCCGAATCGCCCCGGAACGTGTCGAGCTTCGCGAACGCCCGGATGAACGTTTCCTGTGTGAAGTCCTGTGCGAGCGCGTCATCACCCGCCAGCCGGTAGGCCAGGCGGTAGACGCGATCCACATGGGCGTCGTACAGGGCGCGCTCGGCAATGCCATCCCCGGCGCGGACGCGGTTAATCAGATCTCGTTCGTCCACGGAGCTCCGAGGTGACGGGCCACGCTCGTAACTACCCGTCTGACACGGGGAAGCGGGAAAGGGTTACGCGGAGAGGGCTCAGCGCAGCAGGGCTTGCAGGCCCAGCCCCCCGGCCAGGGCGAGGAGCAAAGAGGCCAGCGTGCCGATGAGGAAGTATTCGGCGAATTCGCGGTCTTCCAGCGCCTTAAAGCGGGCGACCGACTTGGCGGCCACGATGAGGCCGAGCGCCCCATACTGGCCCAGCAGCACGAGCGTGAGGGCGATCGCCCGCTCCAGGGAGCCGATGGTGCGGCCGCGGGCGATTTCGATCCCGCCGGCGGTGCGATCCTCGTCGCGGCGCATCTGCAGCGCGGGGAGCTCGAGGACGGAGCGCACGAGCACGATCCCGCGGATGCACACGTAGAGATAGCCCGTCGCGTAGAGGCCGACGCCGCCCCAGCGGTACCCGGCGGGGCTCGGCGTGACGAGCTTGGCGAGCATCTGTCCGACGACGACGGCCGCGAGCACGATGAGCGCTTCGACCAGCAACACGGCACGGCCGCGGCGATGGCCATCGATCTGGGCCGGCCACATGACCGCGACGATCGTATACGCGAGCAGCGGAACGAGCTCTAGCGGATTCACCGAGCCTCCATGGTAGGGGCGATGGCGGCGCGAAACATTCTATCGCCCTCGGCCACGAGCGGCCAGGCCATACGGCGTTTCATGTGGGAAATCGCTGTGGGATGGACCTTTAGGTGCTTGCCGGCATCGATCTCCGCGGCGGCGGTGTCGTGCAAGCGGAACTCGGACGCCTGGCGCCGCTGGCGGGGGGTCCAGCTCCAGTAGAGCGCGGAGTAATACGCCGCCAGCGCGTCGGCGGCCGGGGGGAAGCCGCGGAGCGTGAAAACCTGACGCCGCTCTTTGGCTTCCTCGAGGGCCGCGGCGGCGGCGTGGAAGCAGGGCCCGTCCACCTCGGGCGCGGTGGCGGCGAGCCCGGTGCTGATGGGACCGCGAGCGCAGGCGATGATCCAGTCGACCTCGGCGAACGTGTGACGCAGCCAATGCGCGATGTCCCACAGGTGCGCCGGGTTCTTCAGCAGGCCCTCGAACTCATCGCCGCGCGCGATGGCGAAGCCGGCGGCGATGGCGGGGCGCCAGGCGCGACGCTTGTTGAGCTCCTTGAGGCGGGTGTGGAGCTGGGCCTGGAGGCGCGCCCGGCCTGCGGGGGGGAGCGCGCGCGACCCGATCGCGTCGGCGATCACGGCGACGTAAGTGACGTTTTTCGTCATAACAACAAATTATGACGTATTACGTCATCTTGTCAATATGTGACACATTCCGTCCCACTGCCTCATCGAGTGCCGAACAGGCGGTCGCCGGCGTCGCCCAGGCCGGGGAGGATGTAGCCCTTCGCGTTCAGCTCGCGGTCCAGCGCGGCGGTGTAAACGGGCACGTCGCGGTGCGCGTCGAGCATGGCCTGCACGCCGGCCGGGGCCGCCACGAGACAGAGAAACCGCACGCGCGGTGCGCCGGCGCGCTTCAGCGCGCTCACCGCGGCGACCGCCGAGCCGCCCGTCGCCAGCATCGGGTCGAGCACGAAGAAGGTGCGGTCCTGCTCGCCCGACGGGATCTTGAAGTAGTAGTCGACCGGCTGGAGCGTGTTGTGATCGCGGTACAACCCGATGTGCCCGACGCGGGCCGACGGGATGAGCTGCGAGATGCCCTCCACCATGCCCAACCCGGCGCGCAGAATCGGGACGAGCGTGAGCTTCTTGCCGGCGACCTGGCGGCCCGAGGTCTTCTCGAGCGGCGTCTCGATGTCCACGGGCTCGAGCGGGAGGTCCTGGGTGACCTCGTACGCCATGAGCATGGCGATCTCGTTCACGAGCTGCTTGAAATCGCGGGTGCTGGTGCGCCGGTCCCGCAGGATCGTCAGCTTGTGCTGGATCAGGGGATGGGCGAGGACCGTGAGGTTCGCGAAGGTGGGCGTCTTACCCATGACCCCGAAGGTAGGTATTTTTTTCCCCCCCGCAAAGGAGCCGCGATTACCATGCGGAAGGCCCTCATCCTGCTTGGCTTGGCGATCGTCGCCGCGCCGCTGCCAGCGCAAACGGCAGATTCGCTCATCGCCAGGTACGTCCAGACCATCGGCGGCACGGAGCGCATGCAAGCCCTCCAGAGTCTGCGCCGCATCGGGCGGTACACCGGTGGCGGCGGCTTCGAAGCGGTCGTGGTTCAGGAGAACCAGCGGCCCAACAGGGTGCGGGAGGAGTTCTCGATACAAGGGATGACCGGCATCAACGCCTACGACGGCCACGACGGCTGGAAGATCGAGCCGTGGCAAGGCAAGCGTGACCCTGAAGCGCTTGGTGAAGAAGAGATGCACGGCATTCTCGACGACGCCGACTTCGACGGTCCGCTCGTGAACTATCAGGCGAAAGGCAATCGCGTCGAGTATCAGGGCATCGAGCAGGTCGAGGGCAGCGACGCCTACAAACTCAAGGTGACGCGCCCCAACGGCGACGTCAGTTTCTACTATCTGGACACGGAATACTACGTCCCCATCCGCATCGACACACAGCGCATGATCCGCGGGGCCCCCCAGGAATTCGAGACGTCGCTCGGCGATTACAAGCAGGTGGCGGGTGTCTACCTGCCGTTCTCGTTCGAGTCCGGACCCAAAGGCTCGAGCAGCGCGGACCGTTCGAAAATCACCTACGACAGAATCGACGCCAACGTCCCGCTCGCCAACACGCGGTTCGCACGGCCGGGAGCGCGCCCATGACGCTTCTTCTGCTGCTCCTGATGGTCCAACAACCGGCGCAGGCTCCCGCCGTGAAAGTGGATTCGGAAACGGTCTCCGGTCTGGGCGCGCGTAACATCGGCTCGGCGGCGATGAGCGGCCGCATCGCCGCGCTCGACGCCGTGCACGAAGGCGCGCGGCTCACGATCTACGTCGGCACGGCGAGCGGCGGCGTGTGGAAATCGACGAACGGCGGCACGACGTTCAAGCCCGTGTTCGACAAACAGCCCGTGCAGTCGATCGGCGCGGTGACGATCGATCCGAAGAACCCCAAGGTGATCTGGGTGGGGACCGGTGAATCGTGGATGCGCAACAGCGTGTCCGTCGGCGACGGCATCTACCGCTCGGACGACGGGGGTGAGAACTGGACGAACATGGGCCTTCGCGGGTCGGAGCACATCGTCAGGATTCTCGTCGATCCCAACGAAACGAACACGGTCTATGTCTGCGTGCCGGGCAAGCTGTGGAGCGACAGCGATGATCGCGGTGTGTACCGGACGACCGACGGCGGCCGGACCTGGACCAAGATCCTGAAAGGCGCGAACGCATCGACCGGCTGCTCGATGCTGTCGATGGACCCGGCCCATCCCAAGACGCTCTACGCCGGGATGTGGGATTTCCGCCGCCGCGGCTGGACGTTCCGATCAGGCGGCGACAGCGCGACCGCACCCAGTGCGTCTGGACTGTTCAAGAGCACCGATGGCGGCGCCACGTGGAGCGACGTGACGGCCGCGGCCGGCTCGGGCCTGCCGCCCAAGCCGTGGGGTCGCGTGGCGATCGCCGTCGCGCCATCCAAGCCCGACATCGTGTACGCGTTCATCGAGGCCGTGCCCCCGCTGAACGCTCTGTATCGGTCCGACAACGGCGGCAAGACGTGGCAGATGCTCGATCGCAGCCAGAACATGATCTGGCGGCCGTTTTATTTCGCGAACCTGATCGTGGATCCGCGCGACCCCGATCGCGTCTACAAGCCGGACGGCGGTCTCATCGTCAGCACCGATGGCGGGAAGAGCTTCAGCGGCATCTCGGGCGGGGCCCACGGCGACTTTCATGACGTGTGGGTCGACCCGAACGACACCGACAACCTGATCACGGGCGACGACGGCGGTCTGTGGTTCTCGTACGAT
>Ga0193712_1000046_pt1 | contig 17737 bp, 25 predicted proteins | sample H3a1metaG_FD_143053 | JGI IMG/M metagenome (GOLD analysis project Ga0193712, IMG submission 143053) | Soil microbial communities from a riparian zone of the East river system, Colorado, United States - H3a1 | ecosystem: Environmental > Terrestrial > Soil > Riparian zone | place: USA: East River... | reverse complement strand
CGCTGGTGCCTTGGGACGAGCGCGGCCTGCCGGCTCTAAACGACTCGCCCGTCGAGCGACTGGCTCTAGGTGACGTCGGCACGCTCGACGCCTTCTCGGTACGGCTCGATGCGATGCACCTCGCCGCATCCCGCGCCTCGGACGACCTGGGATCGTTCCTCGGCGGGCGCATCCGCCTCTTTCCCCACCAGCTCGACGTGGCGCTGAAGGCGACCCGCAAAGACCCCGTGCGCTGGCTGCTGGCGGACGAAGTCGGGCTGGGAAAGACCGTCGAGGCCTGCCTGATCGCCAATCATCTCATTCGCACGCGGCGCACCGAGCGGACGCTGGTCGTCGCCCCCGAGACGCTCACCGTGCAATGGCTGGGTGAGCTGTGGCGCAAGTACCACCAGGTCTTCGTGCTCCTCGATGAGTCGCGCTTGGCCGACGTCGAGCGCGACTTCGGGGCCGGGTTCAACCCGTTCGACGTCCACCGGCAGGCGGTGATCGGCCTCGACACGCTGGTGGCGAGACCCAAGCTGAGCGAACAGGCGGTCGCGGCCGGGATCGATCTCTTGATCGTCGACGAGGCGCACCATCTTCGCCGCCCGCCGGGTCATCCCGGCGATCCGGCCTATCGCGCCATCGCGCCCATCGCGGCGCTGATGCGCCACGTCTTGCTGCTTTCCGCGACGCCGCTCGAAGACGACGCGCACGGGTTCTTCCGGCTGTTGCAGCTTCTGCGCCCGGACGAGTTCTCCGAAGACGGCGGGTTCGAAGAACGTCTCGCGAAGCGGCAGCGCCTTCCCGCATGCGCCAGCTCCACGCGCCGCAGCGACATCGGCGGCCTTCCGCCGCGCGTGGGGGCCCCGGTCGATCTTCCCGCCGATCCGGGCTGGAACAACCTCGCGCTGCTCGAGCGCCTGCTGCGCGCGCGGCCGGCCGGCCACGCCGTCGCGCGGCGCGAGAAGGCGCGGCTGCTCCGCGCGGCGCTCTCGTCCGGCGCGTCGCTCCTGGCCAAGCTGCCGCGGGACGAGTCGGAAGCGCGCCGGCTCGCGGAGGCGTGGCTGGCGGCCGATCCGCGGATCGCGTGGCTGGCACGCGAGGCGGCGGCTTGGAAGGCGCGCGGCGAGAAGACCCTCGTCTTCGCCGCGGAGCGCGAGACGGTGGAGCACCTGCGCACCGAGCTGTCGCGGCGCGCTCAGCTCAAGACCGGGGTCTTCCACGAAGATCTCTCCCCCGGCCAGCGGGACATCGAGGTGGCGCAGTTCAGGCTGCCGGTCGGACCCTCCCTGCTCTTGGCCACCGAGTGCGGAGGCGAGGGCCGCAATTTCGAGTTCTGCCATCGCCTCGTTCTCTTCGATCTACCTTGGAGCGCCACCGCCGTCGAGCAACGCATCGGCCGCCTCGACCGCATCGGGCGGGACAAGCCGGTCGAGATCGCCTACGTGCGTCCTCCCGAAGGGTTGGGCGCGGCGATCGCGGCCCTGTTCGAATCGATCGGGATCTTCCGCGAGCCGCTGGGCGGACTGGACCGGGAGCTTGCGCGCGTCGAGCGCGTCATCGAGGACGCCGCGCTTTCGGACGCGGAGACGATCCTCCCCGCCCACTTCGACGAAGCCGCTCGCGAGACCGACGCCGCCCGCGACCGCGTGCGCGAGTCCGCCTACCGCGAGCTCTATCGCGATCCGTTCTACGCGTCGGATGCGGCCAAGATCCTTGCGCGCATTCCCGCCGACGTCGACGAGCTGACCGAAGACGTGGTGCTCGGCGCGTGCGCGCAGCTTGCGTTTCGCGTCGAAGAGCACCGCCACGGCCGCGTCCACTCGATCATTTTCGGGAACCATGCGCGGGTGGACTCGCTTCCGGGCGTCGCCGGCGGCGCGAGCTTCCTCGGAACGTTCGACCGCGAAGAGGCGGTTGCCGACGAGTCGATCGATTTCTACGCCTCGGGCCACCCGCTGGTGGAAGGGCTGCTCGCGGAGATCGACGACGGTCCGATGGGGCGCACCGCGATCCTCCACGTGGAGGCCAACGGTGAGAGCGGTCTCGGGCTGCTCGCGTTGTATCGCACCGAGCGTGGCTTCACGGCGGACTGCGTCGACGTCAACGGGGTGGCGCGGCCCGATTGGGCTGCGATGCTCACGACCAGGCCGCTCCGCTCGCGACGCGTCAAGACCGAGTCGCTGGTCGAACAGCCGGGGTGGGCCGAAGGCATCCGCATGATGGCCGAAAAGCTCCCCCGCCCCGATCGCCCCGCTGCGGTAGCCGCCGTCGTCGTCGGCAAATAGGGGACACTCCCCTTTTCTCAAAAAGAGGACACTTCTCCTCTCACGATCGTCATTCCTCTTGACGGCACGCTCGCGTGCGGTAAGCGGTCAAGCAACGGCGTTCTTCCACTCGGTCCTCGTGTCGGCTACGAATAGCGCCGCGCCGGATTTCCCGGCGCCGCTTGGCGGATGGCGAGGAGGACGTGATGCCGAGGAAGCGCGCGAGGGGCGTACGACGCAACGAGCAGCAGTGGACCGAGATTCTGCGACGGTTCGAAGCGAGTGGCCTCGGATCGAGGGAGTTCTGTCGTCGCGACGGCGTGCCGCTGAGCAGCCTGCAGCGCTGGCAGCGCCGGCTGCGCTCCGTTCCGCCGGCCAAGTTCGTGGAGCTCCTGTCATCCACGCCGCCGACCGCCGCTGCGGCGAGTTGGTCGCTCGAGGTGTCTCTCCCCAACGGCGCGTCGCTGCGGTTTCAGGCATAGCCCATGTTTCTGTCGTCGTCGTCGCCGCGGCGGATTCTGGCGTACAGCGATCCGGTGGATATGCGGAAATCGTTTCACGGCCTGGTCGGGTTGGTGCAGGGCCTGCTGGGCGAGGATCCGCTGTCGGGTGCGATGTACGTGTTTTTCAACCGCCGCGGAAATTACGTGAAGCTGGTGACGTGGGATCGCACGGGGTACTGCCTCTTCGCCAAGCAGCTCGAGCAGGGTCGCTTCCATCTTCCGACGGGTGATGCGAAGCAAGAGATCAGCGAGCAAGCGTTTCGATTGATTCTCGATGGAATAGTTCTTGGAAGGCGACGCCGAATGCGCTAGAAAGAGCGCATGACATTCGACGAGCAAGCAGCGACCTTGGATCGCAACGGCATCGTCGGATTGCTCGTTTCTAATCAAGAGCTCGCCGCACGCGTCGATGTGCTGACGCGCCAGGTCGAATGGTTCAAGCAGCAAGTCTTTGGCTCGAAATCCGAGCGTCGCTTGCCGGCTCCCGATGGAAGCCAGCCGTCGTTGGGCGAATGGGTTCAAGTCGACACGCAACCTGACGAAGCGACCGTGACGATCGCCGAGCATCGCCGCCGGCGCGGCACCGAGCCGCGCAACGACGGCGTCGACGAAGGCGGTCTGCGCTTCGACGAATCCGTTCCGGTCGAAGAGATTCGCATTCCGAGCGCGACACCGGCCGGCGATGGCGAGGTCGTTAGCGTCAAGACGACCTACAAGCTGGCGCAGCGTCCCGCCTCCTACGTGATCCTCAAGTACGTGCGAGAAGTCGTGAAGAAGCGCGATGACGGCACGCTGTCGTGTCCGCCCGCGCCGCCGTCCGTGCTCGGAAAGAGCTTTGCCGACGTCAGCCTGCTGGCGGGTTTGGTCATCGACAAGTTCCGCTATCACCTGCCGCTCTATCGACAACACCAGCGCCTGGAGGCCGCCGGGATCCATCTGGCGCGATCGACGCTGACAGGCCTGGTGCATCGCACCGCCGACCTGTTACAGCCGATCTACGCAGCGCAGTTGGCCTCGGTGCTGAAAAGTCGCGTGCTGACGATGGACGAAACGCCGATCAAAGCGGGCCGCAAGGGCCACGGCGGGATGAAGACCGCGTACTTCTGGCCGGTCTACGGCGACAAGGACGAAGTCGTGTTCCCGTTCTCGCCGTCGCGCGCCGGTGCGATGGTGCGCGAAGTGCTGGGCGAATACTGCGGCGTGCTGATCAGCGACGGTTACCAGGCGTACGAGCGCTACGCCGAGCAATCCCACAAGGTCGTCCACGCGCAATGCTGGAGCCACACGCGGAGGCAGTTCGTGAAAGCCGAGGACGTCGAGCCCGAGCTCACGGCTCGTGCGCTCACGTTCATCCGGCAGCTGTACGACGAGGAAGCCGAGCTGAAAAGGAAATCCCTCGACGACACGAAACAGATCGAACATCGTGCGAAACGCTGCAAGCCGATCGTGGACGAATTCTTCGCATGGGTCGGGCAGACGATCGACGAGCGGCTGTTGCTGCCGTCGAATCCGTTCACCGACGCTGCGGTCTATGCGCTGAACCGCGAGGCTGCGCTTCGGGTGTTCCTCGAATTCCCGAACGTGCCGATCGACACCAACCATCTCGAACGGGAGATCCGGCCAATCGCCTTGGGTCGAAAGAACTGGCTGTTCTGCTGGACCGAGGTCGGAGCCGAGTGCGTCGGCATCGTCCAGAGCCTGCTCGCGACGTGCCGGCTCCAAGACGTTGATCCCTACACGTACCTCGTCGACGTGTTACAGCGTGTCGACGACCACCCCGTCGCGGAAGTCGCGAAGCTGACGCCGCGGCTGTGGAAAGAGCACTTCGCCGGCGATCCGCTCCGATCAGATGTCGATCGGCGCGTCCAGAACGCCGTTGCTTGACCGCTTACCGCGTGCGGACTCTCCCGCACGCTCGCTCCGCCGGATCGCGCCCTTTCGAGGAAGAACCGGGCGCGATCCAGAGGGCCGTTGCGAGGAATGACGATCGTGAGAGGAGAAGTGTCCTCTTTTTGAGAAAAGGGGAGTGTCCCCTATTTGCCGGAGACGATCCGGAAGCCGATGTGCTTGTCGCCGTAGTCGGGCGGGTCTTCGTAGTGACGATAGGCGGAGCGGGCGACGAACGCGTTGCTCCCCCACCACCCTCCCTTTTCGACTTTGATGGTGCCGGTGGCCGGCCCGGTGGGATCGTTCTCGGCGCTTTGCCGGTAATACCCGACGTCGAGCCAGTCGCTCACCCACTCCATCGCGTTTCCCGCCATGTCTTCCGCGCCGACCCAGCTCGCGCCGCCCGGCAGGCTTCCGACGGGCACGGGTCCTTGGGTGTCGACCACGTTGCAGCGCGCGGCGTCGAACGTTCCGCCCCACGGGTAGCGCAATGACTTCGGCCCGCGCGCCGCGAACTCCCACTCGGCTTCGGTGGGGAGGCGTCCTCCGCGCCACCGCGCGTACGCCTCCGCTTCGAACCAGGTCACGCAGCGCCGCGGGTCGTCCGGCCGCTCGCCGGGGCACGGCGCGGGGAGCGCATCGGACTTCTGCTTGGCGAGCCACGCCCGGCCGGCCTCCGACCAGTGCGCCGGCGTCGTGTAGCCGCCGTCCTTCACGAACGCCGCGAAGGACGCGTTCGTGACCTCGCGCCGGTCGATCCAGTACCCCTGAGTCAGCTGCACGGGGTGCGCCGGCCGCTCGCTCTCGAATTCCTTCGCGACCCAGGCGGGCGGACCGAGTGCCTTGAGCTCTTCCAGCGTCGCGTCGTCGGTTCCCATCACGAACGAGCCCGGCGGCACCCAGACCTGCTCGATCCCCTTGGCATCCCGCCGCGCACCGCAATGCGGAGCGGCCAAAAGCGCAACGAGCGCGACGGCGATCGACGGCCGCAACGAGGTCACACCGCGCGGCGCGGCAGCGAAGCCACCAGGACGAGCAGCCCCGGGACGAGGAAGATCAGGAAGAACGGATCGAACGCGGTGACCCAAAGCGCCCCCGCGCCGAAGGCGACGTAGGCCGCACCGATCACATGCGCGGGCGTCGTCGAGACCGGGTCTTGCCGGAGCTGCCGCCGGAACGAGGCCACGACGATCAGCCCGAAGGCCAGCATCGCCACGCCGCCGAACGTCCAACCGAGGCCCAGCGCTTGGACGAGATCGGCGGGGGCTTGAGAGACCCGCAGCTGTTCGCTGAGCGCCTTCCACCCCAACACCGAGTGCGCGAAGCTGCTCACGATCATCAAGGCGCCGGCGATCAAGCCGAGGATCGGGCGAATGCGCTGCATCGGGTCAGCCTCCTCCGGCGGAGTCTACGCCGGCGGTGCGGGAAAGGGCACGGCGAGCGTCTCGCCCGGCGCCAGCGCTTCCCAACGTCCCTTGAGCTCGTTGCGCAGCGCGCGCGCACGCGCCAGCTCGTCGTCCGTCACCGGCCGGAATCCCGTGGCGCCTTGCGCCCGCAAGGACGCCAACAAGGCCTCGTTGAACTCCGGCGCGGACCACTCCGTCCCGGTCCCCCGCTCCAGGTCGAACAGCCCGACGATGCTCTCGGCCCAGATCGCCTCGAGCGGAAGGCGCGCGGCGACTCCTTTGGCCTGAAAATCGTCGACACTCCAGCCCGCGTCGATGAGCCCGAAGAACGCTTCGCGGAATTCAAGGACGCTCTCTACCGCGAAGTGCGTCAGATCGTGGATGGGAAAGAAGCTTTGAACTCTCCCCCACGTGCGTGTGCCGTCGGCGCGGATGCACGTCAGCGAGGACGGTCCGTCGTGTCCCTTTTTGATCTCGACGATCATCGGGTCTACCAGCTCACACCGGGGGCCGTCCCCAGATGCGCGTCCGATTCCAGCTGATCCAGCATGAAGGCGGCCACGTCGGCGCGGGAGATGCGCGCCGTCCACAGGAAGTTGCCCACGCCGCGCCCCTGCTTGACCCGGCCGCGCAGGGCGCCGTTGTTCAGCGCGGCGGGACGGACGATCACCCACTCGGCCCGGCTCGTGGCGATCGCACGTTCCTGCCGGGTCTTGTCCCAAAAGTAAAAGGGAAGGATCGCCGGAACGATGAAAAACGTGTAGAGCAGGCCGAGGCGCCCCACGCTGTCCCCGATTCCGAGCGCGGTCTCGCACACCAGGCGCCGCGCGCCGTGCCGTTCCATCGCGCGCAAGAGGTTCGCGGTGCCCTCCGACAGGATGCGCGTGGGGTAGAAGTAGCGCCTGTGGCCCAGCGCCGAAAGCACCGCCTCACAACCGCGCACCGCCGCATCGACGCTCGCGCCGTCGAGCACGTTTCCCCGGACCACCGTCAGCCTCGGGTGTTCGATGCCGAGCGGCGACGGCTTCCGCACCAGCGCGGTCACCTCGTAACCGCGCGCCAGAGCCTGGGCGACGAGCTGCCGGCCGGTTCCGCCGGTCGCTCCGACGATCAAGACGCGTCCGGGTCGCGCGCGGGCCGGTCCGCGGGAGGACGCGGCGCGCGACCGGTGCCCCGCGAACGCCAGCGCGATCGCAAGGATCACCGCGTAGGCGAGAAACGCAAGAAGGACGGTCATGCGGCAACGGCCGGCATCTTCAGTACAACCCCATCTCGGTCAGGATCTTCTTGGCAATGTCCCGCGCGACCCACCCCCCGGGGCGGGTGTCGGACGACCGAACGCGATCGCTGTAGTTGGTGACGAACACGTACTCCCGGTCGCCCTTGCCGACGTGGCCGACGTACCAGCCCAGGCCGAGCACGATCTTTTGACGCGGCCCTCCGGCGCCGGTGGCGCCCGAGCCCGTCTTGCCGTGGAGCGTCCATCCGGACGCCGACGTGTCGACGAGCGTGATCTTCTTCGTCATGGCGAACGCGTGCTTCGATACCGGAAGCTCCTCGCGCCAGAACTTCTCCCAGAAGCGCAGCTGCTCGTCGGGAGAGATCGTCATCGACGACTCCAGCCACGCGGTCGTGAGACCTCCGGACATGTCCTGATTGCCGAAGTCAAAGCCGGCCAGATAGGACTTCACCGTCTCGATGCCGAGCTGGGGCGTCAGGCGCTGCGAAAACCACACGACCGAGTTTTCCATCCACGTGGCCGCGGTCTGATCGCGATCCCAGGCGTCGCGCCCCGACTTCTTGCCGTCCCATTTCATGGCCGAGTTCTCGTCGACGAGCACGCCGCGGTCGAACGCCATCAGTGCGAGCGGGACCTTGAAGGTTGAACACGGCGAGACGCGCTTCGCGCACCGCTCGGGGTTGTAGCGGACGACCAGCTTGTTCGCCTTCACGTCGTACAGCGCAAAGCAGCCGTCCCGCCCGGCGAACAACCGGGCGAAGTCGGGCTCCGCGGCACATGCCGGCCAGGCCAGGGCGAGCGCGATCGCGCAGCCCGCGATGGGGATGCTACTTCGCCGGGATGGTGCCAAGGACATCACCCGCTCCATCCGTCGCCACCGGGCGCCACACGCCGTCGACGCGCACGTAGAGGCGGCCGCGAAGCCCGAATCGCTCGTCCTCGCGGAGCCAGACGCCGACGTCCTCCGAGAGCGACTTCCAGCGCGGCGAGGACGTATCGGGCTGGAAGAACAGCGTCTTCTCGCCGCCGTCGTTGGTGACGCCGGAGCTCAGAGCGAGACTCGCTCCGATGACGGCGACCAGAAGCGCGATCACGAGTTTTCTCTTCATGGGTCCTACCTCCTTGTCGGTCGGGACGGTTCAGCGGCGTCGTACTCGGCGCGCGTCACCTCGAAGCGGATCACGCCGGGCTCCGAGCCGCCGTCGATCAAGTGGAAGCCGCACTTTGCGAGCACCCCGATCGACGGCGCGAGCTCGGGAAGGGTCTCGGCGATGGCGCGCGTCACCGACGGGACGGCGAACGCACGCGCGAGCAGGCCGCGCGTGGCCTCCGAGGCGAACCCGCGGCGGCGCCGATCGCTGACGATCCCGTACCCCACCTCGACGGTCCCGTCCGCCGACGGAGGTCCTTTGTACCCCGCGCTTCCGATGAGGGTGCGCGATGCGGCGTCGCCGCTGAAGACGACGAAGTGGAGCCACCACCCCGCCTGCTCGGGACCTTCCGCCAGGCGATCCAGGGTGTACTCGAGCGAAGCCGCATCGAGATACTCCGGCGGCCACGTGGAAGGAACGGCGGCGCCAAGACCCGCGGCCAGCTCCGGCACGCCGGCCAGTGCGGCCCGAGTCAGCTCCGGCGTCGCCGGAACGAGCGCAAGACGTTCGGTGACGATCACTCCGGCCATGTTAAGCCGGTCCGTTCGCAAGCTCAATCCAAGTGATGGGGCTGCTCCCCTCACCGGCGATCGGGCGGCAGCTTCGCGACGGCGGCCAAGAGGGCGGCGTGGGACGAACCCGCCGCCGCAATTGGGGCAGACGTTGCCGAGCACGTCGCTGACGCACGAGGCACAAAACGTGCACTCGAAGCTGCACACCCTCGCTTCGGGCGACTCGGGGGGTAGAGCTTTGTTGCAGTGCTCGCAGGTCGGCCGAAGCTCCAGCACCGCTCAGCTCCCTTCCAGCTTGAGAATCACCCCTTCAACCGTCTGCCCGTCCAGAGTCGCGAAGGACTTGTCGTCGCCTACGACGGCGAAGCCGCACTTTTCGAGCACGCGGACCGAAGCGCGATTGTGTTTGGCCACGTGGGCGTAAAGCGGACGCACCGGAAACTGCGCCAAGAATGCGGCCAGCGCCCGTGTCGCGATCCCCTTCCCGTAGTACTCCCGTCCGAGCCAGTAGCCGACCTCGCGTTGCCCGCCGTGCTCGAAGCTCAAGACGTTTCCGGCGACTTCGCCTTCGAAGACGATCGTCCTGATGACGCTGGTCGGATCGACCAGGATCTTCTTCCAGTGCGCCACGAACGCATCCCGCTCCCGCGGAGGGAACGCCGCCATTCGGTTGGCGTCGGGGTCGCGTTGGTGCTCGAAGAAGACGGGAAGGTCGTCGTCTTCGACTGCGCGAAGGTGGACGTCACCGGTCATGCGGCCTCCCCCGTACCTTTGATTCCGTATTCTTTCACGGTTCTCGCGCGGCGAACCCAGCAGCCTGCGTTCTGACCCGAGCCGTGAACGAGGACGAACTGTCCCATCACGTGCGCTTGTACACATCGGTGCTCATGTACTTCAAGCCGGAATCCGCCATCAACGTGACGACCTTCGCGTCCGGCCCGAGCTGCTCGGCGACGCGGATCGCCGCGACCACGTTCGCGCCGGAGGACGTCCCCGCGAATAGGGCCTCCTCGCGCGCGAGCCGTCGGGCCATCGCGTTCGCGTCGTCGGTGGCCACGGCGACGATGCCGTCCACGAGGCCGGGCTCCCAGAGCGGAGGCACAGATCCGATCCCGACGCCCTCGATCTTGTGCGGCCCGGGCGGCCCTCCCGAAAGGACCGGGGACTCCGCGGGCTCGACGACGAAGAGCTTGACCCCCGGCTTGTATCGCTTCAGGGCGGTGGCGACCCCGCGCGACGAGGCCGCGGTCCCCACGCAGTGGACGAACGCGTCGACCTGGCCGTTCGTCTGACTCCAGATCTCGTCGCCCAGCCCGTGGTAGCCGGCGATGCTGTCGTGATTGTTGAGCTGGTCGGTCCAGTAGGTGTGCGGCTTCCGGCTCAGCTCGCGGGCGGCTTCGATCATGTCCAAGATGAGCTTCTTGGTCGTGCGGCCGCCCTCGCTGGGGACGAGCGTCAGCTCTGCCCCCAGTGCCGCCATGTGATCCAGCTTCTCGCGGCTGAACGCGTCGGAGCTGACGATGTGGATCGGATAGCCCCGGGCGGCGCAGACCCAGGCCAGAGACGTTCCGGTGCTCCCCCCCGTGTACTCGACGACGGTGTCCCCGGGCGTAAGGCGCCCGTCGGCTTCCGCCCGCGAGATCACGGCCAGCGCCATGCGGTCTTTGAGGCTGCCGGTCGGGTTCTCCCACTCGAGCTTGACGAAGACCTCGGCGCATCGCGGCGGGACGACCTTGCGCAGCCGAACCATCGTCGTGTTGCCGACGGCGTGGAGAATGTCCAACGGTTGCACCCTCGCGCGAACGTGCCCGCCTTCCCGGGCTGCGCAGTCTAGCGTGCGGAGGCGAGCGTGAATTCCATGAAGACCGTTCCAGGCTCCGGATTGTGCCGGTACGGAGCGATCGTAAGAAAGCCCAGCTTGCGGTACAGGGCCTGCGCGTCGGCCATCTCCGGCAGCGTATCCAGGCGGACGCGGTCGTACCCGGCGCGGCGCGCGGCCGTAAGAACGGCCTCCGTCAGGGCCTTGCCCGCCCCCAGCCCGCGCCCCGCAGGGCGCACGTACAACCGCTTCATCTCGGCGACCGACGGCGGATCGAACGGGCGGAGGGCGACGCACCCGATCGCCCGCCCCGCGCTTTCCGCCAGGAGCAGAACACCCGCGGGGGGCGCGTACGCGCCGGGCAAGCCGGCGAGCTCGGCGTCGAAGCTCTGGAAACACAGATCGACGCTCACGGAAGCCGCATACTCGTAGAACAGGGCGCGCGCGGTGGCGACGTCGTCGGGAGAGGCGATCGCGCGAATCGTCACCATGGTGTCACGTCGCGAGCCAGGACGAACATCGGTACCTCCCGAGCAGCCAACCGAGCACACGCTACCAATGAAGCAGGAAGACGGGCGCCAGGGCGGCCAGTGCGGCGCCGGCCTGCAGCGCCAAGACCGGCACGGCTTGTCGGGGCGACCGAGGCAACCACTTGGCCGCGAAGAAGAGGACGATCGGAACCTGAGCCGCCATGAGCAGCTGCCAGATGTGGGCGGCGGCGCCTTCGTCGGCTTGCGGCGCGGGGCCGTGCAGCGCCAGGTAGATCAGCACGGTCGCGAGGGCTCCGAGGGACATCGCCAAGGGAAGGAACGCGCTTGGCTTTTTGAGAATGCTTGTGAGCTGCATGCCGCCACCTTCAGTTTTTCGGCTTGTTCTCGTCGAGCTTGAACGCGACGCCCCCGTGCTTGGCGCAAGCGCCCTGGGAATCCTTCGCCTTCGAATACGTTCCGTCGTTGCACCGGCTGGTGGCGCCGTTAGGGGGCTTCCCAAACCATTTCGCCATACCGCCGTGGCCCGAGCAGGCCCCTTGCCGGTTTCCGGCCGACGACCACGTCCCATCCGCGCACGAGGCGGTCGCATCACGAGGCATGGGCGTCGGGGCCGCGACCGCAGCCAGTGCGGTAACGACGATTCCGGTCAGGGTCAATCGTGTGAATCCGTTCATGCCGTTGTCCTCGCGCGGGCGTCGTCCGGCCGTCAGGCCCCGCGCCTCCACGGTAGCGTGTCCATGGCGAATGCCGCCCGGCCGCTGACGAGATGGTAGACGAACGAGCCCAAACAGAGCCTGCCGAACATCAGCGCCGCGACGGCCACCAAAAAGAACCCTTCGAGTACCCAGGCCACGATCGACAGGTGGGCCGCCAGGCTGGCGGCGATCCCGGTGGCGAACGTGGCCGCCATACCCTGGGCGAAGCGACGCGGCGTGGGCGAAGGCCGGAGAGCGGGCGCGCCGGGCCGCCGCCCCAGCGTCCGGTTGTAGGCGGCGTCGAACGGATTCCACCGCGGCAGCAGGGACGACCACCAGAGAGCCGCGGCCAGGACGCCGAACACGACCGGAGACTGGAGGATCGTGCCCACGAGCACCACCGGACCGACCACGCGCGCTTGAAACAGCAGCGCCGAGGACACGAGTCGGCAGCTCGCCCCTTCGGGAAGCTCCACGCCCTGCTGAAGAATGAAGTTCCGATCGGCGGCGGCGGCCATGGATCACACGTGCTGATCGACGAGGATCGGGTTTCCATCCGGGTCGACTGCGATGAAGCTGGCCGGCCCCGTCGTGCTCTCGTCCGCTTGAGTCTGAAAGGTCACGCCCTGCGCCTTCAACCGGCGCTGCAGCTCGCGCACGTCGGTGAACGTGGCGAGCTTCTGGGCGTTGCTATCCCATCCGGGATTGAACGTGAGGACGTTCCGCTCGAACATCCCTTGAAACAGCCCGATCACGTGGTCGCCGTTCTTCAGGATCAGCCAGCCCTGCGAGGCCTCGCCGAGGAAGGTCGTGAACCCGAACTTCTCGTAAAACGCCTTCGAAGCTGCGATGTCCTTGACGGCCAAGCTGATCGAAAAATTACCGAGCTCCATGCTGTGCTCCTTGGCCTCGCATCAGGGCGGCCACGATCGTTCAGCTATTCGTTCCTGGTTTCGGCAGCTCACCGATGACCGTGAGCTTGGCGGGACCGTCGACCCGGTACGACAGCTTGAATGAATGGCCGAGCTCACCGAGGACGTCCTTGAGGGCGTCGCCCTTGAACGACACGTCGTGCTTCGCGTCGTTGTTCACCACGCCTTCGTACGTGATGCTGAGCTCCGCCTTTCCCGCGATCCCGGCATAGGCTTGCTTGATCGTCACTTGCGTCAGCTCGATGGAGATCGGAAGCTTGGCGGCCCGCAAATAGTCCAGCTCGGATTGGACCGTGGCCCGGCGCGCCAGCGCTTCTCGCCTCTCGTCCTGCTTCAAGTCTTGCGCAAGGGCGTTGGTCAGGGGCGTGAGTAGTCCGAAGACCAGGAGCGCCAACCCAGAGAAGCTTCTCCGCTTGGTATTCATGCGCTGTCCTCCATGACAAGTTGATCGATTGTACGCCCTTACAGCCCGGGCTCCCGCCGCGCCTTCTTGGGCAGCTTCTCGGCGACGAGGCGGTGGGACTCCGCAAGCAGGTTTTTCAGCGTCGCCGCCGGAACCTGCGCCCGGTCGGTGACGCTTACCCACGAGTGCTTGGCCATGTAGGGCGCCGGTACGATCCCCTTGCGGCCGACGAGGTCGTCGAACACGGGAGGTTCCACCTTGAACCCGAGCGGTTCGCCGTCGGGGAGCTGAAACCCCGCGAACATCTTGCCCCCGACCGAAAAGATCAGGTCGGCGCCCCACTTCACGTCCTCGGTCGCGCCCGGGAGCGACCGGCAGAATTCGACGAGAGCGTCCTGCTTCGTGCGGTGAGGCGTCTTCGCGGTCTTCTTCATGGGTCGTTTCTTCCCCGCCTGTACCGAGGTAGCCCATCGGCGACCTTCACCCAAGGCAGCATGCGATCGCACCAGACGTGATCGTCGGGTGCCGCTCCCTCCGCGTCGTCCAGGCTGCACGCCGTCACGTCGATCGTTTCGGGCTCGCCGACGCGCTGATACGTGAGCTGGGTGCCGCACGCCCCGCAGAATTGCCGGTACACCTGAGGGCGTGATTCGTAGCGGGAGGGCGATCCGGAGAGCCACGTGAAGGAGGACGACGGAAACTCGACCCACGTCACGAACGCCGCGGCGCTTGCGCGCCGGCAGTCCAGACAGTGACAGCTCGTAGCGCGGCGCGGCGGCTCGTCGATCCGATACCGGATGGCGCCGCACAAGCACCCGCCCTCGATGGGACCCCTGCCTTTCGCTTCCTGCGGTCTACCCATGTCCACTCCGGTCACACAGGCTTGATGCGGACGATCGGTCTTTGCGGCTTGCGACGGGCCACTTCCTTGAAGCCGGCCTCGTCGTACATCGACTTCGCTCCGAACCACATGTTTTCGTCGTCGGAACGAGTCCGCTTGTCGACGGGGTAGGCTTCGACCAGCTTGGCGCCCCGTTTCTTGGCGTAGGCCACGGCCTCCTTGAGGAGCGTGCGCGCCACGCCTTGGCCGCGATACTCCGTGGGCACGACGAAGCAGATGACCGACCAGACGGGTTGGTCGTCGACCGCCCTCATCACGGGCGAGCGTTTGAGCTTGGCGTACTCCTCCCGCGGACCGATGGAGACCCAGCCGACGGGGACCCGGCCGTGATAGCCGATGAGGCCGGGTGGAGTGCCGGCGTCGACGAGCGCCTTGAGGCCGGCTCGATTCGTTTGAGCGCGGGTCTTCCCCGGCGCCGGCTCGCGTGAGCCGCTGACGCGGTAGGCCATGCACCAGCAGCTTCGGGCGACCGAGCACCCTCTCGCTTTGAAGACCGCTTCGAGGTCGGGCCAACGGGCCGGCGTGAGCGGAGCAACGGTGAGCTTCATCGGCCTTGCCTCACGGGCTCGCGATCTAGACGGACACCGTGACGCGCATGAACGTTGCGGAGATCGACGTGCTGCCGGGACCGCCGTTGTTCTGATCGTTCGCCAGCTCCACGAGCTGGCTCCGGAGCTCTTCGACTTTGCCGTTCTTTTCGGCGGCCTCGAAGGCGTTCATGGTCGGGCCGTAATACCGCCGGAACAGCTCGATGAACTCCGTGGGGCCGACTTCGGGCGACGTGAACGTGTAGGTGTCCTTGACCATGGAGATCTTCTCCTTCGGCACGCCCGCCTGGCCAAAGCGTTCGAGGATGTGGCTCTCTACACCCCACGTCATCGGGCTGATGAATCCTTCCGGCGGTGGAGGCGTGAACGCAGAGCTGATCTTCAGAAGCTGCGAGACGAAAGACGTCGGATCGTTCGGGATCCAGTTCCCCATGACGATCCTCCCCCCCGGCTTCGTGACACGGACCAGCGCTGTGGCGACGTCGAAAGGCTTGGGTGCGAACATCGCCCCAAAGATCGACACCGTCAGGTCGAAAGAATGATCGGCAATCCCTTCCAGGTTGCACGCGTCACCTTCCTGGAATCTCAACCGCGTAAGACCCTCCTTGGCCGCCCGCTTGTTTCCGGCGTCGACGAGGTTTTGCGCGATGTCGACCCCCAACACCTCGGCCCCGAGGCGGGCGAGAGGAACCGCCGTGGTGCCGTCCCCGCAACCGACGTCCAGGACGCGCATCGACGGCGTGACCTTGAGAGACGCCACCAACTCCTCACCGGAGTCACGCATGAATGCCGCGATCTCGGTGAAGTCGCCTTTTTCCCACAGCGCTTTGTTCGGATTCATCACGGCGTCCTTTCCATCACAAGTTTGGTGCAGAACCATGCACCGAGCGTTCAGCCTCGGTTGGTGTCGGGACGTTGCACTCTGTACCGGACCTCACGTTCCGCGACAGCTCTTCCCAGGCCGGGCAGACGAGCATCGCCGGATCGTGACCCGGATTCCGGTTCATCAATCCGTCGAACGCGCGCCGTCGCCATCGATCTGTTGGATTCGGCGGAGATGACGACCCCCGTCGAAGGCCGTCGTCATCCACACGTCGACGATCGCGAGCGCCTGGGCTGGCGTCAGAAAGCGCTCTCCGAGAGCCAAAACGTTCGCGTCGTTGTGCGCGCGGCCCAGACGCGCGGACTCCTCGTTCCAGCACAGACTGCACCGGACGCCGCGGACCCGATTCGCAACGATCGCTTCGCCGTTCCCCGAGCCACCCAGAACGATTCCACGATCGGCGGCGCCTGCGCCGACCGCTTCGGCAACGGGACGAATGAATCGGGGGTAGTCCACCGGCTCGTCCGAGTCGGTCCCGAAGTCTTGGACCGTGTGTCCCAGCTTGGCGAGGTGCGCCGCAATGAGCGTCTTGTGCCGGTACCCCGCGTGATCGGATCCAATTGCGATTTTCATCGTCCCCCATGGTCGGGTTGGCGCGTTGCCGCGTCGCTAGATTGCACGCCTCGCAAGGATGCACCGGTCGGATGGGCCTTTACCTTCGTAGTACGCCAGCTCACCGGGAATGCACGACAGCAGCGTGCCCATGCCCTGACCGACCACCTTTTCGAGCGCCGACTTCAACGTCAGATGTTTTCCATCGATGGCGCGATTCTCGGAAATGACGTGACAGTGCTCGCCCGCTCCTCGACCACGCAGGGCGCCCTCGATCGCCTCCGGCGTTTGAGCCGCGCTTTCGAGGGGCACGATCGCGCTGGGATCGAGGTCGTCGCGGTGGGCGAGGGCCGCGGTGGCCCTGTGCCGTCGCTTCGGGTTCGCCAGGGTCTCGATCAGGTGTTTTCGCTTGGTGGGGTTCACGAAGGTGCTGATCAGAGTCGCTTCTTCGTTCATCATCGTCGTCAAATCCGTCGCTTCGACAACTGCGGCGCGTCCCGTCCGGGCATGGGCTACGCCGCCGCCTTTCTCGAGCAAGTTGAGATTCCCAGCACGGTGTAAAGCGGGCAGAGGCCCGAGACGCCGGTCAGCACGGGAAGAAGGCCGAGCCAGCCCCATGCGGTCTTCGGGCCGATGAAGACGAGGCTCAAGATTCCGAGCCCGAACAGAACGCGCAGCAACCGCTCGACAGGGTGCTCCGTCACGACGAAGAAGTTTTTCACAGGACCTCCGGCGGGACCCGGTGCCCGCCGCCTCAGCTTACCCCGGGACGCTGCTCGCCGAGCGGCGGGTACATCGCCGGCGGGCGGTCGAAGTCGATCTTCTCGACGTCGATCCAGGGCACGTACTCGGGTTGCTCACCGCCGTCGACGAAGACCAGGACGCCGGCATTCCCCTCGCCGAGGTCGCCCTTGCGCTCGAGCTGCACCTCCTCGCCGCCATGGAGGGTCACCCGGGCGAGCCTCACACCGCGCTCTTCGCGGCCGGGGGGCACGATCGAGGCGACCAGGCCCATGGGGATCGTGTAGTCCACGCCCTGGGATGGGGCGTCGAGCGTCTCGGTGGTCTCGCTCTCGTCGAGGTCGTACACCAGCCGGCCGGCGAGGCGGCGGCCGGCGCGGGTGGTGACGCTTCCCGTGAGTGGGCGCCCCGGCGGGAAGTTGCCGTACGCGGGGCCGCTGCCGCCGGGGCTGAAGTCGACGCGCTCGAAGGCGTCCCAGGAGATCAGCACGCGGCCGTAGCGCCGGTCGTCGACGTAGATCCCGCGGTTGTCGTGGCCGAGCGCGCTCGTATCGGCGAGCACGATCTCGCGCCCGTCGAGCAGCGTCACCAGGCAGCTGTCGCTCGAGCGGCGCGCGATGGAGCGGATGGAGTCGAAACGCAGGCTGGGCACACCGCCGGCGGTTTGGCCGCCGAGCTCGTCGGAGCCGATGCACTCCGTCCGGTCCCATTGAACGAAGCCGGTGAAGTCGCCCTGGCGTGTGCGCACCGTGCCGTGCAACCGGTACGGGGCGTCGCCGAACGAGGCGGCGGGGAGGAGCTCGATCGAGCGGATCTTCAGACTG
>Ga0193712_1000045_pt1 | contig 17861 bp, 16 predicted proteins | sample H3a1metaG_FD_143053 | JGI IMG/M metagenome (GOLD analysis project Ga0193712, IMG submission 143053) | Soil microbial communities from a riparian zone of the East river system, Colorado, United States - H3a1 | ecosystem: Environmental > Terrestrial > Soil > Riparian zone | place: USA: East River... | reverse complement strand
AGGCGGGCAGGTTTAGCCCATCGCTGCGGTTGCCCATTGGCGTCGTAGATCGTGACCTTCCGCTCGCGTTCCCCGCCTAGATTGACGCCTCCTATTCCATCGTGGAAGCCACTGTCATAGTCCGTCGTTCTGTGCCAGGTCTTCACGTCAACCTCCTGCTTCTCAGGGCGGGTCACGGATTTGCCTGAGTGCCGCCCGTCCCCGGCAGCGAGTGCGAGATGTTGGACATGAGCAGCGCGAGCGCCGCCGCGATGGCCGCATACTTCGGAGGCAGGAGCCCGGCGACGGAACTGACGAGGGCGCTTCCGCCGCCGATGAGCGAGAGCCAACCAACCCATTTCGGTAGAGGGGTCATCTTCGTTCCTTTCTTGATGGCCGCGATGATGCGGCGTTTCAGAATCCAGAGAGCGATTCGTTCGTTGAGAGTCAATTCATCTTCTTATTCATCATCGATTGCCGAGCTTTGACTTGCTCTAGCGCCAGCAGGATGTCCTCATGGCGCTGTTCGTACCTGGCCTTGAAAGCGATCTCGGATGCGGTCAGTTGGTCCACCGACTTCGTAAGTGAGATGACGGCCATACGCAACTCGCGACGCTCTCCAAAAGCGACTACCTCCGAGATGATTCCCACGGAGATGATGGTCACGAGGACACCCGCGGCGATCCCGGCGACCCACTTTTCCATGGATGTCCGCGAGATAGTGAGTCCGCCGTTGCCATCGGAAACGGTGTTGCTCACAGCTTATCCAGCTGTTCCGGCGTGAAAGGAGCGTACTTGGTGTTGCCGTTGAGCCGGTAGGCTATAAGGGCCTGTCGCCTCTGAATCCCTTGGCGAACGTGTGACACGTGGACCCAACTCGAAAACTCCCATATCAGTTGATCCCACGGAAGCTCCGAAGCGTAGATCCGCTTGAACAGATCGGCGAGCGTTCCCTTGTATGGGATGAGGTCTGCCGCAGCGTCGAAGCCAAGGCATCGGTGTTGAGAGTTGGCAGCCCCACCGATCGCCGTGTTCAACTCGGGACAGCGATACCCACTCGTTACGTGGAGCGGCCCGCAGGTATCGCGAGTGGGCTCAAGGATCGTGTCGGCCAGAGCCTTGAGGTTCTCCCACTGGACCGCGCTCGGGACGTTCGCGATGCTCTTACGGACAGCCGTTTCGCTGACGGTGAACTCCCAGCGGGCGAAGTGGGGAGAGATCATTTCGGAGTCGCGCGTCATGGGCACGGCTGCACCTCCCCATGGTCAGTTCCGCTTTCGTTGCCGCTGGAGTCTACGGCTGTAACCAAGATGAACGCTGGAGAAAACTGCGGCTCGGGTATCTCGCCCTGGCAATCCACCGCGTCGCACACCGAGGCCGGAAACTCGATGCGATCCTGCTGGCACCATGTTGTCATCCCGGCGCTGAAGTAGAGGCGGTAGGAGGTGGCACCGGGGACGGGGGACCAGGCCCATGTCTGCGAAGCCAGGTAAGAAGCAAGCGCCAGCGCGATCAATGGATCGTCCCGCCGCGCAGCGTCAGCGCGTTCGCGGTCTTGCCTGGCGTCGTAACCGTACACCCGCTCGTGTTGTAGGAGAGGCAGTTCGATGCACAGGTCAGCGTGCCGCCGGTGAACCCGAGGCCCACGCAGTTCGTCGGCAGCACGTACCCGGCCCCGGTGTCGCAGAACTCGGAACCGTTGAGCGTCGAGTCACCGCAATACGCTCCGGTCAGCGAGAGCGTCGCCGAACATGCCGCATTACAGAGCGTGCAAGATGGCGTGCCGTAGTTGCAGGCCGTTTCCGTGACGGTGTTGCCGTCGTCGCAGACCTCGGGGCTCTCCGTGAGGCTATTGCCGCACACGGCACCTGCATCGCTGGAGGACTGCACCGCACCAACGTCAAGAGTCGTGATGGTAGTGGGGCACTTCACGGTGTTACCGGCGAGGTCGGTCCACTGGGTATCGCGCACCCCGTCTCCGTCGTAGTCCATACCAGCCCCGAATGTCGTGCCGTCCGGTCCTGGCAGATTGCAGTCGCCATTCTCGTCCAGTGGTCCGCCCGCAAGGGCGCGAGAGCCAGAGGCCCAATCGTTGAGCGTCGAGGACGTGCTGAAGAACCACTGAGCGTGAGTGACCTGCCCAGGCGTGTTACATGCCGTGCTCGCAGCCGAACAATACTCGTTGGCCTGGATCTCTGTAGTGGCGACGTTCGCGTGCGGGTTGATGTCCGTAGACCCGCTCCAAAAGGCGTTGTTTCCCTCGAAAACGAATTCCTCGGTGTCCCCGAAGCACGCCTGGTACATCCCATCGGTGTTCGAGTTGAACGTCCCATCGAAGGTATTGTTGATCCAGTAGAGTCGGCCGCTTCCGGTTCCGATGCCGCAGGAACCGAGCCACATGCGATCCATCTTCACAGAGCCCAAGTTACGGAACAGATTGCCGTAGATCCACAGTTCTCCCGTTCCGGCCCCGATTGAATTACCGAACGCCTGAAGGTCCATCAGCTTTCCGCTACCACCGGCCTGAGCAAGCTGGTCGAAGACGTTGTTGTAGATGCGGTGAACCTTCTTTCCGCCGCTGAAGGTGTCGATGGACTTGAAGTAAAAGAACACGATGAGGCTACGGCCGGATGAGCGAGCCGACGTAATGTTGCGAACGAAGTGGTTATCATGGACCGACTTTGGGCAACCGCATTGATTACCGACGCCACAGTCATCGTCCACGACCTTCTCATTGTTCTGTTCGAGGTAGCTGTTCTCGATCTCGGTCTTGGAGGAGCAACCAGCGTTGTGGGAATCTGAGAAGATAGACCAGTAATTCTCGTTGCTGGCCTGAAGGGTGTAGTCGTTCCCGTGGACGTACACGTGATCTACGATTAGACCGTCAGACGCCCCATTACCTTCGAGCCCGATGATGCCCTCGCGTGAACGCGCGCCACTACTCGTGAAGGAGTGGCCTCCGTTGTATCCGGTGAACTCGATGTCCTTGACGCGGAGATAGCTGACGTTCTTGGCGTTCCCGTTCACGGTCTGATTTTCTAGACTCCCGTTGGCGTCGGTGTCGATCGCGACGGGGCTCGTCTCTGACGACGAGCAGAAGTCATAGCTGCCGCTATTGCACCCAATCTGTACGCCGTAGAAGGCGTCCCCCGTTACGGTCGTGGTGGTGCCGCTGGAAGAGTCGAAGATCCCGTCCGCATTCACGTCGCCAGAGAAGATGACCGGGTAGCTCGTGGGCTCCCCGGCGACCGTATCTGGCACCTTATCGCCGTCAGAGTCCCAAGTGTCGGTTGAGCCGTTGAACACAGCCCCACGCAAGTAGCCAGGGCTCGCTAGGGTTCCGTACCCTGGATAGCCAGCAGACGCTAGGTTTGGCCCATACCCGTAGGCCAGGACAGTGGCCTTCCAACAGTTCTGCTTCCCGCACGATCCACCCGTACTTGCGATATGTTGAAGGGCGTCGGCGTCAGCCTGACCACCAGCGGCACGGTAGGTTCCGGAGTGGACCTCGCACGAATCGGACTTCGCCATATTCCACACGCAGGCTTGAGGATGGCCGTAGACGGTAATGTCTGATTCGGCCCCGGTGCCGGTGGCCTCGATGTTTATTGAGGTGTCATTAGTGACCGTAGTAGTCGGACTCCCTCCAGCCGCCGTACAGGCCGAACTGGTAGTCGTCCACGCCTTACACGTAGCACCGGCGTCACAGATGATTCTCTTCACCGTGGCGTTCGTTGAGCCACCAAAGCAGTAGAACAACTTCGCCTTGTTGGTCGTGCCGTCGAATGCGTGAGTCGGGTTGGGACAGTCGTTGAGCCCGCCCGACCCCGTCGTGTTGAGGTAGACGTGGCGCGCGGCCCCGAAGGCCGGGAGCGACAGGAACAGCGTCAGGATCGCGGCGATTCTAGTGTGCATAGTTGGTGTCCGAGGCTTCCAGGGTGTCCCAGTAGAACGTCTCCGCCGCCTTAGAGGTTTCGACCTGGCCGATCCTGATGTACTGCCAGGCGCCGTGTCCTCCACCGTTCGAGTCGGCTCCCGTCCCCATGGTCGTGCCGTCGAAGTACATCTCGCCAGATGAGGCCCCGCTCGTGACCTTCACGCGCAGCTTGTGGATCGCGTTGAGCGAGACCTCCGGGTGCGTCGTCAGGGTAGTGCCGCCTATCCGGCCCTGGATGCGGATGCATGGGTAAGCCGAACAATCTGGCGAATCAGGATCGGCGGTAGCGTCGGCGTAGTAGAGGATCTCAACGAAGACCGTAGCCGTGAAGGCCGATGGGATTGTCGAGACCGAATCCACAGTAAAGAGAGTTTGGTCCTGGCCCGCGCTCCAAACGCCCGTTGAGGCAAAATCCATGAAGAGGTTGAAGTAGGTGACGGCCGATCGGGCGAGCCCAGCGTCCCAAGCGGCGTAGGGATTGCTGCCGGAACTGCCCGTGGAAGACTTCAGGCAGTCCCCGGAGAAGCCCGTGCCGACAGGGCAGGCCGCCGCCTCGTCAGGGTCGAGCGTTCCACCGGAGCCTCCAGCCGTCCACCCCGCCACCGCGTAGCCAACCCCAGTGAAGGTCTCGTTCAAGAGGTTGGGCGTCCCGGTGCAGCCCGTACACGACCCGAGGGTTATCACGCAGGCCCCCGTACAGGTCAGGGTGCCGCCAGAGCAGCCGTAGGTGGTGCAGGTGTCGGTGCCGAAGTCGGACCCGTCACAGGCGTCGGAGCCGTTCTTGATGGTGTCGCCGCAGAACGGGGCGCCCGTGTACATCGCGGGCCGCCTCACGACCATCTGGCCGTAGGCTGGCGTCCCTAGCAAGGCCAGGATCAGGAACCATCGCGTCATTTTTTCCTCTTCATCGCGTCGATCAACTTCTGGGGCGAAGGCGGAACGTCTTTGTACTTCTCTTGGAACTCCTGAATCATACGCTTGCGGTTCTCAATCTCTCTCACGAGAGCGTTCGACGGATGGTTGGCAAGCAAGTCGGCCATGACCTGAGGGGTCAGTTCCGTAGTGGCCGAAAGCCCGCGGGCAAGCCGCATAATGACGGATCGGTTCTTGTCCAACTTGTCCTTGAAGTCGAGGACCTTGAACCGGATGGCCGTGCCGGGATCAACAGGGCGGGTCCTCGCGCCTCCGATCTCAGCAGCGACCGCCGCGAGCGGCGTCTTGACGTTCGGATCTGAGGCGTAATCTCCGGACAGAGACCTCTGAAGGGAAGTCGCGCCGTAGCCCGCACCAGGAGCCAGCGACGGTCCCATCGAGCGCATCAGGAATTGACCCCAGTACGCCATCCTCTCGGGGCCAAGCGCACCCGGCGGAACGATGTCCTTGCCGCTGAATGAATCCTTCCCGGTGACGGCCGCGACCCCCAACTGGAACATCGGATTCGACGGCTCCAAGACACTCGGGAGGAAGGGAATCTGCGAGGCCGTTCCGACCTGCCCGGTCCCCATCTGGCCTGCATCGCCCCAGTTCAGAAAGTAGGTCCCGTCGAGCGGGGCCGGGCGGTCAAGGTGATCTCTCGCGGGAATCCAAATCTGGAGGTTCCCAACGTACTGCGGCAGGTACTTCTGGAAGGTGTTGTACGCCTCTGGCTGGTAGAAGCCCGCCCCGAGCGTTCTGATGGCGAGACGCTTGATCGTACTGAGGGTATCGACCTGCTCGCCCTTGCCAAGCATCCCGAACTTCTGCGCGGCGTACTCGTTGACCGCAGCCATCGCGAGCGGGTACTTCCAGAAGCCGAACGCCTTCTTGGGATCTCCGAACGCGAATGCCGATTCCAGCGTTGGCGGGATCGCCTTGTAGGCAAAGCTCACGAACGGCGGGCCGAACACGGAGCGACGCGCAACCTGCACCCATCGCGGAACGTCCTGGTAGTCGGGTATCGCCCTGCGCGCGAACGCCGCAGCTTCGGGTCCCTTCATTCCAAGCTTCTCGACGGCCTTGCGGTAGACCGTCATCCGCGCCCAAGCCTCGGAGAACTGGTGATACTGGATGGCCTTGTCGGCTGGGAAGTCAGCGACCTTCTGCGCGATGGCCGGGATCGAACGCCCAACGAAATCCATCATGTCCGAGGATGCCGCCACTTCGGGCTCGAGATACTTCAGCATCTCCGATTTGGTGAACTCGCCCCCGAAGGCCCCGTCCTTGACGGCTCGCTCGTACCACTTCGTCTTTCGCGCAACATCGTTGAAGCCTCGCGTCCATCGCGCCCAGTTCCAAGGCCCGGATCCTATCCCGGCCTTCAGGTCGGCGAAGATGACGTTCGAGACATTGTTGCGGAACAGCGACGCGAAATTGAACACCGCCTTCGTGAACTTCCAAGACGAGAGAATGCCGGAGAGCAGCGGATTCGAGAGTCCCTGCACGGTCTCGGACAGCCCCATCATGTCGGAGGCGACGCGCGCCTCAACGTACTGGCCCTTGAGTTGGCCGTACCGGGCGTTCTCTGGAATCTTCCAATAGGTCTGACCGTTCCACTCGGCCACGTCGTTACCGTCAGCGCCCGACATGAACTTCGGATGAGGATTGTCGGGAGATAGGTACTCATAGGATCTGGCTACGGTTTTGGGGCCGATCTGAGCCGCCGCCTTCTGTTGGGCCTCACGAGCGAGTTCGGGCGAATAGTTCGTCTCCGGGATCTCCCCGACATTCTGTTTCCTGGTGAGCAGATCGGCCTTGTTGGCGAGGAGGTCTTCCTTCAGTAGTTTCTTGTAGGCCGAATGCGCCTTCTTGCCCTCACCTAGAACGTCTTCAGGAATCGAGTAGTCGGGACTCGACAGAATGAACTTCTGGTAGCGCGCGTTCTCAATGTCCGCAGCGACTATGGTGCCGCGCTTCGCCAGAAGATACGCAGGATTCGCCTTGATCTCCTGGTAGGCGTCGAGGATGTCTTGCGGAACATCCTTTTTGAGCTTGTTGTAGTCCTGCGTCGAGAAGTAGCCCCAGCCCTTTCCGCTCGACTGAAGCCACCGATCCACACGCGCCTGCGGCAAATCGGCAATCTCGTAGCGCAGCAAGAGCCTCGGGATGTAGGTCCCTAGATTCTTGACGTAGACCTCCTTGAGGGCTGGGTCTGTCACGGCGCCCGAGTTGATGGCCCCTAGCGTCAGTTCGTCGAGGACGATTCGCATCTTGTCCGCCGACCACCTGGCATCTTCAGGAAGCTCGGCGGCCGAGAGATTCCCGGCCATGTACGCCTGCATCTTGCTCTTGATCTCGGGCGAGAACTTGGTCGCCTCCTCGGTGACATCCTTGATCTCGCGGATCACGCCTTCCTTGGAGACGCGACGCGCTCGCTGTTCCGCGACTACTTCCTCCGGAAGCAAGCCACCTTCCTTGAACCACAATTTCGCGAAGTCACGCCAGGTCTTCTCGGTCGTGAAGGCGTGCATGATGTTGCGGCCGTAGATGCTCCCGGTGGCGGCGCCTACGGCCGCGCCCAGGAGAGTCATCGGACCGCTCGGCTCATCGCGTCCGAATTGACCCGCGACGTAACCTCCAGCGACCGCGCCTCCGATAGTCGCCACCGCCTTGACCTTCGCCGGATCGAACCCGGCTGGGGTGTCTGGAAAGATCGGCGCAATCGCGGTCTCGAATAGCTTGTAAAGATCCTGTTCGCGCGACTTGTCGAATCGCGTGTAGACCTTTGCCTCCGACAGAAACGCAGGCCAGTCCACGGCCTTGAAGTACCGGAAGGCCCCGTAGCCCAAGATTCCAGCACCGCCCACGGCGGCAGCGGTGAGGATCGGATGCTTAACGCCGAACGGTCCGCCGACTCTAGGCGTCGGGTCTTCCTTGTCGTCCTCCACCGCACCCTTTAGGAGAACCGCCCCAGGCCCCGTGAGCGCCAACGCCTTCGGCAGTTTGGTGGTTGCCAGCGCTGTCTCGGTGGCATCCGTGACGGTCCCGGATGGAGGTGGAGGAGATGCCGGTTTCAGCCAGTCCGGATGGAAGTTCTGAGGCTCTCCAGTCTGGTCCACAACCTTGACGTATTTACCACCAGGCCCGGCATCTAGGCCAGTGACTTCGTAGGTCTTCCCCGACTTGACATGCTCTACCGATTCGCCCACCTGGAACTTGGACGGCTTGGGAGGCGTCGCAACCGGCCCGTGCGCCTCCGCGATGGTCTGTTGTGCCGCCTTGATCTGCGTCTCAACGCTGCGCAGCCTGTTGGTCCACTCCTGATCGCCTCCGAACATCTCACGGCTGACATCCTTGGCGCGAGCGATCTCGTCCAGCTTGGATTCGAGGACAGCCTGCGCGCCCATGATGTCGCGCGGGGCGGCGGCCTTGATCGCGGCCTCTGCCGCCGCGACGGCCTCAGGAACAGCCTTCGCTGCCGCCGTAGCGGCCCTTGCGCCATGGAGCCAAAGGCCAGCCTGTAGGACGTTCGCTCCGAACTCCACGGGGCGCTCCGCAAGCTGCCGCGCTGGGTTGAGCAGGAACTCCGAGGCCGACTCCACCACGTCCTTGATGATCGCGGGAGCGACCTTCGCGGCCACATGCAGCGGAATCTCGGGTTGACCTGGGATGAACGATGGAGACGCTCCAGCCAATAACTGCATGGGCTGATTCGCTCCGATGAGGGAAGCCTGTTGAGCTTTAACCTCGGTTGCGATCCTGTTCGGATCGGACACCTCAGTCGAACTTGGTGCTGGTTTCTCGGAGAACATGCCCTTGATGGATTCCACAAAGCCCTGATCCGGCTTGGGCCTGTCGCCTCCACCAGTAAGAGCCGTCCCGATGGATAGCAGGAACGACTTCAGGTCGGTCGGCCCCTCCTGCGGCAACGGAGGCGTCTGCGTCCTGCCGGTCGGCAGGCTCATGCGCGGCGTCTCGGTCATCGTCTTGTTGCGCTCGAACTCGGCGAGCGTCGGCTTACCGGCGAAGGGATCGCGGTAGGTGGGATCGTGCGGAACCGAATGAGCTTCCTGAGTGGTATCAGGAACCTTCACCATGGTTCTCGTATCGGTCCAGCCAGAAACCGGAGTAGCAGAGAAGGATTTACCGTCCGGACTCATGTAGCTGCGCGGATGCCCCTCCGTCTTGAACTCGGACGGCCAGTGATGCGTTTTTGGATCGGGCTTCGCCCCAGCCAAATAAGCAGCACGATAATCGTAGTGATGCTCGGGATTGTCAGGGTTAGGATCAATCCCAGGTTGATTGTTAGCTGTGTTCCATTTCCTGAACGCGGCTTCTTGTTTTGGATCAGAAAAAGGAACGCCAGGTCCGGGCGAGAGGGCGTCGAGGCGCTTGACCTCATCGTCCGAGAGCGCGTCGATTTCTTCCGGGGTGATCTTGCCGACGAGGCCGCGAAGCTCGTCGTCGGTGAACGTAACCGCGCTCGACGGCGCAGCCATCACTTCGCCTTGGCGGCTGCCTTGGCCTTGAGGCGCGCACGGATGTCTTCGACCGACACGTCTTTCTGCTCTCCGGCCACGACCGGCTTGCCAGCCACGTAGTTCTTCAACTCGGGAATATTCTCAGCGCCAGGGAACTCGTCGAGCGCCATCTGGCGGGCCTTCGTCGCAGCCTCTGGCGTCAGTTCCTTGCGGATCACGACGCCCTTCTCGCGCTGGAAGGTGAGGGGGTTGATGACCATCCCGGTGCCCTCTTCCTCGGTCTTGAGCGTCTCGGCGTGGCGGTCGTATGCGGAGTTCAAGGCGTTGCGAAGGCTCTTGAGGTCGGGATACCCAGCGACCTTCGTCTTGTCGGCTTCGCTGGTCTTCTTCTCCAGTCGTACCTTCTCCGCCGCCTTCAACGCATCCCCAGCCGGTCCCTGCATGGAGAGCGGCAGGTGCGTGATGCCTTCGGGCGTGGCCTGCTGGCCGATGTCCTGCGCCGCCTTGATGGCCTTCGCGGCGTCCTCCGGGCCGTTGCCCTTCTCCGAAATGTTGGCGGTCGGGTTCTCAGAGAACGCCAGCGCCTTATCGGGCGGGATCTCAGGTAGTCCCATCGAACGCAGCGTAACGTTCGCCTCGTCCACCTTGCGCTTGCGGTCCGAGACCTCAATCCCATGGACCGTCAGCTTCGCGATGCCCTCTTGCATCGCGGCCTCTTCGGGGCTCGGCTGATTGAGCAGCCGCTTCTCTTCCAGGAGCGTCTGAAGATTTCGGCCCACCTCGCTCATCGCCTTGAACCGCTGGTACATCATCTCGGGCGGTTCGGTGTCCTTGTTGCCGTTCAAGCCAAGCCGCTGCCGACGCACCCAACGGTCACTCTCGGGGTGCTTCGACCACTTCATATCGTTGAGATGCTTCAGGAGTTCCGAATGCTGCTGGATAGCGGCGTCGAGCGCTTCGGACGATTTCAGTTTCTCGGCCCTGGCCCTATCTCCCGATGGCCCCGGAGCCTCATTGGCCTGCGGGACCTGCGGGAGTTCACCGGCCGGTGTCGGAGACGAGGTATCTGCGAGCGTCCCGCTGAAGGGCGTGGACGACAACGAAGACTGGAAGAGGGGCCAGGATTCGCTCATTGCTGGATGTAGCCCCCGGTATTACCTCCGGTTGCTGGCGTATTGCTACCGCGCACGCCACCTCCTCCGCTGAGTCCACTTCCACCGAAGGCTCCGCTAATCCCGCTACCCAACGCCGCGCCCCTGAAGTTCTGCTCGCCCTGAGCATTCGCGATGGCCTGCTCGTGCGCATTGTACTCGCCGAGCTGCGACTGGATGAACGGGTAGGCGGCGTTCAGCTTCTCCTCCTCCAGCTTTTGCAAGATCGCAGTGAGCCCTTGGGAGAACGAAGCCATGCGGTTGCGGTCGATCTCGCCAAGCCCCGCCAGCCTGGCGCCCGAATCGTAGAAGCCGCCAGCGTTCGTGGCGCTCGTGAACTGCTCGCTCTGGGCTCCACTCTCTTGCGCGAGAGCATCACGCAGCGCCGTCGATTGCGACTTGAATTGAGGCGATTCCCCCGTGGGCGTGGCGTAGAGATTCTTGAGGTAGTCTCCCCAAGAGCCCCCGACCGTACCGGGACGGAAGAGGCCAGGATTCGGCGTCTGCCGCGATTGGTCGCCGCTGATGTTGTTGTGAATCCAGCCGAGAATCCCGGTGGACATCGCTACCTCCTCGGCTCGAACACGACAATGGATGTCTTGGCGAGAGTCGCGCTTGACGCCGTGTGCTTCGCTTGAAGCGTGTAGGTGTGAGAACCCCCAGACGTCGGCGAAATGTCCACGTAGGTGCGATTGAGGATCACGCTTGTTGGCCCGGTTGTCGTATTCGCCTGGGCGTCGTCTATTCCTGTAAGCGACACACCATCCTTGAGAAGCTGTAGGCGCAATGTGGAGCTGGCTGTAAAGCCAGTTACGGAACAGGACACAATGATGATGACGTGACGGGCCGGATTCCCAACGGAATGTATGACCGCCGCGCCAACCGTCTGGTAGGAAGACGTGAGAACTAGATCCGCTGCGACTTGCGCCTCAGACGCCGACGCGGCACCGTCAACGATGCTGCCCTGTACCACAGACAGAGCCGCGAGCTTATCGATCGTGACGGCATCGTCTTCGAGGTTGGCGGTCCCGATACCGCCGTTGAACTCGTCGTAGATGCCCTGGATATCGGTCTCAAGATCGGCCGCTGAAAGCACCTCGCCGTCCTGGTAGGGAGCGTTCGCGTGTCTTGAGATGATCCCCATCTAGAAGGCCCTCACCAGAAAGAATCGGGCCGTTCCCGTATTCGTGACGCGCACCATGGTAACAGTAGTCGTCGCCGTCATAGAAGACGCCGCCGTCTTGCCGGTTCCTTGCGAGTCCGTTGCCTCCAGAACCGAGACGACGTGCGGGATGTCCTCTAGGCCATGCGGGAAGTCGTAGAACGCCGAGGCGTTGATCGACACCCAAGGCGACACGTACCGCTTCAGGATGTTGGCCTTGATCTCCTCCAGATGGTCCCGTAAGGCTGGATCCACCTGAAGTTCGCGCACGTTGTCGATGTTCATGATCGGCGCCTAAGAATCTGAGCGCCCATGGCGTACCCTCGAAGCGCCCAGCGGGACGATGACGAAAACGTAGGCTGCGCGTTGCGACAGACCCCAACCAGGCCGACTCGGGTCGAGATGATTGGAGTCGCTACGCCCAGGATAAACGACCCCAGGATGCCGGTTCCGAGAAGGGAAGTGTTGCCGCCGTCGAAGTCAAGATGGCCCGAAAAGGACGTGAAACCCTGAACATCCGGCTCGAACTGCACGTCCAGATGGGAGTCGGTCGAGCCGTCACCCTCGGCACGAAGGAACCGAATCCTCTTGGGCGCGTCGGGAGCGCCGAAGTCGTAGCGCTTCGCCGTGAAGGTCCCGATGATCGCCGCGCCCGAATCCGTAGTCCCCGTGTCGGCATCGTAGAGGAAGCCATCCGTGCCGCCGATCTTGACCCGAGCGATGGCCCCCGACTTGGCGGCGGACGCTATCACGTTTCCGGAGTGCCGGTAGATCGTCCATGAATCCAGCGCGTAGTCGTAGACCAGGGCTCGCGTGCCGAATAGTGTCCACCACTGGAAACGATCGTCGCCGGGTGCCAGATGGGCGCATGAGGAGTACCGCAGCCTCGTCGGCGAGAAGCCCTTGAACGTCTTGTCGATGGCTAGGAGCGGCTGGACCTTGGAGCCGTCCCACACCATCATGCCCTTCATTCGATCCGAATCCGACACGAAGAACAGCGCCCGGCCCACCACCATGAAGGACGAGCCGCCAGCGATACCGACGTTCTTGGAGATCAGGACGGGATCGGCCGTCAGGAAGCGGCGGGCGTCGAGCGCCCACACCGAGTTCCGCATCCCCACGATCAGTGTGGCGGGCGGGATGAACGCCAGGGCGGTCACGTAGTCGCCGTCGCCCCTTCCGAAGTCGCGGTAGTTGAGTGACGGGAACGATTCGTAGTACGGCGCCACGATGTTGAGCTTGGAGGCCATGACGCGCCACGGCGTCGCCGAAAGCCCTGCGATGAACCTCTGATTCGCCCCGACGACCGCGAGCTTGTGGATGGGAGCCGGGTCGTCGTCGTAGTCGGGCTCGTTCGTGGTGGCGTCGGTCGTGATCGTGGCGGTCGTGGTCCCGATGGCGATTTGGCCCTGAGCCGTACCGGCGAAGCGGAAGATGCCGCCCGAGGGGTTCTGGAGGGAGATCCGAAGATGCGTCACGCGATCGCCAGCCCTCACGACGGCGGTTGGCAGCCCAGAGATCACGATCTTCTGCGTACCGCTCACGACGATGGGCAGTCCAACGATGCCCTGATAGCGCGAGTTCGACTTGACCCCCAGCAGATCATCCCAGTAGTAGTAATCGACGTGCCAGGTCCCGGCCGTCAGGGTGCCGCCAGCCGACGCCACGGCCGTGGGAGTCGCGGTGGGGGCCGCGATGCCATCGTTCGCCCAATACTCTACGGCCGACCGGATGAAGAACTTCTGCGGGGTCTCGACACCATTCGAGATGAACGCGATGTCGGACCCGACGTTCATGGCGGGATGGATGTCGGAGTCCACCGTGAAGGTCCCGAGGCCGGGTGAGACCGGCGTCATCACCCCGGCAACTTCCTTGTAGACCTCAGCCCCGGCGGCGACGAGCAGCCGCTCCGTCACGGCATCCGAGAGCCGGTAGTCCAGCACCCCAGTGATCGCAGGCGTGCCCGAGATCGCTGCTGCGTTGACCTTCGTCTTCCCGTTCCTGGCGCGGCATCCCGAAGGTAGGGGCTCAACGTCGAAGGCCCTGGCCCACTTTTGAGGCGGCAGATCGTGGTCCGAGGTGGATTCGTCGATCCCGCCGTTCGGGACCACCCAGTCGGTCCACTGGACCTGATTGGCTAACGGCCTCGGGAGGGTGAGCGCGTTGACCGGCATGGTCTAGCCGTTGTCGTAGTGGCCGGGATCGAACCGCCCCCTGGGGATGAAGGTCTGGCGACGGTTCACGGGTGCCAGTCGCGTCACCTTGTTCTGGTCGATACCGGACTGATTGGAGAGCCGCTTGATCGCCGAATGGAACGCGCCCTCGGCCTTCGCAATCGACGCGATGTCCTCGTTGTCGTCGAGCGTGCGGTAATAGTTAAGACCCGCCGCGATCATGGCTCCGCAAGACGATAGCGGCCCGAAGTACGGGTCAATCGTCACGAGTTCGTTGGCCGTCGTCACGTCGATCAAGGCCACCGACCCCAGGTACGAGATGATCCGGACATCGTTCGGGATCGGCCACAGCCGGATCTTCTTTTCCCCCAGCGTCGTCATGCCCGCGTCCGCGAACAGCACCGGAGGACCGAACTGATCCGGAGTCACTTCCATCCGCATGATCCGGTTCTCGGTATCCGCCACTACGGTAGTGTGGGACGTGAGGTCGTACATCTCGCTGCCGATCACCTCGTCGATCCCGGTCAATTCGTAGATGCCGGTCGTGTTGGACGCATCCGTCGTGAGGGTCGCCTCGGAGTTCTTGGTTGACTTCCACGATCCGAGCGACGCGCAGTCTTGGCGCACGAGGTTGAGCCAGGTGATCGCGTTGGTGCGATAGCCCGTGCCCTTGTCCCCCGCCGTGATGACGAGCGTGTCGATCAGATCCTTGTAGGTCAATGCTTGGCACCCATCCGGTGAGCATTCAGCTTGTTGGCCGCGTCGAAGGTCTTGCCGCAAGCCGCACAAGCGTGGATCTTGGGCTCGGGCTCCGGCTCGGGTTCCTTCTCTGTCAGCATCCCCATCTTCTGCTTCAGGAGCGCAAGCTCCAGTTCGTCCCGTTCCTGCGCGATCTTGAGCCGCTTGCGCTCGCCGTGTTCCTTGTCCTTGGCCTGAGCGGCTCCCGCGAGAGCCCGCTCCCTGGTCGCCACGACGCGGCTCTTGGTGCCGTCCACGTCATGCGCGTTCGCGACCTCCTCAGGGGAACACTGATTCCAGTTGGTCTCGACGGCCATCTGGTTGAAGCCCTGGTAGAGCGTCCCGTTCAACACGAAAAGCTCCTGGGACTCCACCATCTGCTTGCCCTGGAGGGTCTTGAGGTACTGGCCGATGGACAGTCCGAGCGACGCGATGGTCCGCTGCGTCGCCATCTCAGAGGGGACATCCGCGATGTCGGTGTTGGTGAGCATCACTGATTGCTCGTGCCGATGGCGATGAACCATCCACCGTCCGTGTCGGCAGGATCGGCCGTGCTGTTGGTCCCGGCCGAATCCGCCTTGAAGCGCAAGACCAGGACGGTAGCTGACACGGAATCCACGACCATCAGGTTGTTGAAAGTCGCGGCCTCCGTTCCCTTCCTGACCTGGCACACGACGGCCGGTGCCGAAGTGAATGCCTGCGCGAACGTGACGGTCGCGATGCCGGTTCCGGTGTCGGCAATCGTTGCGGAGCCGTCGTTGCACGTCAGGGCCGGGACCCCCGTCGTGTAGACGATGTTCCCGGTGACAATCCGCAGATTGCCGAGATTCTGAGTAACCATGCTGGACATGCTGTCTCCTACGATCCGACCTCGCGGATCAGTTCTTGAGCCATACGGCTGTAGGTGTTGTTCTCTTCCAACTCACGCTCGTACAGTTTGAGCGCAAGCTGAAGCTCATCTTCGTGAGGAACACTCGCCACGAAGTCGATGCCCCCGCACCCGCAGTACAGAGTGCGGGGGTCATCTTGATTCGGATGGTGCCGGAGCCGATGACAATGTACGCAGCGAATCGCCTGCACCCTGGGGTCAGGAGCGGGTTGCCTCATGGCAGCCGCTTGTGCATCGGTGAAGCCGCGTATCATCTGACTACCGACAGTGAACGAAGGTCACGCAGCCCTCGGTGTCGGCGGCCGTGATCCTCTTGTACGTCGCGGCCGTTGCCATCACGACACCCAAGGGGCGAAGGCTCCCCGTGACCGTGCCGCTGACGCTGTTGACCGGCTCGTAAGCCGTGGAACTGGCCTGGAGGTAGTCGCCCAGAACTGCCGTGTCGGCACCCGAGGCATTCGGATGGATGCCCCAATTCTGGATGACCGCAACGTCCTGGTCGGCAAGCGCGTTCGCCGTCACGTCGGTCCAGTTGGAAACCGCCCCGATGGACTTGCCCATCACGACACCTAGCGCCAGGGTGCCGCACCCGAGCGCCGTGGTGATGAGACCCGTGCATTCCAGGTAGTCCGTGGCGGCTAGGGTCTTGCCGAACATCACGCCGGAAACACCCTGAGAGCCAGGAGCCGTCGTGGAGAGTTGAACCCAGTCGCCGGGGTACATCGCGGCGTCCGCTACGGCAGACGTGTAGGACGCCATGGTCTGACCGGCTCCAGGCCGGAAGAGAGATCGAATCATGCTCATCGGAACCTCTGATCCCCCGTCACGCCGGGGACCGCGCCTGCCGAGAATGGCGGCAGGGCCTCAGCCTACTACGCCGGTGCGGTGATCGAGAACAACGTGCCCTGACGCCGACGAGCCGTGCAGATGAGGTTGCCCATCCACAGGATCTTCGCCGACTTGGCCGCTTGGTTGTTCGGGCTCACGAAATCGGTTGTGATGAAGTCGGCCCCGGACATCAGTTGGAGCCGGAGGTACTTCGTGTTGATGAAGAAGAGGCTGTCCGTGATCCCGATGACCGGCTCGAAGATGATGGGCGTCTGCTTGTACATGAGGCTCTGGAAGCCCGCGTCCGCCATCTTCACGTCCGCGTACCTGATCTGTCCCACCTGGGAATTCTCGTAGTACTCGAACACAGTCTGCGAGGTCAGCAGGAACGTCGGGGGATCGACGGACTCGGACACGGTGTTGAACATCGTATTCATGTCCGAGACCGAGAACGCCACGCCGTTCGTGAACTTGTTCCTCCACCAAGTCTGCGCCGCGCCCGAGATCGAACCGATGGATGCGGTGCGAGCCGGATTGGACGTGGGCGCCGACTGGATCAGTTCCAGCAGCGAGATCGGATCTTTCGATCCGGCCGCCGGAGCCGTCTGAAGGAGTTGGATGTTGAGGCTGTCGCGGATGGTGTCACGCGCATCGTCAATCTTCTGATTGAGGATGCTGATGAGCCTGCCGCGACCCTGGTTCTTCATCTCCTCGGTCCAGGCCAACGTGATGGTCGCGTAGTCCTGAGCCCATGGGTACTTGTAGGAAGTTTCGGTGTCCTGGGGCGTGGTGTCGAGAATGTCGTAGGAATCGAACGAGCCGAAGGTCGTGTTCTTGGCGAAGCGGACCGGACCGACGAGATCGAGCCCTCCGTCAACCGTGTCCACCGCGCCCTTCATCCTCATCATGTTGAGGAAGGCGGTGCCCTTGAAAATCTGGTCCACGATCTCCGCTCGCCGATTCGAGAGAGTCAGCGAGAGTTCGGTATCGGGGACCGAAAACGTCAAAGCCATGGTTTGCCCTTTGGCGTCGTCGCTTCCTACATACCCTTCAGGATGTCGGTGACGCTGACGTGCTCAACGGACTTTCCTTGAGCGGCCAGCACCCCGGCTTCCTTGGCATTCTTCGGAAGCGCACGAACGCGGGAAAGGCCCCCGACATCGACGCCTTCACTCTCTGCGCCTTTGCCGACTACTTTCTTGGGGCCGGTTCCATTCGTCTTGGGCTTGACGAAAACGTCCATCGCATCTCCAAACGTCTTGAATTTCCCGGTGTCCATGGCGCTCCCCACGATGGCCTGCAAGTTAGCATCCTTCGCGTTGAGCCCACGATCGGTACACGCCTTCTCGAACTGGCCCTTGATCGTCTCCCTGGAGGAGTCCTTAGAGAACCCCAGGACTGCCGCAGCGGCTTCCGGCTTCATGCCGATCAACCGCTCCAGCATCTCGGGAAGGTGCTTCTCTAGGGTCTGCTGGCCGTAGTACTCGAACTGTTCGAGAGGTGAGAAATCCGCAGGAGCGGCCACGATCTTCTTGAGCTTCGCCCTGGGGTCTTCGGGACGCACCGGCTCTTTGGGAGTCAGCGCCTCCAGCTTCGCCTTCAGGGTC
>Ga0193712_1000044_pt1 | contig 17928 bp, 16 predicted proteins | sample H3a1metaG_FD_143053 | JGI IMG/M metagenome (GOLD analysis project Ga0193712, IMG submission 143053) | Soil microbial communities from a riparian zone of the East river system, Colorado, United States - H3a1 | ecosystem: Environmental > Terrestrial > Soil > Riparian zone | place: USA: East River... | reverse complement strand
CTTCATCGCGGTCGACCTGTCGAAATTCATCGGGCTGCTGTTCATCGCCGCGATGCTCGCATTCATCCTGTCCCTGCTGGTGTTCCTGCGCGAAATTTTTCTGGCAGTTTCAAGCGCGCGCAACCAGATGCGCTAGCGGGCGGCCCGATTGCGGTTTGAACCGGCCACTATGAGGTATTCATAGAGTCGGCAGTCCAGGGGCCCGTTGTACAAGGGCGTGCGCCTCGACGCGGTCAACCTGATGAGCTTGGGAAGCCGCGTATCTCCCGAGAACAGATAGCAACGCCATCCGGCATAGTATTTTTTCAGCGTATCGCCGAGCTTCGGGTAGAACTCCGCGAGGGCCGCGTCCTCGCCGATCCGGGCGCCGTAGGGTGGGTTGGCGACGAGCACGCCCGCGCCGGCCGGGGCGCCGGTATCGAGAACGTCGGCCTGCTTGAGTTCGACGCAATCGGCCAGGCCCGCCGCATCGAGGTTGATGCGGGCTTTTTTCAGCTCTTCGCCGTAACGGTCGCGGGCGAAGATCGGGAGCCGCTCGTTCGGCTTGCGGCGGGCGAGCGCCGCGTTGCGCACCTCGTTCCACCGCCTGAGATCGAATCCGGCGAGGCGCTCGAAACCGAAGGCGCGCGCGTGTCCCGGCGGGATCGCGAGCGCCATCATCGCCGCCTCGACGACCAGCGTCCCGCTGCCGCACATGGGATCGAGGAGGGGCTCGCTTGAGTTCCAGCCGGTGAGCCGCACGATGCCGGCGGCAAGGTTTTCCTTCAGCGGGGCCTCGCCCGCGTCCCTGCGGTAGCCGCGTTTGTTGAGCGGCTCCCCGGAAGTGTCCAGGTAGAGAGTGACGTCCGTCTTGTCGAGGAAAGCCTGGATGCGCACCTCGGGGGCGCGCGTGTCCACGTCGGGCCGCTGCCCGCGGTCGGCGCGAAACCGGTCGCATACCGCGTCCTTGATGCGCAAAGTCGCGAATTCGAGGCTCTTGAGCGGCGAGCGGATCGCGCTGACGTCGACGCGAATGCTCTGCTTTTCGCTGAACCATTCGGGCCACTTCACCGCAAGAGCCGCTTCGTACACGTCCTGTTCCCCGCGGTACGGCGAGCGGGCAAGCCGCATCAGGACGCGCGTGGCGAGGCGCGACTCGAGATTGGCGCGGTAACAGACCCGCATATCGCCCTCGAATGCGACCCCGCCCGGAACGGGCACGGGTTTCTTCGCGCCGAGCTGGCCAAGCTCCTCGGCGAGGAGCGATTCGAGGCCCCTCGGGCAGGAGGCGAAGAAGGCTTGCAGGCTCACCGCGGATTCAGCATGATGGAATGGAGAGGCTTCGCCGACGGGACCGGAGCCTAACACAGCCTCGCCATGGCCAACATCGCAAGCCTTCTCAAAGCACGGCTCGCCACGCCCGGGAGAATTCTCTACCGGCAGTTCCTCGAAGGCGGCTGGCGCGACATCTCCGCGCGCGAAATCGCCGCGTACGCGGCGCGCTGGCAGGTGTTTCTGCGGGCCGAAGGCCTGGTACCCGGCGACCGCGTCGCGCTGTGCCTGAAAAACGGCATCCACTGGGTCGCGGCCGACCAGGGTGCGCTCGGGCTCGGCCTGGTCGTCGTGCCGCTCTACGTCGAAGACAACGCGGAAAATGTCGCGTGGTGCCTGGAGAACAGCGGCGCGCGCCTGCTCGTCGTGGAGTCGAGCCGCATGGCGAACTCCCTGCGCGCAGCGGCGGCGTCGCTGCCGCGGGTGCTGTGCCTCTCCGCCGACCCAGGGAGCGGCCACGAGTCGGTCGAGACGGTCCTCCCGGGGGAGGCTCCGGAGTTCGAAGCCGCGCAGCTCGAAGACCGCGCTCTTGCCACGATCTGCTATACCTCGGGCACCGCAGGCCGGCCGAAGGGCGTGATGCTCACGCACGGCAACATCCTCGCCAACGTCGCCGCCTGCGAGCGCCTGCGCATCGCGCGCAGCGACGACGCATTTCTTTCGCTGCTCCCGCTTTCGCACATGTTCGAGCGCACCGGCGGCTACTACCTGCCGCTCTCGATCGGCGCGAAGGTCGCCTACGCTCGCTCGATCTCGCAGCTCGCCGAGGATCTCGCGAGCGAGCGCCCCACGGTGATGTTCGCCGTGCCGCGCGTGTTCGAAAAATTCGCCGCGCGCGTCAACGAGGCGCTCGCCAGATCCCCGGTGAAGAAGCGGCTTTTCGAGCTCGTCGTGGCGGCCGGGACGCGCGCCGCGCGCCATGAAGCGGGCCTTCTCGATCGGATCGTTCTCGCGCTGCTGCTCGAGCGCGTCGCAGGGCCGGTGCTGGCGAGAATGGGCGGCAGGATGAGGCTCGCCGTGCTCGGCGGCGCCCCGCTCGATCCTGCGATTGCGTGGCTGTTCCTGGGGCTCGGGTTGCCGGTGCTCCAGGGATACGGAATGACCGAGGCCTCTCCGGTGATCTCGGTGAATCGGCCGGAGGACAACGTTCCCGAATCGGTCGGCAAGCCGCTCGACAACGTCGAAGTGCGAATCGCCACGGGCGGCGAGCTGCTCGCAAGAGGCCCGAGCATCATGAAGGGCTATTGGAACAATCCCGAGGCGAGCGCGAAATCGCTGGACCGCGAAGGCTGGCTCCATACCGGCGATCTCGCGGAAATCCGGGACGGCAAGATATTCATACGCGGGCGCCTCAAAGACGTGCTCGTCCTTTCGAACGGCGAAAAGCTTCCCCCGCAGGACGTGGAGCTCGCCATCCTCGGGGATGGAGTTTTCGAACAAGGCATCCTGATCGGAGAAGGCCGGCCGTTCCTGACGCTCGTGGCAGTGACTAAGGAGACCGACGAAAAGAGGCTCATCCAGCGCGCCAACGAGCGCTTGAAGGGATTTCCGGGTCACATCCGGGTGCGGCGCGTGGTGACGACTCGCGAACCCTGGACGGTCGACAACGGGCTGCTCACGCCTACCCTCAAGGTCAAACGCGCACGGGTACAGGAGAAATTCGGCGCCGAGATCGAACGCGCCTACGCCGGCGGCGCGCCGGATTGACGCCCGGGCGGGCGCTGCCGCCGGCTGCGTCAGGGCATGAGCCTGGCAAACCTCGCCCGGATCTTGACGGTGCGAGCGAGGCCGTCCATCGCTTCGAGCAGCTGCAGCTTCAGGTCGGGCTCGAGCTCCGGCTGGCGCGCGAAGCTCTCCACTTGTTCGAGCGCGCCGACATCGACCTGCCCGCCGATGAAGGCGGCGAGCCAGTTGTTGACGAAGAAGATCTTGCGCGTGCGCTTGAACTCGGGCAAGGCGGCGAGCGCCAGATCGAGGAACGGCTGGGTCAGCTCGGCGTGCTCGACCGCGTTGAAGGAGCCGAGCGCCGCATCGATCCAGCTTTCGGGCAGGCCCTTCTCGTTGAAGAAGCGCTCGAAGTAGACGCGCTTCGCCTCGGCGCTGCGCTCGGCCGCGGCGGCGGCGAAAGCGTAGCGGCGGCCGTCGTCCCCGGAATCCGCGGCGATCTGCGCGGCAAGCAGCTGCTTCGCCTCCGGGTCGTCGAGCGCGAGCAGCCGCGCGATCGCGCGGAAACGGTCGCGCGAGCTGAGCTTCACCCCGGGGATTTCCAGCGTGTTTGCGAGGAGCGATTTGAGCCGGGAGCGGCCGCTCTCCGACCAGGCGCTCGCCGTGAACGTCCTGAGGAAGGTGATGCGGCGCCCCGGCGTGTCCGCGCGCAGCATTCCCTCGGCGAGCAGCTGCTCGAAGCGCGGTGCCAGAGCGTCCCGCTGCGCGTCCGACGCATAGTGGAGAAAGGCGACCTGAGCGCGCTGGAGCAGGGCGGCAAGCGTCACCGGGTCCCCCTCGATGGGGGCGACCCGGACGACGAAATCCAGGTACGCGAGGGGCGCAATCTCGGCGTCACGCACCGATTCCCAGAGAGAGGCGAAGACCAGCGCGCGCAGCAGATCGCCCGGCACGATTTCCGGGCGCGCGAGCACCGCCTCGCGGCTGGCCGGGTCGAGCAGGAAGCGCCCGTAGCCGTAGTCGCCGGAATTGGGGAACGCGAATTCGATCTCCGGCATGCCGTCGATCGCCGGAACGCGCGCGCTCTCGCCGCGCAGAAAGGCATCGGCCGAGCGGGGAAGCCCGCTCTCGGGCAAGGCGAATACCTTGAGTTTCATCGGCCACGTTCCGCCTTCATTGAGCACGTTGTGCTGCTCGAGGACGACGTTCTTCGGGCGGCCGTCGCGATCGGTGTCCCAGGCGAGGCGCACTTCCGGCATGCCGCGGCGCTTGACCCAGGCTTGAGCCCAGCCTTTCAGCTTGCGACCGGAGGCACGCTCGAGCGCGGCGACGAGGTCGTTCCAATCGGCGGACCCGTAGGCGTGCTGCTTTACGAGCTGCCGCACGGCCCGGCGGAATACCGTCGCGCCGACGTAGAACTCGGCCTGGCGCAGCACCGCCGGCGCCTTCGCGTACACGATGTTGCCGTACGCGGATTTCGCCGCCGAAAGATTGGAGAGCGGCCGGTAGATCGGCGTCGTCCCCTGGGTGACGTCGGTCCGGTAGGCTGCGGTCTTGAGCGCGTGGAAGGCGTTCCAGACCGAATGCGCCGGGAGCAGCGCTTCCGCCGCCTTGGCCGCCATGAAATTGGCGAACCCTTCCTTCAGCCACAGGTCGTCGAACCACTTCATGGTGACGGAGTCGCCGAACCACTGGTGTGAAGTCTCGTGGAACAGGAGTTGCGCGCGCGCGAGGATGTCCGTTTCGTTCGGCGCGGACGGAAACAGCACTGCATCCTCGCGCAGAAAAGTCGCCCCGGCGTGCTCCATGCCCCCGTAAGCGAACTCCGGGACGAGCACCAGGTCGTATTTGGGAAACGGAAAACGCGAGGCGAAGTAGCGCTCGAACCAGCGCACCGACTCGCGATTGAGCCTGAGCAGCTCGGGGGCCTCGGTTCGTGCGCGCGCGAGCTGCGACTTCCGAACGAAGAGCCTCGTTTCGACTGCCTTTCCCACGGCGGCAGAACGCGGACGCCCTTTGGCGGCCCGCTGCGCTCGCGCAGTCTTGCCTGCGGAAGGGGATTCTGGCGACGCGGGAACCTTGACCTCCGCGAATGGCCCGGCGGCGAACGCGAAGAGATACGTGCTGATCGGCCGGGTCGCGGCGAACCGAAACCGGTGCAGGCCGTTGGACACGTCCTCCGTTGCCGTGATCGGAGCATTTCCGATGGCGGTCCATGCGCGCGGCAGGACCAGCTCCAGGCTGAAGCGCGCCTTCAGATCGGGCTGATCGAAACAGGGAAAGGCGCTGCTCGCATCCGAAGGAACGAAAAGCGTATAGACGTACTCGGATCCGTCCTCGCGGTCCACGTAGCGCGTCACCGCGCTGCCGGACAACGCGATCGGCGATTCGAAGGAGAGCGTTACGCGGTTCCTTCCCCTCCGGAGCAGCCGCGCCGCAAGGATCAGGTGGTCCTGCTCGAGCCTCGCCTTCGCAGGCTTGCCGTTGACGCGCAGCTGCCCTACATGCGCCGCGCCGCCCGAGGGACGCCAGTCGAGCACCAGGTCGGGCACGGCGCGTGGAAGCGTGACCTCGATCGTCTCGGTTCCGACGAGCTTGGTCGCACCTGCAGTGACGCCGATCACCAGCGCATAGCGAACGTCACGGTAGTTTTTTGCGCGCCACTGCGCTAGATCGCGCGATACGCCCGGCTCCAGGCCGGGAGCCGCCAGAGCGGCGTTCGCCATGAAACCTACGGTGAGAGCGAGCGCCGCGCCGCGCATGTCGGGCGATCCGGTTGCGCCGCGTGTCCTGCTGCGAAGGGCGTCAGCTCTTCGGCGACTTCGGCGCGGACCAGGCGGGCAGCGGTACGCCCGGCCTGCGCAGCACCCGCATCATGCGCAGCGCCATTTCGCGGCCGCGGTAATAACCCGGGATGTAAGCCGACTCGGTGAAACCGAGCGATCGGTAGAAGCTGCGCGCGCTATAGTTGGCCGCGCGCAGCTCGAGGTGAATCGTGGCGATCCCGGCGGCGTAAGCCGACTCGGTCAGCCATTCGACCATGCGTCGTCCGATGCCCAGTCTCTGGTGGGAGGACCGTACCGCGAGCAGATTCAGATGGGAGTGCTCGTCCCCGAAATACATGATGGCAAAAGCGACGACGCGTTCGCGGTCGCAGGCGAGCAGCGTGAACGTGTCCTTGTTTGCGATCGATCGCGCAACGCGGTCGGGTCCCCATGACCAGCCGAGACCCGTCTCGATCAGGTCGCGCGACATCGCGGCGATCTTGGCCGCGTCGGTGGGCCTCCCGGGCCTTAATGTGATGTTTTTCGCGTTCATGTTCGGGAAATCGAATGCAACGAGCATGCCAAGATTAGCAGATTGTCGAAAAAGGGGAAATCCGGCGCGGGGCTCCCGCCCCGGCGTCGCGGCCGGCGGGTGCGATGCGCAGCTAGAACGGCTTCACCACGGCCAGAATGACCGTGGCGGCGAGAAATACCACCGGTACCTCGTTGAACCAGCGGTACCAGAGGTGCGACCTCGTATTCCGGTCGCGCGCAAAATCGGCAAGCAGCTTGCCGCAGTAAAGGTGATAGGCGATCAACAGGACCACGACTCCGAGCTTGGCGTAGAGCCAGGCGCCCGTGAAGCCGTAGCCGAGCCACAGCCACGTGCCGAACACCAGCGTCAGTATTGCGCCAGGGGCCATGATGCCCCAGTAGAGCTTGCGCTCCATGATCTTGAACCGCTCCCTGCTCGCCGCATCCCCGGCCATGGCGTGGTAGACGAACAGGCGCGGCAGGTAGAACAGCCCGGCGAACCACGTCACCATGAAAATGATGTGCAGCGCCTTGATCCAAAGCATCGTTATTTCAGCAGGCGTCGGCGGAAAAGTACCGTGGCAGCATAGAACCCGGCCGCGGCATAGGCAAGCAGCACCAGCACGTGCAAGAGCGCGTCGGACGGAATCTGGCCGAGCAGAAGCGGCCGCGCGATCGCCACCGCGTGCGTGAGCGGAAGAAACGCGGCGATCGCCTGAAAAGCGGCAGGCAGCTGTTCCACCGGAAAGAACACCCCGCACAAGAGGTTCATCGGCGTGATCAGCAGCGTGAAGTAGTACATGAAAAAGTCGTAGCTGCGCGCCATCGCCGTGACCGCCAGGGCAAGTGCGCCGAAAGTGAGGCCGATAAGCGGCAATAGGGCTATCACCCACAGGGACAGGGCCGAGCCCGACAGCCCGAGGACCCACACGACGGCGAGGATCGCCACGCCCGAGAGCACGCTTTTGGAGGCTGCCCAGGCGAGCTCGGCGAGCACGACGTCGTCGAGGTCCACGGGTGCGTTCATGATGGCGTCCCAGGTGCGCTGCACGTGCATGCGCGAGAAGGCCGAGTACATGGCTTCGAACGTGGCGCTGTTCATCGTGCTCGAGCACACCATTCCCGCGGCGAGGAACGAGATGTAAGGCACGCCGCCGACCTGAGGCAGCATCGAGCCCAGGCCGTACCCGAGGCCGAGCACGTAGATCAGTGGATCGGCGAGATTGCCAAGGATGGAGGGAATCGCGAGCTTGCGCCACACGAGCAGATTCCTGCGCCACACCGGCAGAAAGCGCAGGCTCATCGAGGGCGGAGCGAAAGCCCGCATCAGTCGCGCAGCTCCCTGCCGGTGAGTTTCAGGAACACGTCCTCCAGGTTGGCCGGCCGGTGCAGGTAGCGCAGTTCCCCCCGGTTCGCGAGACTGGAGAGCAGCGAGGCCGGATCGGCCGCGTAACAAAACACGGTGTCGCCGCTCCTTTCCAGTCGCGAGGCGAGCGCTGCAGCACTCTGATCGGCCCAATTCATCACGCCGTCGCCATGCACTTCGACCACGTGCGGCTCGATATGGCGGAGGATCAGCTCGCGCGGGCTGCCTTCGGTGATGAAGCGCCCGCGGTCCATGATGGCCAGGCGCGCGCAAAGCCGCTCGGCCTCCTCCATGAAATGCGTGGTCAGGACAATGGTCTTGCCCTGGGCGAGGAGCTGCTTCAAGCGCTCCCAGATCAGATGGCGCGCCTGCGGATCGAGTCCCGTGGTGGGCTCGTCCATGAATATCAGGTCCGGATCGTTGATAAGCGCCCTCGCCAGGGTGAGGCGCCGCTTCATTCCGCCGGAGAGCGTCTGGATTTTCGACGCGGCGCGCGCGGTCAGGCCAGCGAACTCGAGTAAAGGCGGAATGCGTTCCCGGATGGCACGCTCGGCGAGTCCGAAGTAGCGGCCGTAGACGAGCAGGTTTTCGCTGACGGTGAAATCGGGATCGAGGTTGTCCATCTGCGGCACCACGCCCACGCGCGCGCGCGCGGGCCGGGCTTCGCCCGGCACGGGGCGCTGCATCAGCTCGACCGAGCCGCCGTCGGGATAGGTGAGGCCCAGGCACAGCCTCAAGGTGGTGGTTTTGCCCGCGCCGTTGGGGCCGAGGAGGCCGAAGCATTCGCCCGGCGCGATGCCGAAGCTCACCCCGGCGACTACTTCCTCGCCGCCGTAGGATTTCCGCAGATTGTGCGCCGCTAATACCGCCATGAACCTTTGACGATGTTCTTGATGACGTTCAGGCGGAGATGAAAGAAGTGGTCGGCGCCGGGAATCACCACGACCGGCAGCTCCTGCGGCCGTGCCCAGTCGAAAACTTTTGCCAGGGGAACGGTTTCGTCCACCTCGCCGTGAATCACGATCGAGTCGCCGGGCACGGTCTCCGAAGGAAAGCGGCCCACGGAGACGCCCACGAGCACGACGCGGTGCGGGCTCACGCGCTGCGCAACCTGCGTCTGGACTGCCGCACCGAAAGAGAATCCCGCCAGGACGAGCGGCAGCGGGCCGAAGGCTTTCTTCGCGTGCTCGGCGACGCGGAGCAAGTCTTCTGTCTCTCCCCGGCCTTCGTCGTGCTCGCCTTCCGATTTGCCGACGCCGCGGAAATTGGGCCGAAGCGACACGTAACCCAGCTCGACGAAAGTTCTCGCGAGAGTCTGCACGACCTTGTTGTCGAGCGTCCCGCCGTAGAGAGGGTGCGGATGAGCGACGAGCGCCGCGCCTCTGAGCGCGGCTTCGGGGCGGTCCACGACCGTTTCGATCCTGCCCGCCGCACCGTCGATGAAGATGCGCTCGCCCGCCCTGCTCATATGAGCAGGCGTTCGACCACCCGGCCGCCCTTGAGGTGCTCCTCGATGATCTCGTCGATATCGGCGTGGTCGACGTAGGTGTACCAGACAGCCTCCGGGTAAACCACGACGCAGGGCCCTTCCTCGCAGCGGTCCAGGCACCCCGCCTGATTCACCCGCACCTTCCCGGGACCTGCGAGTCCCAGCTCCTTGACGCGCTTCTTCGCGTAGTCGCGCATGCCGCTCGCGCCCTTGTCGTTGCAGCAGGTCTCGCCGTTCTGGCGCTGGTTGCAGCAGAAAAAAACGTGTCTTTCGTAGTAGCTCATCACAGGTTCCGGGCGTGGACACGCTAATTATACTGTGACGAGCATGTGTCCTCGGGCGTAACGCCTACTCCCTCGCCTGTCCGCGGTCGGCGGCGAGCAGCACCAGATAGACCATCGCCGCAAATGGCCACACTGCGGAAACGACGCGCGTCGCGCCGTTGAAGTTGAGAAAATGCCCCTGTTGCCAGAGCGCGAAAGAAGCCGTCATGTAGGGATTGGCGGGGGCGAGATTGACGAGGGCAGTCGCCGCCATCAGTGCAAAGCCCATGAGCGCAAGCTGCGCGGTGCGTGGCATCTCTGCGGCGATCAGCAGCAGCAGGATTGCCGCAGCCACGCCGTAGAGGGCTCCGGGAGTCACCCAGGAGAGGATGTCCTGGGAGCTGACGAGCAGGCCGAATCCGAAGCTGTGCACGGCCAGCCCCGCCGCCAGAAAGATCACGACCCCTGCTCGCGCCGGCTGGTTGCGCGCGGCGAGGCACAGGGCGAGCAATCCCGTCGCCAGGCCGTTGGCGCAGGCGACCCCGGCCTCCACGCGCAGAAATACCTCGGCGGGATAGAGCTTGCCCGATGGCGTCTTGAACAGATCGCGCAGATCGCCGGTGCCGAAGAGCAGCGTTTCGGGATTGAGCTGCGCGAACAGCCACAGCCCGAGCAGCACCAGCCCGAGATCGGTCCGGCGCCCCGGAAGGAACAGCCTGTTGCGCAGGTGCTGCAGTCCTTCGGCGTCCATCAAGGGTCGCGTCGTGGCGAGAGCGGCGAGGGCGCCGGCCGCGCCGCCCACGGCATTGGCGAGCAGGTCGATGTTCGAGGACGTGCGTGTAGGCAGGTAGAGCTGCAGCGACTCGAGCGCGAAGCTCGAGAGTACCGAGCAGGCGAAGCCGAAACCAAAAGCGTAGCTGCGGCGCAGCCAGGGATACGCTGCCAGCACGGCGAGAAAACCGAGCGGCATGTAACCGATGATGTTCGCGACGACGTCGAATACCGGCACGGGACGGGGTAACGGAGCCGTGAGGAAGGCAAACGGCGGCAGCCCTCGGTCGCGCCAGCCGGAGAACGGATGCAGGCTCGCGTAGACGACGAGCAGCACATACGCCACGAATAGATAGCGCGCCAGGGTCGAGGGCTGCCAACGGGCCATGACCGCTCATTTTCTCACGCCATCGGTCGCGCGAGCTCCGCTTGGTAGATCGCGAGCGCGCCGGCGCCGAAAAGCGCAAACGTTATCTGCTCGATCGCGTCGTGCTCCTGCGTGGACCGGCGGCATTCACGCACGGCGATTTTTGCGGCTTGCTCCATCGGATAGCCGTAGATACCGCAGCTGATCGCCGGGAACGCGAGGGTGCGGATCCCATGCGCGAGAGCGAGCTCGAGGCTGCGCCGGTAGCAGCAAGCGAGCAGCTCCGGCTCGCCGCTCGCCCCGCCGTTCCAGACGGGGCCGACGGTGTGGATCACGTGCTTCGCCGCCAGCCGGTAGCCGCGGGTGATCTTCGCGTCGCCGGTCGCGCAGCCGCCGAGCGTGCGGCACTCGGGGAGAAGTTCCGGGCCCGCGGCGCGGTGGATTGCGCCGTCGACCCCGCCGCCGCCGAGCAGCGCGTTGTTCGCGGCGTTGACGATGGCATCCACCGCGAGCCGCGTGATATCAGCTTCGATGGCGCGCAGCCTCGGCATGCGATTTCAGAAATATCGATGTGCCAGCCACCACGCCACGCCGGCGATGAACGCGGAGCCCGGGATGGTAAAGACCCACGCCCAGATGATGTTGCCGGCCACGCCCCAGCGCACCGCGGAGAGCTTCTGTGACGAGCCCACACCGATGATCGATCCGGTGATGGTGTGGGTGGTGGACACCGGGATTCCGAGCCCGGTTGCGAGGAACAGCGTCATCGCGCCGCTCGCCGAGGCGCAGAAACCGCCAACGGGCTTCAACTTGGTGATCCTCATGCCCATGGTCCTGACGATGCGCCAGCCGCCGAAGAGCGTCCCCAAACCCATCGCGGCCTGGCAGGCGAGCACGACCCAGAAAGGCAGCGGCTCGTTTGCCGCTAAAAGCCCGGACGCGATGAGCAGCATCCAAATGATGCCCATGGTTTTCTGCGCGTCGTTGCCGCCGTGGCCGAGGCTGTAGAGCGCCGCCGACACGAACTGCAAGCGCTGGAACCAGCGGTCCACGCGCTTGGGCGTCGAGCGGACGAAAATCCAGGACACCGCGATCATCAGGACGATCGCCAGTGCAAAACCAAAAAGCGGCGACAACACGATCGCGGCCGCGGTCTTCAGGATGCCGCTCGCAACCAGCGTGGCGCTTCCTCCCTTGGCGATACCAGCCCCGACGAGCCCGCCGACCAGCGCATGCGAGGAGCTCGAGGGAATGCCGTAGTACCACGTGATTAGATTCCAGGCAATGGCGCCGACGAGCGCACCGAACACCACGTAATGATCGACGATGTCTGGGTGGACGATACCCTTGCCTATGGTCGACGCGACCGCCACGCCGAAGACGAGGAAGGCTATGAAGTTGAAAAACGCCGCCCACATCACTGCCCAGCGCGGGCTCATGGCGCCGGTCGAAACGATGGTGGCGATCGAGTTGGCGGCGTCGTGAAAGCCGTTCAGGAAGTCGAACGCGAGCGCGACCGCGATGAGGAACAGCACGACGTGGAAGCTGATGGTCATGCTCGCGCGGCCGATCAGGCGTTCTCCAGGACGATACCCTCGATGATGTTGGCGACGTCTTCGCAGCGATCGGTGACCGTTTCCAGCAGCTCGTAGATCTCCTTCATCTTGATCAGCTCCCGCGTATCCGGTTCGTGGCGGAAGAGCTTTGCCAGTCCAGAACGCAGGACCTGATCGGCGTCGGTCTCGAGCCGGTCGATCTCGCCGCAAACCTTCGTTATTGCTTCGGAGTTCGCCATGTCGTCGAGCATCTTCACTGCGGCCTCGACTTTCTCGGCACAGGCGACGCAGATGTCCGCCAGGCGCTTCGCCTCGTCGGTCACCACGCGGAGATCGTAGAGGAACACGCAGTGCGACACATCCTCCATCAGGTCGAGGATGTCGTCCATGCGGGTGATGAGCTGGTGAATGTCCTCGCGGTCCAGCGGGGTGATGAAAGTCTGGTGCAGCAGCTGGATGGTGTGATGGGTGACGGTGTCGGCCTTGGTTTCGATGGTCTTGATGGTGTGCGCGCGAGCCTCGAGCTCGCTTATGTTGTCCAGCATCGCGCGCAGCGCGACCGCGCCCTCATGGATCAATGCGGCGTGCTCGGTGAAGTATTCGAAGAACCGGCCTTCGTGCGGCATCAGGCGTGCGAACATGGGGACCTCGGCGGCAGTGAAAGGCAGTGAAAAGGCGGGCGAATTGTAGCCGAGTCCGCCGCGGCCCGCCGTTCGGGGCGGCAATCGCGACGGGCGCCAGCTAGCGGGGCGCGCCGGGGTGACGCGCCTGCGGTACGGGACGCGGCACGATCGAGCCGAGCACCATGCCTGCGGCGGAGAACCCCAGGCCGATCAGCGGCGGCGGCACGATGGCGTCCGCCGCGGTGAAAGCCGCGATCATCCAGGCGACGAGCCCGAACACCGCGGACAGGATCGCGCCGGCGTTGTTCGCTCTTTTCCAGAAAATCCCGGCCGCGAGCGGCACCAGCGCGGCCACCAGCGTCACGGTGTAGGCGTTCTGCACCATGTCGTACATCGTCTGCTTCGAGTTCAGGGCGAATACCAGGGCGGCGCAGGTGAAGGACACCAGGACGATGCGCAGCGTGAGCAGGAACTGGCGGTCGCTCATCCTGGGGTAGAGCGGACGGATGATGTTCTCGGTGCACAGCGAGGTCGGGGCGATGATCGCCCCGCTCGCCGTCGACAGGATCGCCGAGAGCAGCGCGCCGAAGAAGAGCACCTGTATCCACATGGGCGTGTGGCCCAGGATGAACTCGGGCAGGATGCGCTGCGTCTCGCGGGCATCCTCGGCCGAGAGCAGCTGGCCCAGCGACGGGTCGACCAGGAGCCCGGCGCAGACGATGTAGATGGGCACGAACACGAAGCTGAAGTAGACGACCCCACCGAGCAGGCTGCCGGCGACCGCGGTCCTCTCGTTCTTCGCCGATGTGACGCGCTGGAAGATGTCCTGCTGCGGGATCGATCCGATCGCCAGCGTCAGGAATGCGGTGGTGAAAGCGAGCCATTCCCTGGTGCCGCCCTTGGGCCAGAACTCGAACTTTCCCGCCTCGGCGGCCGTGGCGATGATCTTGCCGGGCCCGCCCGCCATGTCGCCGACGAACCAGGCGATGAGGCCGAGGCCGACGATGATCATGACCGACTGAAAGAGATCGGTCATCGCCACCGACCACATCCCACCCCAGATCGTGTAGGCCAGGACGATGACGCCGCTGATGATGATGCCGGTGTGGAGCGAGACGGCGCCGCCCGTCAGGGTCGAGAAAACGAGGCCGAGCGCGGTCAATTGTGCCGCGGTCCAGCCGAGATAGGAGATGGCGATGATCACGCTGGTACCGAACTCCATGGCGCGACCATAGCGCTTGCGATAGAAGTCGCCGATCGTAAGCAGGTCCATGCGGTAGAAGGCGCGCGCGAAGAGAAGCGCGACGATGACCAGACACACGGAGGACCCGAAGGGGTCGGCGATGATGCCGCCCAGCCCGCTCTTGGAGAATTCGACCGACACCGAGAGCACGCTTTCGGCGCCGAACCAGGTGGCGAAGACCGTTGCCGTGTTCATGTAGAGAGGCAGGCTGCGGCCGGCGACGACATAGTCCTTGGATGTGTGCACGCGCCGCGCCGCCCACAGGCCGATGGCGATCGTGACGAGCAGATAGAGAACAACGGATGCGATGAGCATGGCGGTGTCTTTGGGTTAGGCGCCCGGACGCCGGCCGATTCTAGCCCACGGTGCGCGGCGTAGCCGAATACCGGATCGGCCCGGGCGAGCTAGGGTTTTCCCTAGCACCTGCGCAGCTTCAAACCTTGTGAGTTTCGGCAAGGCCGGGGTAAACTTCGTGGCTTGGGCCATTCGTTGGGGAGTGACCGAGCGAAGCGCGTGATGAGTCGCAGTGTAACCGGGAGGAGACAACCGCAATGAGCACGTCAGCCGCAGATGCCGCATACCTAGCGAAGGGCGAGCGCACCGTCACCCATGCCGAAGAGCGGCGAGTCATCGTCGCTTCGTCCGTCGGTACGGTGTTCGAGTGGTACGACTTCTACCTTTACGCGACGCTCGCACCATTCTTTGCGGCGCTGTTCTTTCCCAAGGGAAACGAGACCGCGGCGCTGCTCTCAGCCTTCGCGACTTACGCGGCAGGCTTCCTGGTGCGCCCGTTCGGCGCGCTGGTGTTCGGGCGCATCGGCGACCTGGTCGGCCGCAAATACACGTTCCTCATCACCATCGTCGTCATGGGCAGCGCGACCTTCGCGGTCGGGCTGCTGCCGAAGTTCGATGCGATCGGCTGGGCGGCGCCGATCCTCCTGGTGACGCTTCGGCTGCTGCAGGGCCTTGCCCTCGGAGGCGAGTACGGCGGCGCGGCGACCTATGTCGCGGAGCACTCGCCCGATAACCGACGCGGCTATGCCACGAGCTGGATTCAAACCACCGCGACACTGGGGTTTTTCCTCGCGCTGCTCGTCATCGGCCTGAGCCGCTATTTCATGGACGCCAAGACGTTTGCGGATTGGGGCTGGCGCTTGCCCTTCCTGCTCTCGCTCTTCCTGCTGGTATGGTCGGTCTACATCCGGCTGAAGCTCAACGAATCGCCGGTGTTCCAGGCGATGAAGGCCGAGGGCAAGGGCTCGAAGGCCCCCCTGACCGACAGCTTCCTGCGCTACCCGAACAACAAGTACGTACTGCTCGCGCTGCTTGGCGCGACCGCCGGACAGGGGGTGGTGTGGTACACGGGCCAGTTCTACGCACTGTTCTTCCTCATCATCACTGTCAAGCTCGACTTCCTGACGACCTACACGCTGATCGGCCTGTCGCTCCTCATCGGCACGCCGTTCTTCATCGTGTTCGGGGCCTTGTCGGACAAGATCGGTCGCCTGAAAATCATCCTGGCGGGCTGCCTGATCGCGGCGGTGACTTACTTTCCGCTGTTTGCCGGGCTCATGCACTACGCCAATCCGAAGCTCGAGCAGTACCAGCAGAAGACCAAGATCACGGTCGCTGCGACCGACTGCAGTTTCCACATATTTATCCTGCCGGGGACGAGGTTTACTTCCTGCGACAAGACCAAGGACTACCTGACCAAGTCCGGCCTGTCGTTCCAGTCGCTGCCCGCAGTTGCCGGTGCCGACGTGGTCACCAGGATCGGCGACATCGAGATCAAGGGCCACGACGAAGCGCAACTGAAGGACGCGCTCGCCAAGACCGGATACCCCGGCGCGCCCAAGACCGGCGAGAGCAATTTCTTCATGGTCGAGCTGATCCTGGTGATCATGGTGATCTACGTGACCATGGTCTACGGGCCGATCGCGGCGTACCTGGTGGAGCTCTTCCCGACCTCGATCCGCTATACGTCGATGTCGCTGCCCTACCACATCGGCAACGGCTGGTTTGGCGGCATGTTGCCGCTGCTCGCCACGGCGATGGTGGCGGCTTCGGGCGATATCTACTACGGGCTGTGGTACCCGATCGTGGTGGCGCTGATGTCGCTGGTGATCGGGTCGCTGTTCCTTACCGAGGTCAAGGACCGCTCGATCCACACGCACGAGTGAGGGCACGTGCCAGGCGTGCTTGCGCGCTTGGTTACGCGAAGCTCAATACCGCCGCCCACGCGAGCGCCAGCGCAAGGAGCGTGACGGCAGCGCCGATCAGGCGGTTGCGCCGCCTTTCGAGCTCGAGCAGATCGCCTAGCATCCGCTCGATACGCCCGACGCGGTCATCCGCGAGCGCGCGATGCACAAGGCGCGGCAGCTGCGGCAGCATCGTCGCCCAGCGCGGCGCCTCGTTGCGAAGGGTGCGCAGCAGTCCCTTCAATCCGATCTGCTCGCGCATCCAGTTCTCGAGAAACGGTTTGGCGGTGGTCCACAGATCGAGGTCGGGGTCGAGCTGGCGTCCGAGCCCCTCGATGTTGAGGAGCGTCTTCTGCAGCATGACGAGCTGCGGCTGGATCTCGACGTTGAAGCGGCGCGAGATCTGGAACAGGCGCAGCAGTGCCCGCCCGAAGGAAATTTCCTTCGGGGGGCACCCAGCCCGCCTCCAGGTGCGCCCGCGCCACGCGGGCGTAGTCGCGCCGGAAGAAACCGAGAAAGTTCTGCGCGAGATACTGCTGGTCCACCTCGGTGAGGGTGCCCATGATGCCGAAGTCGAGAGCGACGTAGCGACCTTCGGGAGTCACCAGGATGTTTCCAGGATGCATGTCGGCGTGAAAGAAGCCGTCGCGGAACACCTGCGTGAAGAAGATCTCGACGCCCGTGCGCGCTAGCTTCGGAATGTCCACGCCTTGCCGGCGCAGTTCTTCCACCTGGCTCACCGGCGTGCCGCGCATCCTCTGCATGGTCATGATCGTGCCCGTGCACCAGTCCCAGTACACCTCCGGCACGGCGAGCAGCGGCGAGTCGGCGAAGTTCCGGCGCAGCTGGCTTGCATGCGCCGCTTCGCGCATGAGGTCGAGTTCCTCGGACAAATGTCGCGCGAATTCGGCGACCACTTCGCGGGGCTTCAGGCGCCTGCCGTCGGCCCAGAAGCGCTCGACAAGGCCCGCGGCGGCGTCCATCAGCGCGAGATCCTTCGCGATCACCGGCATCATTCCCGGCCGCAGGATCTTGACCGCCGCCTCGGTGCCTCCGGGAAGCACGGCGAGGTGCACCTGGGCGACCGAAGCGCTCGCCACGGGCTGCAGCTCGAATTTCTCGAAAACTCTCGCGATCGGCTTGCCGAACGCGCGCTCGACTTCGGCCACCGCGAGCTCGCCCGGGAACGGGGGCACCCGGTCCTGCAGTTTCGCGAGCTCGTCGGCCAGGTCGGCGGGCAAGAGGTCGCGCCGCGTCGAGAGCACCTGGCCGAACTTCACGAAGATGGGGCCGAGCGCTTCGAGCGCCAGGCGCAGCCGCACCCCGCGCGGCTCACCGAGCGCGCGAAAGAAAAGCAGCGCGTTCAGCGCGCGCGCGAGCCGGCTTCCCGAGGCGAGCGCGAATTCGTCGAGCCCGAAGCGCAGGGCTATCCAGAGGATCTTGATGAAACGAAGCAAGGAAGCCGGACCTAGCCCTTACCTGCGGCCGAAAGGCGCTCGATACGCTTCTCGATCCGCGCCACGTCGTCGCGCAGGGTATCGACGTCGCGGCAAAAGCTGTCCACGTCGGCGGGCCGCGCGAGCAGCGGCTGCTCCTCGGTCCAGTATTCGGCGAGGTTTTCGGCAAGGCGCAGTACGGCTTCGCGCTGCCACGCTGCAAAGGCCCTGCCGCCGGAGGCAAGGCGGTGCGCGACGATGTCCCCGAATACCCTGGAGAGATCTTCCTCGACGTCCCAGGTGAGGTTGCGGAAGAGATGATCTACCGTGCTCGCCAAGTC
>Ga0193712_1000043_pt1 | contig 18128 bp, 15 predicted proteins | sample H3a1metaG_FD_143053 | JGI IMG/M metagenome (GOLD analysis project Ga0193712, IMG submission 143053) | Soil microbial communities from a riparian zone of the East river system, Colorado, United States - H3a1 | ecosystem: Environmental > Terrestrial > Soil > Riparian zone | place: USA: East River... | reverse complement strand
GTCCGGGGTGAGCAGCCCGCACAGCATGCGAATCGTCGTGGTCTTGCCGCTTCCATTTGGCCCGAGAAACCCGAAAATCGTGCCGCGCGGCACCTGAATGCTGAAGTCGTCCACCACGCGCTTGCCCTCGAAGCTCTTGCACAGCCCGGTGACGTCGATGGCAGGCGAGCCGGGGGCGGGTGTGCTCATGGAAAGGTAACCTCAACCGGCTGACCGGGATGAAGCTTCGCTGCCTCGGCCGGTGCGGGCCGCGCCTCGACCAGGAACACGAGTTTGGTGCGGTTCTCCCTGCTGTAGATGACCGGCGGGGTGTATTCGGCCTGGGGAGAGATGTAGCTGATAAGAGCGGAGATCGGTTTTTCGCACCCGTCGCATCGCACACTGACCGCCTGTCCGATCTTTACCGAGCCGAGGACTTTCTCCGGAACAAAAAATCGGACCTTGATATTCGCGGGGGGCAGAAGTGCCACGACTGGCGAGCCTGCCGGCACCCATTCGCCTTGCACGTAGAGCGTGTCGGTGACCTGACCTTCGCGCGGCGCACGCAAGTTTTTTTGCTCGAGCCTCCATTCAGCCTGCGCCAGAGCTTCTCGCGCGGCAGCGGCGGCCGCTTGCGCAGCGCGAATTTCGTCCGGGCGTGCGGCGAGCTTCGCAGCGGCGAGCTGGGCCTTCAGTTCGCTAACCCGTCCTTGGTCGCGGTCACGAGCCGAACGCGCTGTGTCAGCAGCCTCCTTGGAAACGAATTTCGCGCTTACAAGCTCCTCTTGTCGCCTGAGATTGCTCTCCGAAAGAGTGAGACTTGCCTCGGCCTGTGCGAGCTGGGCCCGGAGCGCCTCGATTTCCTCCGGGCGCTTGCCCGTGAGAAGGTTGCGGTACTGGGCGTCTGCTTGGCGAAGCTGTTCCTCGGCCTGGCGCCGAGCGGCAGTCTCGTTTTCCTGCTCGAGGGCAAACAAAGGCTCGCCGGTTTTTACTTCGGTACCGCGTGCCACATGGAGCCGCGCAAGCTGCCCGGCGATGGGCGAAGCAACCCGCAGGTACTCTCCCTCCGCATAGCCCTGCAATGCCCCGTTGGTTTGATCACCGCAGCCGGTGATTGCTGTAACCAGAACGATCGCATGGAAGCGCTTCACCGGGGCGCCTCCGCCGCGCTTGGGGCGCGCAAACCTTCCAGGGCCAGCGTAACGTAACTATCGAGGTAGTGTTCCGCGCTCAAGGGTCGATCTCGTGAGCCTGAAACGAAATGAGGGTACCATTATCGCTGCGCCGCGAGCGCATTTAACCGTCCGGAGACCTGTCCGTTCCATGCATGTATCCCAAGAACGTTATGGTGACGCGCTGCTCCTTACCCCTGTCGGGCGCGTCGATAACAGCACCACCGACGGGCTGAAGTCGGGGCTTGACGCCTATGTAGCCAGCTGCCGCTCAGGGGGCGATCGCCTGGTTTTGGATTTTTCGAAGGTGGACTACATCAGCAGCGTCGGGTTGCGCGTCCTGATGCTCGCGGCCAAGCAAATCCGTGAGCAGGGAGGCTCGATCGTGGTAGCGGCACTCCAGCCCGTGGTGCGCGAGATCTTCGAGATCAGTCGCTTCAATCTCGTCTTCCAGTGTTTTGGATCCGTGCGCGAAGCTCTGGCCAAAGTCTCGCCGACCGCTCTGGCGGCCTACGACTCCGCCCATGGCACTTGACCGATGGCGCTTTGGGTCACGTTCTGGGGAACGCGCGGCTCCATCCCCGTCTCTCTGGATTCCGCATCGATCAGGGACAAGCTTGCTCATGCGCTAGTCGCGGCGTCGGGTAAGCGCCTGGACACGCAAGAAAAGGCGCGGGCTTGGGTCGACTCCGAGCTTGATTTCGCGGTTTCGCACACCTTCGGAGGGAACTCCTCCTGCGTGCAGCTCGATGCGGGTGGCGACGAGCATGTATTGTGCGATCTCGGGAGCGGTGCGCGCGCCTTCGGAAACCATGTATTCAGCCGGGACGGTCCCGCCAAGGCCAACGTCTTCCACGTGTTCCAGTCCCATCTTCACTGGGACCACATCATGGGTTTTCCTTTTTTTGCTCCGGCCTACGTCCCTGGAAACAGGATTCGAATCTACGGCTGTCACACCAATCTGGAGGAAGCTCTTCGCCGGCAACAGGACCCTCCCAGTTTCCCTGTGCCGTTCGATCGCCTCGGGGCCTCGATAGAATTCGTCACGCTGCAGCCTGGCCGGAGCTACGAGATCGCAGGATGGAGCGTGACCGCCAAGCTCCAGAGCCATTCCGGTGATTCCTACGGCTATCGATTCGTCCGGGACGGCCGGATCATCGTTTATTCGACCGATTCGGAGCACAGGCTGGACGTACCGGACGCGGTCGAGGGCGCTGCCACTTTTTTCGCCGACGCCGACTTGGTGATTTTCGACGCCATGTACTCGCTCGCCGAGGCGGTGTCGGTGAAAGAGGACTGGGGCCATTCGAGCAACGTAGTCGGTGTCGAGTTGTGTCAACTCGCCAATGTGAAGCACCTGGTGCTTTTCCACCACGAACCGGCCAACAACGACGAACGCATCGCAGAGATCTGGCGTGAGACCTTGCGTTACGAGGAAATTTCTCGAACAGGCGAGCCCTTGCGCATCTCAGTCGCTTACGACGGTCTGGAGATCGAGCTCTGAGCGGCGAAAGCTCGTCGCTCGCCGAAGACGCCGCCCGGTTTTCCGGAAAGGGATTGGGTGCCGGAGCAAATCGTCTGAAGGCCCTATTCAATTCACGCGGGGTAGGGCACGGTCTGGTCTTGCTTGCCCTGCTTTCTGTGCCGATCCTGTGGCAGGACATGCCGGTATCCGGGGCGTTGCGTCTTGCGTGGCTCGACGTCTACCAGGAACTGTTCCCGCGCGAAAGGCGTTCGGCGCCTGCGGTCATCGTGGCCATCGACGAGGCGAGTCTGGACCGGTTTGGCCAATGGCCGTGGCCGCGAACTCTGGTTGCGCAGCTCATCGATAGGCTGAGCGCGGCTCGTCCCGCGGCAATTGGGGTGGACATATTGTTTCCGGAGCCCGACCGACTCTCCCCCGAATGGCTTGCGCCGTCAATCGCAGCTGCCGACCCGCAGTTGGCGGCGCGTTTGGCGAGGCTGCCGCGCCACGACGCGGTTCTTGCCGCATCGATCAGGGCCGCTCCCGTCGTACTGGGCATTGCGGGGCTTGAGACGGGCATGACCTCCGCGCCGGTGTTGTTCACCCCGTCTCTGCAAAAAGGTACCGACGCGCGAGCGGCTCTGCGTCGCTATGCTTCGGCGCTCCGGAGTCTCCCGGAAATCGACTCGGCCGCGGGAGGACACGGACTGCTCAGCGCCGATACCGAAGCAGGCGTTGTTCGGCGCATGCCGATGGTGGCGCTTGTCGGCACGACACCGGTGCTGCCTTTGAGTCTGGAGACGCTTCGCTTGGCGAGCGGCGAGGCCTTGTTCTTCGTGCGCGGGGGCGCCGCCGGGGTCGAAGTCGTGGGGTTCGGCGACCTGACCGTGCCCACTCAACCGGATGGGCGCCTGTGGGTGCACTACACACCCCACGATGCGAGCCGGTTCATCTCGGCCGCGGATGTGCTGGGGGGGGGAATGGACTACGCTCAGCTCGAGCGGAAGCTCGTGCTCGTCGGCGTTACGGGACTCGGCCTAATCGACTACCAAACCACGCCGCTCGGCGAACGCATGCCCGGGATCGAGATTCACGCGCAAGTGCTTGAGAACGTTTTTGACGGCGCACTGTTGATGCGCCCGCGATGGGCAGCCTGGGTCGAGGGACTGGCCCTTTTCGTCGCGGGCCTGGTTGTCGTCTGTTCCGTGCCCCGGGTCTCGCCTGGGCGTTCGACCTTCCTGCTCGGGCTTCTACTGGTCATGCTGGGCGCCGCTGGCTTCGGAGCCTATCGGTTCGCGGGACTTTTGATCGACGCCTCGGTTCCAGGCGCCGCGGTCGCCCTTCTGTTCGCCGCGATGCTCGCCGAGACGCTCGCCGAAGCGAACGCTCAGCGAAAATCTCTTCGGGAGCGACTGCAACGCGAGCGCGAAGCGGCAGCACGCATCGCGGGCGAGCTCGACGCGGCGCGACGTATCCAGATCGGCAGCCTCCCACGGCCCGAGTTGGTGTTCCCTGCAGAGCATCGCTTCGATATTTCCGCCGCCATGGAGCCCGCGCGGGAAGTAGGAGGAGATCTATACGACTTCTTTATGCTCGATGCCGAACACTTGTTCTTTCTCGTAGGCGATGTTTCCGGGAAAGGTTTGCCCGCGAGTATTTTCATGGCGGTCAGCAAAGCTCTTTGCAAAAGTGCCGCCCTTCGGCGCGGGCGTCGGGTCGATGAACTGCTCCGCGAGGCCAACGCTGAAATCGCACGAGAAAATCCGGCGGATTTTCTCGTGACTGTTTTTGCAGGAGTACTCGATGTACTGAGCGGCCGCCTGGAATATTGTAGCGCTGGGCACGAACCGCCTTTCGTGCTGGCTCCTCCTCAGGGCGAGATTGCACGACTTGCGGACGGCGGTGGGCCGCCGTTATGCGTGCTTGACGGATTTTCCTACGTTGCCGCCGAGCACCAGATGAGCCGACGAGGAATAGTGTGTGTTGTGTCCGACGGAGTGACCGAGGCAATGAATCCCGCAGGGGAGCTCTACGGGGCAGGTCGTTTGCGCCAGGCTCTTGAGCAGGGGCGGAACGCCGAAAATCCGGCGGCGCTAGTCAGTGCGATCCGCGCCGACATCGCGCAATTCGTCGGTGGTGCCGAAGCCGCCGACGACCTCACGCTCTTGGTGCTGCGCTGGAACGGACCTAGCGCACGCTGATTTCAACGCGCCGATTCCGCGGCTCGGAAACTCCATCGGCGGTGGGGATCAAAGGCTCGCGTCGGCCGCGGCCAGCAGTCAGGATCCGCTCAGCGGGGATGCCCATTCCCGCGAGGATCGCCTTCACGCGTTCGGCCCGCTGAAGAGAAAGTGCATCGTTGGATGGATCCGGGCCGACCAGATCGGTGTGGCCAATAACGGTTATATCCGAAGCCTGTCTGCGCGCCATCTCCGCAAGCAAACGCTTTACTTCCTGCTTCGATTCCTGGGTAAATTCGTCGTTGCCGATCTCGAAATACAGGATAAAGGAAATCGGGCGCGGCGGCTGCGCCGCGAGCGCACTGCCAAAAACGTCTTTTACCTCGCTCTGGCTTGCGGTGCCGCGTTGCACGCCGCCGTCGGATGCCGTCCGGGCCGAGGCGTACGCGGTGTTGAGCACTACCTTGCCCTTCTGGCCTTGGACGATGACTGTTCCGACTTTGCCCTCCTTGTCCGGCAACAGCACGACCAAGTCTTGGCTCGGCGTGGCACAGCCCCCCAGGGCCAGTGCCGTGATGAGCGCAGCGTCATGCCAGCGCATTAGGTCCTATGGCTCAGTCGTCGGAGCGAACGAGGAACTCGGTTCCGCGCACCCCGAGTATCGAAGAAGGAGTCTTCACTTTCATTGCATCGGGAGACTGCTTGGCTATTTTCCCAGACACCACCGACAGAGTTCCCTTGCGAAGAGAGGATTCGAAAGCACCTTCGTGCGTAGTCGAGTTGAACGCATATCGCTCGATGGCAAGCACGCTGTTGGGGCCGACTGACAGGAGCGAATTGTCGACGAAGGTAATACCGGCCGATCCGTCCGCTCCGGTCACCACAGTGTCGGTCGCCTGCAGGTGCGTTCCCACGCGTGCCGGGAGGCGCTGGCCGCTGCGCTCGAGATACACGGAGCCTTTGGCGACCCTAAACTGGGCTATGTCACTTGCCCAGCCTGCAATCGGCGCAATGCTGCATGCGCACACGAGCAGAAATCGACGAATGACGATTGAACGCGTTGACTGCATGGTAACCCCCCAATAATTGGCTTGCTTCGCAATTCCGGAGGTGGCCTAGCCCCGCGAGGGCGCTTTCTTCATATCCTATAATAGCCCAAACGGCCTTCTTCCGGCTCATCCCGTCAATGGCTAACGTCCCGCTTGCCCGGTTTCCAGCCAGAATGGACTCCATGGCTGAAATCCGAACCTTTGTCGAGGACGCGTGTACCACGGCCGGGATAGGTCGGGAAGATTGCCTGAAGCTCCTCCTTATCGTCGAGGAATTATTCACGAATACTGTCACGCACGGTTATCGCGAGGAGAGCGAATCACCAGTCTGGATCGCATTTGATACCTGCGATACGGGATTTACCTTGCGCTACGAGGACGCAGCCCCGCCTCACAATCCTTTCGGCGAATATCGCCCGATGGATACCGCCGTCCTCATCGCTCAGCAACCGGTGGGGGGTCTCGGCCTAAAACTAATTAGATCGCTTGCCAGGGACGCCGGCTACAGCCGCGAAGGCGAACGCAACTGCATCCGGATAACATTCGCAATACGCCCCCGCAGTTGATACGCTTGCCAACACGAACCGCTTGGAGTAAGTTCCCTTCGAGCAACGTAGGGGTCCTGACCAAGCAAAACTTGCCTGGCCGGGTGAGAGCAAACCCTTCGAACCTGATGCGGATAATGCCGCCGCAGGGAAGCGTTGAACGGCTGGTCCTCTCGCTCCCCTGCGGTCTGTGCGTGAGAGGAGCGCCATGAACGCCAATCCGAAATTTCTAGCCCAGACCGCGCGCGTCGACGAAGCGGCGGTCAAGCTGCTGCCCAATTCGCGCAAGGTTTACTTCGAAGGCCCGCGGCCAGACATACGCGTGGCGATGCGCGAGATCACGCAGACCGACACGCCGGCTTCGTTCGGAGCGGAGAAAAATCCTCCGCTTTTCGTCTACGACACCTCCGGTCCTTACACCGATCCTGGGGTCAAAATCGACATTCGCGCAGGCCTGGCAACGGTACGCACGAACTGGATCGAGGAACGCGCCGATACCGAAGAGTTGGCCGGGCCGACTTCGAAGTATGGTCTTGAACGCCTTAGTGATCCCAAGCTCGCGGAGATGCGTTTCAGCCTGAAAAGGAAACCGCGCCGGGGAAAGTCGGGGCGCAACGTGACGCAGATGCATTATGCGAAAAAAGGCATCGTCACGCCGGAGATGGAATATATCGCGATCCGGGAAAATCAGCGACGCGACTCGCTTCCGGAATTGATTACGCGGCAGCACCAGGGCGAGTCGTTCGGAGCGTCACTGCCGAAATTCATCACGCCGGAGTTCGTGCGCGAGGAAATCGCGCGCGGGCGCGCCATCATTCCGGCGAACATCAACCACCCCGAAACCGAACCGATGATCATCGGGCGTAATTTTCTCGTGAAGATAAACGCCAACATCGGCAACTCTGCTATCAGTTCTGGCATCGCCGAGGAGGTCGAGAAAATGACCTGGGCGATACGCTGGGGCGGTGACACCGTAATGGATCTATCCACCGGAAAGCACATCCACGAGACGCGCGAGTGGATTATCCGCAACTCCCCGGTGCCGATAGGCACAGTGCCGATTTACCAGGCGCTGGAAAAAGTGGATGGCAAAGCCGAAGAATTGACTTGGGAAATTTTCCGCGACACGCTGATCGAACAGGCCGAGCAGGGTGTGGACTACTTCACCATCCACGCCGGGGTGCGCCTGCCGTTCATCCCAATGACGGCAAAACGCATGACGGGAATCGTCTCGCGCGGCGGCTCGATCATGGCGAAGTGGTGCCTGGCGCACCACAAAGAGAGTTTTCTCTATACGCATTTTGAAGACATCTGCGAGATCATGGCTGCCTACGACGTCAGCTATTCGCTGGGCGATGGTCTGCGTCCTGGCTCGATTTACGACGCGAACGACGAGGCGCAGATCGCAGAACTCAAGACGCTCGGCGAGCTGACCGATATCGCTTGGAAACACGACTGCCAGGTGATGATCGAGGGACCGGGGCATGTGCCCATGCAGCTCATCAAGGAGAACATGGACCTGCAGCTCAAGTATTGCAAGGAGGCGCCGTTCTACACATTAGGGCCGCTCACCACCGATATCGCGCCCGGCTACGACCACATCACCAGCGCAATCGGGGCGGCGATGATCGGTTGGTACGGCACGGCCATGCTTTGCTACGTGACGCCTAAGGAACACCTCGGACTGCCGGACAAGGACGACGTAAAGGACGGTATCATCGCCTACAAAATCGCGGCGCACGCCGCCGACCTGGCAAAAGGGCATCCAGGTGCGCAGGTTCGAGACAACGCGTTATCCAAAGCACGCTTCGAATTCCGCTGGGAGGACCAGTTCAACCTCGGTCTCGACCCGGACAAGGCGAAGCAGTTCCACGACGAGACGCTGCCGCAGGAAGGCGCGAAGCTCGCGCATTTCTGTTCGATGTGCGGCCCGCATTTCTGCTCGATGAAAATCACGCAGGACGTGCGCGAGTATGCCGAGAAGCACGGGCTCTCCGGCGACGACGCGCTGAAGAAGGGCATGGAACAGAAGGCCGTTGAGTTCGTGAAGAAGGGCGCGGAGATCTACACCAAAGCCTGAGTCTTTCCGCTAGACTCGGGGCGGCAAGAAATTGCCGCCCTTTCTTTTGAGGAGCCTGTGTGGACTTGGTTTTGCTCGCGAAAGCCCTTGTTCTCGGCGTCATCGAAGGGTTGACGGAATTTCTGCCGATATCCTCCACTGGCCACTTGATCCTCGCAGGCGATCTGCTCGGCTTCGACGACGAGAAGGCCAAAGTCTTCGAAATCGTGATCCAGACCGGCGCGATGCTCGCGATCGTCTGGGAATACCGCGCCAAGTTTGGTCGCGTGCTGGCGGGACTCGCCTCGGATCGCGCAGCGCAGCGCTTCGTGCTGAATCTCGTCGTTGCATTCATTCCTGCCGCCGCGCTCGGACTTGCTTTCGGCAAGCTGATCAAGACCTATCTGTTTCACGCCGTGCCCGTTGCTCTCGCCTTCATCGTCGGTGCATTCATTATTCTTTGGGTGGAAAAACATCAACGCCATGCAGTGGTTCAAAGCGTGGACGAGATGACCTGGAAGGATGCGCTGAAAGTCGGCATTGCCCAGGCCTTCGCGCTGATCCCAGGTACTTCGCGTTCCGGCGCCACTATCATCGGTGGAATGATTTTCGGGCTTTCGCGCCGTGCCGCAACCGAGTTCTCGTTTTTTCTTGCGGTGCCGACGCTGGTCGCCGCCGGTGCTTATGATTTCTGGAAGAACCGCGCGCTGTTCGATTCGGGCGACCTCGGCATGTTCGCGGTCGGCTCGGTCGCGGCATTCGTATCGGCGTTCCTTTGTGTCCGCTGGCTGCTGCGCTATATCGCCAGCCACGACTTCACGCCGTTTGCCTGGTACCGCATCGCTTTCGGCGCCACTGTGCTCGTAACGGCCTGGACCGGGCTGGTAAGCTGGACGGGTGGTTGAACGACAGCAGCGCCACCGTCAGATTCGCGGATCGCTTCCACCTTCGACGCTACCGTTTGACTGCGTCAATTGCGTCTGGAGAGAGCACCTTAAAATCGATCCATTGAACGGGATCGTGCTTAGCCCTGAACCCAGGGTAGGCCGGCAACACGCCAACCACCCACGCTATTCCTGTGGCCTTGCGCGTCTTTATCACCCTCGAAGCCCTCGAGAATGTTGTAGCTGTTCGGGTAGCCGGCCAGGGTTGCCGCCATTGCGGCGTGATGGGAGCGCGCCCCGGAGCGGCACAAAAACATCACCGGAGCCTCGGTCTTTGCTACCTTGGCCTGGAGCTCCTCCAAGAATTGCGGGTTGCGCTGACCGCTCGGATAGGAATTCCACTCGATCAATACCGAATCGGGGACGCGACCGACGTATTCCCACTCGGCCTGTGTGCGCACGTCAATCAGCTTCGCCCCCGGAACCTGCTGCATGAGCGCACGTGCCTCTGCCGGGAGCAGCGCGCCCGCGTAGGGCAGTTTCATCGCAGCCGCGCGTTGTTTGGCTCGGGCGAGGATTTCATCTACGGATTCCGTGGGCATAGTCTTCCCGTATGAGCGCGAAATAGGACGCGTGATAGTTTAACTCGCAACATAAGGGGATCGGGAGTCGTTCCGCACTGGTGTAGTGCGGATATTCTGGGGTTCGCGCCGATTTGGTGCACCAACCCCCCGGACCCTAGCTTATGGCACAATGGCCTGCCTTTTTTGCGCCGGATGGCATGGAATCTGCAGAGATTCCATCGATCTAGCGCTTAGTTTCCCTTTCTAACCCACAGACAATCAGAAAATTGAGGAGATCCCGCAATGGCAATGTCTGCCAATGATGTCATGAAAATGATCAAGGAGAAGGAGGTCAAGTTCGTAGACCTGCGTTTTACCGACACGCGAGGCAAGGAGCAGCACGTGTCCGTACCGGTCAAAGCCTTCAGTACCGACAAATTCGAAAGCGGGCATTTCTTCGACGGGTCCTCGATAGCGGGATGGAAGGGCATCGAAGCCTCCGACATGCTGTTGATGCCGGATCCGGATTCTGCGCGAATGGACCCATTCACTGATGAACCCGTGCTAAACCTGACTTGCGATGCTGTCGAGCCCTCGGACGGCAAAGGTTACGACCGCGACCCGCGTACCATCGCCAAGCGCGCTGAGGCTTACTTGAAATCGACCGGATTGGGCGATACGGCCTATTTCGGTCCGGAACCCGAGTTCTTTGTTTTTGACTCGGTTACGTGGAACGTGGATATGTCCGGTTGCTTCGTGAAGATCAAGTCCGAAGAGGCGCCGTGGTCCTCGGGCGAGGAATACGAGGGCGGAAACATGGGTCACCGGGCTCCGGTCAAAGGCGGCTATTTCCCGGTGCCCCCGGCCGATACTCTGCAGGATATCCGCAACGCGATGGTGCTCGCGCTGGAGCAGCAGGGCGTCGAGTGCGAAGTGCATCATCATGAAGTGGCGGCCGCTGGCCAAAACGAGATCGGCACCAAGTTCAACAGCCTGGTGAAGCGCGCGGACTGGATGCAGATCCTGAAGTACACGGTCTGGAACGTCGCGCACTCATACGGCAAGACTGCAACGTTTATGCCCAAGCCGATAGTCGGTGACAATGGGTCGGGCATGCACGTTCACCAGTCCGTCTGGAAAGACGGCAAAAATCTTTTTACCGGGAACGGCTACTCGGGACTTTCGGACTTCGCGCTTTTTTATATCGGGGGCATCATCAAGCACGCCAAAGCGTTGAATGCGATCACCAACCCCGGCACCAACTCTTACAAACGATTGGTGCCGGGATTCGAGGCGCCGATCAATCTGGCGTATTCGTCGCGCAACCGATCTGCGGCGTGCCGGATACCGCTCGTGACAGATCCCAAGGCGCGCCGCGTTGAAGTGCGCTTTCCAGACCCCACTACCAACCCGTATCTCGCGTTTGCCGCCATGCTGATGGCGGGGCTTGACGGAGTTCAGAACAAGATCCATCCGGGTGATCCCATCGACAAGAATCTGTACGATTTGCCGCCGGCACAGGCAAAGAAAGTCCAGAACGTGTGTTCTTCGCTCGACATGGCGATCGATCACATGAACAGGGATCGCGACTTCCTCACCAAGGGCGGCGTGTTCTCGGACGATATGCTCGACGCCTATTGCGCCCTGAAGATGGAAGAGGTTACGCGCTTCCGCATGACAACCCATCCGGTTGAATTCGACATGTACTACAGTTCATAAGGAAGAAGCCTCGAAGGCCCGGTTGGCTCTGGGTCAGGATTTGGATTTGTCTAGCGCGGAGGGGCGAGCGCCCCAAGTCTGGGGTTTCGCCCTTTTTCATTTGAAATCAGGGTTGTTTTGGCCTACACTTAAAGTTCCCACTAGGGTTTGGGGGGGCCATGGCTCTGAACAAGCGATTGATCGGCTGGGTTTTTCTCGCGATGGCTGCGCCCTGCGGTCACGCTCAGAGCGAGGTGTACAAGTGCCCCGACGCGAGCGGACGTCCGACATACACCAACGTCAAGCGCGACACGGTGGGCAAGAACTGCACCTTGGTGAGCAAGGAGGTGTCTGTTGTGCCGGCTCAGGTTCCCGCGCGCGCCGTGCAATCTTCAGCCTCATCGGACTCTGCCTCGGCGCGCAGCGAGAACCGCCGCAGGATCCTGGAGTCGGAGCTCCAGAACGAGCAGCAACTACTCTCCGACGCCCGGCAGAAGCTCGCCGAGCAGGAAGGAATTCGCGACGGCGACGAGCGCAACTACGCCCGGGTGCTCGACCGATTGAAGCCATTCCAGGAAGCGGTCAGCCAGCACACGAAGAACATCGAGCAGCTTCGCGCCGAGCTCGGCCGCCTCAAGTAAGGGCGACTCGCGCTATTTTCACGAATCGGGCAGCCCGGCTCGGGCAGGCGCCCGGAGACTCCTTGGCGCGGCGCGGCACAGACGCGCTGCACTACCGCCACCCCAGTCCCCGAAATGGGTCCAGCACATGACTCCGGCAGCCTCCCCGGGCCTGGACTGGCTCGCCACGGCCGTGGTGCTCTTGGACCGTGCCCTCCTTGTAAAGTACCTCAACCCTGCGGCGGAAACGCTGTTCGCGGCCAGCCGTAAGGGTATCCTCGACCAGCCTTTTCCGGGACTTTTCGCAGACTCGGGCTCCTTGGCAGGCCTCCTTCATCAAGCGATCCGCGACGAGCGTGGTTTTGCTGATCAGGACCTGATCCTCGTGCCGACTGGCCAGGAGCCCTTGCACCTTGACTGCATCGTTACGCCAGTCGAGCTGCCCCAGGCCGCGCTGCTGCTTGAGCTGCGGCCGATTGATCAGAGGCTCCGCATCGAGCGAGAGGAGCAGCGTATGACCCAGCACCGGGCCAACCGGGAGCTGATCCGCAACCTCGCTCATGAAATCAAGAATCCGCTGGGGGGCTTGCGCGGCTCGGCTCAACTCCTCGAACGTGAGCTGGACCGGCCGAGCCTGCGCGAATACACCCGGGTGATCATCAAGGAGGCCGACCGTCTGCAGGCCCTCATGGACCGACTTCTTACTCCACATCGGCCTCCGAACCAGGTGCCGATGAACATCCATGAGGTATGTGAACGGGTGCGCAGCCTTATTCTTGCCGAATTTCCGGAAGGCATCCGGGTAAGACGCGATTACGACGTCGGTCTGCCCGAGTTTCGCGGCGATCCGGAGCAACTGATCCAGGCCGTGCTCAACATCGCCCGAAATGCCGCGCAAGCCATATTGGGGGCCCATACTACCGCCACGGCTGGACTTCAAGGCCTGGGCGAAATCGTCCTACGCACGCGGGTCGCCCGCCAAGTAACGCTCGCCCGGCGTTTTCGCAGGCTGGCATTAGAATTGCAAGTGATCGACAACGGACCGGGCGTGCCGGAGGAAATCCGCGACCAGATTTTCTATCCGCTGGTATCCGGCCGTGAGGGTGGGACCGGGCTCGGCCTGACGCTAGCGCAGACTTTCGTGCAGCAGCACCACGGGGTGGTGGAGTGCGATAGCCAGCCGGGAAGAACCAGCTTCCGCATCGTGTTACCGCTTCGCTGAAAGACCATGATGAGACCTGTCTGGGTCATCGATGACGACCGCTCCATCCGTTGGGTGTTCGAGAAGGCACTTGCTCGCGAGGGCATTCCTTTCAAGACCTTTGCTCAGGCGACTGAGGCGATGGAGGCGCTCGACGCGGCGGGCGCCCCGCAGGTGCTCGTTTCGGACATCCGTATGCCCGGCGCCTCGGGTCTGGAGCTGCTGCAGACTCTAAAGCAACGTTTCCCGAGTCTTCCGGTCATCATTATGACCGCGTACTCTGATTTGGAGTCGGCGGTGGCGGCGTTCCAGGGTGGTGCGTTCGAGTATCTGCCAAAGCCATTCGACGTCGACCAGGCGGTCGAGCTCATCCGCCGGGCGCTCGGCGAGAGCGTGCGAGAGGATGAAGCCGAGGAGTTGTTGACCGGGACGCCGGATATCCTCGGCCAGGCACAGTCGATGCAAGAGGTGTTCCGTGCAGTCGGCCGCTTGTCGCAATCGAGCGCCACGGTCCTGATCACCGGCGAGTCTGGAACAGGCAAGGAGCTCGTGGCACGAGCGTTGCATCGCCATAGCCCGCGCGCAGACAAGCCATTCATCGCAATAAATACTGCGGCAATGCCAAAAGATCTTCTGGAATCGGAGCTCTTCGGGCACGAGCGTGGCGCCTTCACGGGGGCGCAGGCTCTGCGGCGGGGTCGCTTCGAGCAGGCCGAAGACGGGACCCTGTTCCTGGATGAGATCGGCGATATGCCGGCCGAGCTGCAAACGCGATTGCTGCGCGTATTGTCTGACGGAACTTTCTATCGGGTCGGCGGCCATCAGCCGATTCGCGCGAGTGTCCGCGTCATCGCCGCGACCAATCAGGATTTAGAAACACGGGTGCGCGAGGGCCTGTTCCGCGAGGACTTGTACCACCGGCTGAACGTAATTCGGCTGCGGTTGCCCTCGTTGCGTGAACGCCGCGAAGATATTCCGCTGCTTGCACGACATTTCCTCGCAAAATCCGCTCGAGAGCTCGGTGTGGAGCCCAAGCGCCTGTCGGACTCGGCGATGGCCCATCTCTCGGCTCAGAATCTTGCAGGAAACGTACGTCAGCTCGAAAATGTGTGTCACTGGCTCACCGTGATGTCGCCCACACAGATCATCAAGGTCGGTGACTTTCCGCCGGAGCTCCGCGAGGATGCCGCAGCACCCTCCGGCGAGTGGCTAGCGGCGCTGGCACGCGAAGCGGATCGCAGGCTGGTGAATGGCGATACGAATATCATGGAGAATCTGTCCAAGAGTTTCGAGAAGACGCTGATCGCAAAAGCCCTGGCGCACACCGGTGGCCGGCGTATCGAGGCGGCGGGTCGGCTCGGCATAGGTCGCAATACGATTACCCGCAAGATCGATGAGCTGGGTATTGGAGATGGGACACCGACCGACCCGGAATAATCGGAGAGGTGGGGTTCGGCAGGCCCTTTTAGAGAGGATCTTGGACGTGGTTTCTTCGGTTGTCCCTCAACGGGCAACTCTTCCGGCGGGGGTTGATATACGTGCACCCGCCCTGCCTGGTGAAGCCCAGATTCTGACCCCTGCGGCTCTGGAATTTGTCGCCAAGTTGCATCGGGCGTTCGAATCGCGCCGTCAAGATCTCCTCACTCGGCGTGCGGCACGCCAGAAAGAATTTGACGCCGGCAAATTCCCCGATTTCATTGCGGAAACCGCACCCCTTCGCGCCGAGGAATGGACGATCGCATCACAGCCGAAAGACTTGCTGGACCGCCGCGTGGAGATTACCGGGCCAACGGACCGAAAAATGGTGATCAACGCGCTCAACTCGGGGGCTTCCACGTTTATGGCGGACTTCGAGGACGCCAACTGCCCTACGTGGGCCAACATGGTCGAAGGCCAGATCAATCTGCACGATGCAGTGCGCGGAAGTATCAGTTTCGAACAGGAGGAAAAGACCTATCGCATGAAAGACAAGGTGGCGGTTCTGATTCCGCGCCCGCGCGGCTGGCACCTGGAAGAGAAACATCTGCTCGTGGACGGGAAGGCCGTTTCGGGCGCGATATTCGACTTCGCGCTGTATTTTTTTCACAACGCAAAAGAGCTGCTTGCACGGGACACAGGGCCGTACTTCTACCTGCCGAAGATGGAGTCCCATCTCGAGGCGCGGCTTTGGAACGATATTTTCAAGTTCGCCCAGAAGGAATTGGGCGTGCCGCAGGGATCGATCAAGGCCACTGCGCTGATCGAGACGGTCGTTGCCGCATTCGAAATGGACGAAATCCTATGGGAGTTGCGCGAGCACTCCGCTGGTCTCAACATCGGCCGATGGGACTACATTTTTTCCTGCATCAAGAAGTTCCGCGCGAACCGTAGTTTTTGCCTGGCCGACCGCGCGCAGGTGACGATGACCGCGCCGTTCATGCGCGCCTACGCGTTGCTCCTTGTAAAGACTTGCCATCGCCGCGCTGCTCCGGCAATGGGTGGAATGGCGGCGCAGATCCCGATCAAGAATGATTCTGCGGCCAACGCGGCCGCGCTCGCGAAGGTTCGCGAGGATAAACTGCGCGAAGTCACTGACGGTTGCGACGGAACCTGGGTCGCACACCCCGGTCTGGTGTCGATCGCAAAAGCAGTATTCGATGAGCACATGCCGCAACCCAACCAGTACGACAGACAACGCCCGGATGTGGTTGTCGCGGCAAAAGATCTGCTCGACTTCCAGCCGGAAGGACCGATCACAGAAGCCGGTCTGCGCAACAATATCTCAGTTGGTATCCAGTACTTGGGGGCGTGGCTCGCTGGGAACGGTTGCGTGCCGGTATTCAATCTGATGGAGGATGCGGCGACCGCTGAAATCTCGCGCTCTCAGATCTGGCAGTGGATGCGTTCTTCCAAGGGGAAGCTGCAAGACGGCCGTAAAGTCACCCAGGAGCTGTTCAGGAAGCTCCTCGCCGAAGAATTGCCCAAGGTGAGAACCTACCTCGGTGACGAGGCGTGGAAAGCAGGCAAGTACGAAGAAGGCGCGAAGCTCTTCGATCGAATCACGACTGACGATCGCTACGTCGAGTTCCTTACCCTGCCGGCATACAGCTACGTCGACTGACTTATCGCCACGGCAATCCGCTCGTGTGTGAGCGGGAGGTCGCGCAAGCGCAAACCAAGCGCATGTGTCACCGCATTGGCGATTGCCGCCGCCGTGGGGCCCTGAGCGGCTTCGCCCGCGCCGACGGCGGGGAGTTCAGGGCGGTCGACCAACTCGACTTCAACAATCGGTACCTCGCTGAATTTCAGGATGGGGTAATCCTCCCAACCGAGGCTCGCAATGCCGCGTACACCGAGCTTCACCTGTTCCTTGAGCGTCCAGCTGGTCGACTGAATTGCGCCGCCTTCGATCTGATTGATCACGCCGTCCGGGTTTATGACGAGCCCGACGTCGACGGCGAGAATCAACCGGTTTACGCGCACGTCATGGCCGACCTCTACTTCGGCCACCGCTGCGCAGTAAGCGCCCAGATTCTTGTATCTCGCAAATCCGATACCGTGACCGCGGCCTTCGGCGGGTTTCCAGCGGCTCCACTCTGCGCGACGCACCGCTGCTTCTATGACCGCACGACCACGTGGATCCTTGAGATGCCGCAGGCGGAAGGCGATCGGGTCCATTCCTGCCGCTTGAGCGAGCTCGTCCATGAAGGATTCGATCGCAAACACGTTGGCGTAGGCACCCAGTGAGCGCAGCGCCGAAGTTCGCACCGGCATCTCGCGCACATAGTGGTTGACGACGCGTTGGTTCGGAAAATCGTATATAGGAATGGCGTTGCGGTCCGCGGCCCCCGCGGGAAGCGGCATGTTGATCGCCGAAGGTCGCTCATAAGGTTTGGACAAGTGCCACGCCGCCAAGAGCGCCGGATTTGCCGCTCGCCCGGGTCTGCTACTGTGTCCGTTGCTCCAGAGGTCGTGCTGCCAATCGACGATGTTCCCCTGCGAATCGAGCGCAGCGCGCAACATGAACGCCATGGCGGGCCCGCACGGAGCCCATGCGAATTCATCGTCTCGCATCCATTGCACCTGGACCGGTCGCCCGCGCACCGCTCGCGCGAGCAGCGCCGCGTCGAGCGCCGCATCGTCGGCCCCATTGTGTCCATAGCAGCCCGCCCCTTCCACGTGCCTGACCACGATCGCCTCTTCGTGCATTCCCAAGACGATGGCCAGGTCGCGGCGCAGATTGAATATCCCCTGACTGTGGCTCCAGACCGTGAGCTTGTCGCCCTCGAACTGAGCGATCGCACACGACGGACCGATCGAGGCGTGCGATATGTAGGGCTTGGAATATACGGCTTCGAGCGCATTCGCTGCCCGGGATCTTGTTGTCGCGTCTTCCTTCTGGTTGATGACGCGGTGTTCGACCGCATGCTCTTTGAGCCATGAATGGATGTCTTGGGGCAGCGAGCCGCCATCGCTCCACAACGCAGCCCGTCGAAGCGCCTGTTGGGCGGAGATCGCCGTATCCTCGCGCTCGGCGAGTACTCCGACAAAGCTGCCCTCGCGTACGATCGCCGTAAAGCCTTGCATCGATCTGACCTTGCTCTCGTCCAAAGAAACGAGCCCCGCGAACCCGTGCGACGGACGAACCACGCGACCGTAGAGCATCCCTGGCAATACCATGTCCTGGATGAAGCGGGGCCGGCCGGCGATCTTGTCGGGTAGGTCACGCCGGAG
>Ga0193712_1000041_pt1 | contig 18199 bp, 12 predicted proteins | sample H3a1metaG_FD_143053 | JGI IMG/M metagenome (GOLD analysis project Ga0193712, IMG submission 143053) | Soil microbial communities from a riparian zone of the East river system, Colorado, United States - H3a1 | ecosystem: Environmental > Terrestrial > Soil > Riparian zone | place: USA: East River... | reverse complement strand
GGGGAAGCAGCACAACTAATCGAGTTTGAAGGGCCGCACCGGCGCCTTGGGGGGCAGACGGTGCGGTGCCGAAGTAAGCGCGAGCTGCGCGATTGATCAGATTCCGTTCGGCTGCCGAGCCTCGGGAGGCGCGGATGGCGGTTTCAGTGCGGGGGTGGTGGCCCATTGCGGCCGAGCGCCTTCAAATTCTCAGTGGCGATCCGGTTGCGGGGCTCGTAACGGAGCGCACGCTCGAAGCAGCGACGCGCCCCGGAGGTGTCCCCGAGCCGCGCTACGGCAACACCCAGGTTCGCCCAACATGGCGCGCTGCGATGATCCAGACGCACGGCTCGTCGAAGCTGCTCCGCGGCCGGTTTGAGGCGGTCCTTCCCCAAGAGGAACGTGCCGTAGTTGAAGCGAACTCTCGCCACGCGAGAACCGGCGTCGATCGCTTGCTGGAACATCGCCTCCGCGCGATCGGCATTCCCTGCCTCCGCGAATCGAACGGCCAGGTTGTCGAGGTAGTACGTCGGGAAATCCCGCGTGCGAACCCGAACGTCGCGTGCCCCGTCAGCGCCGAGACGCTTCCTAAGCTGGCTCATCGTGAGCTTGGAACCGCGCTGAAGCAGCTCGAAGGCGTGGTCGGGATCTGCCGGCGAGCGCACCACGACATGCTGTGGGAACACGACCGCTTCCAGCGGGACGCCGACGCTCTCTGCGATGGAAAGCGCGAGGGCCGAGAGCGCCGCGCAGTTCCCCCGATGGGAAACGAGCGCGGACGTGACGGTCGAGGAATCCGGGTCACCAGGTTCCGCGACTGCCGTGAGCAAACCGGTCGCGAACAGGGCTGCCACAACGCATTGCGCCCGATCCGGGTCTGCACCATCGCGGCTAGCGCACGGCGACGCCCGATTCACCAGCTCTTCAAACTCGGTGCGCGCCGCTTCGACGTTGGAATGCGCCGGCGAGAGCGCATCCACCGCGAGGAACGATTCAAACAAGTGTCGCGGCGCCGATGTCCGGGCAACAGCCGAGAGCATCGGGCGGCAACAGAGCACCATCAGCAGTCCACAACGAATCGCTTGCCGAGCGAGAACAGACCGACAGGGGGAGTCCATGCGAACGAGTGATTGCCGCGAAGCCTTGCAAGGTGGTGTAGGCCGCTTCTTCTCTATCGTTGGCATGGTCAGCTTGATTGTAGGCCTTGGCACCTACGCGGGCTCTGTTCGTGCAGAGATTCAGAACGACATGATCGGGTTCAGCCCGAACCACGTCTTCGAATCAGCGGAAGCTGGTGAGCACATCGACGTCATGAGCGGAAACATGACGTTGACGATCCCTATCGGTCCTCGATTGAAACTCACGGATGACTTCAGCTGGGGCCTCACCCTGCACTACAACGCAAAGGTCTGGGAGCATGATTGCCCAGTACCGTTTACCTCATCCTCCATTTGTGCCGGCACTCTGGTCCAGGACTTAGGCTACGGAAACGGCTGGTCGATGCTGCCAGGGCGGGTCTATCACAATCCAAAGGACTATGCGTTTGTTTATCGTCTTCAATTGGAAGACGGCTCGGAGCACTTGTTTTGCTACTCTCAGGCGGCGATCTCGGCAAACGCCAACTGTGAGTCCAGCATCGTCACAAGTGACGGTAGCCGGATCGCAATGTCCCCCCTCACCGAATCCGGCGTGTTTCAGGGCTGGAAAGCGGTGACGACTGACGGCCGAACGATCGAGTTCAAGCGCGTTGTCAACAGCGAAACGCGCGAGGCGCTAGCGACCCGTGTCGCTACGACCGCTACGAAACCGAACAACGAACCCAAAGCGTTCGTCGATTACACATACACCGGGTATGCATTCCACACGGCCCATGACAGCCAAGGCAGGGACGTGTCATTCACACGGGCCGGGAGTTACCCCGATGTGACGACCAAGATTCAATTCAATGGTTACTCCGACCTCATGCTCGGCACCTACGCAGACCTCGATTACTTCGTCAGAGTTCAGGGCCAGACATTCAAGGATCCCTGCGACCTCGCACCCAAGCAGTCCGGGAATGCCGTAACTGAGATCAGGTACCCGGCCCTAGCCAGCAGCGAGTCGTACAAGTTCGAGTACACACAGCCTGGACCCAACAACACGACGGTATCGTACGGTTGGCTCACGAAGCGCACGCTCCCTACGGGTGCGGTGATTGACTACAAGTACGATTCATACCGGACAACCAAGCACCGTCCCTATCACACGGAGCTCTGGGCGAAGACCCTGACGATGCCGAACGCGGGCCCAGCGGCACCGGTTCAAAAATGGAGCTGGGACAGATTCAGCGTTGTGCCGCATCCCGCACTGCCTTCGGGCGACCCGGAACATCCCAATCTTTCTCGGAACTTCTCGGGGTCCAACCCCTACAAGATTTCCACCTACGACCCGTTCAATAATTTGACGCTGTATGAGTTTCACTCGACCCTACACAACGAAGCCAATACCGCCGAGTGCAATCCTGATGGGCTATGCACAAACAACTGGACCGACGGTCTCCTCTCCACCGTGTCCACTTTCGTCGGACCCAATCCCGATTCCGCCCACTTGGTGAAGAGGGTCGACTACAAGTGGGACAGCGATCTGCTAACGGACGTGAACGGTGTTCCCGTAACCGATGAGAACGGGCCGATACACAAGATGTTTCATTATCGACCTGTGTATCCGACCCAGACCGAGCCAGATCCGGACGAGCCCCAAAAGGACCTCAACACCATGGCGGTCAATGTCCGTCAAATTGAGGAAAAGACGTTCGTTCCACGAATCGCAGGGGGGGCAGGGCACACCGTTACGATCAAGAGTCTGGATTGGTATCCCAACAACCTGTGCTTCGCGCCTCAGCGAAAGGACGAGTACATCGACGACGTGCTTTATAGGTCGACGTTTACCAAGATCGACCCCAGCGGAGGCAACGACTGCCGATCGCACAAGTACGTCGAAGTCACGGACGGTTCAGGGCACGTGGTGTCTCGGGTTGACCGAAAGTTCAGGAAGGGTCTGCTTGAATGCGAGGTAAGAAGAAAAGGCACGAACCATGTCGACAATCTGCTGAATTGCGACTCAGGACTGGCAATGGAACTCGGCGACATCGCGACGATCAACACGTTCGACGATCCCGATGATCCCAGCCACACCTCGATAGCGACCGGGGCCGTGCTCGAGACGATGACGAAGGGCGGTGACACGTCAACTAATGACACCCGCACGATCACGATGACCTACTTGACGTACCCGCCAGCCGGCGGTCCAAACACGGGCTACCTGAAGACCAAGAAGTACGGTTTCGACTGGAAGGCGGTTGACCGCACCGTCGACTTTTGCACCGGATGGACCGGGCAAACACGGGACCCCGCAGGCAACCTGACGAGCTATAGCTATGACGCGTTGGGACGATTGACGAGGATTACCCCCGCAAGCTTGAGTTCCCCCGAATTACCAACGTTCATCGAATACCGGAATGTCAAAGAGACTCACGTTACTCAAATCCTGACATCGACCGATTTCATTGAGACCGTCTATTTCTACGACGATCTGGGTCGCCTCATCACCACGAAACGCCGGAATGCGGCCGGGACCTTCGACATCCAGAAAGCCGAGCATGACCTCGCGGGTCGCGTGACGAGAAAGTCGGAGTGGGCCACCGACGGTACTGCGCCCGAGGATTTCAAGTGGACGACGAACGACTACACCATGTTCACGGCCTTAGACGGAACACAGGGCGGCGCAGTCAAGTATCCCGATCCGCTCGGTCGAATACACGGGGTGACGACACCCGACGACCCAACGCCGTCGACCCCAACTGTTGAGACGTCGTACGACGGGGAAGCAACGACGGTCACAGTTCGGGACATTCGAGGTGGGACGAGCGGCGCGTCCGCCAGTATTACCTCGAAGACGGTGTACACGAACGATGCGTTGGGGCGCTTGGTGGCGGTTGATGCTCCGGGCTTCGGTGCGGATGCAGCCTACGCGTACGACGAAAATGACAATCTGACGGAGGTCAGACTGACGGATCCTGCGGACTCTTCGAGGGTCCAGATTCGTCGATTCGATTACGATCGCCTGGGTCGTCTTCGCTTGGCTTCAAATCCTGAGAGCGGTACGGTTGCCTACACTCGCTACGATGGAAGGGGTAACCTCGTCAATTACATTGACGCGCGTCAGAAGACGTTCACGGTGGTCTACGATTTTGCGGATCGGGAGATGTTCCGCGCTGTCGATGGACAGACTTTGTCCTGGGAGTTGTACGACCCGACAACGAGCCGGCTGACGGAGCGCGACAGTTACGAGATCACAAACAATACGTATAACCTCGTGTCCAGGGTGCAGTTCGGCTACGGCGATGCCAACACCTCGGATGCTTGCGACGATGGCGGCGTTGGCTACAAGGGGTTGAACGGCCGATTGGCTTGGCAGAAGACGCAAGTTGCGCCATGGTTCACGGACATCCGCACAGATTTGTGCCAAAACGCGCTCGGTTTGCCGTCAACGACGTTCTACCCCGATTTCAGCGGCTCCGGAAGATCGCGAACGAAACTGGTGCCGACCTACAAGAACGGTTACCAGACGACATTGCACGATGCCGGGCGTGCGATCGACTACATCACGGGCGTTGCGTACGCGGCTGGCGGTGTTCCGACGGAGATCGATCGAGTCGGGAACAAGGACCTCATCACGCTCGACGTTCGGAATCGCCCGTCGCGGTTTCAAACGGTTGCCTTTGGCTACGAGGAAACCAGTGGCGGTGAAGAGAAGATCTCTTGCGCAGAGGTTCAAGCCGACCCGGAGAGCTTCCCTGAACTTGCTCACTTGTCCTGCGGAGGTGGAGAACAGGTTGGGTATAGCGGCTTCTTCGTTCCCAGCACGGTTTGGGATTCGGGCACGTATGCCTATGACATGGCCGGAAACGTAGCGACCATCGGCACCGAAGAGTATTACTACGATGCTCTGAGCCGGCTCGCCCATGCGGACGTTCCGGGCATCGGCATGACGCATTCGTTCGATTACGGCTTCGATGCATTTGGCAGCATGACCGGACAGTCTCACGCGACGTCGAGCGCCCCGTTTTCCCCGGTGATCCGCACTTACGCTGTTGATTGGCGGAACAACCGACTGTCACAGCAGACAGTGACGGGATCGGGTTCTCCAATGGCCTACAGCTACGACGAGAACGGCAACATGATTCGCCAGGGGGACCGCGGACACGTGTTCGATGCGGAGAATCGACTCCGCGAGATCATGGATCCTGAGCGGGGCCGAATCCGGAATTACAGTTACGATGCCTCAGGGTATCGCGTCCGTGTGGAAGCGGACGGAAACGAGACGTTTTACTTCCGCGATGCATCGGGACAGGTCTTGAGTGAGTTCCAACGACCGATCGGAACGACAGGTCCCCCATCCTGGAACAAAGACTATGTCTATGCTTTCGGCAAGTCTGTTGCGCTCGTCAAGAATGAGGTCCCGGAGACGCCTGCTCGGCCCACCGCTAGCCCGGTGCTCAGCGGCAGCTTGACCTTGAATTGGTCCGCAGCCATCGAACCCGACATTCTCGGCTACGTCGTGTCTGAGCGTTGCGGAACCTCCGAGACGCCGACAACGAACACCGTCCAAGCGCCGGTCACGAGTTGGCAAGACAACTACGTCACTTGTGCGGCATCGCTGTGCCGGACGTATTCGATGCAGACGATGGACACCGCCGCGAATCTGAGCGCCCCCGGACCGCAACTGATGGTCTGTCCTCTGAATCAGGACCCTGTTCCTGTACCGACCAACGTCAGTGCGGCCGCGGGGAATGCCTCAATGACCATCCGATGGTCTCTCCCCTCGACGGCTGACCCGAGGATGGTGTTGGGGTATTTCGTCGAGCGCAGGGTGAATCCGACCACTTGGATTCGCCTGGACGACGAGTTGCTTACCGCGCAGGAGTTCCTGGACGTGCAAGTGACGAATGGAAGCCCCTACACGTATCGCGTCAAGACGGTCGATACGGCGAATCGCACCTCCGCGCCATCGGTCGCAACCGCAACGGTCCTCCCCAACGACACCATTGCGCCGGGCAAGGTTGGAGACGTGTCGGCTGAAGCCGACCGGGCGGCCGGATCAATCACTGTTTTCTGGAAGGGCGGTGTCGATCTCGACGTCAATCAGTACAGGATCTACCGCAGCTTGGTCGCAGGCGCGTTGGGAGAAGCAATCGTAGTAACGACAGTCGTGAGTGGGCAGGAGAACTGCAGCTACACGGACACGGCCGCTGTGCAAGGGCAGCTGAACTACTACACGGTCAAGGCTAGGGATAGCCACAGCATCGAATCGATTGCGTCCGACCAAGTCTCCGCTCGGCCGCGAGTCGCGAGTATCAGTGGTCCGAATCTTTCCACCGCGGAGTTTGTCATCGACGACAAAGGAACAACCAGTGACGGCGGGTTGTCGTCGGACCCGACGCATCAGGGACACATCAGCGAGGAGGACGACGACGACATTTACGTGACGGTAGCGTGGGGGCCGGGCACCGGCTCGCCCTCTGCGTATCACATCTACAGAAAGGGTGAGGGCGAGGCGCATTACACGTGGATCGGAACGACACCAGCCACGGATTGCTACTTCTATACCCTCGAGGGTAGGGTGCGTTGCACGTATTTCGACCACGCAGCCACAAAGGGGGAATACACGTACTACGTGACCGCGTGGAAACAGCTCGCGAGCGGTTGGGAAGAATCTGTCGCGTCGCCATCGTCGGGTCCACCCGCGAGCGAGGTGGGCCACGTCGTCAAGGAGTTTGTGGCGTCCGCCGTCAAGGTTCGCAACCTGATCGCGCACGACGGACGGGAATGGTTCTGGACCGAGAATAAGGAGAGCCGACTCGTGACGCTTCAGTGGTCACGCGTCGTCGAACCCGGGCTCGTCGGCTACAACGTGTACCGGATGTGCGGCTTCAACGGCGAAGTTGGAGGTACATTTAACTATGCAGCCGAAACTTTCGGGTGCGAGCCGGTTTGGGTTCGCCTGAACACAGCACCGTTGTCGCCTGAGCAGCGGACGTTCACCGATACTGGTTCAGGCGGACTGGAAGGCGGCTTCTACTATGCCGTGCGCCCTGTGGGACCCCAGGGCGTTGAGGGCTATATCGGGAAGGTGCTCGGCGTGGATCTCTCATCCGGGGACACGAGCATGGACAACGGCCAGTTCAATTGGGAGCAGAATCTCCCGACATCGAGTGCCGGCGCGCCCTACCCACAGCTTGTGTCACGAGATACGGTGCTCGACCCGAACACGGGCATCCACCAATTCCAACGCACGGGTTCCACCATCGGAAAGCCGCTGCCTCCAACGCAGGTCACCCACACGATTCTGCAAAAACTCATGGGAGTGCCCAATGGGCCGACTTACCTGCCAGCAAGGTTTGCCGAGGTGTTCTGGACGTTTGGATTCATGCCAATGGATCTCGTCGGATTCCATATCGAGATGGCCGGTTCGCCCCAGGGGCCGTGGCAGCGTCTTACGAAGTATCCAGTCGCGTATTGGGAACGTCGATACATCACCGAGGGAATCTCACTCGATCACAGCTGCACTCCGCACACGGATGCAGCGTCAGGGCACACCGAATGTCTCGTGTTTCGAGTCATCGCTGTCGACGAGGAGGGAAAAGAGTCGTCGCCGGGTGTGGAGCCACCTCCCACCGCGAACTGTCCCAAAACGCCCGGCCCACCCATGAACCTCCGCGCGTCCGATGGAGAGCTAGCGTCCGAGGGCGGCCACTGCACCACGCGCCTGGAGTGGGATGCCCCCGAGGGGGAGCCGTCGGCGACCGAGTATTACGTCTACCGCGCAGTCCTAGGCGGCGCTAGCCCGATCGTCTTCTTCTACGACACCCAACACGTTACGGGGACGGAGTTCACGGAGCAAGGCGGTGAGTTCGTCAACCCGCCCGGCGGCAACTGCAGCGACGCCTGGTGTCCTTACTGGTACGCCGGCTTCACCAACCTGTGCTCGCATGCTTACCTAAGCGCCTACTACGTCACGGCCCGAGTCCAGAACGTCGGGGGCGAGTCGCCGCGCTCAAATTTGATCTTTTGGCAGTGCGGCCGTCCACCGGGCGACGGCTACACAAAGCTCTTGACCGAACCCGAGACGGCCGATGCGATCGCTGCTCTTGAGGCCCGACTAGCCGCTGACGCTCTCGTGTGCTGGAACACTGACGGCAACAAGGCCGGCGAGGTGAGTGTCCCCGAGACTCTGAAGCGTGGGCCTGCTCCGGCGATTTTGGCGATAGAGCCGATGCTGCATCTCGGTCAGTCCTCCAACCCGGCTTGGAGAGTCTACGACCTGCACACGGATCACCTCGGGAATGTTCGCGTTGAGACGACGACCGACTCGCATTCCGGGTTTGTCACGACCCGACACGATTTCTTCCCATTCGGCGAGGAGATCGCGTCGCAGTTCAGCTACAACACGCATCAGTACACGGGGCACGAGCGGGACAAAGACATGGGGATGGATTACATGTTGGCTAGGTACTACGAGGCGGGTACTGCACGATTCCTGTCGACGGATCCAGCACCCGAGAGTTCGAGTCCGAGGAGCCCGCAGACGTGGAACCGATATACCTACGCCCTTAACAATCCCCTCAAGTTCATCGACCCGAGTGGCAGTGTCGTCGAGGACGTGAAGCTCAAAACAGAAGGGCAGAACGCGGTCGCAAATCCAAGTACGACCGAAGGAACCGCACTCTCTTCGGAGGCCGCGGCGACGCTTGGCCCGGAGGAAACCGCAACGAGCGTCCTTTATTCCGTGAACGTGGAGGCTACCGTCAGCGCTGGCGATAGCCCGGGGAACTATCAGTTCAATCAACAGTCCTACGCCGTCCAGACGGTCAACGGTTCGCCCAGCGCCTCGGCCAAGCCCAACGACTCCCCGGCCGCAGCGAACACCACGACGACGGGCAACAAGGCCGTCATGTACGACGCGCCCGGTGTAAAGGTGGCGGGCACGACGAGACTCGGAAACACGATCGAGTTCTCCGGCGCCTTTAAGACCACCGCCGTAGACAAGGGGACTGGGCAGCAGAGCGGCCCGACGCTCTACTGGGGCGTGACAATCAAGCAGGGACCAGACGGCGTAACGAAGAACACCGCTGGCCCGATCACGCCGCAGGCATTCGAAAAGGTGAAGCAGCTCGCAACGGCGGGTGGCAAGTGAACTCGCGCCAGCCTGCGCTGGTGCTGCTCAGCGTCCTTTCTGTCGCGGCCTGCCTCGCTGAAACGTCGACCGGCACACGCGGCCGAAGTTCGTCAGTGGATGCAGCCGGATGCCATGACAAGACTAGGTGGAGTGGAGCGCGCCAGAGCCTCGAGCGGGATTTGGCGAGTGGCTTCCTGACGCCGAGCGCTTCGATCGACGACGGAAGACTCGCGTCACAGGTCGCAACTTATATGCGCGCGAGGCTGATTAAGGACGTGGACACGCTCTTGGATTTTATGGTCGCGAGCGACGCCCCCACTCGTCAGAGGCAACGGGAGTTCTATGGCGTGGCTCTCCCTTCGGAGACGTTTCTCGATTATCAGGTGCTCGGCGCAAAAGGCCTCGACGGAACTCCAGCGACGTTTCAGGTCTTTTGTGTCGTCGCTGTCCGGGTTGACGCTCAGTGCCATGAGGATGTGCTCACGACAAATTGGACAAAAACCGCGGGGGGTTGGAGGGTGCTGCCGATGCGCGGAGTGGAGCCCGTCTTCTAGGTCGGAGAGGAAAAAGGAGTGCCGTTCACCGCGCTGGTCGATCGGGTCTTAGGCCGATGGGTGGACCGACTTTCGTCCGAGCCGGAGGATCGCTTAGGTGTCCTCTCCGTTTTCCTCGTCTTCGTTGGACCCGCCGTCAAGCATCGCGCCGACTCCATCGTAGACCGCCTCCAATGCCTCGGCAAATAGCGTGCACGGATTCAGATGGGGTGTTCATCGTCATCCTGAGGGCCAATCGACTAGCCCCAAAGTCGGTGCCCATCCAAGGAGCTTATTTGAAGATCGCCGTGCGCCAGAAGTGCGACGCGCACGGGCCTTCGGAACTCGTGGCGGTGGGGCAAACCATCCGTCTTTTGCGCCATGATGACGAGGTGCTCGATCACAACCGCCCGGACCTCCGAGGGTTTCGGAGGGCAAGCGTCGAAAGCTCCAAGGAAATCCCAGAGGGAAACGTCAATGCTGACCTTCTCGGTCGGCTTCTGCCTCGTCTGAATCTGCGTCGTCATGGATCAATACGCTGAGCGAGTCGTAAATCCCGTCCAGCGTTTCCCACAGGCCTGCTCAGTCTTCTTCTTCGCCGGGCTCGTCCTCATCCGACCCACCCTCGATCATCTCGCCGAGTTGGTCGTAGACCGATTCGAGCGTTTCCCAGAGCTGAGCGTTTTCTTTTTCCAGTTCGGCTTTCGTTATGGTCGCCATCGTCCTCATCCTTTCAGCCACGGGCCTTTGTCGTCCCCTCGGGCGTGTCTGTACTCCTTCAGAGAGCTGAGCGGAATCGCGAACTGTCCCTTCTTCTTGACCATCTTGAGCTTGCCATCCCCAATTAGCCGATAGATCCAGACCCGCGTCACATTCAGCGCGTTCGCGGCTTCGGTGGGGCTCACGAGCCCGCCGTGCTCAACCCTACGGGTAAAGACGTGGCCGCGGACGATGCGCTCGATCGTCACGCCCTGCTTCGGGCCGGGCGGGTTGTCCCAATAGACCTGAAGCGGCCCTTTCGAAGTTTTCGGCTTCCGGCTCATGTTGACGGTCAGTGTCTACAACGCGGCTGGCCTTGTCAACCTGAAAAACAATCATTGCATATGGTATACGTTAAGTGTAAACTAAATGCATTGGCATGGGCTGAACGGACATGAAGCCAGAAGCGATCGAACGGCTCCGGCACTCTCTCGACCTCGTTTCCGTGGTCGAAAGCCGGGGTGTCGTGTTGAAGCGCAAGGGCCGTAGCCTTTTCGGGCACTGTCCCTTCCACAACGACCGCACGCCGTCTTTCGTCGTCAATCCCGAGCTTCAACTCTGGAACTGCCTCGGGGCGTGCCGGAACGGGGCGACGAAAAGCGGCGGGGACGTGTTCGCGTTCGTCATGAAGGCGGACAACGTGACCTTTCCTGACGCCCTACGCAGGCTTTCGTCTGGAAATCCTGTGGAGACTCATTGGAATTCTGTGGAAAAACCTGAAGACGGAAGGCGCCCGGTATCGCAACGCGCGCGCGGAAAGGATTCGATTTCCGACAGCGGGCTGTTGTTGCGTGTCACGGAGCACTATCACCGGGTGTTTCGAGAACGCCGCGAAGGTCAGGACTACTTGCGATCTCGGAGATCCTGCGTGCGTTCCAGGTCGGGTTCGCCGATGGTTCGCTCCTTTCGACCTTTGGCGCGAAGGGAGAAACCGCGGAGGCGCTCCGGGGCTCCGGCATCGTCACGGCGCGCTCGCGGGAGTTGTTCGCGGGCTGCGTCGTCTTCCCCGTTTCGCTTCCTGATGCCGGTATCGTCGGCTTCTACGGCCGCCACACGACGCGAGACCAGCACCTCTACCTTCCAGGTCCGCGACGCGGCGTGTTTCACTGGCAGGCGCTGAAGGGCGCTGACGAGGTCATTCTCGCGGAGTCGATCCTGGACGCCTTGACGCTGTATCAGGCAGGCTTCCGCAACGTTTCGGCGATCTACGGCGTCCACGGGTTGACGACCGATCATGCGGAGCTGCTCAGGCGGTTTCGGGTGCGGAGAGTGCTTCTTTACCTCGACAACGACGACGCGGGCTCCGAGGCGACGGCGGAGCTTGCGGAACGTTTCCAAACACTCGGAATGGCGACCGCGGACATCCGAGTCGCAGGAGCCAAAGACCCGAACGCTCTCTTTATGGCCCTTGGGCGCGATGCGGCGATCGATGCGATCCGCAATCGCATCAAAGGCCTTCGCGAATTGAAATTCGAACCGACCCCTCCCTTAAGTGAAAAAACTGCGCCGAAGAGCGCCGATGGTCCAACCGTGACCCGAGAAGAAGGCGGCGGGTTCAATGTCGCTTTCTCGGATCGAACCTATAGGGTCCGGGGCTTGACCGGGAAGGGTCTGGAGCGTCTCAAGGTCAACCTCTCCGTGCGTCAGGGAACACAGGGATACCTGGAAACGATAGATCTCTACGTTGACAGGGCGCGAACGCGCTTTGTCGATCGGGTCGCACAGGAACTCGGCTGCGAAGGAGGGCTCGTCGCGCGGGAAGTCGGCGAGCTGGTCACCGAGCTGGACCGGCTACGGTTGCACCTCGCCGACGATCCGGAGCGCGCCTCGGGTGCCGTCGAGATTTCCGATCATGACCGCGAAGAAGCCCTCGAACTGCTCCGCGCTCCGGATCTCATCGAGCGTGTCGTTTCCGATTTCGGAAAGATCGGATTCGTGGGCGAAGAGACCGCGCTCACGATCGGATACCTCGGCACGATCTCCAGGCTCCTCGACGATCCTTTAGCTCTTCTCATCGTCAGCCGCTCAGGGGCCGGGAAGAGCACGCTTCAGGATGCGTTGTGCGATTTCGTTCCCGAGGAATCGCTCGCGCGGTATACCCGCATCACGGGCCAGGCGCTTTTCTACAAGGGCGAAAACAGCCTGCGAAACAAAGTCCTGTCGATCGCGGAAGACGGCGGCGCGGAAGCCGCGGCGTACTCGATTCGCAATCTCCAATCCGCTCAGGTATTGAAAATCGCTGCCACGCGAACGGATCCGACTACGGGGAAGCTCAAGACGGAAGAGTACGAGGTCAAAGGGCCTGTCTCCATCATGCTGACGACCACGGCGCCGGAAGCCCTCGACTACGAGACACGAAACCGTTTCGTGCAACTCGGAATCGACGAATCTCGGGAACAAACCCGCCGCATCCTGGCCCGTCAGCGAGAGAGCCACACCTTGCCCGGCATCCTTCAGCGCGAGGAGAGCGCCGCCATTCGCCGCAAGCACCAAAACGCGCAACGGCTTCTTCGGCCGCTCAAGGTCGTAAATCCGTTCGCGCCCTACCTCGCTTATCCCGACGAACGGCTCCAGATGCGCCGGGAACAAGGGAAATACCTTGCGCTGATCCGAACGGTCGCGCTGCTTCACCAACACCAACGGGAGATCAAGCGGGTCGAGCGTGACGGTTGCGTGGTCGAATACGTCGAGGTCGTGCCTAACGACATCGCGCTCGCGAACCGTCTAGCCCGAGCTGTACTCGGCCGCAGCTTGGACGAGCTGGCGCAGCCGACGCGACTGCTCTTGAAGCTCCTTGCCGAGATGACCCGCGTCCGTGCTCACCGGCGCTTCACCCGTCAGGACATCCGGGAAGCGACGGGTTGGGGCGATCACCCGATCCGAACCCATCTGGCGCACCTCCAGACGCTCGAATACGTCGTTCTTGTAAGCGGTCGAAACGGCCAGCGGATGATCTACGAGTTGCTCTTTGACGGCGACCCGGACGAAGACCAGCGGTACCTTTCGGGGATCGCGGACATCGAGGACGTACTGGCCCGTCGTGCGGCGGATGACAAGGCGTCCTCCCGATGACCCCGCGACCTAGAGCTTGTGAAGAATTCGCCGAGCTTGCGCTCACCTTGTGGGGCGCTTGTGGCTCACGGTCGCGAGGTTCAAGTCACGCCGTTCCTTCACTTAAGGGCCAAAACTGCCGACCTTGCGAGATTCGCGGGAGAAGGGCGGGGGCTCGATAAATGGATACCGCCCGCCTCGACCAGTTCGAACTGTTACTCGCCCGGTTCTTGGAGCGCATGCGCGTCCTTGGCTGGTCCCCGCGCACGCTCGATTCATACCGATCGCAAATCGGAGTTTTCTTTTCGTACCTCGACGCTGAGACGGACCTGGAGGAGTTGACGGCAATCGGACCCGACACTCTCCACGCCTACCAGACATGGCTGTACGGCTATGAGAACGAGAAAGGACGCCGACTGGCGATCGCAACGCAAGCCGCCCGGATCTCGTCGCTGCGCTCGTTCTTTCGCCATCTCGTGAAGGAAGACATTCTCCTTCACGACCCCGCCGCGCAACTTGCAGTGCCAAAGCGGAAGGGAATCCTCCCGCGATCCGTTCTGTCGAAGCATGAGGTGTCCCGGCTGCTCTCAGCTCCCGACGTTGGGACTCCGCTCGGGCTCCGTGACCGGGCGATCATCGAGATTCTCTATTCGACGGGAATCCGCAACGCAGAGCTTCGCGCCCTTCGGATCTACGACCTCGATTTCGAACGTGGTTTCTTGCGTGTCAACGAAGGCAAGAACGCGAAAGATCGAGTCGTTCCAATGGGGGAAGACGCGAGCGCCTGGCTTCGGGAGTATCTCTCCGATGCCCGGCCGAAGCTCCTCGCGACACGTAGCGATGCGGCAACGGAGACGATCGTTTTCCTCTCCAAGAGCGGACGCCCGCTCCTGCCGCTCGGTGTGATCTATCCGATCCGGAAGTACGCGAAGCGTGCGGGGATCGAGAGAGCGATCACGCCACATAGCTTTAGGCACACGTTTGCAACCCACCTTCTTGCAGGCCGGGCCGACATCCGCCACATTCAGGCGATGCTCGGTCACGCGTCCGTTGCGACGACACAGATCTATACGCGTGTCGAGGTCACGGACCTGAAGGCCGTGCATCGCCGATGCCATCCACGCGAACGACGATGACAAGAGCGAGCGGCATTCTCAGCCCGGCCGCTGGCGAGCATAGACGCTTCGGGCTCCGCGAACTGTCTTGCACGTATCTCGGCGACTCGCTCGTGGCCGGATACCAGGCCGGGACAGTGGCGTATCGGCGTGTTTACCTCGCGCAGTTCGCCGCGTGGCTTCGCCGTCGGCGCGTGCACGATGTTAGGGACGTGACGCCACGCGTCTTGGGCGATTACCTCGTGCGGCTGACCACGAAGCGATCCGCGTATGGATCTTCAGCGCCTCGACGCCTGAGTGGCAGGACGCTTGCCGCGGAGGTCTCGGTCCTCCGCTCCTTCTTCCGATGGCTGACTGCGCGCCGAATTCTCCTATTCGATCCGGCGGAAGGCTTGAGGTTCCGTGACCGCGCGTCGGCGCTTCCGAAAACGATCCTCTCCGAGTCGGAAATTGAAGCGTTGATGTCGGTTCCGGGAACTGACACGCTCAGTCTTCGTGACCGCGCGATTCTCGAAACGCTCTACTCGACCGGGCTACGGCGCGCGGAGCTTTGTGCCCTAGACCTGTACGACCTCGATACGAACGACCGGATCGTCCGGGTTCGGAACGGGAAAGGCGGACGGGATCGAATCGTTCCGATCGGACGTTGCGCCATCGAGGCCGTGTACCGCTACACGCGACAGGCCCGACCCGTGCTGAGCACGCAACCGAAGGAGACGGCGCTCTTCCTCGCCGCGGGCTCCGGACAACGGCTCTCCGTAAAGAGCATCAACGCGGTCGTCGCGCGATGCGCGGTGAGCGCAGGGATCGGGAACCGTGTCACGCCGCATTCCCTGCGGCACACCTGCGCAACCCATCTTCTCCGCGGCGGGGCGGACATTCGCCATGTTCAGGCGATCCTCGGTCACGCCTCGATCACGACGACGCAGATCTACGTTCAGGTCTCGATCGAGGATCTCGCCACCGTGCATCGACAGCGCCATCCACGCCGTCATCTGCGGATTGACGGCCAGGACCGCCCGGATAGCGGTATTCTTTCCTTAGCCGTCGAGCCGGGCGATGCGGGCTCGACGTTGTAGGAAACGAAGGCAGGTCAGCAAGATGCAACTCAACACCCGCGGCGCTCCACAGCAAATAATGTTAGCGAGGTACTACGAGGCGGGGGTCGGGAGGTTCTTGTCGGCCGATCCGGCGTCGAACAGCTATAGCCTGCCGGACCCACAGAGCTGGAATCGGTACGCGTACGCGTCAAACAACCCACTCCGGTATTGGGACGCAGACGGACGGGAAAGCTCAGATCCAGTGGCTGAGGCGATTCGGGAAGCAGCGATCGAGGCCGGCGCGCGCAGCGCCGCAAAATATGTTCTGCTCCAAGTGACAGCTCAACATGTTGAACTGCCTGGACTTGACGCGCTGTTCATGGCGAATACCGCTGCCGATGCTTTTGACGGCCTGGCCACCAAAGCGACCGCGCACACATTACAAACGCTGATCTATAACGGTGTGTCAGAATTCAACAAAGATGCCGAAGCGGCGGCCCCTCCGATAGATGAGATTTGCCGACTACTGGACAAGAACAACCCCGAAGCGAAAAAGTTGTTGAAGGCGTTCTTGAAAGACTTTCATAAGACGATAGTCGAACTCCAGAAACAGGGCGCTCCGGGCAAGCCTAGTAGCTCCAATGACAACGGCACGACCGGATCGGAAGTTGCTGAGTACACCTGCAGCGTCGCGATTGGCGGTCAAACCGTCAAAACGCAAATAGGGGGGGTGGATCAGTCAGATGTACTTACCGGGAAGTAGCAGAACGAGATTCAGAATGCCTTGTACCGACGCGCCCCGGAGGATTGCCGGAGCGGTCTTGATTGGCGCGACATAGAATCCCGCCGGTTGCGGTGAGTCGCGTGCTGATTACCAAAGCAGTGCGGGGGTTTGTCAAGGGACTCCTGCCAATTGTCATCTTCACATCTCTGGAGGTGGCGGCTGCTCTGGTTGTTCCAGGACCCGAGGCTCATCAGTCAGTTGACCCAATCGATAGGTTGCGGGGCCCGAGTCTTGCTCGGCGAACGGTGTCAGACGACCAAGAACTGGGCGCGTCGAGCCCTCTTCGGGGGAACGGGCCGACAGCCAATTCGCCGAACGCCGACGGCTCGTGCGACGAAGCATTTGAACGGCTCCGGCAGTTGGCGGAACGTGACGTCATTGCCGAGAGTTGGATGGGCGTGGCGAACGCACTCACCAGTGCCGAAAAACTTGTGCACTGCTGTGGGAACCCCGCCCGACGTTTCTATCAACTCGCTGAATTGAGTAGGCGATCGTTCGAGCCGGGAAATGCCGAGAGACTCTACCTACTAGCGCGCGATATGGCTGCCACCCAGTCGATGCGAACCGCAATGGAAACCTCCGCAGCTTCGATTCGGGGAGGCGGCGACGCGGGTTTGCCTCTGCAATATCGACTGACAAACGCGGTAATATGGGGAGTGCTCCGAGTTGATGTTCAGTCCGAGCACGGAAACCTCATTTCGGCTTGCGCGAATAGCGCTTTGCGAAACGTCGTACTCTTGCTCGGCGCGTTCTTCCTGTGTGTCGGCCGTGCGTTCGTCTTCCGCCAGAGGTCATCTCGAATCGCTGAGATCAGTTGTTCTCTCCACCAGGTGTTGTGTCCGCTCGCAGTGTTTTGGTTGGTGCTCGCTGGGGTCCCGACGGTTGGAGCGGTTGCCTGCTACTTTGCGCGCCTCCCGCTCTCGTTGGACGCTTCCGCATCGATGTTGCAGGCACCGTACTGGCTCTGCGGCCTCTGGCTGCTAGCGCGACCGGCGGAAATCAGCGCGAAATGGAAGACTCTGAGAGCGCGCCCAACGGTTTGGTTGTTGATCATCGTCGTGCTCGTCCTCGGCACAGTGAGTCTGGCGATACCGATGGTGACGGACTACGTTCTTTGGGGAACAGGCGTCTCGGCCGGCAATCGCAGATACGAATTGGCGATCATTGCGAGCATCCCGATCGCGGCGCTAGTTGAGGAGTACTACTTCCGTCGAACAGTATGGGCGCGCGGTCGGATTGCGTTCGGAGCGACGCTAGCGGCGGTGATGTCGACGACGCTCTTTGCGCTTTCGCACAATCAGGGGTTGACCCGCACCGTGGTGCTGCTGGCTCTAGGCGAGGGGTTGCGGCAGGCATTCGTGCGACTTGGGGGTCTTCCCGCCGCAACGGCGTGTCACTGGGCGGCAAACCTATTGATGACCGCGATCCAGCGATCCGGCCGCTCGATATGACCTTGAGGGATGCAGTGTACTGCGCCAAGGAAAGCATGATGCGTGTAGGGGCCCAGCGAAACCGTGGGGCGAAAACAAAGGAGTTTCGAGGCCTGAAATGATCGCGTTCGGAGGGATGCACCGATGCCGCCAACTCCGACTGGCTCTCATGGACGAGTCCGGACTATGATCACGCCGCCTTTGCGATCGAAAAACGCCGTAGTGGCGTAATCCCCAGCCCCGCACTTCGGGTTCGAGGTGCGTTACGCTTGGGGAGCCAAACCTGTCGAAA
>Ga0193712_1000040_pt1 | contig 18318 bp, 17 predicted proteins | sample H3a1metaG_FD_143053 | JGI IMG/M metagenome (GOLD analysis project Ga0193712, IMG submission 143053) | Soil microbial communities from a riparian zone of the East river system, Colorado, United States - H3a1 | ecosystem: Environmental > Terrestrial > Soil > Riparian zone | place: USA: East River... | reverse complement strand
CTATGATATAATGATAAATGATATGCTATCATTATGATCAAGCTGAATGTTGTAATATTTCTAGAATGCATATAAGAATTAAACCCAACGTTGTGCCGCCTATAGGAACGTTCCTATAAGCGGTAGATAATTGTGTCATATTTTACTATGATATAATGATGAATGATACGCTATTGTTATAATCAAGATAAATGTTATAATATTTCTAGAATGCATATAAGAATCAAACCTAACGTTGTCCCGCCTATGGGAACGTTCCTATAAGCGGTAGAAATTATCTTATATGTTACTATGACATGATAAAGGATATTCAATAATCATAGTCAAGTCGACCGTTAATTGATATTTATAAAGTTCTTATGCTCGATCAGAACCTCATGTAGGAATGTTCCTATAAGCAGTACAAATATATCAGATGTCTCTATTGGATATGTCCAAAATCACATCATATTACGATCCATTGATTATGCTGTCCAGTTGAACATCCATACCCTCAGCCTCATCTATATGACCGCCCTTCTTGGAACCACTCGGAATTGGTTTAGATGGAGGACGAGACGATACTCCACCCCGCGACTTACAAAGAATCCGTGCATTAACGTCACCGATTAAAAAGGATACAGCATCAAACGGTGCAAATATTCCTTTCACGTCGTCCTTCTTGCCTTGAAGAATGCTGACCAGTTCCTTGTACATGTTTTCGATATATTTTGGTGAATGGCAGCCCCAGTTCTTGCCGAACATGCCATGCTCCAGTGCTCCCGGACCTTTACCCCACAGAATGCCCATGCGAATGAGGGTGGAATAAGAGATCGATTTGGCCGCTAAAGAAGGTTGATAAGATATCGATGGATTTATATGGAGGAAATAAAAGATACATACTATACTTTTTAGTCCAGGAATCTCCAAGACCATTCTTGTCCGACGAAGCCATATGTTGACGAAGAGGGCTGTTGGGCTCATAGATGGCGATGATAAATGTAGTGAACATCGCTACTAGAAGGGTCTCGTCGACCATACCCTTTGTTCTTCTAACCACCCAGGGGAGTCTGTTATAAACTTGATGAACCTGTTTTGGAGAGAGAACGTCTATAAAATGACTTCTGATGGACGAGTCAGAAGGTAAGAATAGTTGAGGGCGGAGACAGGTGATCATGAGTGAGACGATAAGGGCGAGATGATGGAGAGGTTTCCTCATGTCATATGCGTGCTTCACCCATTGATATGTGTCATTGACATAGGCAGCATCAGACAGAGATGGGGTAGCAAAGTCGGACGGAAGGGTGGTCTTATTAAGAATCGATTTAATGGATGCAAGATGAAGGGGTGCGATGGTCCACTGTGCATTGCAGTCATTGGCGAGGGCGGTGCGAAGGGCAACCGCTGCAGCACGCTGGGATGTTGATGGGGCATTGGATGGTAAGGGAAGTGGATGAGATGTGGCAGCATCTTGAAGACCAAGGTATGTCCAGGAATTATAAACGGCCTTTTTGCAGGGAGCACCTCGAGCGGAAGTTCTTGGAAGATGGGAAGGGGCATAGCTGATGTCAAGATACTTTATGGCACGAAGGAACATGGATGAAATCCAAGCATCTGAAGATGGATGATGATCTGCCTTACTGAGAGTGAGAAGATGCTTATGGGCAAGTTTGAGGGCCGGTAGAAATGAGCCATTGGAGATGATGGGGGCATATGGATTGATTGGAAAGTGGGGACGGGACATCTGAAGCAGAAGGCTGACGAAGCTGGAAGGGGTCATTGCATGATCGAGCATAAGCGGCAAGCCATGAGAGATATCTTGAGTATCTCTAAAGATGGCTTGGACAAGTGATTCATACGTCTTATTGTTACCCATATGACCGTATGCAAGCGGATTCTTAAGCTTGAGCCAATGCTTCAAATTGTTCTCACGCTCTTTTCCACGAATGGCTGCAGCCCGTCGATCTTCTTGAGAGTCTGCCTGTGCGATGGATTGAGTGATATCATTGCGAACACCTGTTGCGACCAAGTGCTTTGTGTCTTCGAAGAAGGCGTGGAATGCGATCTCTAGAATGCGCATTGCTCTGTTTTCCGAAGGCGAAAAGGTTCCAGGATATGCGTTGGTTGGTTCGACCGTTAGAGAATATGATATGCGAAAATGTGCTTGATATGCCTATGAATGCGTAAAATATAAGTCCTACATTCAATGAAATCGTACCGCGTATAGGAACGTTCCTATGCGCGGCTCGAAATAGGAAAGAACGTACCAAGAAGTGAGCATCAGAATATGTGAGAACCTGAGCCTTTTTTGAGGCAACGGCAGGGAACCCGTGTTTGAGAGGCCAACGCTTTGGATCGATCTTGAAGCCATGTTCTCTAGCAACCAGGATTGAAGGGTGTTCTAATGTCTCAAGAAGCACCGGAAACCCATCCTTGAGTGCACCTCGGCTCAGACCAAGGCCATTCATTAAGCTTGTTGCGAAAACCGCAGTGTTGCCTGTATGGCAATAGCATAAGAGCCTTTCGAAAGATGCGAGCAATTCCAGACGTAAGGGGCATGGAAGTTCATGATCTCGGATCCTCTGGCGCTCGGCGTTGTAAATGCCTTCAATGATTAGAGTGATAGGATATGAAACCCAATCATAAATTGCAGGAAACGCCTGTCATGAAGCGTTTATATATGCCATGAATTTGAGAATGTGAATGTGAATGTTGACATTAAACACACCTCTGGTTTCATAACGATGAGAAACCCCTCGATGGCATCAAGGATATCATCATCATTCCAAGATTGGGCCAAAGGAAGAATGATATTGTTGTAGATTGAGCTGTTGACATCATATGAGTTACAGAACTTTATAAATATTTGACAAAGACATACCGTCCCGATCGACGCTTAAGTGCTCTGACATCAATAGAATATACCAGTTCTGCACGGCAAGAAGAAGGACAGTCTTCGATGGAGATATTTTGATGAAACCGTTCTGATGGCAGAGACAAGTCGCAATAATCTTGTAAATCAGATGCTCGTTTCTTATCCTTATTTGTCCCAGCAAAGGCACCAGCCAAAGCAGCAGTTACAGTGCCTTGCTGTGAATAATGCCGTCCAGCACGGGTGGCGGTGCGATGGGCGATATAGTTATAGAACTGACAAGCAACGGGTTTCACGACTTGTGCACCACCGACATGATTGGAATCTTCGTCATGATCAACAGACATGTGATCTTCATTGGATTCATCTGAATCGGAAGCTGGCTGGTTTGGATCTCTGCGGATGGATTGATTGATCCTTGCAAGTGTGGGAAGGAAGCACTGAGGGATGCTAGACGCTTGAAAATTGCCTACAGTTCTTAAGAATGCAAGAGGATAGGCATCTACTTGAACGAATTCCAAGTCCTCGCCCATAAGGTCGTCAGAATCGTCTTCAACACCATGTAGTTGTGTTTGCGAGTTAAAGAGAGCATGAATGTTGCGCAAGTCTATTAAAACACCACATTGAGGCTCATCATGATCGATGAGTGGAATCCTTCTGGAAATGCGTTTGCCGTTTGGATCGAAAAGAGGGACCTCCTGTCCATTGTCATCGAGAAGGGGATGATCATCCAGATTTACACGACGCCTACAGAGTTCGTCTGCATCATTGTATAAAAGATTTCCATGTTTTCTTCTGATTGTTCTGTTTGGGATCGGATCCCATTCATGTATTTGAGAGCATCTACAGAAAATGCAAGATCCTAGGTAAGAAGGGATTGTGGATGAAAGTGAATACTAACTCGATCGAAGTTGCCAAAGCAAAGGTTAGGAAAGCGATCTTTGAGTAATCTCGTTCTGAGTTCCAGTCATTTGCCTCTTGATCCTGATTGTCCTCTAGAGCGATGGATGCATTCTGGCCATACCTAGATGTGATCATGATTGGTTTATTGTTTAGAAGGAAGCCATCCTTCTTCCAGTCTGCAGGTGCCTGCGAAACGAAGTCATCATAACCTTCCGACAAAAGGGTGTGGAGTTTTGAGAGGGTTTCGAAATTTAAGCCAATAGTTGGACCATCCCTATGGAAATATGTGTTGATGTTAGCCACAAGATAACAAATGATATTAACTGGAAAATGTGATTTTGTACCGCGTGTAGGAACGTTCCTATGCGCGGCCCAAAAACATATACTCATACACAAAGATGTGACGTGATTTTGAGCCGCGGATAGGAACGTTCCTATGCGCGGCCCAAAACATATACTTATACACAAAAATGTGAAGTGATTTTGAACCGCGCATAGGAACGTTCCTATCCGCGGTGCAAAACATATACTCATACACAAAGATGTGAAGTGATTTTGAGCCGCGCATAGGAATGTTCCTATACGCGGCATAAAATCGACGAGCCAAACTGAATGAAAATGAAACATATTAAGAGTAGACTTACATGACATTCGTCACCATGGACCATGCTGCCTTCGGGTCTTCCAAGTCTTGGTTGTAAACATCCCCAATATTCAGATATGCAAGTTCGGGAATGTCGGCCAAGAAGTGTGCTAGCATCATCACGATTTGCCGGTAGTGCACTTGAGACATCGTAGATGATCCAGTAGAATACCCAGCCCGACAAGGCATAAAATGCCCAACAAGAAAGTCATTCGGAGCCATCGCAAGGTAGACATCTTCGTTTTTTGACCGACCAAGATAGAGCATCCGTCCCTTGGTATCAAAGCCAACCATCGCATGCTTTCCTCGGAACTCCCTATATGGCTTCTTAAGATCCATATCAAAAAAGAACCAGTGTGCATTCGCAGCATTTGGGAGAAGCGTCGAGAAGCCCATGCAGTTTGCCACAGTAAGCTGATAATCGAGCATAGTCTTCTTCGTGTTCATCAGAATGTCACCCCGGCCAAAATTCAACAGAAGGTCATCGTCAATGATGAGGCGATTGCGACGCTGTAGATAATTTAGGACATTAGGATCCTGAGTGTCATAGAATCGCCGAAGAAGGGAGAGCCGAAGGTTATGGACACGCTTTTGATTGAAAGCGTCGATCTCTGCAGGATCATTGACTGTAGAGGCATTGATGTGGTTTAGAACCTCATACTGCCCCACACACTCTTCTGGCTCAGCGACATGAGCCTCAGTGACCGGAGCAATATCGGCGAGACCAGAAGATGGCTGAAATGGAACGCGAGAGTGAGGAATTTGTGCCGCTTGAGTCCCAATATCACTGCATGGAGAATTATATACAAGTCACATAGTGAGAACAGATATAAGAGAAGGATGAAATATTAAATACGCACGATTCAGGCGCAAAGGTGCCATCATCCAAAGTGTTGTCAATGTCCGAAAATGTGGCAGGGACTCTTATGGACATTGTTTAATAAATGACTAGAGTTGAGATTGTTGAAATGTGGGTTTAAATGAGCACGGAAATGCTAAGAATGTGAGAGAGGTGAATAGAACTGGGGGGAAAGTTGTTCAACACGGAGGTGTCGATGGAACGCATTTTGAAAGACGGCTATTATGTCTACAAAGATGAAAAGTGTATTGAAATTTAACGTAGTATATTAGCCGATGTGGCTCAACACACTAAGCCAGAATGAGCCAAGCAAGTGATTCAATGGTACTACTAGTATATCCGACTATCACGGAACCATTCAATATTATTTTAACTCAAACAAATGGATACCATCTAAATTTATTTGGAAAGCAAGTTCTATGCAATCATAAAAAACAGATAAAGAATATGACAAGACGGCTCAGATGATCATCCCTCAGGTGGAAGTCAAAATGAGAAATTAAATCAGCCCTTGCATTCATTTATGTAGAGTCACAAATATATTGTTCATTTTCATTGAAAAATACATGGTGCGGCAGATACAGATGACCAGTCACATTCAACATTGTGGCCCAGAACTCGGGCACTCAGCACCCAACAAGTCTCAACGTATGCATATTTATCTGGCTCTCCCACCTCCGGCAGGGGGAGGAGCGAGACCTGGTCTTCCCTTCTTGGCGCGACTGGGATTGGCACGATTTGATGAAAGGCCTGCTGTCCCAGGTAAGGTTGAGGAGGAAATTTGCGACGCATCAACTGGACGCGATGCAGGCATGTCTGAGGCGGGTGGTGCGGTAGGAACCTTAGTCTTGGCACGACTTGAACGCGCATCGACTTGCATTTCATCATTGCTCGCTGCCAAGGTAGCAGGGTCTATGGCAACATTGGTCGCCGATTCATCTGTAGCAATGCGCTTTCTAGGGCGGTCGCTTGCTATTAGGAGTAAAGATATTTGTTAATAATATATTATATGTGCTTAATATAAATGGATCATACAAGAAGGAGAAGTCATTAGATGCTTATCGCCCACCGCTATATGATGGTTAAGGGTTAGCAAACTAATAAAGATGATGGGTTAGAGGAAACAGACCAGGTTGAGTCTCTGGAGATTCTGGACGATCTAGGAAATGAATGTTGAATATAAAAGACAGTAGTGTAATGAGCCATCTTATGCAATACGAGCAAGAAATTGAACGAACTTTGAGTGTTCTGGGGAGTTAATGGAGATGAAGCTAAGGATGATGCGATTAGACTTAAGAAGCGATAAGATATTGATGTGAGTGATCAAGGACATACGTGGAAATAGATCGTCATTGATGCTGTCGTTTGTGTCAAGATCTTGAGTGTGAGAGGGTTCATTGGCGGTCGACATTGGTGTAGATTGGCTGGTAGACAAGTTGACCTGTTGCTTCTGAGATGCTAGTCGACGTGACGATTCAGGATCTGAGTTCCCAGGACTGGGGCGAAGACGAGATGTAGGACGAATAGGTTTGGGACGTGGGGACGTGGGACGCTTGCGCGCGGCGTCGCGAGTGTCACGAGAAGTCTTGGTGTCTGCAATAAATGAGATATGAGACAATCATCGTTGAGTGATCTCAACCGCGTATGGGAACATTCCTATACGCGGGCGATAATGATGTGCGTAAGGTGATCCGTCCTGCCGCGTATAGGAACGTTCCTATACGCGGCAGAAAGGCCAAGCCTTCAGGACGATTTCCTGCCGCGTATAGGAACATTCCTATACGCGGCAGAAAGGCCAAGCCTTCAGGACGATTTCCTGCCGCGTATAGGAACGTTCCTATACGCGGCAGAAAGGACAGGCCTTAAGGCCGATTTCCTGCCGCGTATAGGAACGTTCCTATACGCGGTCGACATTCGTGAATAAATGACTCACGAGTTGTTGGATGCTATTATGATTTCAATCAGATATCAATGACACAAGTTTATGAATATTCATGACTTACCGGCTCAGCCCGACCAATCACTTTGAACTTCTTAGCCTCTGACAACAACCAGTTCTGATACCCCAACTGTTTAGATTTGTACTTATATTAGTTTAAATGATCTTTATAGCAATACAGTGCCGCGCTCACCTCATCTTCATAGTCTTCAAAGACCGCATGCTCGTCTAGTCCGAGATCAGGGACAATAACGTCGTCCATGTCGAACTCTTCATCTGCGTCGATCTCGTCGCGTTCTTTCTGATCCAAGTGATTCTGGAGTGCCTTGTTCTTATGCGCGACCTGCGTGCAGAGATATTAGCACACAGAAATAACAACCGGTAATCATATCATATTACATGTCCAAGAATCGAGATAGCAAAGGCAGAGAGACTCTCCAATGTTCCGAGCGGCACCTTGGGGTCAGCGCAGTGCAGCAACTTGCTCGACTTGAGCGTTTCCAGCATATCCTCAATGCTGTCTTTCTGCACCTTGGCAGCTCGCTTCTTGGACGCCTTGCTAGTGCTGCGAGATGCGTCCCACTCTGTGCGCATCAGAGTGAAATCTTGGCTCTCCTCTATGTCAGGGTGCTGCTCGTCGCCCACTTCCTCCTCGATAGAGACATTGTCAGCAAACTCCCAGCGTTGGCGCATTTGCAGGCCTGATTGGCCTGGTACGATCTGAGCGCGAGCGGGCGTCCAGCTGAGAAACAAGTCGTGCAGGTCCTTGCGCAACGCGCGAGCAGGGGCACATGTGATCAGCAACTTCTTGCGATACAATTTGACGAGCGCAGTCTCCGCAGCAACTGCACTCGCGTAGCGCTCAAAGTCCCGATTCCGATTCTTAGATTCTGGGTTCCAAGACAGCCCGCAGATCGCCAAGATACGCTGCGGAAGAAGCTCAGACAGACGCTCCTTTTCAGACATATGCTTCTCGCCCATGATCTTGAAGCATTGCCCGTATGCCGCAGTGAAGTCATCTTCAGACCATCCAACAGCTGCCAGGAATGAGACTGCATTTGGATTTTTGGGCTCCACTTTGCCCTTGCTGAGTTTCAGCTTGTATGCGCGGTCTGCCCTTTCGGACAGCGTCGCGTGATGCATCTCTGGATATCGTTTGAATATGGTGATCTCGCGAACCTGGGCGCGAGGGGTCTGGTTATGATTGAAATGGTTGCTGATCGCAAGGATCGACGTAGTGAGATGCGCAAAGAATATCCTGAATATCTGTTGGTTCCATTGAATCAGATCTAATCAATGATATAATATAATATACCTAGATGTACGCACCTTCCTTCTGATGCCTGGCTTCTTTTTGATCAGACAGTCCTGAGTGGCTGTGACAACAGCCTGATCATAGTGATCTCGAATTGGGTTGTTTTTTATTGCCATGACTTTATTCCAAGACACGCAAGGAGCTATCCAAGATATGACCTGTAAACCATTTGTTGTTAGCGTAAATCCCACTCGAGGATAATATTACTTTTTGCCGCGCATAGGAACGTCCCCATGCGCGGCACAAAACACACGGTCGTATACCTCCATGAAGTGTGGTTATGTGCCGCGCATAGGAACGTTCCCATGCGCGGCAAAAACACATGGTCGCACACCTCCATGATGTGTGATTTTGTACCGCGCATAGGAACATTCCCATGCGCGGTACAAAACCCACGCTCTCACATCTGTATGAGGTGTGGTTTTGTGCCGCGTATGGGAACGTTCCTATGCGCGGTAGAAAACCCACGCTCTCACATCTGTATGAGGTGTGGTTTTGTGCCGCGTATGGGAACGTTCCTATGCGCGGCACACAATAGAGTCGGATAAGATGTCTCACCTCAACAAATCCAGCATTGAACTCGTGTGCGAGCATGTTCAAAGATTGGACCACACTCTTCGTTCCAAGCGGCACAGGGAAAGAATATCCTTGCATCTGCCAGATGGAATAGTACGCAAAGTACTCGCGCGCATACTTCGGTCGCTGGTCCAACTTGCCTCGCAACTTCTCATCCACAGCGTCGCAGTATGCGCTGAAGCTGTTCGCGTTCGTCGCACTGTCTGGAACAAAGAGCGCTGTAGACACATTGCCATTAGTCATGAAGTGCTCGACAAAGCACTCGTCGATCGCGTCCAGCATCTCGTGATGCCAGGATGTGAGTTCTCCACGTTCTTGAAAGGCATCCGCCATCCCTTTCAACCTGCCGCGCAACGCAGCTTTGTCCGACTTGGGATCCATGAATTCGATGCGGATCGCCTCCAACTCATCAATGTCCAACGGTGGCTTCTCGGTGTTGGCAAGACGCTCCAGCATCTCCACGCTCTCCATCATGTAGTCCGCGATAAACTGCAATACATATTAACGCATATGCTTTCAATAAATTAATCCACATACCCCGCCGTGACTGTCGAGCATCTTATCAAGGATCGTCACTTTGAACCATGGAGCGTGCGTATAGTGCCGCGGAATGCGCGACAGCATAACAATCCCAAGGAAGAACGACGACACAGAGCACAACCGTCGATAGCCCCCCTCGCTTAGAAATTCCTCGGCCTTCTTCTGCACCTCTCGACTGAACGTAGGATAGAGGATCTCCAGATTGTCCTCGCTCGGTTCAGCGCTTACCGTCTCAAGATCAAAGCTGAGATGGTCCCTCAGCTCCACAACAAGCTCAGTCAGCTTCTCCTCGTCCGTCGCTTTCCAGAAGCCTTTGTCTATATTGCGCGATAAGAATCGGTATATCACCAGAGGCAGCCTCCCCTCTTGCGCTTCAATGACATCTACAATCCTTATATCAAGTCTGCACAAATCTCACAAATCTATTCATGCGTACCGATGTCGTAAAGTGCGATCACCCAATGCTGAGACGACTTGAGCTTCTTCTCAAGCCACTCCACCTTCCCCTCCAGCTTCTTGAGCTCCTGTGCCGTCGTCCCACTAACGTCCGACTGCTTGTGTGCTTGCGAGGCCTTCTCGTCCCGTTTCTTCGACGTCTGCTCCAATTGCTTTTGAACTGTGTCGACGAATATCTTCACCGCGAGGCGGCGATGATTTCCACCTAGCATCACCAGGTTGTCTGGCTGGATCGCCTCCATCCCCTCGCGCGTGAACTCGATCTCTGGCACATCGCCAATCGTCTTGTCGTTCACCATCGGCAGAACGAGGTCGATGTTCTTGACCCATGCACGCCGCACAGCGACCTCGAGTGCGTCCTCATTCGTACAATTGTCCACTCGCTTCGCGAAATCCTTCACAAGCTGGCTCACCCAGCCTGGGTTCACTGTGCGATCGTTATGCTTTCCCCACGTCGCTTCCTTCGGCGGATCGTACAGGTTGATAGAGAGGTACCCTATGTACGCAGCATGTTTCTTGCTGCGAAGTTCCTCGAGCGTGAAGCCCATGAACGTATCCTCCTGCAAGATCGCATGCACGTCGGCAGTTCCTGTAGCTTTCTGTTCTCTCATATTAGCTTATCTTGTCATTCCCTTCATCTAATCACATACCTCTTTTCCTTTCGGCATTGTTGTATAGAGTGGTGTTTTCGCAAATGCAAAGTGTCTATTTCGCAAGTGGGGAGTAGACAAAGAGCGTCGCTCCCTCACTGATCTTCTTATCATTCCCATAATCTCATGAATTCCCACCCTTTTGATCCCTCTCCCATTCGGGTCCGAGGTTTCTCCATTTGTTACTTCGTATTGCCGCGTTATCGTATCTCAATTTGTCGTTTCAAGTGGGTCTCTCTCTAACCTCCTCTACTCTTTTCTTCCGCTCTTATTCAATTCTCCTCGGTGTATAGATGTCTATATATCTTGTAAATGACTCAGTATGTTCTGCACAATATATCGCTGTCATAGATGAATGTCATGTATTTGCGGGTTGTTCTTAGGCTTGGATGATTGTGATTATCTTATCGAAAAATGATGTCATATGTTCCGTATTCGGTATCTCTCGACCACGTATGGCAATGATTAAAATCACTTTATGTTCGATTCTTATGAATTATACTCATATGTACTATACACTTTTCACCTCGCATAGGAATGTTCCTATGCGCGGTCGAAATCACTCTTCCTATTTAGTCTTATTTCTTAAAATCATATATATATTAATATACAATTTTCACCGCGCATAGGAATGTTCCTATGCGCGGTAGAAATCGGTCTTCCTATTTTAGTGTTATTTCTTAAAATCGTATATATATTAATATACAATTTTTGCCGCGCATAGGAACATTCCTATGCGCGGTAGAAATCACTCTTCCTATTTAGTCTTATTTCTTAAAATAATTATATATATATATCTATTCAATTTTTCCCGCGCATAGGAATGTTCCTATGCGCGGTAGAAATCGGTCTTCCTATTTTGGTGTTATTTCTTAAAATCATATATATGTTGATATTCAATTTTTGCCGCGCATAGGAATGTTCCTGTGCGCGGTCGAAATCACTCTTCCTATTTAGTCTTATTTCTTAAAATCATATATATATATCTATTCAATTTTTCCCGCGCATAGGAATGTTCCTATGCGCGGTAGAAATCACTCTTCCCATTTTAGTGTTATTTCTTAAAATCGTATATATTAATATACAATTTTACCGCGCATAGGAATGTTCCTATGCGCGGCCGAAATTCATTCCTCATCTTCACATATTTAAAATATCAATCTCTAATATTCATATCTAAGGTCAATCTCTAGAATATCTACATAATATATATTCACGTCGTCACAAATCATCTATCGATTCCCATTTGCAGTCCCTTATCTAACCCACTCACTTTAGCTCAGATATGCTAATCGGACACCATCCTCCCACTCAGTCCTGACTCAATCAAGGAATCATCCCCCACATATCCATTATACTATGCTATATCATGATTAGTAGTCATTTTTATCTCATATCATCTATTATCACAATCAATAATTCAAAACCTGTCACGTGATCAGGCCGCAAATAGAAATGCTATGATGTTTATATTTCTTTCAATATCTCATCTTCCTTTTTCTCAAACAACAAACACTTTTCACCATCACCTTATTACATGTTATTGAATTTTGATAATAATTCTCTTGCATTCTAATATTTGTGTTCCACTCATCACTACCTCTCTAATCATATATATATATTATATCAAGTATAAAGTAAATGCATAAGATGGCAAGCTTACTGTAGGATGCAGTGCACTGGATATGTTGTCTCAAAGTCACCAAACCATGGCAAGCCTCATGAAAACCCATATAAACAAGTAACCAAGTCACATAAACACTTAGTAGCATCTTTGCCTCCCTTCCCTTAAATAGGTGCTTAGCTGATAAGGCCATTTTTTAACACTCATATATGATACCATTTAATCTTTGAGGTCGTTGCACTTAACACAATCAATCATATCTATTGCCCTCCTAATAAAGCTAACATTTTGCTATACAACTTCCAGTGTATATAAATAATGCGTATCTATACCACACTTGCTCAGATCACCTTGCCTGAACTTTATAAACTAGCCATATGTAACACCCTGGGGCATCTTGGGGTATTAAGCTGCTAAGTTAGTACTTTGGTCTTAAGGGCTTCATATAACAGAACCAACCTAATCAGCAGTTTATTGCCAAGTCACATAAACAAAAGTAACTGCTCTACCATTTCTGGATAAGCCATGCTTATATACATGTAGAGACTATACTATCTAATTAGCTATCCATACACTCGCCTGACAAGCATCCTATTCTGCATATCATGCACCATGGGCACATGTGACATGACTGATGTAATCATCTTGGTGCTTGTCCAGCAAGCACATGTCAACAGTGCCAAGTGTCACTGTATGATTGCAAGTTATAATGGCTCACTCCCTTTTAAGAGTAGCTGTTCATAATAAGGTCCACTAGCCCATCATATGATGCTTCATGTGGTAATATGCATGTATATGAAAAGGTAAGACGATGTGTAGGTACAAGATACCTTGCAAATGGCTAGGTGTCACCATGTCAAGTTGCAGTTCATAAGGCATATGCATGCATACCTTATAATCAGATATTAGGAAATGCTACTTTAATGGAATCCTTAGCATGCTTGTTGACACTTGCTTAGTTTAGTTTCATTCATCGAAGCCTACTCATTCCTTATATGATATAGTAAGTAGTTGACTTTTGTACCCTTAGGTTGACATTAGAAAAAAACTTATCTTCTTTACACGTATTCCTTCTTATTTCTTACTTACTCCCAGAATTATAAGAGGGATATAAGTTGTAATAAGTTGTAATAAGATAAGTTTAGTTTTTCTAATGGCCTACTAGTTGCTGTGCTTATCCGCTTGCTTCCAAGATTCCTGCTTATATATGTGTGCTTGTTCTTGACCCAGATCACAACCTTGGGTTTGCTACAAACCCATCATATTCACAGTTTAAAATCACACATTGGACATGTCTACATTGTTACATTTTATATATCTTTGAAACAAGGCTAAGAATTTATAAAGATCAGTAGACATCAGACAGAGATATAAACTAACAGGTGATTTCTAACCTCAGATAGGAAGGTTCTTATATGTGAATCAAAAGAGGGTTAGACATCCCTTATGTCTTTCGAACACCCAAAGATCATTAAGATTGGTTGAGAAATAAAGCGAGAGATATATAGCATTGAAGGATATCTCGGCCAGATATTTTGACTAATCTTCATAAATATTAGACTCGTTCAAAGGTATGTCCTTCTTTTCAAATGCAGATAGGAATGATTTTATCTGTGGCTCAAAAATAAGAAGATCATAAAAATATGCGGCCAAGATCTGACTGAGATATAAAGCAATATTGTGTTTTTTAAACCACAGATAGGAATGTTTGTATGTGCAGTTCAAAAAAGGGTTATACAGTGAATTATTATATTGATCAATCTATTTCATAATTATATTTATTATATCACCATCATAACTTAACGGATTTTCATGATCATAGGTTCATTTAAGGGTTATGGTGAGGCGTCTAAATGCTCACTTATGGCTAGTAATAGGATTGATCTTGTCCATTCTTGAACAACACCATTCTTATAGTAGACCAATCTGTTACCATAATAGCTTTTTTACACCGCTTGTCTTTGAGCTAGAATCTTTCTAAAATAAAATGTTGTGTATATTTCTTAAAGTTAGCTAACCAAAGCAAAGTTTAAGATATTATTCTATGATAGTGATGATATATAAGTATCTCATAAAAATAAACTGCGGATAGGAACATTTCTGTGTGCAGTTCATTGGATCAGTTAACTAATTATGTGATATATATATATTTAAACTGTGAAATATGAACATGTCTATAATATATAAACAATCAGCCGCGCACAGGAACGTTCATATGCGCGGTTCATTTTATATGATGATTTATTATATACACATCCACATCAATATATTTTGAACCGCCCAAAGCAATGTTCCCATGCGCGGCTTTATGTATCAGTCATTAATCATAAAAATAAAATATACATATTTTTAGCCCCTCATAATATGTTCTTATATGCAATTGAAAAGTAGTGGATAATAATATTTATATACAAACACATTGTAGAACACTTAACAAATGATACAACCGAGCCATATATAAAACAATTGTATTTGTACTGTACCATATCATCGTATGCCTCTCAAAGATATAAGGCTGTAACATATTCATAAGATAAATCAAATAAGAGCCAATGACCGGTTCTCCAAATGTGTTGGGCTCAATTTTAATATGGCTCCATATCCTTTTACGCTCGATTCATCTAAGTACAGCAAATACAATATCCGACTACATTATATGACTTTTATTTGCTCAAACACCTTCAGCTTCTAACACCACTCTCTTGACGATGTTTGTAAAATTGTTCTTTGTACAGCCATACCTATACTCGAATTAGACCAAGCTCTAACCTGTATCACCCTTTTATATCATACTTTCTGAAATGGATGTATTATTTCTAGATGTCAAATTACATTCTTACATTAATCATAATGTTTATAACAATTGAACCGCACATAGGAACATTCCTATGTGTGGCTCGAAAAATAGTAATATATATGGTTAATTACCAGATGAAACGAGCCGCGCATAAGAATGTTCCTATCCGCGGTTAAATTTACCAGGTAATATTATTATAGGAATATAGATCATATTAATTTCACGATGTAAAATCAAAAAACTGTTTCTTAAACTAATAATGAACCGCGTATAAGAACATTCCTGTACGCGGTTCATTTTACAAAGCAATAATAGATGGGAATATAGATATATTAAATAAATAATAGATGGACCGCTTATAGGAACATTCCTATACGCGGCACATTTTACCAGACAATAATAGATGGGAATATAGATATTATTAACTTAATAATGAACCGCGTATAGGAATGTTCCTACCCGCGGTTCATTTTACCAGACAATAATAGATATGAATCCATATAGATATATTAAATAAATAACGGACTGCATATAGGAAGTTACTATCCGCGGTTCATTTTACCAGACAATAATTGATGGGAACATAGATATTATTAAATTAATAATGAACCGCGTATAGGAATGTTCCTATCTGCGGTTCATTTTACCAAACAACAATACATACGAATTCGTATAGATATATTAAATAAATAATGGACCGCGTATAGGAACATTCCTATACGCGGTTCATTTTACCAAACAACAATAGATACGAATTCTTAAAGATATATTAAATAAATAATGGACCGCTTATAGGAACATTCCTATACGCGGTTCATTTTACCGGACAATAATCGATGGGAACATAGATATTATTAAATTAACAATGAACCGCGTACAGGAATGTTCCTACCCGCGGTTCATTTTACCAGACAATAATAGATACAGATTCATATGTATATATATTAAATAAATAATGAACCGCGTATAGGAATGTTCCTATAAGCGGTTCGAAATCATCACAGAATTCAAGCAAATGTCAATCTTATTCATATGATGAATCGAGCACACAAAGATGCAGGGAAATATTCATTCGAGCCTAGCACATTGGCATGTTCCACACAATATCTCTACATTCCTTGTCTTCTAGTAGATCAAACACCCTCACCGTCCAAGACAACTCTTCTGATAATCTCTGTGAAATTGATGTCATACCCAACACAGCTGATATGTGTAGACACCATTTTCTAAACGTAAAGGTGTGAGTTCAATATCGTGTAGATAAAAACATCAATACATACTTCCTGGCCTGCCTGAAACGCAGCAGAGACGTCTTTAGAGCTCAGGGTGACATCAGAGTTTTCCATGAAGCGAGTGATCGCCGCAGAAGTATGGTCTTGGCCTGCATTCCGAAGTTTGATGCGCGCGCAGATATATCGATATTTTGTGTGCTTGCTGGAGCTAATACGCTTCAGCCAAATGCCACGCGTCTTTGAGAATAGAAAGTTAGATCACAAGGGTAGTAATAAAGGAAAAGAGACGTCACATGTTGGTCGAGGATGTCCCAGTCTAAGGGTATGCCAGCCAAGGAAAACCGATAAAGTCCATGATACTGGAGAGATCCATCAGGACCAGACGTAGATAAAACATGGAATGGGTGGCGGTGGAATGGGCGGCGGAGAGCTCCGAATGGCGGCTTGATGTTCTGCGGATGAATGATGGAGCCAGAGATCCCAGGTCCAGAAGGCGCTCTAGGTTGAGAAGAAAGATTGGCACAGAGGAAGTATTTGTAGCCAGGAACTTTGTCACTTATGACCCATTCAAGATTCCTGCCAGGAGCGCCGATATAGTTGGAGAATGTTCGCCATGCAATGGGAGGAGTGGTGAACGCGATCTTGTACTGATCAAATGAGATCTCAAAGTGATCAAGGAATGTATAAGCAGGCTAGTAGATGGAGGTGATTTGAATGCATGAAGCCGCAATGGAGGGCAGCATTACTTACCTGGTCAGGCTCCGGATCAGTGCCACCTTGGTCAGATCCAGGCTCCCCATCATCATAGTCAGAGTCAACCTGGCCAACATCTTGCAGAACAGGTTGGTGAGAGAGATTGGGGGCGAACTCATCCAGTATGTACTTTCGGTAGGCCTGGGCGGCATTTGTGGCAAGATCACGATCTACCTCTGCCAGTTCTCGAAGGCGCCTCTCTTCAAAGTATAGGGCGCGATAATCGACTTCTGAGTCCATGTGTTAATATTTTGTGGTGATGGATGAAGGATAAGAAGTAAACTAGATGAGCATCGTCTTTCTGAGCACTAATATGAATATGCCTATCCGCGGATCAAATTCATCAACCCAGATAATAGATAATAGAGATCGGCCGAGATTCCACCGATACAAAGCAATCATAGATTCGGGCATATGATTGAAGCTCACCCAGATCTCAACCCAATTGTTCTCATACAATCCAAACTGAGGATAGGAATGTTTCTATCTGCAAATCAAATGTAGCATGTAATATCATAAATATTGTCAGAGATTACACTAGGAACGGATGAGGAAATGTGGTAGATATATTATTAAATAAATAATGTGCCGCATATAAGAATGTTCCTATACGCGGTACATTTTTACCATGCAACAATAGATGGTAATATATATATATATATAAATAATGGGCTTCAGATAAGAATGTTCCTATCCGCATTTCAATTTACCATGTAATAATAGATAGGAATATAAATATATATTAAATAAACAATGTGCCGCGTATGGGAATGTTCCTGTACGCGGTTCGTTTTACCATGTAATAATATATAGGGATGTAGATATATATTTAAATAAATAATGTGCCGCGTATAGGAATGTTCCTATACGCGGTTCATTTTACCATGTAACAATATATAGGGATGTACATATATATTAAATAAATAATGTGCTGCATATGGGAATGTTCCTATACGCGGTTCGTTTTACCATGCAATAATATATTGGAATATATTAACTAAATTATGTACCGCGTATAGGAATGTTCCTATACGCGGTTCATTTTATATGGTAACATTAATGGGAATTTATAGATTCGTCCTATCTGCGGGTTAAAAGTAGATTATTCTAACCCAAACCCATCCTCTAACCCATAACCAAATTAGATTAAGCCTTATAAGAATCACACATAAAGTTTAAT
>Ga0193712_1000039_pt1 | contig 18535 bp, 16 predicted proteins | sample H3a1metaG_FD_143053 | JGI IMG/M metagenome (GOLD analysis project Ga0193712, IMG submission 143053) | Soil microbial communities from a riparian zone of the East river system, Colorado, United States - H3a1 | ecosystem: Environmental > Terrestrial > Soil > Riparian zone | place: USA: East River... | reverse complement strand
GGCGCTGGTACCGGCGGGTCGGCCGGACCAGGTCGTTCAATCCGAATCGTGGGATGAGGATCCCGCTGTGACGCCCCGAGCGGATGTCGTTGAAGATGAACGGCAGCCACATGATCGGCACATCGCGCACGTAGAGCACGACGGGGCGCGCCACCATCGTGCTCTTATTGAGCCACTTCACCTGGCCTGCGGAGAAATGGTAGTCGGGCACGGGCTGCTGGTCGGACGTGAAGGTGGCGTGGGCGCCGTACACCCGCGTGGACCCGGAATCGATCGCCAAGTGACCGCGCGTCAGCCAGGTGGCCCCGCCCTGTTGCGCCGTCGTGAGCGCGTCGCGCACGGTGCCACGCCGGATGCAGGTGTCGTAGGTCATCTCCTCCCCCGCGAGCACCGTCCCCGGCTCGAATAGGACCGGACTGCCGGTGGCGTCGAGCCGACAGCTCGACTGTTGGTAGCGGATAGAGTCCGCCTCGAGCTGCGTGCCGTCCCGGTCCACGTACGCTTCGCGGCGCAGGAAGATCACCTGGCTGTCGCCCTGCACGACGAGCGTCTCGGCCACGTAGCGCGTGATGCGATAGCCCTGAAGCTTGAGCAGCGAATCGATGATCGGGTCGGACTTGGGGAAGGTGCGCGTCGGGCCGCTGGGGAGGCCGACCTTGCGGGCCGTCGCCGTGTCCAGGGTTTGGCCCGTGGCCTGGGGCGTCCGTTTGGTGGTATCGGGCGCGGACGGTGGGTTGCCCTGACCGGACAACGCTCCTGCCCCGACGATGAGCAGCACCATCAACGTCTCGGCGACTCGTCGGGCACGCCGCCGGCTCGCGACCCAGGCGCACCAGATGCTCACCTCGTAGAGCAGCAGCAGCGGCACGAGCATCAACATCATGGAGACCGCGTCTGGCGGCGTCAGCAATGCGGCGAGAAACGCGGCGATGACGACCGCGTAGCGGCGCTGCCGCCCGAGGAACTGGGGCGTGACGATGCCGAGCGACGCGAGGATGGTGACGACGAGCGGCAGCTCGGCGACGAGCCCGCAGCCGGCAACGAACGGCACCGCCATCCCGAAGTAGCGGTCGATCGTGATCATCGCCGTCAGGTCAGTGCGCTGAAATCCGAGCAGCACCTTCAGGGCGGCCGGGAGCAGCCACTGGTAGCAGGCGATCGCGCCGCCGAGGAATAGGAGGACGCCAACGAAGAGCGATGGAACGAGCAGCCGCTTCTCGCGCTGATAGAGCGCCGGCGCGAGGAATGCCCAGATCTGGTAGATCACCACGGGCGACGCCACGAGGCAGCCCAGCCCGAAGGCGACCTTCAAGGTCAGCATGAACGGCTCGGCCGGGCTCGTGAACACGAGCCGCCCCCCGGGCAGGTAGGGCGCGATGGGACGTTTGAGGATCTCGACGATGTCGATGCGATCGAGCAGCATCCAGCCCAGCACCGTACCGACGAGGATCGCGATCAGGCTCCACAGAATCCGCCACCGCAGCTCCTCGAGGTGATCGAGGAACGGCATTTCGCCGCGGGGGGGAGCGTCAGGCACCGGAGACCCTGGGCCGCTTAGGGCCGCAGGCGTTGCTGATTCTGGCGCGCGAGGTCGGCCTCAGGGGAGCGCGCGTAACCGGCGATCACCCGGGCGTAGAACCTGCGGGCGGCAGCCTTGTCACCGCGTTGCTCGGCGAGGAGGCCCAGCTTGTAGAGGGCGGAGGGCGCGCGCGGGGAGTTCGGATAGGCCTTCACGACCTGATCGTACACCGCAGCGGCCGAATCGGGAGCGTCTTTTTCGAAGCTCTCGCCGACGTAGAAGAACGCATCGGCGGCCCGTTCGTGGGTGGGGAAGACACGCAGGAACTCGCGGAAGCCGAGGCGGGCCGTCGAGACGCTTCCCCGCCGGTACTGCTGCAACGAGAGGTCGTACATCTGGTCGGGGCCAGGCCCCGCCGGGTTGCCCGACGGCCCCACCGGCGCACCGCCCCCCCCCACCGGCACCACCGGATCGGGCTGCTGCGCCCGCGATTCGATCCGCGTGCGCAGCTCGGTGAGCCGCTGCTGGCTCTGGCCCGTCAGCTCCTGTACCGACACGAGCTGCTGTTGCACCGAGAGCAGTTCGGTGCGCAAGTCGCCGCGCAGCTGGACCAGATAGGCCTGCTGCGTCGTCAGGGCCTGCTGCACGGCGCGGACGGCGGCCAGGATCGAATCCCGCTCCGTCGCCCGCACCGAATCGCTCTTGGCTGCCTCACCGCGCAGGGCCTGGACCTGGAGCTCGACCTTCCGGACATCCCCTTTCAGGGCACACCCGGCGACGAGCCCCAGCGCCAAGACCAGCGAACTACGGCCGGTGGAGATTGTCACCGCCACCGATGATCTCGAACTCGTCGCGCCGGTTCTGCGACCACGCGCCCTCGTCGTGCCCGTCTACGAGCGCCCGCTCTTCACCCCAGGACTGGGTCTCGATGCGGCTCCCGTCGATCCCGTGGCTCACGAGGTATTGCTTCGCCGCCTGAGCGCGGCGGTTGCCGAGCGCCAGGTTGTACTCGTCGGAGCCGCGCTCGTCGCAGTGGCCACCGATCCGGATTCGCAGATCCGGGTTCGCCTGCAGGATCGCCACCTTCTGGTCGAGCGTGCCGGCGTCGTCGGGGCGGATGTTCGACTTGTCGAGGTCGAAGTGGATCATCGCCGCGACCATGCTCTTGACCTCGTCACCGGCGCGGGCCGCAGCGGCCGCGGAATCGGCAGCACGTTGGGCAGCGAGGCGGTCTCTCTCGTCCTGTGCCTGGCGGTCGGCGGCGGCCCGTGCCGCATCGATCGAGTCCTGCCGTGCGCGCTCGGCCGCCGCGGCCGAATCAGCATTGGCCACCGGGGCGACCGTCTCCGGCGCCTTCTTGCCGCAGCCCGCGGCAACCACGCCCGCGCCGAGGCCGATCACGAAGAGCAACGATACCGGTTTCATCTATAAGCTCCCATCAGGGGGTGGAAGAAGTAGCCTCCGGAAGCCGTGGAGACCAAGCCGGCAGCCGTGCGCCGCTCTGCTGCAGCAGCGGACGGATACGACCGGTGTCGAGATCGATGATCCACAACTGGCGGTAGCCCGACCGGTCCGACACGAATGCCATGTGACGACTGTCGGGCGCCCACGTCGGATCCTCGTTGCGTCCGACGGAAGTGAGCTGCCGGACCGTGCGAGTGCGGACGTCCAGCACGAACACTTGCAATGTACCCGCCACGTCCCGGTGGAACGCCACCGACTGCCCGTTGGGCGACCACTCTGGCGCGTTGGACGAACCGGTGACGCCATAGTCGAACGGCGCAAAGAGCTGCTGGTCCGTTCCATCCGCCGCCATCACGTAGATCTGCGGCAGCCCCGGTCGCGTCGACACGAACGCGATCCGCTGCCCGTCGGGACTGAACGTCGGGGACAAGTTGTCTGAAAAGCGGCCCACGGTCAAGCGGCGTAAACAGCAGTTGTCCTTGAGGTTAATCGTGTACAGATCAGTGCCTTCCTCGGTCGCGCGGCTGAAGGCCAACGTTTGCGCGTCGGGCGAGAACGCTGGGGTGAAATCGAGCGCCTTGCCCGTCGTCGCCACGGACGTGCGCTTCCCCGACGCCATCTCTTGGAGGAACAACTGGCCCCGCCCCGCCTGGAATTCCATGTACGCAAACCGCCGCCCGTCGGAGGCCCAGGCCGGCGACATCGCCTGCCGGTCGCTCGCCGACACGAGTTGCATCTCGGCGCCATCCTGGTCGATCAGATAGACCTTGCCGTCCTTGACGAACAAGACGCGCGTGGCGCCGATCCCTGGGGTGCCCACAGCCGCTTGCACGATCTGATCGGCGACGCGGTGCGTCGCCTGGCGGAAGTCGGGCTGGCCCGGCGCGGGCAAGCGGGCGCGGATCGTACGGCGCACGCCCCCGGCGATAACGTCGTGCAGCGTGGCGACGGTGGTGTCGCCCGCGAGCGTCAGGTCGAGTGCGAAGTCGGCGCCGAGCGCCTGATAGAGCGGGTAGTTGAGGGCGGCTGCCTGTGCACCTCCGCCCGCCGCGTTGCCGGCCCCGGCGCTCCCCGCAGCGGGCCGGGGCTGACCGCGGACTGGTAGCGCCGTCGCGACCCGGATGGAATCGCCACCCGGGAGCGTGATGACTTCGAAGCGGTCGCTGTAATCGAGATCCCGGGCGATGATCGCGCGCGCCGAGTCGAGTCCGCTGCCTTGTCGCGGCAGCAGCACGAATCCGGGACGCACACCGGGTCGGTAGATGATTCCAATGCGGACGCCGCGGTCGATGTTGGAAGTATCCTGCGCGGAAAGAGGGAAAGATGGAACGATGGAAAGCAACCCGAAGAGGGCTGTCACTTTCCATCTGTCCATCGTTCCAACGTTCCATCGTTTCACTGTTGTCTCTTCCCCGAAAAGTAGAACCGCACGAACAGTACATCGGGCGTCCAGCCGGGCGGGAGGTCGCCGAACGCGTGGGAGCGACCGGCCGACTCCACAGCGCCCAGCGCTTCCATGTCGAACGCATAGTCACCCGAGCGTTGCATGAGCCCCAGACCCGTCACCGAACCGTCACGATGCACCCAGAATGAAACCTCCGCCTCGAGCGCCGTACTCCCTTCGGGCCGCTTCCAGCGCCGCAGCACTTCCTGCACGATGTTCTGCAAGTACTCCGGGAACGGGAATGCCACGCCTTCGGTACTGACCGTCGCGACATCGTTGCCGGTCGAAGGCCGCTCCCCCGGGAGCGGCTGGTTCGCCGACGTCGTGCGCGCCGCCGCTTCGCGGCGCGTGTTGTCTTGCGTCGGCGGGGGCGCGGCGCGCGACACTGTACTGCTCCGCGGCGGCGGCTTGGCGGCCGGCACGGGCGCCGGCCTCTCCTCGGCTGGCCGGTCGAACGCTTGCGGAGCCTTGCGCGTCTCCTGATCGGGAGCCGGCGCGGCGACTAGGTGCACCGCGTACGTCGGCGGCAGTGGCTTGCGCTTCGCGGGGCCGACGGCGAGTAGCGCCACCGCCACACCATGCACCGCGATCGTTCCCGCGAGCCCGAGGCCGCGCCCGTTCACGGACCGACCGTCTCCGGTTCGGCGACGAGTCCCACGTCCTGAATGCCCGATGCACGGATCACCGCGAGCACCTGCACTACGCTGGCGTACGGCACGCGACCATCGGCCCGCAGATACACCCCCGAGGGCCGTTTGGTTCGCACGAACGCAGGGAACGTCGCCCGGAAGTCCTCGTACGAGAGAGCGTCCTGATCGAGAAAGACGTGGCCCTCGCGGTCGAGCGTCACGATCAGGCCCTCTTTGGGATCGAGGGGACGGGCCTGGGCGCGCGGCAGGCGCACGTCCACGCCGCCCTGCATGATCGGCGCCGTGATCATGAAGATGATGAGGAGCACGAACGCCACATCGACGAGTGACGTGACGTTGATGTCGGCGTTGAGGGGTAGCTCGCCGTGGCCGCGCAGGCCGCCGCTGCCGCCGCCGCCCAGGAGACCGGCCATTAGAGCCGTCCTTCCCGGGCCAGCGTCGCGATGATTTCCTGCGCGAAGCCCTCGAGCTCGCCCGCGAACAGGCCGAGCCGATTGACGAAGATGTTGTAGGCGATCACCGCGGGGACCGCCACGGCGAGGCCGGCGACCGTCGTGACGAGCGCCTCGGCGACGCCGGGGGCGACCGCGGAAATGTTGCCGGACCCGCCGATCGCGATCCCGATGAAGGCATCCATCACACCCAAGACGGTGCCGAGCAGCCCGAGGAGCGGACTCACCGAGCCGAAGGTGGCGAGCCACGGGATGAACCGCGCGGCGCCGTCCCGCTCGGCGGCGACCTCCTTGGCCAACACCATCCGCAGCGCTTCGAGCTGCGTCGTGGTGAGCGCGGTTTGCACAGCGGGGGCGGCGCCCGCCGCGGCCGACGGCTTGAGACTCCCGGGCCGCAATTCCGAGAAGAAGTGAATGCCTTCCCGCAGCAGTCGGTTGTAGGGCGAGGGCGGCAGCCGCATCGCCGCGTGATACGCGTCCTCGAGGCGCGGGGCCTTCTCCACCTCCGCGAGGAAGCGGTCCCCCAACTGCCGCATGCGCCGGAACTGCCACCACTTGAGGACGATGAAGTACCACGAGACGACCGAAAAGACCGCGAGGACTAGGAGCACGAACTGCGTCTCGCGGCTCGACGTGAGCACCAGCTCCCACGGCGTGGTGGGGACCGCCCGTCCGACCTGTAGCAGCACGCTTACCTCCACGAAAGTCAGGTCCTGTACCCGCGCGGGTGCGCCTGGTGCCAGCGCCACGCGCTTGCGAGAATCTCTTCCAGGTCCGATCGCCGGGGGCGCCAGCCCAACACGGTGTCCGCGCGCTGGACCGCCGCGACCAGCTCGGGCGGATCGCCGGGCCGGCGCGGCCGAGCCGTGGCGGGGATCGCGTGCCCCGTAATGCGCCGCGCCGCATCCACCACCTGCCGCACCGAGCTGCCCCGCCCCGTCCCTAGGTTTACGGCGATGGCGCCATCAGGCGGGATGTCGAGCGCGCGGACGTGCGCGTCGGCGAGATCGTCTACGTGAATGTAGTCGCGCACCGCCGTGCCGTCGGGCGTTGCGTAATCGGTCCCGAAGACGTCCACGGCGGGACGCTTGCCGAGCGCGACCGCGAGCACGTTGGGGATGAGGTGGCTCTCGGGATCGTGATCCTCGCCGTGCCGCTCCGTGGCGCCGGCCGCGTTGAAGTATCGCAGGCTGACCGAAGAGAGCCCGTGCCGGGCGGCATAGGTCGCGAGCAAGCGCTCGAACGCCAGTTTGGTCTCGCCGTAGGGGCTCATCGGCGCCACCGGTGCGTCTTCCGGGATGGGCACGGCGGACGGATGGCCGTACACGGTACAGGAGGACGAAAACACGAAGCGTCGCACACCGGCGGCCACGGCCGCGTCCAGCAGGACCTGTGCGGCCGCGACGTTGATGGTCCGATACTTCTCCGGGTTCGCGACCGACTCGGCGACGACCGCGACCGCGGCCATGTGCACGATCGCATCCACCGGGTGTCGGGCAAAGAGTGCGGCGACCGCGGCGCGGTCGCCGATGCCGGCCTGCACGAAGGTCGCCCCCGCGGGGACCGCCTGCCGATGGCCGGTGCTCAAGTCATCGAGCACCACGACGGCGTGGCCGCGAGCCAGGAGCTGATCGGCGACGACGCTGCCGATATATCCCGCGCCCCCGGTCACCAGGACGCGCGTCGTCATAGGCCGAACAGGCGCCGTAGCGCCTCGAGCAGGCCGTACCCACGCCCCTCTTCGGCGGCGGCCTTGAGCGCCACGGTGGGCTGGTGCAGGAACTTGTTGAGCAGCGCTTGGCTGAGCTGCTCGATCCGGGCACGGTCTTCGGGCGCGAGGTGCCCGAGGTGGCGCAGCGCGCGCTCCACTTCCGCCGCGCGGAGCGCCTCCATGCGACTGCGGAACTCCTTGATCACAGGCACGACGCCGAGCCCGCCGTACCACGCCCAGAAGAGATCCGTTTCTTCCTCCACGATGCGCTCGGCGGCCGGCACCTCGTCGTGCCGGCGGGCGGTGGCCTGGGCGGCGACGGTCTGGAGATCGTCGATGTCGTACAAGAACACGTTTTCGAGCTGCGCGATGGCGGGATCCACATCACGCGGCACGGCGAGATCGAGGATGCAGAGGGGCCGGCCCCGCCGCCCGCCGATCACCGCTCCGACGCGCTCCCAGGTGACAACGGCGTGGGGCGCGGCCGTGGAGCAGAGGGCGATATCGGTGGTCGCGAAGTGCGGCCACGCTTCGTCGAGCGTGAGGGCATTGGCGCCGAGCCGCTCGGCGATCACGCGCGCGCGTTCGTGCGTACGGTTCGCCACCAGCGTCACCCGCACGCCCTGATCGGCGAGACAGGTCGCGGCGAGCTCGGCCATGTCCCCTGCCCCGAGAATCAACGCCGTGCGTCCGGCGAGGTCACCAAAGATCTTGCCCGCCACCGTCACGGCGGCCGAGGCCGCCGATGCCGTGCCCGCGCCCAGCGCGGTCTCGGTCCGGATGCGCGCGCCGACGTGCAGGGCGGTCTGGAAGAGCCGGTGCAGCACGGGGCCGGCCTGCGCGCGCGACATCTCCCACGCGTCGCGCACCTGGCCCTGGATCTGCGACTCGCCGAGGATCATCGAATCGAGGCCCGACGACACGCGGTATAGGTGGCGAACGGCGTCGCGGTCGCGGGCGATGTAGCCGTACTCGCGGGCGGCCGCGCCGGCGTCGAGCCGCTCGTCGAGGAGATCCCACACGACGTCGGTCACCCGCTCCTCGTCGGCGACGAGGTAGAACTCGGTCCGGTTGCAGGTCGAGAGCAGCACGCCACCGCTCGCGCCGGCGGCCATCACGCGCGCGAGGGCGCCCGGCACTTCGTGCGCGCCGTGCGCGAAGCGCTCCCGCACGCCCAGCGGGGCCGTGCGGTGGTTCACTCCCAGAACCTTGATGCCCATCGCCGCGTCGTTCATAAGAATCGCTCGGCGCCCGGCTCCGCGAGCTTGAGCGCCAGATAGACGAGGAGCACCGCGGAGAAGCCCGCGATACTCGCGAAGGCGGCGCGCCGCCCATCCCAACGCCGCACCAGCCGCACCCACACAGCCCATCCGAGCACCACCCACGTGAAGAGACCCCAGACGATCTGGGCCTTCCCGACGTGGAGTCCGCCGGCGAACCGCGCGGCGTAGCCGAGCGCGAGCAGCACGCCCAGGGTGAGCGCCGGAAACGCCGCGAGCAGGGCGACGCGGTTCAAGTGGTCGAGCCGTTCGAGCGGCGGGAACAACTGGAACACTTGACCGAAGCGTCGGGCCTTGAGCTCGCGGAATTGCAACAGGTACAGGGCCGCGGCGATGAACGCGAGCGCGAGCAGCGCCAGGCCCAGCACGCTGAGTGCGACGTGCAAGATAAACCAGACATTGCGTCCGGCGGAGGGCTCGGCGCCCGGCGCGAGACCGATCAGGAGCGCGAGGCCGACGAGGCCGGCGGCGACCGGCCCGGTAAAAAATCCGACAGCGGAGCCGCGGACCAACCGCTCCGTCGCGAGCTGCAACAGCACGAGGCAGAGCGCGAACATCGACAACGCCGGCGCGAGGCCGACGAGGGTGAGCTGGGAGACCGCGACGACGTGCATGGCGGCGCCGGCGCACGGCAGGGCGATCGTCAGGAAACGCGGCGGGGCGCGCAAACCAACCAGCGGCGCGAGCGTCAGCGCCGTGGCCACTCCGTACAGCGCCAGGGCGAGGAGATGCAGGGTGAGAATCACAGCACGTACGCGCCGGGCCCGCCGCAACGGGCCCGGCCGCCGGTCAGGAGGGCATCTTCTTGATCAGCCGCACCGGCATGTGAGGATCGAGCCCGGGGTGGAGGATCTGCAGCACGAGCCCCGTCGAGGAATGCTCGCGCGTGTGCACGATCATCAGGACGGCGCGTAACTCCTCCGACGCGGACCCCAACTCGCCGACTGCGGGACGGTACACCTCGAACACGTCCCCCGGCACGACGCCGGCGGCGCGCCCCTTGTCGATGAAGAAGAACTGCTGGGGGCCCGCGATCGCCCGCGAGTCGCGGCTCGCGAGGAGCTGGCCGTGAAGCCCTTGCTCCACGGGGGTCGGACGGACCTCGCCGGGGTTCTTGAATGGCTCGAGCGGCAGCGACAAATGGCCATCGCGGATGCGGCCGAATTGCGTGATCACCTTGGCGAGCACCTGCTCTTCCTCCACCGACGTGACCCGCGCGATGCCCAGCGGCACGACGACTTCGCCCCAATCGCCGAACTGAATCGCCCGATCGATGCGCGCGATGAGCAGCGAATCGCCCACGTGGTACGACGCGCGCGAGGGCGGCTTGATCGAAATCTCGTCGTACGGCATCGCGGTGCTGCGATCCGACAGCCGGTAGATGGCCGGCGGTGTCGTCACGCCGATCACCGTGCCCCAGGGGAGGCGCTCGTTCTCCGTGAGGAACCCAGCGGAATAGAACTCGCCCGAGCGCAGGGGCCGGTACGGCTGGTGCGAGTACGTCCGCAGCACGTCCTGCACGCGCTGTTGGGGAGTGCGACGGCGATCGAACATCGTCTCGTACGACTCGCTCACCGGTTCGGGAGGCGGAGGCTCGACAAAGAGCGCCGTGGTGTCGGCCGGCATCGTGTCGGGCACCGCCGCGATCGTGTCGCCCCCCACCGCCGGGACCGTATCAGCCGCGGCGACGGTCGTATCCCGGGGCACCGCGACGACGGTATCGGGACCCTGGGCCACGACGCCGACGACAGGCCCGAGCACGAGCACCTCGCCTGGATAAATCCAGTGCGGGTCCTCGACGACATTGGTGTTGAGACGATAGATCTCCGGCCACAGGAGCGGGTCGGCGAAGTACATCTGGGAGATAGACCAGAGCGTCTCGCCCCGCGAGACGGTGTGGCTGGCGGGAACCTGGCCCATAGCGGCGGGTGCCGCCTGCGTGGTGTCCTGCGCAGGCAGGACCGTCCACGTCAGCGGCACCGCCGCCAGAACCAGGAGTACCGCGCGACTAGAACGGCAGATCGTCGTCCTCCTCATCCAGCGCCTCCGGGAACGCTTCGAGCGACTCCGCTGCCTTCCCTTCGGGGGCTGCCCGCGCGGCGACCTTCGCGCCTTCGCCGCTACCGCCCTTGGGGGACAGCATGATCAGTTCGCGCGCAATGATCTCGGTGACGTAGCGCGTTTGTTTCTCTTTGTCTTCCCAGGTGCGGTACTCGACCCGCCCCTCGATGTAGACCTTGTCGCCCTTCTTGAGGTACTTCTCGGCGACGTCCGCCAGCCCGGATCCCTTGTTGTTCCAGCAGATGACCCGGTGCCACTCGGTTTTTTCCTGCTTTTCCCCGCTCTGCGAGTTCCACTGCCGGCTGGTCGCCACCGAAAGGGTGGCTACCCGGGACCCGTTGTTCGTGCTGCGCACCTCGGGATCGGCCCCCAGATTCCCGATGATCTGGACCTTATTGAGACTGCGGCTCACAACGACCTCCGACGATTACGCGGGTTCGGGGGCCAAGGATGCCCCACAGTATATGAATCGCAAGTTATTCTGTCAATCAAAGATACGCCACTTGTAGCAAAGTTACGCATTACCTCCCTCTGCAGGAATGGCAGCCCTCAAGACGATCGCATCCTCCACCGGACGCCGGTAGTAGCGCGTCCGCCGTCCCACCTCTTGGAAGCCGAGTGCCGCGTACAACGCGCGCGCCGCGCCATTCGACTCTCGCACTTCCAGGAAAACTCGGGTGACGCCCCGCGCGGCGAGCGCCGCCAGCGCGCCCTCCACCAGCGCTCGTCCGACGCCGCCGCGATGTCGCGCTGGCACGACCGCGAGGTTCAGGATTTCACCCTCGTCCGCGGCGTCCTGCGCAACGACATAGCCGGCGACGCCATCCGGCGCGGCCGCGACCAGAAACACCACCTCCGATGCGACGCACTCCCGGAAGTCGCGCTCCGACCATGGGTCGCTGAAGGCCTCGTGCTCGAGCGCGCGCACCGCCGGCACGTCGCCCGACTCAGCGGGACGAATGCGGTAGCGGCCGGCCGTGGTGGGCCTCCCATTTGGCCTGTGCTTCGGCGGGGCGACCGTACTCCGGCTCCGCGGTGTCGGGGTCGTCGAGCGAACGCGCCGCACCGTCGCGGTCCGCCAAGACGAGAAGGGAGCTGGCGACCGGCGGGAGCGCTTCGAGGCCGAGGGGTGGGTGGCCGGTCCAGGCCACGACCTGGTCCGGGTTGCGCACCGCCCCATCGCCCACGGCGACCAGGGGACGGACGGGGGCCATTCGAGCCAGCGCCTCGAGCGTGAAGAGCCCGGGCGCGACGAGTGTCTCGACCCGGCCTGGCGGAAAGGCGTACACGGCCCCGAACACCTGCCCGCGCAGCGCGTCGTAGCACGCGGCGACGGGTCCCACCTCGCCGTGAGCGGCGGCGTGCGCGGCCCCCATCAGCGACGGTATCGCGCGGAGCGGGATCCCGGCATCGTGCGCGAGTCCCTTGGCAGCCGCCCAGCCGATCCGCAGCCCGGTGAAGCTTCCTGGCCCGTCCGCTACAATCACGAGGGCGAGGTTCTTCACGCGAACCGCGGAAAGGGTGAGCACCTGGTCGATGAGGGGCACGATCTGGGCGGCGTGCTGCCGGGCGCCGCTCATGGAGCGCACGTTGCGGACACGCTCGGCGGAGCCGAGTGCGACGCTCGCGAGCTCCGTCGCCGTGTCGATGGCGAGCCAGGGACCGCTCACGTGGTCTCCTCCACGATGCGGATCGCCGGATCGGGATCGTGCGCCAACCGGAAATGGCGATCGAGCGGCGGCGCCCACGGACCGGCCCGATCCGGCCACTCGATCAGGATGACGGCCCTTTCGCGGACCATGTCGTCGAAGCCCAAGTCGCGAGCCTCGTCGGCGTGCTTCAGGCGGTAGCAGTCCACGTGGTAGACGGGCGTGGTCCCCGCCTCGTAGTGATGCACCAGCGCGTAGGTGGGGCTGGTCGCGAGCGCGCGGGCACCGAGGCCGCGACAGATGGCCTGGACGAGCGTCGTCTTTCCGGCGCCCATCTCCCCCGACAAGCCGATCACGACGGGGGCCGCGAGCCGGGCGCCGACGTCCTCACCGAACCGGCTGAGCTCGTCCGCGGAGAGGCGCATCGGCCTTCAGCTCGAGGACCTGGTCGCGCAGCACCGCCGCCAGCTCGAAGTCGAGATCCTCGGCGGCGGCCTGCATCTGCTGCTCCAGCAACCGGATGAGGGCTTCGCGCTCCTTGGCATCCGCAGGCCGCCGCACGCCGGCTTCGACGGGCTTCGCGGTGCGCGCGTCCGCCACCCGCGTCACGAAGCGGATGTCGCCCACGGATTTGACGATCGAACGCGGCGTGATGCCGTGCTCCACGTTGTACGCGACCTGCGTGGCGCGGCGCCGGTTCATCTCGCTCAGCGCCCGCTCCATCGAGCCGGTGACCCGGTCGGCATAGAGAATGGCTTTCCCGTTCACGTGCCGCGCGGCCCGGCCCACCGTCTGGATGAGCGAGCGATCGGAGCGCAAGAATCCCTCCTGGTCGGCGTCGAGGATCGCTACGAGCGACACCTCGGGCAGGTCGAGGCCCTCGCGCAGCAGATTGATGCCCACCAGGACGTCGAATTCGGCGAGCCGCAGACCGCGGATGATGTCGACGCGCTCGATGGCATCGATCTCGGAGTGCAGATAGCGGACGCGGACGCCGTGCTGCTGGAGGTAATCGGTCAGATCCTCGGACATGCGCTTGGTGAGGGTCGTGACGAGCACGCGCTCGTTCTTCTTCTCGCGCAGGCGGATCTCGTTCAGCAGGTCGTCCACCTGACCCGTCACGGGTCGAACCTCCACCTCCGGATCCACGAGCCCGGTGGGCCGGATGATCTGCTCCACGACGACGCCACCGGAAAGACGGAGCTCTGTCTCGCCGGGCGTGGCCGACGTGAAGAGAATGCGCGGGACGAGCCCCATGAACTCGTCGTACTTGAGGGGCCGGTTATCGAGCGCCGAGGGAAGCCGGAACCCGTAGTCCACCAGCGTCTGCTTGCGGGACCGGTCGCCCTCGTACATCGCACCGAGCTGGGGCAGCGACTGGTGCGACTCATCGAGGATGCAGAGGTAGTCGGCCGGGAAGTAGTCGAGCAGGCACGCCGCGCGCTCACCGGGCTGCCGCCCCGTCAGGTGGCGCGAGTAGTTCTCGATCCCCGTGCAGCGCCCCACTTCGAGCAGCATGTCGACGTCGAAGTGGGTGCGGGATTCGAGGCGTTGCGCCTCGACGAGCTTGTTCTGCGCCCTGAGCTCGACCAGCCGGTCCTTCAGCTCGGCGCGGATGGCGGTCACAGCGCGTTCGATCGTGGCCCGTTGCGTCACGAAGTGCGTCGCCGGATAGATCGCGCAGCGATCGACCAGCGTGATCACATTGCCGGTCAGCGGGTCGATCTTGGCGATCCGCTCGATGGTGTCGCCCCACAGCTCGATGCGCACCGCCTGTTCGTCGTAGGCGGGGAAGATCTCGACCGTGTCGCCGCGCACCCGGAAGGTCCCGCGTTCGAACGCCGCGTCGTTGCGCTGGTATTGGATGCCGATCAGATCGGCGAGCAGCGCATCGCGCCCGCGGGATTCACCGGTCTGTGCCGTGACGAGGAGTTTGCGGTAGGCCTCCGGGTCGCCGAGGCCGTAGATCGCCGAGACGCTGGCGACGATGATCACGTCGTCGCGCTCCATGAGGCTCGACGTGGCCCTGAGCCGCAACCGGTCGATGTCGTCGTTGATCGAGGAGTCCTTGGCGATGTAGGTGTCGGTCGCCGGGACGTAGGCCTCGGGCTGGTAGTAATCGTAGTAGGAGATGAAGAACTCGACGGCGTTCTTCGGGAAGAACGCCTTCAGCTCGCCATACAGCTGCGCCGCCAGGGTCTTGTTGTGGGACAGGACGATCGTGGGACGGCCGAGGTGCGCGATGACGTTGGCCATGGTCATCGTCTTGCCGGAGCCGGTCACGCCCAACAGGGTCTGGTAGCGGTCTCCGCGCGCGAAGCCGGCGCTCAGCTCGGCGATCGCGCGCGGCTGGTCGCCCGCCGGTTGGTAGGGCGAGACGAGTTCAAAAGGCATGGAGCGAAAGCTAACCGGCTGAAAGCTCGGTGTGGCCCGAGTCGCGGCGGGCGATGTCGGTCACCCCTTTCACCTTCCGCACCGCCCGGAGCACCTTGTGCAGGTGGGTGTGGTTCTCGACCTCGACCAACACGGAGCCGAACACGGCGCCGTCCTTGGAGGTGAGGTCGGCGCTCTTGATGTTCGTCCCCGTCCCGCTGATGGCCTCGCAGATGTCGGCGTAGAGACCGCGCCGGTCCTCACCGCTGACCGCCAGCCGGACCGTGACGACCTCGCCCTCGACCTCCCGCCAGTCGATGTCCACGCGCCGCTCAGTCTCGTCGGAGAGCGTGAGCAGGTTGGGACAGTCGCTGCGGTGAATCGAGATGCCGCGGCCCTGCGTCACGTACCCGACCACCGGGTCGCCGGGCACGGGCTGGCAGCACTGGGCGTACCGCACCATCAACCCATCCACGCCCTGGATCTTGATGCCCCGCCCCAGACGCAGCCGCTGCATGACCCGGCCGAACGCCGATGGGTTGCGGGGGTTCAGCTCCTCCGCGGGCAGGTCGGGATACAGCGCCTTCATCACCTGGCCGATCGGGACGTCACCCCTCCCGATGGCGGCCTGGAGCTGCTCGGGCGCGCCGACCGACAGCGTCGTGGCGGCTTGGGCGAGGCGCTCGTCGGTCGGCGCATCGAGACGGCGACGCCGGACCTCCCGGGCGAGGATCTCGCGCCCGAGGGTGACGCTGCGCTCGAGCTCCTCCTGCTTGACCCATTGGCGGATCTTGTGGCGCGCGCGACCCGTCTGCACGTGCGACATCCAGTCGCGCGAGGGGCGCGCCTGCGCGCTGGTGATGATCTCGACCGTGTCCCCGTTCTTGAGCGCCCGATGCAGCGGCGCGATCCGCCCGTTCACGCGGGCGCCCTGCGTGCGTTGGCCGACCTCAGTATGGACCGCGAACGCGAAATCGAGCGGCGTGGCGCCTTTGGGGAGCCGCTTCACGTCGCCGCGCGGCGTGAAGACGAAGATCTCGTCTTGATACAGGTCGATCTTCAGGAACTCGAGGAACTCTTCGGGCGTGTGCGCGTCCTGCTGCAGCTCGATGAGCTGGCGGAACCACGACAGATGGCGGTCCAGCTGGTCGGCGGTCTTGCCGCCTTCCTTGTAGAGCCAGTGCGCCGCGATGCCGTATTCGGCCGTGCGATGCATCTCGCGCGTGCGGATCTGGACCTCGTAGAGCTGCCCGGCGGGCCCAAAGACGGTCGTGTGCACGGACTGATAACCGTTCGACTTGGGGCTCGCGATGTAGTCCTTGATCCGCTCCTGGAGCGGCGTCCATTTGTGGTGGATGATCCCGAGCACGTGATAGCAGTCGGTGATCGACCCGACGAGCACGCGCACCGCCAGGAGATCGAAGATCTCCTCGAACGGCTTCCCGCGCTGCTTCATCTTCTTGTAGATGGACCACAGGTTCTTGGGCCGGCCGGTGATCTCGAAGTCGGTAATGCCGGCGCGACGCATCTCCTCGGCGAGCGGCTCGCGCAGCCGTTCGGTGGTCCGGTCGCGCTCCACCCGCCGCGCCTTGACCTGCCGCACGAGTTGTTTGTACTCGGTGGTCTCGAGGTGTTTGAACGCCAGGTCTTCGAGCTCCGCCTTCACGCCGGCCATGCCGAAGCGGTGCGCGAGGGGCGCGTACAGCTCCCGGGTCTCGAGCGCGATGCGCCGCCGCTTCTCCTCCGAGAGCGGATCGAGCGTGCGCATGTTGTGCAGCCGGTCGGCCAACTTGATGATGATGACGCGCGCGTCCTTGGCGACCGACATCAGCAGCTTGCGGTAGTTCTCCGCCTGCTCTTCTGCGGTCGAGCGGAATGTGAGGGTCGCGATCTTGGTGAGGCCATCCACCAAGTCCGCGACTTCGCCGCCGAAGTCGCGCCGGATGTCGTCGAGGGTGACGTTCGAGTCTTCGACCACGTCGTGCAGCAGCGCCGCCGCGATCGTGGTCGTGTCCATCTGTTGCTCGGCGAGGATCGTCGCGACGGCGACGCTGTGGGACACGTAATCGTCTCCCGACACGCGCTTCTGGCCGCGGTGCGCCTGGGCGCTGGCCCGGTAGGCGCGTGACAGGAGGTCCAAGTCGAGGCGCTCCCGCTGGGCCGCCACGGCCTTCGCCAGCTCCGGCGCGAGAATCGGCGCGGTGCTCGTCACAACAGCCCTGCCTCCGCGAAGCTCACGTACCGCTCGCCTCCGACGATCACATGGTCGTACACCGGGACGTCGAGGAGCCGCCCCGCGTCCACCAGCTGCCGCGTCACCGCCCGGTCGTCCGCCGACGGCGTTGGGTCGGCGCTGGGGTGGTTGTGCACCACGATGATCCCCGCCGCCGCCTCCGCGATCGCCGCCCGGAACACCTCGCGGGGATGGACCAGGGAGCTATTGAGAATTCCTCGCGTGATCAGCAGATCGGCCAGAATCTGACTCTGGCTCCCCAGGGCCAATACGTGGAACTCCTCCACCGCCAGGTCACGCAGCCGCGGCGCGTAGTACCGGTGCACGTCCCCGGGGCCGCGAATCCGCTCGGGGGGCGGCTCGGTTTCCCCCGCCACGCGGCGGCCCAACTCGACCGCCGCGGCGAGTCGCGCGGCCTTCGCCCGGCCGACCCCCGTGACCTGGGCCAGCTCCGCGCACGGGCGGGCTGCCAGGCGGCGCAGCGACCCTTCCGCTCGGGCGAGCAGATCGCCCGCTACCGCCAGGGCATCGCGACCGCTCGTCCCCGTGCCTAGGAGAATGGCCAGGAGCTCCTGCGCCGTCAACGCAGCGGGGCCGACGGCCCAGAAACGCTCGCGCGGGCGGTCGCGGTCCAGGTGATCGGAAAGGCGCAGCGCCATGGGCCAACACTATGCGAGGCAACCTGCTGCCGCATACTCCTTTTTACGCCGGGCGGCACCTTACCTTGAGGCCAAATTGGTGCGACTTTGGTCCCGCCACCCCGTGCATGCCGACCGATCCACGAGGCGACGCTGTCCCCGTCGTACACCCCTTCTCGTGGAGGCCTCATGCGTGGTACGCCCGCAGTGCTCACCGCTACGTTTGCCCTACTGTTATCGGCTTGCACGGATCAGGCGCCCACCGGCTCCGGTCTCTCCGCATCGCGTAGCGGTGTCCCGTTCGCCTCTGGTCTTGCGAGCCCGACCTGGCAATCAACAGCGGCGATCCGGGTTGCAGGGGCGAACTTCAGTCCGCTCCAAGCGACGCGCGCGTATGGCCTCGTGGGCGTGGCGCAGTACTGGGCCGTGCAGCGGGCTGAAGCCGCGGAAGGCGGCGGGGGCCGCAACCAACTGGAGCTCGACCGCGGCGCGGTCGCCGGCGCGTCGGCGGTGGTGCTGACGTACCTCTTCCCCACCCAAGCCCAGGCGTTCGAGGACGCAGTCGCGGCGCAAGCCAACGCTGGACCCGGTGGACAGGCGCCGCACCCCGCGTTCGCACGCGGCGAAGAGATTGGTCGCGCGGCCGGTGCCGAGATCGTGGCGCGGGCTCAGACGGACGGTTTCAACAGGCCGTTCACGGGGACCATTCCGACGGGCGTCGGGCTCTGGATCAGCAACACGACTCCCGCGACGATCGCGGGCGGGTCGCTCCCCACCTCGTTGCCCTGGTTCCTGACGTCCGCCAGCCAGTTCCGGTCGGCGCCGCCCCCGGCGTTTGGCTCGGCAGCGTTCCTGGCGGACCTCGCCGAGGTCCGGCAAATCTCCGACACGCGCACGGCCGACCAAACTCGGATCGCCGCCTTCTGGGCCTTGAACGCCGGCACGCCGACCGCGTCAGGGTTCTGGATGCAGGTCGCGACGGACGGCATCAATCAGAATGGTCTGTCGGAGCGGGAGGCGACACATCTGTACGCGCTGCTCGGCGCGACGATGTACGACGC
>Ga0193712_1000038_pt1 | contig 18927 bp, 28 predicted proteins | sample H3a1metaG_FD_143053 | JGI IMG/M metagenome (GOLD analysis project Ga0193712, IMG submission 143053) | Soil microbial communities from a riparian zone of the East river system, Colorado, United States - H3a1 | ecosystem: Environmental > Terrestrial > Soil > Riparian zone | place: USA: East River... | reverse complement strand
CTCGGACATTAGTGACCGCCATTCAACCTTGCAAGGAATTCGGCTTTTGCTGTACGTTCGTGGTCAGCAAATCGACCACGCATTGCTGCCGTGTACGTTCTCGTACCGGGTACCTGTACGCCTCTGATTGTCATGCAGAGGTGCTCAGCTTCCATTGTGACTGCAATGCCTAGAGGCATGAGGTTCTCTTCTAGGTAGTCTGCGATTTGCTTGGTGAGGTTCTCTTGCACTTGAAGAGAGTGTGCGAAGTGATGAACGACTCGAGCGAACTTGCTTAGACCGGCTACCATCTGGTCCGGAATGTATCCGACGTTAGCCTTGCCGATGAATGGTACGACGTGATGATTGCACAGACTAACGAATGGAATGTCTCGTACGATGATCATCTCGTCGATGCTCTCGTTCGGGAACGTCTTCCACTTGATAGGAGTCGGAGTGGTCATCTCCTTGAGCATATGAACGAACCGAGTAGGTGTATCTTGACCGTGCATATCGTGGATGTCGAGACCGGCTGCAGTACGAAGAAGAACCTCTGCAGCTTCGATCGACTCCTTCTCTGGATCGGCAAGCATATCAGCGAACGACGGCTGCTTGACTGTGTACTTCTCGAAGATGTCCTTGAACTCTCCAGGTACTTCATGCGTCGACATCTAGACGTCCTTGTTCTCGAAGCGCTCACGACTGACTACAAACTTCCGGAGCTTTCCATCCGAGCCAGTAGAGTGAACTGCGACCAATGTGTGGAATGATGAGGGCGCCAGCTTGAACCCAGTGAGCCGACCGAATGGACGGCCGTACTTCTGAGTGATACCAATACCTTTGCCCCGCATGTTTTGACGATTCGGAAGGACGCTACTACGATCCTTTGCAGCTTCGTCCTTAGGTACGCCATCCTTCAGTGCTTGCTTGAACGCCTGCTTCTCAGCCATTGCGGCCAGGCGATCGACTACGCTTCGACGGTTTTGCATGTTACTCCTTACGGCATTGAATAGCGAGCACCGTTGGTCTTGGTCTCGCTGATGTAGACCTCCATCGGATGCTTCGCTTCGAACAGATCGAACATGTGCTCGCAGATCCACTTGGACATAAACTCTGTTGTAGGATCTGCCGGCCACGTAACGATGCCCGGCAGCCTGCTCCATAGAGATCGGAACGTGTCGCTATTGTCGTAACTGTTGTCGATGTACTGACGATCGTTGATTAGCTCACGTGCCCAGGGGTCGTTTGTGTTGAGGTGAAGGTGATGATCGAAGGTTTTGTCGAGGTACTCCCGGAACGACTTCTTGATGACACTGAAGTCCAGTCCGGCGAGAATGCCATTGTTGTCAATGTGCCCGAAGATAGTCAATGAGACGTTCATCGAGTGGCCATGGATGTTTTGGCACTTGCCTGGTAGGTTCATCAAGCGATGTGCGATCTGGATGTCATGGTTCACATCAATGCTTGACTTATACGTCATCGGCTTGTCCTGATTCGAGTACGTCATCTTCCACAGCCCGCTCACCGTCATTGACCTCTTCCTTCTTCTCTTCGACGGTAACCTCGAGGTAGCTTTCCTGTGTCGGCATCTCGACGGTGAGGATGTTCTCGATCTCGAGTTCGATCTTGTGTGCATGACGAAGACCATTCTCGTCATGAATGATTAGGAAGCCACTCTCGATGCACCAGTTGCCCCATGTTACGAGAGTCCGGACGGGGCCGATGTCGACTCCATTGTAGAACTCGACACGATACTGGATCGGATTGTACTCGAGCTCTTGTCCTCCGGCGACTTCATCAGCCGGAAAGGTATGCAAAGCCATTACTTACCCCTTACGTCGGCCCACAACAGGATGTGGGTTCGGAATGAGAGGCCGTAGCCTCGTTCAATTGCTCCGTCGATGAGTGTCTTAGCGATCCTGATATTGTCTTCCGGAGTAATACCTTCCGGCATAACCATCACTCTATGCGGATTGATATCGAAGTACTTGACCATGTTGTCAATCTCTTCGAAGTCAGATTGCTGACGCATTACGAACTTGAACCAAGCTTTCTCCGATCGTGCGAAGAACTCCAGGACTTCCGGCTTGTGACGAAGTGACAGCCGATTACCACTGTGCAAAAGCTTTGGCGATACATTGTACTGATCCACAAGCGAATCGAACTCCGCATGTGGCTTGATCGTTGCAGCTGTCTCGATATGGATCTTGTTACGAGTTTCCCACAGGGGTAGCATGACTGCGCGAAGCTGATCCTGCTGCATCATTGGTTCGCCACCAGAGATGACGATCATAGTTGGATCGGTATCCCAAGCCCAGCACAACGATAGTCGCCCAAGGACTTCAGCAGGTTCCATTGGGATACGATTCACAGTCTTGTCATGAACGATCGGCACTTCGAGCTTGCTGGCTGAATGCTCATTGAAGGCCCAGGTGTATGCAGTATCACACCATGTACATTGAAGGTTGCAATCCGCAACCCGGAGGAAGAGGCAGTGTCTACCACTTGCTGCCCCTTCCCCCTGGACCGTAGGTCCGAAGATCTCGTTAACGAACAGCACTTGTAACTGTCCTCCAGTACTCGGTGTCGTCGTAGACCGTCAGATCGTCAGTGATCCATTCGTTGTTTGAGACGCCTCGACGGATAGCTTCGTCGATCGCTTCGAGCCGCTCGACACAAGTGCCACAGCGACCGCAGTGGTTGACTCCACCCTTGTAGCAGCTCCACGTCAGGTGCAATGGAACGTTGAGCTGGATCGCGACTGCTGCGATGTCAGCCTTGGTCATGTAAAGGAACGGAGCCTCGATGTAGTGCATCGGCTCAACGCCTTCGGCCTGCTCAGGGATCGGTCCGAAGCCTTCATTGCCAGCTACGATGGCTGCATTTGCATGTGCGATAAAGCGCGGTCGACAGTCAGGATAGATGAAGTGATCGCCGGCATGAATAGCAGTGGCAATAAAGGCCACGTTTCGATTGACTGCAATACCAGCAGCGATGGACAACATGATCATGTTACGGTTAGGTACCACCGTCAGCTTCATGTTCTCTTCAGCGTAGTGACCATCAGGCACTTCGATCGCTCGATCGGTCCGGGGCACCGCAGGGTGGCTCGTCTTGTTCTGTGATGTGAGTGCCGAGTTCGAGATGAGGTGAGTCAGTCCAGTCAGGTCGATGATGTCGTGCCGAAGACCAAGCTGCTTCGCCGTTGCTGCTGCGTAGGTCAGTTCCTTCTTGTGTCGTTGTCCGTAGTTGAACGAAAGGCAATCAACTTCGAACCCACGTGCTACAAGGTCGTAGACCATCGTAGTGGAATCGAGCCCTCCACTAACGACCGCTACCACCCTTGGGATCGTTGAACTTGATTCTTCCGACTGCTTCGTAGACATACGTTCGTCCCATTCTTGTTGACAGGATAACACCACGTTGTTCGAGTGTTCCGAAGATCACGTCAGCTTGACGAGCTTCGAGGTGGTACCATTGCATCAGTCGAGATCGAGACACTCCAGGGTGTTTGCGAATGCTCTTGAAGACGCGCTGCAGTAGGATTTCATTGGCGGAACGTCCAATACCGTTGACTATCTCGGTAGCATAGTCTCGCCAACCCTCTCCGTACTTGATGGCTTGCAACAAGTCTTCCATCTCAACTATTACGACATCCTCCTGCTTCTTTGTCGCAGCAAGCAACACTGCGACCTTCAGGATGGACTTCGCCAAACGGTCGTACACAGGAGTCATAATGTCTGGCTGATCACTATTAACACCTGCGTACAACAATGTTGCTTCGAGTATGTTATATCGACGCCACGCCTCAGGTGTTAGCTTTGCATCCCATCTTGCTTCGGATACATCGATCACTTGACCCTTGACGATAACTTCCGAGTTCACAATGTACCTGTCTCGGAGCTCTTCAAGCTCCTCGATCAGCTCTTGTCGTCCTTCCAGGTTCTCCTGTGTCGGCGGACCTAGTGGCTGTAGGGAACTCACATCTGACTCCGCAGTCAGGAACAAAAACCTCGGAACGAAGCCAGAGGAGACATGGTCCAGGGTTAAAAGTGACTGCACCCTGGTTTTGATACCACCTGCAAATATGAGCAGACATGGTTCCCTAACTGTAACCGTTTCCCTTTTCAATACTCGTTTCATCGTTTTGCCGTCGTACAACTTGGTAAGTGCTTCGGCCATACCTGCGTAGTAGTCTTTTCGGGTCATCGCTTCGATGAGACCGGAGAACTCGTCTCGCAGAAACATTGATGGTTTGCCAGGTCGAATTTCGAGTGACTGCATGAGCCCCTCGAGCGATCCATCGGTAGCGAGTAGCACGTTGTCGTCCACCGCGTCCAACATGTCCATCGCTATATCCATAGCAGTCGATTTTCGTGTCAGTGTCGTATCCGCTAGAAGCATGAACCAAAGGTTGGGCATGATAACGCCGAACGACGTCGGCAAGCGTATTGTACCCGCTAGAAGTGAACTTAATATCATGAACGCTCCGGCCTGGTGGTAGGCCTTCGCTGCGTCCCCAAGGGTACCTGCCCATGTGATGTACCTCTCTACAAAGCTGTCATATCCCTCCACTGACTTGAGTTCGTCGGGAGTAATGAGTGGTGATTGTTTCTCTGTTTCCGGTACGAGGATGTTGAGCTTCTCGACCGTTGTTAAATACGCTCGACAAACTTCCTCCCAAAGAAGGCGAGGGTGCTTATTGTCGCGTCGGTACTTATTAGCAGCCGAGTCGCTAGCTACTACGAAGACCTCTTCACGAGACATTCCTGCCTCGAAGCAAAGCATTTGAAGCTGCCACAATGGCTTACTCCATCCGCCTTCTTCTTCGGTGTTCGATGGCTCTTGACTCTGAATGCTAAAGACAATCGGGTTGATCGACTTACGGTACCTTTGAAGAATGTCGAGTGCATCATCTTGGGGGAGTACCTCTGGCATTGGGTCATGCTCGAGGGTATTGATTCTCGATTCGCGGTATTGATTGAAGTCGTCATATTGGTACGATACTCTGCCTGCGTATACCAGTTCCACTTCGATGGGAAGTGAGTACTTTAGGTTATACGTTCCAGGTACTCGAAGCAGCTGTGTAAGATCCCAGCCACCACTATCCGCACCATCTGGTACGTGATGGTAGGCAATGTTCTTACTGATTTGCTCCGCGTCAGCCGGGGCTATAGCGTGATCAAACACCCACAGGGCCTGGAAACGTCCTGGCGAACTCTCAACGAGTATCGACGGCTTGACAAGTAGGAGTGATGGATCGCACGTGTCAAGGTCAGACCAGGCTGCTGTACATGTGAGGATGTTCTCTTTAGTTCTTGCACTTTTAGTTCCCGGCGCACGTTGTTTAGTTTTGAGTAATTGCGGACAGAAGTAGACATTCTTTGTCGAAACATTCTGGCTTATGTTATGAAGCATGCGAGGTAACTCATCGGGGTACTGGAAGAATTCCTCGGTGAAGCTCTTGTTACCGTGAATGTTCTCGATGTAGGCGACGCATATGTACCCCTCTACTTCTGTTCCGAACAACAACTTGAAGAACGTTTCCTGAAGTAGGTTACGCGCTTCCGGCGAGGCCGGTGCTGACATTGCTCACCTCCTATTCAATTAGAAGGAACCCTGAGGACGCCGGGTCGGTGCGTTTGTGAAGCCGCTCAACCGGTCGTCCCCAGGGTTCGTCTCAACTTCTTACATCACTCAGGTCAGCAGAGAGGACCGAGTGCTCGAAGCTCCCTTAGCCGTAGCGGTACCAGCTTGACCGGACCACTTCTCCTTCGCGAAGAAGGACTTCGGCTCGAACTTCGGGGCGTACGTCTTGCTGGGGTCGTTCTTGTCCTTCTGTTCGCCGACGTGGATACCACCGATCATCAAGGTCTGGTCGAGCAGCTTTGCCGGTCCGGGAACGCGGAGACGTCCCGAGCTGACAGGCATGTCGAGCGCCTTCATGATGAACGAGATGGTGTACAGCGCCGGAGAGAAGAGCATCGCGTTGGTCCAGCACTTGCGGCCGACGAACTTGCCGCCAGCCTTGTCCTCGACAACAGTCATCTCGATGGCGTAGTACGGCTTGCCGAAGTTCTTGTCGCTCTTCGACTCACGCATGTCGACACCTGAGATGATCACCAGGTACTTGCCGGTAGGAAGAGGCTCCATGTCGCGAGACTCGGCAGCAGCCTCTTCGTCCGTGAAGTTGACGTAAAGGTCGCCGTCGTCTTCCATGTCATCGATGTAATCGCCCGGATCAGTCACTTTTGGTTTCCTTTGTTAATTAGCGCAAGCGCTTCGTCTGATACAGCCATGTTTGATTTTGGCTCTGGTTTGATTTCTGGCTTCGGTGTCGCTTTAGCTTGTGCCTTAGCCTCGATAGCCATCTTCTTTTCTCCGGCTATAGCGGTCTGGCGGACGATGATGTCGTACAGCTGCTCCATGTTGGGGTCAAGAAGAACTGGCGGGAGCAGGCCCGATCTGTCCTTCGCGACTGTCGACTCGGTAGCTGCTGACTGCAGGACTCGGACCTGCTTTGGTTCACCGTCCTCGGTCACCTCCTTGATGTTGTAGTAAAGCACGATGTCAAGGAAAGCTGCAACTTCCCCTGCCATCTTCCCGCTCAAGGACGGGAGCTTGATCGGACGACCTGCACGGTCTTTGTCTTCTCGTTCCAACGCTGTGAAGATAACGTTCAACGGAAGGTCTCGGAACGCACGTACAAATCGTCGAGTCTGTTCGAGATTCTTTCCCCACTCCCGAATGCTCGGAACGTCCATATCACGTTCGTCGCCCTTGCCTTCGATGAGCTTCAACATGATCTCGTTCATGTTGAACTTTTGGATCTCAGTCAGACTGTCGAGGACGACTGTAGAAAAGCCGTGCCCGCCAGCGTAGAGAGCGTCGTATACCTGTTGCATCTCTTTCCAGGTGGTGATTCGGACTCGCTCGACTCCAGGGAATTCCTTCCGCAGAGTAAGCACACCACCTTCGATGTCGATGTAGAGGACTCGGCGCATTTCTGGGACAGCAAAAGCTGATCCGGCGAGCCGTGTCTTACCGACCCCTGACTTCCCGTATACGAGTAGATTAAAGTGCGGCGGAACATCCTGCACCTTCTCTAGTTTCAGACCGGCAATCGTTGCGGGAGTCAAGCTCGATGCAACGGTAATACCTTCGATTACTTTCATCTTACGACCATCACAATCTGACAGTACTTGCATGCGTAGTATCGATTACCAGTAATGTCGTAGCCTTTAAAGCGTGGCCAATGAATTTTGAATCGACAGATGAGGTTCATCGTCCGCCTTTGCTTTCAGTGCTTAGAGGTTCGATTTCCCAGTAGCGACGAACACGCTTTTCATAGCTCGATTCGAACAGGTACGAAACATCCTCGCCTCGATTCGTACCAAGGCAAGGTTGGCGGTAAGCGCAAAACGTACATGCGAATCGTCCAGGTGATGGATAAACACGTAGGGCCGGATCGATGATGTCCATCGCCTCGAGCCAGATGTTATTGCCAGCATTCGCCAACTCTGTCTTCGTACGAAGTACTGTCTTACGGCTGTAAAAACGAGGACCCTCATCCTTCAACCACTCCAGGAAGTAATCGTACGCTCCCGATGCATGACCTGTTGGATCGCCTTCGCTGATCGTTTCAAGGTACAAGTCGTACGAGGTGTTCTGCATTTTGTTGACGGAGTACCAACAGCCTTTGCGCTGCTGCTTGTTGGGTTCGGGCTCTACTGGGAATGCCTTCTTGATCTCGTGGTGGATGAACCCTGCAATGTCGATTCCCAACACCCACAGGGCCCAACAATACGACGTGATCTGGTCGTCGAGCAGGATGTACTCGTCAGGTGAGTCGCCTTCTTCTTGTCCGGAAAGACGTGCTGCTGTCTTCCAGTCAACGATCCACAAGCGACCGAATTGATCTTCCATCAGGCAGTCGATGCGCCCACCATACGTAAGCGGAAGACCTTCCCAATGAACTGTTCGGTACTCTTCCTCTGTGAGTGGTATCTTGATGACTGCTTCGTCCCAGAGCTTCTGACCTAGCTTGTCATGGTGATATGCACCCGCTTCGGAGTTCATCCATTGCCTAAAGCAGTTGTCGCACTTACACCATACGACCTGTCCGTCAGGGTCAAAAATAGGCACCTCAAATTCGATCTCGACTCGGATCGGTTTGAGGTGCTGGTCTAGTTTGGGACTGACCTTAGTGCAGTGGTACCGAAGCATTCCTTCGCCGAGCTCTAGTCGCTCATAGAAGTCCTGCTCAAGCTCTGGGTCAATGGTCCCGTTATTCAGTTGTACGTAGTGCGCCTTTTGTTCCAGGCACATATTCTTGAATGCAAGCAGAGCTAATGTAAGGCGAGTCTCTGCATCCTTGCCCCACATCTCTGGATCATACCAGGTCTCCATTGCCTTGTGAAAGGCTGAGCCGAACTCTAGCGGCTTTGGAGTAGTTTGGGGGTACCAACGATCGACGAAAACCCAGTTGTGTCTGCGTCGACATCCGCGGAAGGATAGGCGCTCGCTTGTGTGGATTGAGTGTGTAAGTTTGAGTTCGATGTAGTCGTTTAGTTTCAATTTTACCCTCCCCTTACTATACTTAATTATACGCTGGACACACGTATTGACCTCAAGGGGCCCCACAATCGTCCTAGTGAGTAATTGTGAAGCCCGTTCAAATCAACCTACAAGCGTCCATCTCAAGACGTTGTTCTTGTCTCGGGCACATACAAGGTGCCTACCACTTGCATCGTTCCGTTGCTTCAAGTACTCGTCGATGGTACAAAACTGACCAAGCACGGGGGGCTTCGGTCCGAAGTTCTGTACGGTTGATGGGGCTGGTCCGATCTGGTCACCAGTTGGTCTCGGACGATCCGGTCGGTTCTTAGATCCATCGTCTGGACAACCTGCCAGGAGCAACAGAACCGATGCACCGACAATAGCCGTTCCCAGCTGAAGCTTGTTCACCCTGAAATCCTCGTTCTTGTATTGACCTCATGGCCGTTGCGATGCGCACTTGGATTCTTCGCGCAGACCTTCTGTTGGTTAATGTTTCCGTTAGCGTTCTTGTCTACCCAGTACCCTCCCGTAGCCCATGTTACTATTACTTCACACCACTTACACGGCTTTTCGGCTCGTGGCATTCTTCCAACCTTAGCGCCCTGTGGGAGTGCTAAACCTCCACACGTATTGAGATCAATGACTACAACTGTCCGAGCTGCTTCTTCTGGTCAGTCCGAAGTGCATTCGATGGCCTATGACCATTTGCATGTCCTGTACACTTCATACTACCGAACTCATCTTGCCAATTGTCGCCGTGCCAGATGAGCTTAGTGTCGCAGAACTTACAGACCCTTGGGCGCCCCCGGCCCTCCCGTACCATACTTCTTTCCTCCTTCGACAACTCCGAGGTACATAGCACGCTCACGAGCAGGAAGATCGATCGGGTCGAGAAGGTTACGAGGGTGTTGCCATTGACCTCGCTTTGGCTTCCCACAGTCCCGATGAATCCACCAGCCCCATTTGGCCCCGCGAACACTCTTCTCTCCAGGCTTTGCGCATTCACAGAACTGCGAAGGCTTCCTGAAGATGCCCTTCACTCGTGGGTAGACTTTCCACATACTTGACTTCTCGCTTGCAGAAAGAACGTATCCTACCGCATTCAGGGCCTCGCTAAAGCTGTCCGCTTCATCGTCGCTGTCGAACTCAAGTACGACATACTTCAACTGATTTCACCTCCGCACTTCAAGCAACTGAACGAATCGGTACTGTGGTTCTTCTGTGTTCTAGCAATACTATCTTGTGCATCCTTGCTATTGTACATGCACTTGACGGACTTGATGTGATGGAAGGGATGAGAAACGTTGTGGTCCTTGAAGAAGATTCTCAACCATCCATGCTCAAGGCGCCAGCCTTTGATCAACCTGAAGGGATGCGTTTCGGTATGATCGTGGAATTTTACTTCGAGGTAACCATCACTTGCATCCTCGATGGCGGTACGAAGCAGCCCTGTTCGTTGAATGTCGGCGAGATCCAAGATCATGTTCGCCGCTCTGTCGGTTATTTCTTCCATGTATTCATTCCAGTCTTTGGATGGGTGAAGTTAGGGTCGATCCGGCTGAAGAGGATCCACTCGTGTTCCTGATCTGCTGCGAGCTTCTCGACCGTCGTTAGATACGCCGTAACCTTACACACTTCGTCCTTCGGGTGCAGATGGACGAATGACTCTTCGGGATGTACCTTGTCGATCAACCGATACATTGCTTCCTTTCGGATTGCATCGAGATCGGTTACACCTTCGGAGTGATAGTAGATATGCATTCCACCTCGATTACTGGTTCAGGGGCCTTGTCGCCCAACAGCTTCTTGAGCCAAGACCACTTCAACGAAATCTGTTGCAAACGACCACCGTCGACAGTATCATCGGCGACGATGTCAATTACCTCGACTGCATTCTTTTGACCAATACGATGCAGGCGATCTTCCGCTTGCCGATTCTTACTCGGGTTCCACGTACGATCCAAAAAGATAACAGTGGAGGCGGCTGTGAGCGTAATGCCCTCGCCGCCTGCATGAATTGTACCCAGGAATATTCTAGCCAAGCCGTCTTGGAAGGATTGCACCACACTACCACGAGCTGCCTGTGGTGTATCTCCGGTAAGCTTAGCGTATGTAATCTTGGCTGCGTCGAGGCGAACCGAAAGGAGATTGATAATTTGCTTCGACTCACTAAACACCACCATCTGCTTGTCCGGATTGTCAACGATCTTCTGCATTGCTGCATCAAGCTTCGATGATGGTTCGGTCAGCTTGACGGTTCGAACTTCACGCCACTCTTCGGCCTTCTTGTCGAACTTCTTCGTCGTAATGACTTCCGCATATGCTAATGCGAACTGCTTCAATCGCGTTAGCTGCGAAATAACAATCGGAGCTGGCATGGGTTCGTCTTCGTGAGCACCAAGCCATGACAACATCGACGATCGCATCTGGTTGTAGATACGACGTTGCCTTGCATCTAGCTGCACATCGATCTGCGTGTAGTACTTGTCAGGCAGATCGTCGATCACGTTCTCTTTGAGACGGCGAATGTAATAGGGTGCGATGGCTTCTTGCAGCTCATCGATGTTCGCTACTCCTACCACCTTCTTGAACGTGCCCTTGTGATAACCCCCACAGGGCTCAGTAGTTCCGTCTTCCTTACCGACGACAGCAAAGCACGCGCCCTTGTTGTGCATCTGGATCTTGATGAAGTAATTGTCGAACCTGTTATGGCTAGACCATGTCTTTGGGTATAGCCAGTTGAGAATCGACCAAAGGTCCTGAGGCGCATTGTCTGCAGGTGTTCCTGACAAAGCTGTCTTGTAGCTCGTACGTAGCTTCTTCAGGTACCAAGTCTGCTGCGCCTTAGGATTCTTTGCGCGGTGTGCTTCGTCGATGATAACGTGCCACCAATGGACATCTTGCAGCTCTTCAATCAAGCGGAGAGCTTCCCAGTGGATGACGTAGTAGTGATATGGTTGCCTGAGCTTCTTGATCAGGTCGTCTCGGTTCTTGGGATTGATCACAGCAACTCTAGCGCCAGGCCAGATTTCGTTGATGTGCCACTTCCAAGAAGATACGACAGACCCTGGTGTTACGATCAAGGTCTTGCAGTCGGTTTGTTTGTATCCGCTTAGTTGCTTTGTCCTTCGCCTAAGGTCTAAAGCTAGGGCCTCGTATGTCTTACCGAGACCCATATCATCGGCGATCAGAACACTCGGGACATTCTCAAACTTGTCAACTGCCACCTTTTGGAATGGATATAGTTTCATGTCATACTGCTTTCCAGTTGCTGTCGAAAGACTTAATCACCCAGCCTTCACCTTCCAGGTCGAAGTCAGACGACAGGAGTTCTGCCAACTCATCGTCCACAAGAGTTGTGCACGGACAAGGAGTCAGTTCCTGGTATGGTAGCTTCGTACTCACGTGCTGTCCGAGCTTGAAGAAGCGCCATGCTATCATGCGGGACACATAGAACATGCCCTTCATTGCTGCATCGAACGTTTCTTCGCCCTCGCTAAGCTCACCATCTTGGTGCATATTGGCAAGACAGGTATTGATGTACTCAACACCTTCTTCCAAGACGCTATCGACTGCGTCACGCATGCCTGTCGGGATGTGGTACATATCCTGATGAGCACTGCTTTGAGTAGCTTCATCTGTTCCAAGATCGTAAAGCTCATTCCAACCAGTCAACAGCTGGCGGAGATCGGTGTTGGCTTTAAGTCCCATTTCCCTACGAGTTGCCACAATTCCTCCTATCGGAATCCGCTCGTATAATAGCTCGTCCTGATTCATCGTAGCTAGAGCTCTAGCTTACTAGAGACCTAAACGTAGACTTTCTAGACGAGCTATTAGACCAAAGGAATCTGTGTTCTACGCGTCTTTACCTATGGTTTAGTCTAACTAAGGTCTATTTGTTGAGCTCCGCTCCTCCACCAAGTTCGGCTGCGAGCTGACGCTCTAGTTGCGCGTTCACTTTGTCCCCGATGTCAGGTACTGCCGGGAACTGCTTCTCCCGCTTCGTGATCTCGGGCGCGATCGATCCGTCAGGCATAACCTGAATGATTCGACATACGGTATCGAGCCACTTGCAGAAGATCGAACGACAGGTGTACGTCAGAAGCTTGGATCCTGGCGTGATGCCTCTGCCTCGCGGTACTGCCCTGGTATCTGTAAGCTCACCAGGCTGCTTACACTTCGGACAACGGCTTGCTTCTTCCAACGTCGTCTCAGTCATACCCGCTCCATTAGCCCTTGGATGATAGTTTCCAGCCTCGTGACCCTATTAGCTAGGTCCTTCAGCTGCTGGTTCTGCATGGTCTGCTTGTTGCCTCGATGTGAACGTGCTGGCGGTGTATCCTTCCACAGACTAAGCTCTGGAGCCTTCCAAAGGACCCATCGGCTTGTTCCGTTTCCGCCTCCACGACGTACTTGTTCGATACAACCCATTGCTGTGAGATGGTTCTTAATCTCGGTGTAGTAAGGGACACTCAACAGAAGACCTTTGAACAGGTTAGTCAAGTGTCCCTCGTACACCATCTTGTTTCCGTAGTCCTCGTCCGGCGTAGCTTTCTCAAGCATCGCGGCATAAACCTTTTGCGCGTGTTCGAACAAGGCTGGAATGACAGTAAGTTCACCTGCCATCAGTTCTTGTTGGTCCGCATCTCGACCATCAATCGCCAATGTATTTCACCTGACCCTTCAATCTCTGAATTAACGCGATACGCGATTGTTGTGTCTGAGTCAGATCGGCGAACTCTTCAACCGTCTCCGGCATCTGATCTACGTCGATATGGTGCTCCAGAACAGCATTCGCAGTTTGCTCAGCCTCATCTAGAATGTCGAAGAGCATCTCTGCCTCTTCTTGATCCATTACGAATTCAAGTTTCAACGTAAGCCTTCCTATACTTAATTATACTATGAACAACCGTATTGACTACACGGGGCTTTCTTTTGAGCCTTGGCAGCCGGTCCATGTTGTCACAATCCCACAGGGGCTAAGCCGGCTTCTTGCAGCTTGACCATGCTCGCACTAGATAGCCAAAGTGTTCCGTACTCACTATCCGCTGTGAACGTAAAGCTTGTTAAGGCACCTTTGATTAGCTCACTAATCAGCTGCAATGCGTTATCCTCTGGCCCTAACGTTATCTCCCACTCCAGGCTTCTCTCAAAAATGTACATAACCTATCCTTTCGGCGGCGCATGATCGTTTTATGGCGCAAAAGAAAGGGGCCGACCAAGCCCAGATACGACCTAGGCCTAGCCGACCCCTCCTTCCTTGGTGCTGCGCCATCACCCGCGCACCCTTTTCCACCCTGAATAAAGTTCCTAACGTGGGAATGAAGGATTCGAACCTTCTTGACATCCGACTCGACATAGACCCGACGGCCTTCTCGCCTGATGCTTTACCATGCCCTACGTGAGCTTCCCTTGAAGGACCCGCAGTATCCGTGTGTCACCTCGGGACTGGCGGACTTACGGGTCCACTTAATCCATCCTGTTCTGCGTGCCTTGTGAGCCAGGATGGAGCTTAGTACCGAATCGCCGTCAGCTCGGCGATCTCGTGCATCCTCGTCGGCTCAGGACCTGAGACCAGCCAACGAACGAGCTCGTCCCAACTGTACATGTGACCTGACGGTCCTGTCGTGTACCACATGCCCGCCTTCTTGATCGCGGCGTACGTGTAGCTCTTGACCTCTTTGCCAGTCGTGAACCGCTTCGGGAAGCGAATGACCGCGTCCTCGTCGTACGAGTCGGTTCCGAACTGCTTGATGTAGCCCGAACGGATCTCGACTTCCTTTTCGACCTTCTCCTGCCGGATCTTCATGTCGAGCACGTTGTCGACTTCATCTTCGATCGACGGCGGCTGAATGTAGACTCCCACTTTTTCACCCTTCATAGCTTTGAGCTCGTCTCTTATTGCGTAAGCTCTATGTTCGCCGTAGAGTCTGTTTAGTTCTTTCCATTCCTCGGAAGACCCTACATTTGGATCATACTCCGGAATGTCGATTTCGTCCACGTCTTTGTCCTCTTGATGGAGGAGGTTTGGTCCTGGCGGATCGTAGGTTTCTCAGTCTCCCACTCTGCTTACTTTGTCGCGTGGTGCAAATGACTCCACCTCCACGCCAGGACCGCCCCTCGTTTAATTTTTCGTCCATCTCCAGATCAACGGGTGCTTTCGCATGCCCTAGCTGGCGGCAGCTGCTTTACAACGGACCCGGGAAGCCATCACGAACCAATTCGCCGTGTGTCTTACCGTAGCGTAGCCAAGCATCGGTCCCAGTCAAGGCCCTAGAGGCCGTTTGGTAATGGATAACTTGGCTGTGCTCGTGTCCTGGCGAGGATTCGAACCTCGCATCTCTCGACCTCTTAGGGCCAAGTGCTCTGCCATTGAGCTACAGGAACCATTCCCGGAAGGAAACTTACTCGGCTTCGACAACCGCGGTCTCTGCCTCAGCCGGAGTCTCCGCTGCAGCAGCTACCTTCTTGGCCGCCTTCGCCGCACGCTCTTCCTTGCTAGCCGCTACGCGACCGTTCTTCTCGTCCCACCACGCGAGACCCTCTTCGGCCTTGATGTACCACGCGTAGCCGGCAACCTCGTGCGTGGGGAAGGGGTGACGAGCGCCCTCACCCTGGTTGTTCTTGATGTACGAGTACACCACCTGCGGCGGAACTACCTTGCCGAGGTGCTCACCCAGGATCTTCGCGAACTCGACCGGCTTGACGAAACCTTCCGGAGCCTTCACTCGCGGCGTGGTCGACTTGGTCGCCTTGGCCGGCTTCTCAGCGGAAGCGTCGCCCTCGGCGGGAACCTCGTCCGTGTCGTCGTCCGTCGGCAGGTCCACGTCCAGGTTGTCGTCGTCGTTGACCTCGTTGTCGAGCTCGTCGGTGACGACGGTCTGGGTGTCTTCGAACTCTGGAGTTGTCATCGTAGTACCTTTCAAGTTTGGAAGTGTTTTGCTTTCTACTTTTATTATACAGGTTAAGCTATTTGGACTGCAAGGGGGATCTTGAAATTGTTTTGGGGCTATTTTGATCCACCGTATACCTGGTAGGATTCGAACCTACGCTTTCCAACTTCCCCATACGCAAAGGGAGCGCCCTAACGGGCGACAGGCAACCTATTCGTAAAGCTATATTCCGTGCTGGTTAGGTACCCAGGACTCGACCAGGTTACCCTGACCGTCCAACTCGGTATCCTCGTCGTGCTCTACACCAAGCGGCTTGAGGAAGTCCCCGAAGCCTTCGGTATTGATCTGTGACGGTTCGCGAACGAACTCGCCATCCTTGATGTACTGGCGAGCAGTTGGCCCATCGACCGTTGGCACATCCATAGCCGCCATAGTTCGCCGTGCAGTCTCCTGCTCGACAGGCGTGATGAAGTTCGGCTGGATCTTGTGTCCTGCTTCCATCCGCGTAGCATGTGCGGTCGGATCGGGCATCGGATTCCGTGAACGAGCATCTCCGTTGTCATCGTCGATCACGTCGACCTGACGGACCTGAACGAACTTGCCGCCGAAGGAATCCTCATCTTGTACAGCCGAGGCGATAACCTCCCAGCAACTTTCCGGGTCGGAATCCTTCTCGACCTGAACAGCCTGGTCGAGCGTCATCTTCGGGTAGTGGGCTTCGTCATACGGAACATCCGTAATGACAGTCACCACGTCGATGATTCGAATCGTTTTCACTTGTCACTCCAGTTGATGATCTGGACATTACGTGGCCTCGAGAGGAATTGAACCTCTATATCTCACGCCACCCCTGGAACGTGAATGCTCTGCCGTTAAGCTACAAGGCCTTACGTGGTGGAGTTCTTCCCTGGGGAGGAACCTCGCGTGCAGGACGAGTGAACTCCACCACCACAGGATAGCATCCATGAAGATCAGATACTAGACCACTTTTAGTTGACAGGTCGCATGGGGCACCTCCAATGGGATGAAGGCTGATGGTTAGGGCAAAAGAAGAGCACCATCCCCATGGTATTCACTTGTCATGTCCTTCGACAATTGCACTTCTTTTGCCTTCTAATTCAATTATACGCGGGACACCTCGATGGACTACAAGGTGCTTTATTGGGGCTCTTTTAGAGGTCCTAGCTCATTAGGTTAGGTGCGAAGGCCTCAATTGCATCTTCGAGAGCCTCAACTTCCTGGTAGGACAGTTCGATCACCGCGCCTGTTACATCGTCCTTGATAATCAATCTCGGCTCAGGCAACATAGACAACATGGCAACCTTTGACTCACTGAGCTTGATCATAGGTCCCACTCTCCGTCGCAGTTGATGCACTTCAAGTAAGGCCTATTCCACCACAGTCGCTTCTTGTACAACCTGATGACGTTGTGCCTTGGTACCAGCCCTCGCACAGCAAGCTTTGGACAGCTCGTCTGCGAAGGTGGTGAATTGTACTTGGTAACCATCAGAGGTTCTCGCTATCGTACTGCGACATCCTCTGCGTACGGATTTGCTTGTCACCATCGAAGTAGAGGATTTGCTCGCTGTAGTCCGTCGACGGAGGTGTTACCTTGTCCAAAACCTTGTCGATGTTGTACAGCACGATGGCCAACAGAGCTAGTGCGAACACGGCCCCAAAGATGAAGTAGAGTACGTGGTCGACAGTAAGGACTGGAGTCATTTCTTCTCCTGCTGTTTAGGACTGCCAGGAACGATTGGGCAAGTCTTGTTCCAGCCATCATTGATGGTAGTGTTGATGATGGAAACCATGTTTTGGAGCTCACCAACATTAACTCCGAACCTTCTGATCTTTGTCACGAGGGGCTAAAGGGTATCGAACCCTTCTCCGCGGCGCTAGCCTCACGCCACATAGGAACCTCCAGCCCCATATGTAGTTAGGATTCGCTACTAAGCTGTCTCCTTAATGCGCCAAATACCAATACCCGCCCCTGTGGGTTACTTCAGAGCCACGCAGGGAGAGTGAGATCGTCGAATTCCCTGACAATGTCATTCCGTAGGCTCTCGAAGAACCCAGGAGTGTTATGCCGTGGCTTGCTTCTGTCCAAGAAACGAACATAGCGACGCCACTTGTCCCTCCACGATAGCCGACTGGCTTCCAATGGTTGGATGATGTTCGAACTGCGATGCATTTTTCCTCCTAGTGCTAGTCTTCCTTAATTATACCGTGACAACTAAGTCTGACTTCACGGTACTCTTCTTGCAGGGTAGAAGAGTACCATGAGGACGGGCTACTTGTCCTGTTCGTGCCAAGCAGGTCTTGGAGTTGGTATCACCATCATCGGCTGACGCTCCGTAAGCATGATCGCCAACGTCGCGTGCATGTTCGTCAATGTCTGGTAGGTCGTGCGGTTCTTGCAGAGCTGCGAATACACGAATGCTGCAGGTGTATCAGCCGTCAACAGGGCATATTGTGCTCTCGTATGCCCTCCCGCCTTCTCCTGCGCCTCCAGCTCGATCAAGGTGATACGTGCCTGCACATCTTCGTACATGCCGTAGTTATAGAGTGCCTGCTCCTGATGGAATGGAGCCGACGCTCTGTAGGCCTTCGAGTCGCTCACTGTCTCTCCTCGCAAGTACTACTACGATACCGGTGGGGGATTTACCAATGCCGCCAATAGTCAAGCGGTCACCAGCTTTGTACTCTGTGCCTGGACGATCAGCGAGGATAACTTCGATGTCCATATCCTCTTCGCCCATGAATTGCTGGTGGAGTTGTGCTAGTACTTGTTCGTATTTCACCATTTCTCCTTTCCATGACCACTCAGGGCCCCGTTTCCCTGAATGACCAAAGCTAGGAGCTACTTGGCTTCGTACCATTCCCTGATGTCGAGTTTGATCTCGCCACGCTTCGTGTGAACCACAGTGATGCGCAGCTCACCCGCCTTGTATCCAATGCTTGCGAAGACCTTCCGACCGAAGTTGTCCTTCTCCTCGGTCCAGCCTTCGTACTCGAGCAAAGCGTCGAGGATTGGCCCGAAGGCTTTGTCCTCGCAATCCTCGTCGCTGTACGACTCGTCGATCTCGACGAGACGCTCCTGAAGCCAGGCAAGGTACCTGTCGTTCAGTTCGAGGTGTGCACCCTTAGCTGGAAACATTGAAGTAACCTCCGTCGACGATCATCTCGGCCATGTTGTTGTCGATCTCGTGCTGCGGAACCTTCATGACGTTGCGAGCAAAGTTCAGACCCCAGAGGATCTGCTCGATCTTCGCCTCACGTTCCTTGACAGCCATTGTTGCATCGTCTATCCAGTCCGGAGTAGTCTCCAGATCTATCCTGGGATCGCTCAGAGCGTCGACCTGCTTGAGACCGTTCACCAAGCCACCCGTGGAGTCAGGCACCCAGTTCACAGCCTTCACGATCATCCCAGCGTCTTCCTTGCGGACCTTGTGCGTCAAGCTCTGGGGAAGTGCTTTCCCGTTCTTGCTCACACAAG
>Ga0193712_1000037_pt1 | contig 18971 bp, 19 predicted proteins | sample H3a1metaG_FD_143053 | JGI IMG/M metagenome (GOLD analysis project Ga0193712, IMG submission 143053) | Soil microbial communities from a riparian zone of the East river system, Colorado, United States - H3a1 | ecosystem: Environmental > Terrestrial > Soil > Riparian zone | place: USA: East River... | reverse complement strand
GTAAAATTAATTTAATTCCTTGGAATATCTTTCCTCAATCTTCTTATAAAACTAGTAGTGATCAACGAATAAAAGCATTTTCTGAAATTTTAATAAAAAAGGGATTTATTACTATTATTAGAAAAAATAGAGGTATGGATATCAATGCTGCATGTGGTCAATTAAATAGTGAAATATATCAATATTAAATATATTGCATTAATATTATTTTGATTGATTTTTTAAAAATATAAAAAATCACTAAAATAAATATATATTTTATTTTTATTATAATAATTAATTTTCAATTAAATAATTTTTTTTATTTTACATGATATAAAATATTATCATAATATATATTTTAAATAAGTGAGATATCTAGTGACTAAAGAAAATAATTCTATAAGAGGGATGCATGATTATCTTCCTGAAGAAGTTAGAATATGGCAGTATGTAGAAAACATTCTTAAAAAAATTTTTTCTTGTTATTGTTATACTGAAATTCGTTTGCCTATTTTAGAATATACGTCATTGTTTCATAATACTGTTGGAAATACTACCGAGATTTTTGAAAAAGAAATATATTCTTTCAATGATCGTAATAATAAAAATATTACATTACGTCCAGAAGGAACAATTGGGTGTGTTAGAGCCAGTATTAAACATAATCTTATTAATAAAAAAATACAACGTTTATGGTATTTAGGACCAATGTTTAGATATGAAAGACCGCAAAAAGGTAGATATCGTCAATTTTATCAAATGGGAGCAGAAATATTTGGTATAAAAGAACCTACTATTGATTTAGAAATAATTATGTTAACATCTCGTTTTTGGAAAATGTTAGATATTGCAGATCATGTAACGTTAGAAATTAATTCTATAGGTTCTATTGATGCTCGTGCTAACTTTCAGAATCATTTAGTATTATTTCTTGAAAAACATAAATATTCATTAGATGCGGATTGCTTACGTCGTTTATATACTAATCCATTACGTATTTTAGATAGCAAAAATATAAAAATACAAAACTTATTAAAAACAGGGCCTCAATTAAGTAATTATCTTGATCAAGAATCTAGTATACATTTTAATCAATTATGTAATTTGATAAAAAGTATGAATATTTCTTATATTATAAATCAAAATCTAATACGTGGTTTAGATTATTATAATTCTACTGTATTTGAATGGAAAACTAAGAAATTAGGAACACAAAATACTATTTGTGCAGGTGGACGATATGATTTATTAATTGAAAAAATAGGTGGAATATCCACTCCTGCTATAGGATTTGCGTTAGGTATGGAACGTTTGATTTTATTACTTAAAAAAATTAAACCACAATTAATATGTACATATACTATTGATATATATGTCATGACATTTGATTACTCAATGAAATTAGATGCAGTAAAATTAAGTGAATATATTCGTAATAAATTACCTAATTTAAAAATAATGACTCATTTACATAATGAAAATATAAAAAAACAATTCCAATTAGCAAATAAATATCAAGCACGAATAGCATTATTATTAGGATTAGAAGAAAAAGAAAAAAAATCAGTTTTAGTAAAAAATATGTATAATAGAAAACAAAAAATAGTGTTACAATCTTTATTAATTGAAGAATTATCTTCATTATTTCAATATAAAAAATAACATATCATAAATTTTTTAATAATAATAAAATATTATATTGTACTTTTTATATATTAAATATATACAACATTTAGGAATAATCAATGTTAATTAATGATATAAAACTTAAAGAATATGATTCTAAATTATGGAATTATATAGAACAAGAAAATAATCGACAAGAAGAACATATTGAATTAATTGCTTCAGAAAATTATACCAGTTTACGTGTTATGGAAGCACAGGGGTCAAAATTAACTAATAAATATGCTGAGGGATACCCTAAAAAAAGATATTATGGTGGGTGTATGTATGTTGATAAAATTGAACAATTAGCTATTAATCGGGCTAAATTATTATTTAATGCCGATTATGCAAATGTACAACCTCATTCTGGTTCTCAAGCTAATTTTGCAGTATATCATGCGTTATTACAGCCTGGAGATTTAATATTAGGCATGAATTTATCCCACGGCGGGCATTTAACTCATGGTGCTACAGTAAATTTTTCAGGGAAAATATATCGATCTATTACATATGGAGTAAATAAAAATGGAGAAATTGATTATCATCAATTAGAAAAATTAGCTATTTTATATCGACCTAAAATAATAGTCGGAGGATTTTCAGCATACTCTGGTTTATGTGATTGGGAAAAAATGAGAAAAATTTCAGATACTATTAGTGCTTACTTTATTGTTGATATGGCTCATATTGCTGGGTTAGTTGCTGCTAATTTATATGCTAATCCTTTAGATTTTGCTCATATCGTTACTTCGACTACACATAAAACATTAGCTGGACCACGTGGTGGATTAATCCTTGCAAAAGGTAATGATATACAATTATATAAAAAAATAAATTCTTCGGTATTTCCTGGTAGTCAAGGTGGTCCATTAATGCATATTATTGCAGCTAAAGCAGTTGCGTTTAAAGAAGCTATGGATGTATCTTTTAAGAAATACCAAATACAGGTTTTAAAAAATGCTAAAATTATGGTTAAAATATTTATGTCATGTGGATATAATATTGTAGGAAATAATACTTATAATCATCTATTTTTAATAGATTTAACTAATAAAAAAATAACAGGAAAAGAAGCAGATTTAGCACTGAGTTTAGCCAATATCACAATTAATAAAAATAGTGTTCCTAATGATTTACAAAGCCCTTTTATTACATCAGGTATTCGAATAGGTACACCAGCTATTACTCGACGTGGATTAAATGAAAAAGATATTAAAAAACTTTCTTATTGGATGATAAGTATTTTAAATGATATTAAAAATCATGATAATATTTTAAAAATAAAAAAAGATGTTATAGAACTTTGTTTAAAATATCCAGTATATAAAAAATAAGTTATACTATATTATAGTAATGTTATTACAATTTTAAATATTAATTTTATGCTAATTTTTCTAGTTATTGTGGTAGTCTTATATTAATATTGATATCACTGATATTATTTATATTTTTTATATATGGAATTTCACCTAATAATGGGGGGGTTAAATATTTTTTTAATGTCATAATAGTTTCTTGATAAAATTTTATTTTTGGCGTTATAGTATTAGCAATCCATCCTGAAAAAAATAAATTAGAGCTCAAAATTGCATTTTGTGTTAATATTGCATGATTAATACAGCCTAATTTAATACCAACTATTAAAATTACTGGTAATTTTTCAACTTTAACCCAATCAGCATATGTTTGAATATTAGATAAAGGAGTATACCATCCACCTGCTCCTTCTATTATGATAAAATTAGATGTTTTTTTCAAAACAGATAAACCCAAGGATAATTTTTGAAAATCAATTGTTATATTTTGATGTATACTAAGAATATGAGGTGATGACTCTAACATAAAAGAGAATGGATTAATATCTTTATAAGATAATATCACGCTACTAAATTTTTTAAAAAGATAAGCATCATTATTTCTAAAATTTCCATGATCTATTTTTTTCATACCAGAAGATACTGGTTTATATCCAGCTGTAAGATATCCTAATTGATTAGCTGTTTTTAATAAAAATACGCTTGCAATAGTTTTACCGATATTAGTATCAGTACCAGTAATAAACCAACATTTGTTTATCATACTTGAATTACTCCAAAACATAATTTATAACTTAATAAATACCCTAGTGAATTAGATGTCCAATATTTATTTAATTGATTTATTTGATTACGCGTTACAACTTTATTTATTTTCCCATTATTTAAATATGTAGCTCCAATCTTTTTTAACGATAACATCGCTTCTAAAACATTCGAAAAATTTAATGTAATCCATTCAGTATCTAATAGAATAAGATTATATGATTGACAAGATAATAGCACTTCTTTTATAGTTATAAAATTATTGACATGATGATTATCATCTACTTTTTTCCAAGCATCGATCATTTCTAATAAAGATCCATCAACCAATATCGAAAACATAATGATACCACCGGACTTTGTTACTCTAAATAATTCAGATATTGCAGTAGATAAAGAACAACACCATTGCAAAGATAAATTACTCCAACATATATCAACAATATTATTTAATAAAGGAATGTTTTCAATATCTCCCTGTATATAATCAGTAGCCATATTATATTTCTGAGCTTTTTTTAACATTTTTTCAGAAATATCTAAAGCAATCACTGTATGACCGTGGTTGATAAATTTTTTACTAAACCATCCAGTTCCGCATCCTGCATCTAGAATTAAGGCTTGGATTGGCATATTTGTCTTCGACAGTAAAATATTACCACTTAATATTTGTAATTTTGAATTATAATCATAACTTTTTACTGCACGATTAAATGCATGAGCTATTTTTTTTTTATTTGTTTGATAATTCATATAATGTATCTAATAATTGATTAATATCTTTTTTAGAATGTGTAGAATTTAAAGTAATTCTCAATCTAGCACTACCAACTGGTACCGTAGGTGGTCTAATTGCCGTTACTAAAATATTATTTTGTGCTAATTGTAACGATAACATCATAGTTTGATAATTATCGCCAATCATTAAAGGTTGAATAGCCGTATGTGAATTTTTAAATAAAAAAGGTAATTTTTTTACATTAGTACGAAAATAGTTTATATTATTATTCAATTTTTCACGTATGTCATCTCCTTTTTGAATACAATGTAAAGCTATACGTAATGTATAAGCTTGCGCAGGAGACATTGCTGTACTGTAAATTAAATGTCGAGAAAATTGTAATAAATATCTTGCGATATCTGTATTACATAATACAGCAGCTCCACTAATTCCAAAAGCTTTACCAAATGTTATTATTAGAATATCTGGTTGTACTTGTTGATGATAACAACTACCTCTGCCTTGTAAACCTATTGTACCTATCCCATGAGCATCATCAACTACAAATAAACTATTTGTATTTTTTGAAAAATGTTTTAATGCTAATAAAGGGGCATTGTCACCATCCATACTAAAAACACCTTCTGTTACTATTATATTTGCTTTACCATAATAATGATTATATTTTTTTATTAAATCATCTATGTTATTATGTTTAAATCTATATAATTGTGCACTACTCATATGTGAGGCATATAATAAAGATGTATGAATTAATCGATCAGTAAAAATACAATCTTTTTTCTTTGCTAAAGATGATATTATAGCTTCATTAGCTGTAAATCCTGAAATAAATAATATTGCTTTTGAAAAGCCTAACCAATCAGCTAATTCTTCCTCTAATGCTGCATGTGCTTTAGTATAACCTGTAATATATGCTGAAGCACCTGATCCTACTCCATAAATACTAGCACCTTTTTTCCATGCATTAATAACTCTTATATCTTGACTTAAGCCAAGATAATCATTACTGGAAAAATTACAATAATTTTTATTTTTAATTTTTATGAACTGATTATTTTTTTTTTCAATAACAATTCTTTTTCTAAATGTTTGTTTGATTAATATAGACCGTAATTCCATATTAATTCTTTTTTTCCATATCATGATTTCGCAGCATTATAATATTTTTTATTATTTATTTTTGATAATTTTTCTAATAAAGAAATACTCTCTTGATGATTTCCTTTCTGTATATTATTTTTTTTCATATTTAAACCTAATTTCTTTAATAATAAAAAATCTTTTTTTTCTTCAGGATTACTTGTTGTTAATAATTTACATCCATAAAAAATTGAATTAGCTCCTGCCATAAAACACATTGCTTGTGTTTGTTCATTCATTTTTTCACGTCCTGCTGATAGTCTGATATAAGAATTAGACATTATAATACGTGCAACAGCTATAGTACGTATAAAATCAAAAGGATCTATTTCTTTATTTTTTTCTAATGGTGTACCTTTTATTTTAACTAACATATTAATAGGTACACTCTCTGGTGCTATCTGTAAATTGGCTAATTGCATTAATAATTCCATACGATCTTGTTTTTTTTCTCCTAATCCAATAATACCTCCAGAGCATATTTTCATTCCAGCATTCCTAACATGTTCTAATGTTTTCAGTCTATCTTCATAAGATCGAGTAGTAATAATTTTACTATAAAAATTTTTTGATGTATCTAAATTATGATTATAAAAATCTAATCCTGCTTTTGCTAATTTCATCGCTTGAGTATCTGTTAATGATCCTAATGTCATACAAGTTTCCATACCCATTTTTTTAACTTCTTGTATAATTTTTTCTAAATATGGCATATCTCGTTCACTGGGATGTTTCCAAGCTGCTCCCATACAAAAACGATTAGAACCTGATTTTTTAGCTTGATAAGCTGATTTTAATATTTGTTCCATTTCTAATAGACGTTCTTTTTTTACATATGTTTTATATCGAGCACTTTGTGGGCAGTATTTGCAATCTTCTGGACAGGCCCCTGTTTTAATTGATAAAAGAGTGCTAATTTGTATTTGATTGGGATCAAAATTTTTTCGATGTATTTTTTGTGCTTCAAACATCAATTCTAAAAAAGGTTTTTTGAAAAGTTTCTCAATATCTTCAATAATCCATTTTTTTTTCATTTTTTCTCCAAATTTAATATATTTATAATCATATAAAGTTTATAATATAAAATATTTTATATAGAATAATTATTATGAATCAATATGATATAGATTTTGATTTAAAACATATTTGGCATCCTTATAGTTCTATGATTAATCCAATTACTTGTTATCCTATTATATCAGCAAAAGGTATATTCTTGAAGCTCAATAACGGGAAATCTCTTATAGACGGCATGTCTTCATGGTGGTCAGTAATTCACGGTTATAATAATACTAGACTTAATAAAGCATTAAATAAACAAATTTCAAAAATGTCACATATTATGTTTGGCGGACTTACTCATCCAGCTGCAATTACATTATGCCGTAAATTAATACATATAACACCAGAACAATTAGAATGTATATTTCTTGCTGATTCAGGATCAGTATCTGTTGAAATTGCGATGAAAATGTCATTACAGTATTGGCAATCATTAGGTGAAAATAGAAAGGTTTTTTTGACAATTCGTAACGGTTATCATGGTGATACATTTTTTGCAATGTCAGTATCAGATCCTCAAAATTCTATGCATAGTTTATATAAAAACTTACTTCCTATACATTTATTTGCTGATGCTCCAAAATGTACTTTTGAATCACAATGGCATCAAGATGATATATATTCTTTTAATAAATTAATTGATCAATATGAAAAAAAAATATCAGCTGTTATTTTAGAACCAATAGTACAGGGGGCTGGTGGAATGAAATTTTATCATCCCGAATATTTGGTACAAGTGAGAAAAGCATGTCATGATTATAAAATACCGTTAATCATAGATGAAATTGCTACAGGTTTTGGTCGCACAGGAAAATTATTTGCATATGAACATGCTGGTATTATACCTGATATTCTGTGTTTAGGAAAATCTCTCACTGGAGGTACTATGACTCTATCAGCGACTATTACTACTAGAAAAATAGCTAATACAATCAGCAATGGTCAATCTAATTGTTTTATGCATGGACCTACATTTATGGGTAATCCTTTAGCATGTGCTGTAGCAAGTGAAAGCATTAATATATTACAAGAACATAAATGGAAAAAACAGGTATTAGGTATTCAAAAAATATTAAGATATATGTTATATCCGTTAAAAGAACATCCACATGTATTTGATGTTCGTGTTTTAGGTGCTATTGGTGTTATCGAATGTCAATATTTAATTAATATAAATAATATTCAGCGTTTTTTTGTTGAAAATGGCATTTGGATAAGACCGTTTAATAACTTGATTTACTTAATGCCTGCTTATATTATAGATAAAAAATCGCTTTATAGATTAATTGCTGTAATAAAAAAATCATTAGATCAAAAACAATGTTTTATTCTTTAATACAGTATTTTTGATATAATATTATTAATCATCTTTTTTTATTTTAAAAATAGATATTTAATAATAAAAAATTATTGTAAAGTATTTATATGAACCCATATTGGTCGATGGCCTATAAAGATTTCATGTTTTTTTCTTACAAATAATGCATCATTAGATATTAAATATAAGGTAATACTATTACTGAGCTCTCCTGCAACAACTAAATATTTCCCATCATTGCTAATATAAAATGATCTAGGTTGTTTTTCTGTTATAATATGTTTCATGATATATAATTTATTACTAGGTGATTGAATTTTTAATAATGTGATTATTGAAGCCTTTCTATCACATGCATATAAATACGAGCCAAATGGATGAATATGAATATCAGATGCCCATGGTATACCATTAAATGATTTTGGTAAAATACTAATATTTTGTATCAATTCTATTTTTTTATTATTATTAATTAAATGCCATACATCTATTGTGCTATTTAATTCATTTATACTATAAGCATATTTTTTATTAGCATGTAATGCCATATGTCTTGGTCCTATTCCGATTTCTGTTTGTAGAATATGATGATTATTTTTTTTAAGTTTTCCTGTATTAGTAAGATTATATAAATATATACAGTTCTTTTTAAGAGCAGTGACAAATAAAATTTTATTATAGAAATCCATCTTACAATAATGACAACCCTCAATATTATATAATATTTGTAAAGGGGATTCAGGAATACCTAATCTATTAATTTTACTGACACTTAATAAACTATTTCCATATGAAGCACAAAATAAAAAACGATTTGTTCTATCTATAGATAAATAATTCGGACTGCCTGGAATAGGTGATTCTCCTATTTTTTCTAATTTTCCAGTAGATTGAATATTATAAATAGCAATATGAAAGTTAGGTCTCATACCTACATATAAACGATTATTTAAAGAAACTATTGGCTGTGATTCACCATTAGTGTTAATGGTTTGTATAATTTCTAATTCATCATTACGATTTATTTTTAATACTTGTAATTTTTGATTTTCTGGAGTAGATATATATATAATATGTTTCATAGTATCTCGCATATAATAATAGATTATAATTTTTAATCTATAAATGATTTATTAATATAAAAAAGATATAAAATTTAATATATATATTAAAATATAATAATTATATCATGTATATTATGAAAGAATGCAGAAAGATTGCATTTTATATATTAAAACATTTTTATTTTTTTAATAAAATTAAAGATTTGATACATGAATACTTTTTAAGAACTGTAATATCCATTGCATTCTGATTCTATCGCTTGTAAAATGATAAATTAATCTTAAACGATGAGAATTTTCAAATTTCCATATGTTTTTTCCTGCATGTAATCTTTTAAGTAATACTGTAATATCGATATTATTTGTTTCTAAAAATTGCATTACACATTCTTTATTATTAGATCGTATTTTTTTAATACCTAGTTTTTTAGAAAAAATTCTAATTTTAGCAATAAAAATTAAATTTTTAGTAACACAAGGTAGAGATCCAAATCTATCGATTAATTCTAATTGTATATTTTTTAATATTTGTATATCATGCGCTTTTACTATCTTTTGATAAAACGATAGTCGTATATTAATATTATAAATATATTTTTCAGGAATAAATGCTGAAATATATAATTCAATTTCCGGTTGTGATTTGATAATATTTTCTAAAGATAATTGAGTTTGATTTTTAATATTTTTAATGGCATTATCTAATAGTTTCATATATAATGAATAACCTATCTTATCAAAATGACCGCTTTGATTACTTCCTAATATTTCTCCTATGCCGCGAATTTCAAGATCATGTGTAGCTAATGTTAAACCATCTCCAAAATTTTTTAATTTAGAAAATGCTTCTAATCTTTTTTTGGCGTCTACAGTAAGTGTGTGAAAATTAAATACTAACAACCAAGCATATGCTTGATGATATGATCGACCCACTCTACCTCGCAGTTGATGTAATTGGGCTAAGCCAAAATGATCTGCTTGTTCTATAATGATTGTATTAGCATTTGGAATATCGATGCCTGTTTCAATAATTGTACTACATACCAAAACATTATATTTTTTATGTAAAAAATTATTTATTACTTTTTCTAAATCTCTGCTATGCATTTGACCATGTCCAATACCAATTTTAGCTTCTGGTACTAATTTAGATAATATTTCAGATTTATTTTTAATATTTTTTACATTATTATATACATAATACACCTGACCACCTCGTAATAATTCTTTTATAATAGCATCTCGAATAAGGTTTGTATCATATTCTCGTATAAAAGTTTTAATAGTTAGTCTTTTTTCTGGAGGGGTTGTAATTACTGATAAATCTCGAATACCAGTCATTGCCATATTTAATGTACGAGGAATTGGAGTAGCTGTTAATGTTAAAATATCTATATTAAGACAATGAGATTTAATCGATTCTTTATGACGTACACCAAATCGATGTTCTTCATCGATAATTAATAAACCTAAGTTATACCATTTAATTTTTTTTATTAAAAGTAAATGAGTCCCAATAAAAATATTTGTTTTTCCATCTTGAATATTTTTACAACTTATAACTTTTTCATTAATATTACAAAATCTAGACAATATATCTATTTTAAAAGAAAATTTTGTAAATCTTTGTTTAAAAGTATAAAAATGTTGTTGAGCTAAAATAGTTGTAGGTACTAATACAGCTACTTGTTTATTATTAGAAATAGCTATAAAAGCAGCTCGCATCGCTATTTCTGTTTTACCAAATCCAACATCTCCACAAATTAATCTATCCATTGGTAAGTTGTTTTGCATATCTTGCAATACAGAATTCATTGCTAATTTTTGATCATATGTCATTAGAAAAGGAAAATCGTTGCAAAATAATTGATAACTTGTTATGTTTATCTTAAAAGCAAAACCTATTTGTGATTTTCTGTAAGAATATAAATTTAATAATGTTATTGCTATATTATATATTTTTTTAATAGCTTTTTCTTTTTCATTACTCCAATTTTCAGATCCTAATTTATGAAATGAAATATTATTTTTAAAAGATCCTGTATATCGACTAATAAAATATAAAGAAGTCACTGGTACATATAATTTAGCTTCATCTGCATATTCTAAAATCATATATTCAGCTTGCACACCAGAGACTGTTATAGTCATTAACCCTTTATATCGACCAATACCATGTTCAAAATGTACAACAGCTTGATTAATGTCAATATTAGATAAATCATTGATAGTAATACTCATATTGGTATCATTTTTATTTATTAATACACTAGAATTAATACTATAATATAATTGCAAGTCATTTTCACAAATAAATGCTATATTACGTTTCATATCTATAAATCCATTTTCATATGTATCTATCATGAACAAATATTTATCTTTAATTATATTTTTTTTAAACAATTAAAAATATCTATAGAATTTATTTTTATAAGTATTTTTTTACATAACTGCAAAGTATCAGATAATATTTTATAATAATCTTTATTTTTTACACAAAATATCATTATACCAGAAAAAGATTTTAAAAAAAAATTAATTTAGAAAAATCTATTTTATGATCATATTGAATACTTAAATTAGGTAATTCGTGATATAAATAATTAATATTATTTTTATGATTTGGTGTTTTTATTTTATTAATTTCAATATTAGACCATTCCGATAATTTATGAAAAAAAATATCAGGATCTATCCAAAGTTTATTAAGTTGTACCAATGGTTGCATTAATTTTGAAAAAAAATGATGATATCTTTTTTTTATTGTTTTCCAGAAAAAAATATTTTTTCTGATATTGTTTTTATAAATAATTGTAGTATCTTTTGGTAAATAATGAAATATTGTTTCTAAAGAATATTTAAAAAAAATGGTTGCCAATATTCAATACCAGGTGGTAATATTCTATTTTTTACTTGTCGATAAATAGTATTATTTGACATAGCGCCAAAATTTTTTTTCCACTTCTTACAAAATATATTAATACTTTCTTTAGTGTTGGGAAATTCATATACAGGCATTAAAATAATACTATTAACATTTTTAACAATTTTTTGAGTCTTAATATCAAACACACTAATATTAAAAACTTTATTTTCTAAAAATGTCAATCTACACGGTAAGTTGATTCCCATTAAATACAATTCAATAACATTTTTACATTCTCTATATTCTCCGGGTAAAAGCACTTGATTGACTTTACTATAACTTTTGTTTTTTAAAATATTTAATAGTTCGTTATAAGAAAGTAACATGTTTTTTGTTATCAAAAATTGTTGGTTTAATAAATATTCACGAGGACAAAGTTTTTGTAAAATAGAGTTAATAGAAATAATTAGTAATCCCTGCTCAATATTAAATAATTGAGATAAAATAGATATTCTAGAAGAAATGATCTTTTTATTAGGTGATAAAAAATCAAATGGTAAGGTGTCCCAATCAGAAAAAATAAATACATTTTTTTTAGTAAATTGTTGTATTTCATTTTTTAATTGTATAGATTCTTGCATATTATTGGTAATAAATAAAAAAAATTTACTAGATTGTTCTAGAAGATAAGCACATTCAAAAGATATTGCTGATTTATTTATATGACCTAATTACCATTTTTTTTATTTTGAGTTGGTACAGAATATAAAATATCTTGTGACATACTAATTTAGTATACCTATAGCTTTATCATATATTAAATTTTTAAAACTTTTAATATATAATATTTACAGTAATAACATTCATGACAATAAAAAATATTTTATTACAGATTTAATTTTTTAAAAAACTGTTTACTGTATGTTGTAATAAATTTTTTATTTAAAAGATAATAATATTTATTTTCTTGAAATGATAACTGAGTTAGTATATCACAATAGTAAAATAAAATTATGAATAAATAAAAATGATTACAGCACTGTGATTTTTTTAATTTTTTGTTTTTTAGAAAAAATAGTATATTAATATTTAATTTTATTACATATAATAGTTTTGAAAACATTAAGGAACTTTATGCAGGTAAGAAATTATAGATTACGTAATACTCGTTATAAAAAACATAAAAGAAAAATTCATCAAAGATTTCGTCAAAATGTTTTTGAACGTTATAATACTGCAGTAAGTTTTTTATGAATATTTATAAACCATAGATTGATAATTTTTAAAAAATATATAATTTTACATTTAATATAATATATTGATTATTAAAAATTAATATGTTTTCAAATATACGAATGATTATAATATTATATACAACTATAAGAATAGATACCACATGTTAACCGCATCATAAATTGGTAATAATTATGACTATTAAAATAGCAATAAATGGGTTTGGACGTATAGGACGTATAGTTTTTCGTATGGCTCAAAAACGTTCTGATATAAAAGTAGTAGCCATTAATGATTTGCTTACTGCTGAATATATGGCATATATGTTAAAATACGATTCCACTCATGGTTTATTTAATGAAAAAATTATAGTACATGATGATATGATTATTATTAATAAAGAAAAAATTTATATATCATCTGAAAAAAATCCTAAAAAATTAATGTGGAAAGATTTAAATATTGACGTTGTAATAGAATCGACTGGAATATTTTTAACACAAGAAAGTGCTTATAACCATATTATATCTGGAGCAAAAAAAGTCATTATCACTAGTCCACCTAAAGATGATACTCCTATGTTTGTCAATGGAGTAAATTTTAATCAATATGCAGGACAAAAAATAGTTTCCAATGTACAACTAATTGTTTAGCACCTTTAGCGAAAGTGATTAATGATCATTTTACAATTATTGAAGGATTAATGACAACAGTGCATGCTATCACTGCTACACAAAAAACAGTAGATGGCCCATCTTTTAAAGATTGGAGAGGAGGCAGAAGTGCTTTGCAAAATATCATTCCTGCTACTACTGGTGCAGCAAAAGCTGTAGGAAAAGTTATACCTGAATTAAATGGAAAATTAACTGGTATAGCATTTCGTGTTCCGACACCTAATGTTTCAGTAGTAGATTTAACTTTTAGACAAAAAAAATCTTCTAGTTATTTAGATATTTGTCAAACAATTAAGCATGTATCAGAAAATGAAATGAAAGGCATCATAGGTTATATAGAAGATGAAGTAGTATCTACAGATTTTAATGGAAATTATTTAACATCTATCTTCGATGCTAATGCAGGATTAGCGTTAAATAACAATTTTTTTAAATTGATTGCTTGGTATGATAATGAAACTGGTTATTCTAGTAAAGTATTAGATTTAGTTGCTTTAATAGCATCTTAATTATTTAAAACATTAAAAAAAATAAAGATAAATATTTATTTTTTTTAATGTCAATAGTAAAATATATTTTAACAATACATCACAAAATTTGTATATTATTTCAGTTTATATTTAATTGACTATAGATTTGATCAATCCATTGTTTTACTCTTTTTTCACTTTTTTCTGGCTGTCGATCTTCATCTATTGTTAATCCATAAAAATGATTAGGATCTTTCAATGCTTTAGATGATTCAAATATATACCCTTTTGTAGACCATGAACCAATTATTTTCGCTCCTCTATTTTTTATAATATTATAGATTATTCCTATTGCATCACAAAAATATTCTGAATAATCCTCTTGATCACCACATCCAAATAATGCAACTATTTTTTTTTCAAAATTTATAGTTTTTAAAATTGGTATAAAATTTTCCCAATCACATTGTATTTCACCATAATACCATGTAGGTACCCCAAATATTAAAATATTAAAGGATTCAATTATATGTTTATTACTCTTTGCAATATCATATATATCAGAATTATTACATCCTATATATTTTTGTAATAGTTTTGCTATTTTTTCTGTATTTCCAGTATCACTACCAAAAAATATACCAATATTTTTCATATTTTTCTCAAAATTATTATATCTAAGTTTAAAATCAACAATATGTATATACTTATAAAATAAAGATTAATGCTAATTATAATTAATAATATTGACACTTAATAAATATTTATTGTTTAAAAAAATCAACAAATAAATCATTATATAAATAATCTCTATGTCATAATAAATATAATATATTACATTAAATCAATTAAATACTTTAATTGTTATCTTAACAAATATTCGATAAAAATCAACGTGAAAACACATCTTGTTTGGTTCCGAAATGATTTGCGTGTTCATGATAACACTGCATTATATAACGCTTGTCTAGATGAACAGGTAAATGTTTTATCAATTTTTATTGCTACTCCAAAACAATGGAAAAAACATTGTATGTCCTTTAAACAATCTGCTTTTATTTATGAAAATTTATTAATGTTAAAAAAAGAAATACAAAAAATAGGTATTCCTTTATATTTTTATAAATCAACCGATTTTTTAAGTTCAGCACAATATTTAATAAATTTTTGTAAAATAAAAAAAGTTAATTCTATGTTTTATAATTATCAATATGAAATTAATGAAAAAAATAGAGATAATTATATCATAACAGAACTAAAAAAAATACATATATCTACATTTGGCTTTCATGATAATTTATTAGTGGAACCCAATCAAATAAAAAATAAAAATAAAACAACATATAAAGTTTTTTCTTTCTTTAAAAATAAAATTATAAATAAATTGCAAACCGATACAATAAAATTATTTTCTATACCTCGTCCACGAATATTATTAAATCGTGGCAATAGAATTATTAATTTTGGTTATTCATATGATTCCTTTAATAAATCTTTATTTCCGGTTGGAGAAAATAATGCATTAAACAAATTAACATCATTTATTGATAATCAAGTCAATCATTATTGGGAAAAAAGAAATTTTCCAGCATTAAATTACACTAGTTTTTTATCCGTTTATTTATCTGTAGGAGTATTATCTCCTCGTCAATGTATTAATAGTTTATTAAAAAATGTATCATTAAAATATATGCGTAATAATATTCAATCTATATGGTTAAATGAATTAATATGGCGTGAATTTTATAAGCATGTATTAATTGGATATCCTAAAATATGTACATATAAATCATTTTTTTCTTGGGAAAATCACATAAAATGGAATGTTAATCAAAAAAAATGGATAGCTTGGATAACAGGCACAACAGGTTATCCTATGGTAGGTAGATGCTGGAATACGACAATTAAATACATTAGGATGGATGAATAATCGTATGAGAATGATTACTGCTAGTTTTTTAATAAAAGATTTATTAATTAATTGGCGTATAGGTGAACAGTATTTTATGTCAAAACTAATAGACGGAGATTTTTCTGCAAATAACGGAGGATGGCGATGCATTGCATCTACAGGTGTTAATAGTTTACCTTATTTTCATATTATAAATCCTACTAATCAAGGTAAAAAATTTGATCAAGAAGGTATTTTTATTAAAAATTATATTCCAGAATTGAAAAATATACCATTATCTAATATTTTTAATCCTCATGCTTGGTCAAAAAAAACAGGCATAAAGATTAATTATCCTACTCCAATTATTAATCATGCAATAACAAAAAAAATTTTTTTATCTACATATACCTCTGCATATTTATCTAACAAAAATAAAAAAAACAAATGAAAAACACTACTTTAGAAAACATTATAAATAAAAAATTAGATAGTCATACATTTCATGATCTAGTACCAAATGGATTGCAAATAGAGGGAGTAAAAAAAATAAAAAAAATTATCACTGGTGTAAGTGCATGTCAAGAACTATTAGATGAAGCAGTAAAATTGAATGCATCGGCAATTATAGTACATCATGGTTATTTTTGGAAGAATTCAACAAGAATTATTAAAGGTATGAATAAAAAAAGATTAAAAACTATTATAAATAACGATATAAATTTATATAGCTGGCACTTACCATTAGATGCACATCCTCAATTGGGCAATAATGTTCAAATTGCAAAAAAATTAGATATTAATATTAAAGGTTATTTATTACCCTTAGTACCATGGGGAAATTTTTCAAAAGTAATATCAGGTAAGGAATTATATCATAAAATTACGCAAGCATTTAATCGAGTACCTTTTTACGAACATAAAAATACTTATCCTAATATTTCTAAAATAGCCTGGTGTAGCGGCAAAGGACAAAATTTTATAAAAGATATTAATCTTACTAATTTAGATGCTTTTATAACGGGGGAGATATCTGAAGAGACAATATATATTGCAAGAGAAAATAACTTGCATTTTTTTTCAATAGGTCACTATGCTAGCGAACGAGATGGTATCAAATCATTAAGCAATTGGTTAATTAAAAAATATCAACTAGATGTCACTTTTATTGATATTGATAATCCTATTTAAAAAAATATGTTAAATATTATATACATGATTTAATTTTCAATAATTTTACATAATAATATCAAATAAATATTATTTATGTTTAATAATTAAAATTTTTAATACTACCGACTATACCGATATCACATCAACAATATTAAAACATTATTATAATATATATATAATATAATAAATATTGTATGTCATCGAAATATGTCAATTATTATAATTATATTGATAATAAACTTAATAATTATAAATTTTTATAGAGAAAAACATGGAAAATAAGACATTAGACCCTTGGAAAAACTCTTCTTGGTTATCTGTATTAAATCAATCTTATATAGAAAATTTATATAATTTTTTTTTAGTTGATCCCAGTTCTGTTACAAATACATGGCGTATAATATTTAATACCATATCTAAAAATAAAATTAAAAAAATAGATATGCAATATAAAACAAATATATTATATGATCAAAATATTAATAATTGTAATAAAACTGTAAATAAAGATCAATTATACATAAAACATATTAAAATATTAAAATTAATTGATGAATTTCGTAAAAACGGACATAAAATTGCAAAAATAGATCCTTTAAATTTATTTACAGTAGCAGATATTCCCACTTTACAACCACATTTTTATAATTTAGCATCAGAAGATTTACGAGATTTTTCTATTTTGAATAAAATAATTAAAAATAAAGAAAATTATATCACTTCATATCAACATCTAAAAAAAATATATGCTGGTTCTATTGGTTTTGAATATATGCATATTAGTAATACTGATGAAAAAGAATGGATTCAAAATTATATAGAATCTACTGGTCAAAATAATATATTAAATAAAAAACAACAATATCGTATATTAAAAAAATTAACACATGCAGAAATCTTAGAAAAATTTTTAGCAATAAAATTTCCAGGTGCTAAAAGATTTTCTTTAGAAGGATCTGAAACATTAATTCCTATGTTAGATTTTCTTATTTCACATGCAACTACATTACAAATTTCTGATATTTTTTTTGGAATGGCACATAGAGGACGATTGAATGTACTAGTAAATATTTTTGAGAAAAAAGCACGATTTTTATTTCAAGAATTTCTTTTATTAAATGATCACTCATTAAATAGTGGTGATGTAAAATATCACATGGGTTATGAATCCACAATAAATAATAACAAAGTTAATTTAAAATTAAAATACAATCCCTCTCATTTAGAAATTATTAATCCTGTAGTGATGGGATCTGCAAGAGCACATATAGATGCTCTAAATAGTATGGATGTTAATAGTATTTTATCAGTTATGATTCATGGAGATGCAGCTATTTCGGGACAAGGTGTTATACAAGAAACACTAAATATGTCTCAAGTACCAGGTTATAATATTGGTGGTTCGATTCATTTAGTCATTAACAATCAAATAGGTTTTACTACATCGAATAAAATAGATCTTAGGTCAAGTTATTATTGTACTGATATCGCTAAAATGATAGAATCACCAGTATTTCATGTGAATTCTGATGATCCAGAAGCTGCTATATTCAGTATAAAAATGGCATTAGATTTCCGTTATCGTTTTAAAAAAGACGTAT
>Ga0193712_1000036_pt1 | contig 19084 bp, 21 predicted proteins | sample H3a1metaG_FD_143053 | JGI IMG/M metagenome (GOLD analysis project Ga0193712, IMG submission 143053) | Soil microbial communities from a riparian zone of the East river system, Colorado, United States - H3a1 | ecosystem: Environmental > Terrestrial > Soil > Riparian zone | place: USA: East River... | reverse complement strand
GCGATTCGGTGGTCGCGAGCGGCCCCTTCACCCTGGTGCTCCAACGCCAAGGAGACCGCTGGCGCATCCTCCACGACCACACCTCGGCGGACCCCAAGCCGTGACACGTGCCACGAAGTCCTTTAGAGCGCACAACGCACTACGCACCATTCTGCTCGTAGCCCTCGCCGCCTGCGGGACGTCGGGTCAGGGGGTCATCGCGCTCGAGGGCGCAACGCTCATCGACGGCGTGGGAGGCCCGCCGAAGGAAGACGCGGTCATTCTCATTCGGAACGGGCACATCGAAGCGGTGGCCCGGGTCAACGAGATCCAGATCCCCACGGGCGCTGAGCGCATCAACCTCGTCGGGAAGACCATCATTCCAGGGTTGATCGACGCGCATGCGCACGTCGAGCGGTGGGCGGCGCCGCGCTACCTCGCCTGGGGCGTGACGACCGTCCGCGACCTGCACAGCGCCGCCGACTCCGGGTTCGTCCTGAAGAACGATTTGAACCTGGGCGCGATCGTCGGGCCCCGGATGTTTACCTCCGGACCGATGATCGACGGCGTTCCCCCGACCTATCCCAACGCCACGGGCGTGTCGAACGCATCGGAGGCGCGCCGCGCCGTGGACCAGCGCGCGGTCGCGGGAGCCGACTACCTGAAGATCTACACGAAGATCACGCCCAGTCTCCTGAAGCCGCTCATGGACGAAGCGCGGACGCTGCGGCTCCCCGTCGCGGCGCACCTCGGCAAGACGGACGCGCTGACGGCCGCGCGAGCGGGCGTCGTCTCCCTCGAGCATATGGCGGGCGTGGTGCAGGCGGCATCGCGCACCCCCGCCGTTTACTATCGCGCGCACGACCGCTTCCTTTCCGGTTGGACGACCGAAGAGCAAGGGTGGACCACGCTCGACTCGGCGTCACTACATCGCACCGCACAAGCGTTGGCGGAGACCAAGGTCGCGATCGTCCCGACACTCATCGTGCACGAGATGCTGTCGCGGCTCGACAATCCGGTCCTGCTCACCCGGCCCGGCATGGAAGACGTTCCTCAAGACGCGAGCAGTGTCCGCAGCGTCGCAAGTCTGCTGCGCCGCACGGGATGGCGGCCGCGCGACTTCCAAGCGTTCCGCCGCGCGCGCGCGCGGCAGGATCAATTCGTGCGCGAGTTCAAACGCGCCGGCGGCGTCATCGCCGCGGGGACCGACGCGGCGAACCAACTCTTGATCCCGGGGTTCTCGCTGCACGAGGAGATGGCCCTGCTCGTCGCGGCGGGGCTCACGCCGCTCGAGGCGATCACCGCGGCGACGCGGCGCGGCGCGCAGGTATTGCACGCCGACTCCCTCGGCGTGTTGACGCCGGGCAAGGTCGCCGATCTCGTGGTGCTCGACGCGAACCCCGCCAACGGCATCGCGGCAACGCGCAGAATCGCGTGGGTCATGACCCGCGGCCGCATGGTGTGGCCCGACTCCTTGAGGAGAGTATGGAAAAAGTGAGTGCTCGCTCGCACGCCGCATGGCTGCTCCTGCTGCTCGTCAGCGCGTGCCTCCGACCCGCTGACGCAGGCGGCGGCGGTTACGACGTCATCCTGCGCGGCGGCTGGATCGTGGATGGCAGCGGCAACCCCCGCTACGTGGGAGACGTCGCGATCTCAGGCGATCGCATCGCCGCCGTCGGGTATTTGGGGTCCGCCACGGCGCGCGAAACCCTCGATGTCCGCGGCTTGGTCGTCGCACCGGGCTTCATCGACATGCTGGGTCAGTCGGAAGGCAATGTCCTGATCGACAACCGCGTGCTCAGCAAAGTCACCCAGGGTGTCACGACGGAAATCACCGGCGAGGGCGGATCGGTCGCGCCGCTCACCGACCTGCTGGTCGTCGACGACTCGGCGTGGATGAAGAAGTACGGAGTGCAAGAGGACTGGCGCGACCTGGATGGTTACTTCGCGCACCTCGCGCGCACCAAGAGCGCCGTCAACATCGCGACGTTCGTCGGGGCGACGCAGGTCCGCATGGCGGTGGTGGGGAAGCAGGATCGCCACGCGACGCCCGCGGAGCTGGCGCACATGGCCGCGTTGGTCGACACGGCGATGGAGCAGGGCGCGCTGGGTCTTTCCACGTCGATCGAATACGCGCCCGCCTTTTACGCCCCGACCGAAGAGATCGTCGCGCTCGCGCAAGTTGCCCGGCGCCATGGCGGGGTGTACGCCAGTCACATGCGCAATGAAGGCGGCCAGATTGACCAGGCTCTGGACGAGACGTTCCGCATCGCCCGCGAGGCCGACATCCCAGCCGAGATCTGGCACCTCAAGGTTTCCGGGCGTCGCAACTGGGGTCGCATGCCGCACGTGCTGGCGCGCATCGATTCGGCACGGGCGGCGGGATTGGATGTCACCGCCGACCAGTACCCCTATCTCGCCGGGGCGACTTCGCTCGACGCGTCGGTCCCGGCGTGGGCCCATTCCGGCGGGAACGATTCGCTCATCGCGCGCCTGCGCGACCCGGCTACGCGGGCGCGACTCCGCGCCGAGCTGCTCGGACCTCCGCAAGCCACCGACCGGTTCTACCGAGCGACCGAAGGGCCGCAGGGCGTCATCGTGTTCCCGTTCGAGGATTCCCTTCATTACTTACAGGGGAAGCGCCTGTCCCAGATCGCGGCGGATCGTAAGAAAGACCCCATCGAGACAATGTTCGACCTGATCATCGCCGACCACGCGCGCAGCGGGGCCATTTACTTCCTGATGAGCGAGCCCGACGTGCAGCTGGCGATGAAGCAGTGGTGGGTCGGTGTGAACACCGACGCCGGCGGAGTCGCGCCGGACGGGCCCTTCGGCAACGAGGGCACGCATCCGCGCGCCTACGGATCCTTCACTCGGATCCTGGGCCACTACGTGCGCGACGAAGGGCTGATGCCGCTCGAGTATGCGGTGCGCAAGATGACGTCGCTCGCCGCGCAGCGCGTGGGCCTGAAAGGTCGTGGTCTGGTCCGGCCCGGGATGTTTGCCGACATCACCGTCTTCGACCCGAAGACGGTGAGCGACCGCGCCACGTTCGAGCAGCCGCACCAGCCGTCGGTGGGCATCGAGTACGTCTTCGTGAACGGGCAGGCCGTGCTGCGACACGGCAAGATGACCGATGCCCGCCCCGGACGCGGACTACGCGGCCCCGGCTATAAGTGAGCCTCGGCCGGCTGCTCCTCGCGTGGCTGCCGGTCGCGGCCCTGTTCGCAGTCACCCCGCCGATCGGCTACCCGTGGGGCACGAGCGGAGAGGTCCCCGAGAAGGGCGTCTTCGTCTTGACGTTCAATCGCTGGGAGATCGGCTGGCGGCTCGCCGAGGCTCTCGTGGTCACTTTGTTCGCGTCTCTGTGGTTCGATTCCCTCGGTGCCGGCGGTTGGTGGTTGCTTTTCCTGCTCGTGGGTGTGTTAGTGGCTTTCCCGCGGCGCCTCGTCATGTGGCGGCACGTCGAGCCCCCGCGCCGGCGCCACCTGCTGGCGCACGCGGGGCTCGACGTCGCGCGCTATGTCGTCGCGGGCGCTCTGCTCGCCTGGCGCCTGGCTTAGCTTATCTTCGGTGGACCTATGTCCACTATCCGACTCACAGCGTTCTCGCACGGCGCCGGCTGAGCCTGCAAACTCGGCCCAGCCGAGTTGACGCAGGTCTTGCGCCACGTGCCCACGCTGACGGATCCTCGCATCCTGGTCGACGCCTCGACTCGGGACGACGCCGCCGTGTACCGTTTGACGGCGGACCGTGCCATCGTCGCGACGGTGGACTTCTTCACGCCCATCGTGGACGACGCCTATGACTTCGGGCGCATCGCCGCGGCCAACGCCTTCTCCGACGTCTACGCCATGGGCGGCACCCCGCTGCTGGCGCTCAACCTCGTGGGCTGGCCGCGGGACACACTGCCCTACGACCTGCTCGGCGAGGTGCTGCGCGGCGGCGCCGACATCGCGAAAGAAGCGGGCGCCTTTGTGCTCGGCGGCCACTCGGTGGACGACCCGGAGCCCAAGTACGGCATGGTCGCCATCGGCGAAGTGCACCCCGACCGGATCGTCACGCTCGCCCGCGCGCAGGCCGGCGACGTGCTCGTGCTCACGAAACCCATCGGCACCGGCGTTCTCAGTACGGCGCTCAAGCGCGATCTCGCCACCGCCGGCGACCTCGCGCCGGCGGTCCTCGCCATGACCACGCTCAATGCCGGCGCGTCGCGTGCGATGCTGACCGTCGGCGTGAACGCCGCGACCGATGTCACCGGCTTCGGATTGCTGGGCCACTTGCACAATATGTTGGCGGCCAGTGGTGTCGCGGCCGCACTCGAGGCGACGTCGGTGCCGTTCCTTCATGGAGCCGCCGACGTCGTGGAGCGGGGCGCCGTCCCCGGCGGCACCAAACGGAACCGGGATGCGTTATCGCCTCACGTGACGTTCGCGCCCGGCGTCCACGAAGTGATTCGGACACTGTTGTTCGATGCGCAGACCTCCGGCGGCCTGCTGATCGCCGTGCCGGAACCGCGCGCGAACCGCTTGATCGAGGCATTGCGCCGAGAGCAAACCCCGGTCGCGGCTCGGATCGGCCGCATCGTGACCGGCGTCCCTGGCGCGATTGCGGTGGGGTGAGTGGCGTGCGGGCGATTCCCGAGTACCGCACCCTGACCCCCGAGGCGCTCGACGCGCTGGAGCTCGCGGTGCGGGAGCGGCGCCGGGTAGCGCTGCGGCGGCGCGGCACCGAATATGTGGTGGTGGCTGAGCGACTCGAGACGAGCGGGCGGGACGAAGTCCTGGCGGGACGCCTACCGATGACCGGCGAGGTACTCACGTTCCCCCTGCGCGACCTGGAAACCTTCGCGGTGCTCCCGTAAAGCCGTGTTCACTCGCCTGCTGATCGGACTCGACGGCAGCCCCAGCGCCGACGCGGCGCTGGAGCAGGCGATCGTCCTGGGCACCCGCTTCAAGGCGACGCTGGTCGTGGGGCATGTCGCCGAGCGCGCCAGGGACGTGGCGGGCTGGACGGCGATGCTCGAACGCGCCGCGGAGCGCGTCCGCCGGGCCGGCCTCCACGCAGACGTGGTGGTGCGCGAGGGCGATCCCGACACGGAGCTCGCGGCCCTGGCGAAGGAAACGGACGCCGTCCTGGTCGGCCGGCGCGGCATCCACACCCAGGGCGCGGAGCTCGGGCCGACGGCAGCGTCGCTCATCAAGATTGCCGAGCGCTGCGTGGTCGTCTGCGGTGCGCAACCGTCTCCCATGAACGCGTGCGCCATCGCGTACAACGGCGGCGAGACGGCTCGGCGGGCGCTCGACTTCGCGGCACGGTTCGCGAGCATCCTGCAGAGCACGATCCACATCATCTACGCGACCTCCGATCGCGCGGCCGGTGTGCAGATCGTGGGCCAGGCCGAGGCGGTGCTGTCGCTTCAGGGGGTCGCGTTCGTGACGCACATCGAGCCCGGAACGCCGGGCGAGGTGGTGGCGCGGGTCGTCGAGCGCACCAAGTGCGACGCGCTGTTCGCGGGCGCGCACGTCGCCGGCGGGCGCACCAGCAAGGTCACGGTCTCACACGCGGAGGAGATCCTGCGGCACACCGACATCCCGGTCCTCGTCCAGCCGTGACGGGAGGCGCCGCGATCTCCGTGCTCGTCCACGCCGACGAGAGCTGTATCGGCAACGATTCCACGAAGCCCAGCCCGGGAGGGAACGCCGCCCTGGTCGAGGCGCCGGCGGGAGACAGCGTGGCGCGCTGGGATTTCTACGAGTGCGCTCCGCAGACGACCAACAATAAGATGGCCCTCGCCGGCGCGATCGCGGCGCTCGAATGGATTCGCCGCCAGTGGAAGCACGCCCGCGTGCGCTACGTGTCCGACTCCGAGTACCTCGTGAAGGGCATGACCGCGTGGATCAAGGACTGGAAAGCTCGCGGCTGGCGCCGCAAGAGCGGCGTGATCGAGAACCTCGAGCTGTGGCAGAAGCTCGATCAGGCCGCGGGGGCGCACGACGTGGAGTGGGGTTGGGTGCGCGGGCACGCCGACCATCCCAAGAACGAGTACGCCGACTTCCTGGCGACCCGCGCGGCGGAGCAGCAGGAGCGCTCCAACGGCCTCGTCCCTTCGGGGTTCGATACGTGGCTGAACCAGCAACGCGCCCGCGGCAAGTACGCGGCCTACGATCCCGACAAGGAGCTGCATGAGCGTTCCTAAGGACGGCGTCGCCGCCAACACGCATTCCTCGAACCTGTTACCCGCCGGTGCGTCTGTCCCACCGGTGGACCGGATCCCGTTGTACGAGGTGTACATGCGGATGGCCGAGGAGCTGGCCAAGCGCTCCACCTGCGTCCGTTTGCAGGTGGGAACCGTGGTGACCGACCAGCGGCTCGAGAATGTCCTGGCCATCGGCTACAACGGCAACGCGCGCGGCCTCCCGAACAAGTGCGACTCCGCGGTGCCGGGCAGCTGCGGCTGCATTCATTCCGAGATGAATGCCCTGGTCAAGGCGCCCGGCAACCTGCGCGACAAGGTCGTCTTCGTGAGCGCGTCCCCCTGCGTGATGTGCGCCAAACTCATCATCAACTCGGGCGTCACGCACGTGTTCTACCGGAAGGCCTATCGCGACCCCTCGGGAGTCGAGGTCCTCCAAAGCGGCGGCGTCGAGCCCGTGCTGTACGACCGCTGGGTCAGCGAATGGCGAGGTTGAGCCGTGCCGGATGAGCTGGACCGTCTGTTCGAGCGCCTGGTGCAGGCGTTGGCGGAGGAATCGCGACTCGCCGTGCCGTTCCCCGCGGCCGAGGTGTACGAGCGGCTCGTGCCGTACCGCTCCAACCGCTCGCGCATCAAGGTGGCGACGCATCAGGACTATGAGATGACGGTGCTCCGCCTGTTTGCCGGCGAGCGCGGGTACCTGCGTCTCGAGCCCGACGACGTGCGCGAGGCGATGCAGCGCGAGGTGGCAGAGCCCAATCCCGACACCGCGTACTTCCGCAACTTCCCCGATGCGCGCGCCATGGTGAACGGCCGATCGGCCGAGCGTGTGCTGCTCGGTGAGGGAGCCTACGCGCCGCCGCTCACCGTGGAATCGGGTGACGGAGACGACGACTCCGTCGATTACACGTCGGAGAATCCCATCCCGCCGGTGGTGATTCCGCTGGCGGCGCGGCGCGACGTGCCCGCGGGCAATCAGTGCGCCTACTGCGGCGGGATGCTCCCCACGAACCGCAAGGTCAACTTCTGCCCCCACTGCGGTCAGCCGCCGTCGGGGGACCTCAAGTGCCCCGCCTGCGGAAGCGAGGTGGACGTCGGCTGGACGTATTGCCTGTCGTGCGGCCGCGCGACGGGCTTCGAGTGAAGCGCCCCTCCGTCGCGGTCATCGCGGGAGACGGCATCGGCCCCGAGGTCATCAACGCCGCCATCCCAGTGATTGATCGCGTTGCCGAAAAGCATCACTTCTCGCTCGCTTGGGAGCACCTGCCCTACTCGGCGGACCATTACCTCAAGACCAAAGAGACGCTGCCCGACAGCGCGTTTCGTCATCTCAAGGACGACGTCGACGCCATTTTCCTCGGAGCCCTGGGCGACCCGCGTGTCCCCGCCAACGAACACGCGCGCGACATCCTGCTCGGGCTCCGCTTCCGCCTCGATTTGTACATCAACTTCCGCCCCGTCACCCTGCTTCACCCCGATCTGACGCCGCTCAAGACGACCAAGCCGATCGACTTCGTCATCTTCCGCGAGAACACCGAAGGCGTGTACCTCGGCCGCGGTCGCACCACGGGGGATGAGCACGTCGCCGAAGAGGTGCACACGGGCAAGGGTGTCGAGCGCATCATCCGGGCGGCGTTCGATTGGGCCAAGGTGCACGGCAAGACCCGAGTGACGATGAGCGACAAGTCCAACGCCGTTCCCGCGCACAAGATCTGGCAAGAGAAGTTCAAGGCGATCGCGGCGGAGTACCCGCAGATCGCCGCCGAGCATCGCTACGTGGATGCGCTCGCGATGGAACTGGTGCGCGAGCCCGAGCGCTTTCAGGTGATCGTGACGAACAACCTGTACGGCGACATCCTCTCGGACCTGGGTGCGGGGCTCGTGGGCGGGCTCGGGCTCGCGGCGAGCGCGAACCTGCATCCCGGGCGCGCCGGGTTGTTCGAGCCGGTGCACGGCTCGGCCCCGCCGCTCGCGGGCACGGGCGTGGCGAATCCGATGGCGGCGGTGCTGACGGGCGCGTTGCTGCTCGAACAGCTCGGGTACGCCGGGGCCGCGCGCGATCTCGAGCGGTCAGTGAAGGAAACGCTCGCGAAAGGCGTGCGCACGCCCGACATCGGCGGAAAGGCGACCACGAAGGAGGTCGCGGAAGCCATGCTATATTCCCCGAGTCTCGCAGGGGAGCCATCCAGATGAAGGACGTCGTCTTCCTTTCCGGTGTCCGCACCGGGTTCGGAGCCTTTGGGGGCTCCTTGAAGGATCTGTCGGCCATCGATCTCGGGGCTCACGCCTCCCGCGCCGCCCTCGAGCGCTCGCGTGTTCCCGGCGGCGACATCGGCCATGTGGTCTTCGGCAACGCGCTGCAACCCTCCGCCGATGCGATCTACCTCGCCCGCCACGTCGGGCTCAAGGCGGGTCTGCCGATCGAGGTCCCGGCCGTGACGGTGAACCGGCTGTGTGGCTCGGGATTCGAGGCGATTACGCAGGGCGCCCAGCTCATCATGCTCGGCGACGCCGACGCCGTGCTCGCGGGAGGGGCGGAATCGATGAGCCAGGCCCCGCACGTGGTGCGCGGCGCCCGCTGGGGGCTGCGCCTGGGCCCCTCCGCCCCGCTCGAAGACCTGCTGTGGGAGTCACTCAAGGACCCGCAGTGCGGCCTCTCGATGGCCGAGACCGCCGAAGGTCTGGCGGAGAAGTACAAACTCACCCGCACGGAAGTGGACGAAGTCGCCCTCGGCTCGCAGCAGCGCGCCAAACAGGCGTGGGACGCGTGCGTGTTCCAGGACGAAGTCGTCGGCATCACCATAAAGAAGAGGGGGAAGGACGTTGAATTCCGCGCTGACGAGCACATGCGGCCCGAGACGACCCTCGAGGTGCTGCTGTCGCTCAAGCCCTACTTCAAGAAGGATGGGCTCGTGACGGCGGGGAACGCGTCGGGAATCTCAGACGGCGCCGCGGCCACGGTCATCGCCAGCGACGAATACGCCAAGGCCCATGGCTTGAAGCCGCTCGGCCGCCTCGTCGCGTGGGCGGTGGCGGGCGTGGAGCCCAAGTACATGGGGATCGGTCCCGCGCCCGCGGCCCGCAAAGCGCTCGCGAAGGCGGGGATGAAACTCGACCAGATGGATCTCGTCGAAGTGAACGAGGCCTTCGCGCCACAGTACCTGGCGGTGGAGCGCGAGCTGGGCCTCGATCGCGCCAAGACGAACGTGCACGGCGGCGCGATCGCGATCGGCCATCCGCTCGCGGCGAGCGGCACGCGGATCACGATCCACCTGCTGCACGCGCTGCGCCAACAGAAGAAACGGTTCGGCCTGGGATCGGCCTGCATCGGCGGCGGCCAGGGCGCGGCGGTCATCGTCGAAGCGTTTCCGGCGTAAAAGGAGCCACCATGGGTAATGTCCTGCTGACGGCCCTCGCAGCAGTCGGGCTGTATCTGTTCTCGGGACTCCGCGTGCTGCGGGAGTACGAGCGGGCCGTCTATTTCTTTCTAGGGCGCTCTTGGGGCTCGAAGGGCCCCGGCCTGATCTACCTGCCGCCGCTCTTCGCCAAGATGCAGAAGGTGTCGCTTCGCGTGATGGCGATGGACATCCCGCCGCAGGACGTGATCACCCGCGACAACATCTCGATCAAGGTGAACGCGGTCCTCTACATGCGGGTGAGAGATCCGGTGAAGGCGGTGATCGGCGTCGAGAACTACCTCTACGCGACGAGCCAGCTGGCTCAGACGACGCTCCGCTCGGTGCTGGGCGAAACTGAGATGGACGAGCTGCTCGCGCAACGCGACAAGATCAACGCTATTCTGAAACAGATCATCGATAAGCGCAGCGAGGATTGGGGGATCGAGGTCTCGGCGGTCGAGGTGAAGGACGTCGACTTGCCACCTGAAATGAAGCGCGCGATGGCGCGGCAGGCGGAGGCGGAGCGCGAGCGGCGCGCCAAGGTCATCAACGCCGAAGGCGAGCTGCAGGCCGCCGAGAAGCTGGCGCAGGCGGCGCACATCATCGGCCAGGAGCCGGCGGCGATCCAGCTGCGGTACCTCCAGACCGTGAACGAGATCGCCTCCGAGAACAACTCGACGACGATCTTCCCCATCCCGATCGACTTGTTCCGCGGCTTCATGGAGCGGATCGCGCCGCCCGCCCAAGCCCCTGCTGCCCCGCGGGCATTGCCCGAGCAGACCTCCGGTGAGCGTCTCCCGGCGACGACGCGCAAAGGGAAAGCCAAGGCGTAACAGATGCCCGGCGAGCTGATCGGCCGCGAGGCGCTCGACCGGATCGTCCGGCGCGCCGCGGAGCTGCAGGCGGGCGAGCGTGACATCGGCGACGGCCTGAGCGAACCAGAGGTGCTGGCGCTCGGCAAGGACGTCGGCATCCCGGACCGGTTCCTGCGTCAGGCGATGCTCGAGGAGCGGACCCGCACGTCGCCCGAGGCGACGCGCGGAACGTGGGCGTGGCTCGCCGGATCGCGGTCGATCACCGCCCACCGCGTCGTCCCGGGCGAGCGAGCGGCGGTCGAGCGCGCGCTGAACCGGTGGATGGAAGAGGAAGAGCTGCTCCAGCCCAAGCGCCGCTACCCCGACCGCACCACGTGGGAAGCGAAAGCGGGCGCCTTCGCCTCCATCCAGCGGGCCTTGGCGGGCGGCCGCCGGTACACGTTAGCTCGGGCGGCCGAAGTGACGGGACAGGTCGTACAACTCGAGCCGGGCTTCTGTCTGGTGCGTCTCGAGGCCGATGTCGCCAGGCAACGCGCGGCGCGGCTGACCGGGGCGGCGGTGATGGTCGCGGGCGGCTGGGCCGTCACCGGGGTCCTCACGATGCTCGCCATCCCGCTCGACTCACTGCTGTTGTTGCCCGGCGCGGCCCTCACGCTCGGCGCCGCGTTGGTCGCGCGCAGCCACCGCGGCCCGAACGAGCGTGCGCTCGTCGCACTCGAGCAGGTGCTCGACCGGCTCGAGCGGGGCGAAATCCGCGCCGAGCGCGCGCTCCCACCACAGCATCCACTAGAGCGCATCGCAGACCAGGTGCGCAAAGCCTTTGGAGCGTCATGAGCGAGATCAAGCGAGTCGGGGTGTTGGGATGCGGTCTGATGGGAAGCGGCATCGCTCAGGTGGCCGCCTCCGCCGGGTATGAAACAATCGTCCGCGACGTCTCCAAGGAGCTGCTCGATCGCGGCCGGGCGGGGATCGAGAAGTCGCTCGCCAAGTTCGTGGAGAAGGGCAAGCTCGATGCCGCGGCCCGGGACGCGACGCTCAAGCGCTTGACGTTCACGACCACGGTGGCCGACCTGAAGGGCGTGGACGTCGTGATCGAGGCGATCACGGAAGATCTGGCCCTCAAGAATGCGTTGTTCAAGGAGCTCGACGGCCTGTGCGGTCCGGCGACGATCTTCGCCTCGAACACGTCGAGCCTGACGATCGCCGAGATGGCCGCCGCGACGAAGCGCGCCGACCGATTCGTCGGCCTGCACTTCTTCAATCCGGTGCCGCTGATGCAGCTGGTCGAGGTGGTCCGCACCGTGACGACGACGGACGAGACGTTCAAGCGCGCGTTCGCGTTTGCCAAGTCGCTCGGGAAGGAAGCGGTCGCCGCCAAGGACAACTCGGGCTTCATCGTGAACCTGCTGCTCGTGCCCTATCTCCTTGACGCGATTCGCGCGGTGGAGCGGGGCGTGGGCAGCGTCCCGGACGTCGACAAAGCGATGCAGCTCGGCTGCGGGTACCCAATGGGCCCCCTTGCCTTGCTCGACTTCGTCGGACTCGACACGACGTATCACATCGCGGAGATCATGTTCAAGGAGTACCGCGAGCAGCGCTACGCGCCGCCGCCGCTCTTGAAGCGCATGGTCTTGGCGGGGATGTACGGCAAGAAGAGCGGCAAGGGATTCTACGACTACAGCGCGAACCCACCCACCGTCACCTCACTGGGACTCTGACCTATGCTCGGTTATGACGCACCCCGCTGGCACGCGGTCCTCAACGATTTTCCGGTGGCCTTGCTCCTCGCGGCGGTCTTCTTCGATTTGGGCGCCGCCGTCTGGAAGCGCGAGTCGCTCAAGTGGGCAGGCACCTGGACGCTCTGGGCAGGCGTGCTCGGCGGGTGGGCCGCGGTCGTCGCCGGAGAGCTGGCCGAAGACGCGATCGATCACGGCGAGGGGATCCACGAGCTCATGGAGACGCACCAGACCGTCGCCATCGTCACGATGAGCGTCTTCACCGCGATTCTCGCCTGGAAGATGTACCGCCGCTTCAACCTACCAGCGGGCGAAGAGATCGTGACCCGCGTGCTCGGCGTCATCGGCGTCGCCGGGATCGTGTGGGTGGGGTACATCGGCGGCAAGATGATGTTCGAGCACGCGGCCGGCGTCCCGACGAAAACGATGCGGGCTGAGATCCTGGACCGCGCAGCAGGGCACGAACATATGGAAGGTGAAGAGGACCATGATCACGCGGTGCCCGCGGACACCGCGCAGGCTCCCGCCCATGTCGATCCGCCGGGCACTCCTCCGCACAAGCACTAGATGCGGCGTGTAAGTCTCGTCGTCCTGCTGTGTGCGGCGTGCAACCCCGCCTCCACGCGCCCGGCGTTCGCCCCCTACCCCGAGGCCAAGCACGCGGTGATCAACGCGCCGCCGGCCAAGGTGACTGAGGAGGCGAGGAGCTGGCTCGTCGCGCAGGGGCCCACAATCGCAAACGCGAATTTGCGAGATGGGTTTCTCGAGACGGGTTGGTACGACGCGACGGATTCGGCGAGCGCGCCGATTCGGGTGAAGATCAGGCTGTGGGCTGACCCCGACGTACCCGGCAAATCCCGCGTCACGGTGGAAGCGGTCTATCGGCCCAGGGAAGATCCGTCGCGCACACCGCGGGACCTGGAGGTCGCGGTGTCGAAGGATTCGGCGGGCCAACGATTGGCGGAGCGGTTGCTGAAGGCGCTGAGCGAGAAACTGGGACACACAGTAGAGTGATCGACATGATTCGCAGCCTCCGGACTCCCTGCCTGGCCGCGTCGCTCGCCGCGTGCGCGTCTGCGCTCCCTCCGCCCCCCTCGTCACCACAATGGGCACTCGTGTGGCAGGACGAGTTCGATGGTCCGGCGCTCGACACGACGAAGTGGGTGGCGGACACCGGAGCCAGCGGCTGGGGCAACGCGGAGCTCGAGCGTTACACGGCCCCGCCGGGGAACGTGCGCATCGAGAACGGCAACCTCGTCATCGAGGCCCGGCACGATTCCACGTACACGTCCGCACGCCTGAAGACGCAAGGCAAGGCGTCATGGACCTACGGGCGCGTGGAGGCACGCATCCAAATCCCGCGTGGCCAAGGGATCTGGCCGGCCTTCTGGATGCTGGGGGAGAACGTAACAAGCGTGGGTTGGCCCGGGTGCGGTGAAATCGACATCATGGAAAACATCGGCCGCGAGCCCGCCCGGGTGCATGGCACGGTGCACGGCCCCGGGTACTCAGGCGCGAACGGCGTCGGCACCTCGTACGATCTCCACGCCGGTGCCTTCGCCGATGACTTTCACGTCTATGCCATTGAGTGGGAGGGGCAGGCCATCCGGTGGTACGTGGACGGCGCGCTGTATCTGACGATCACGCCGGCGTCCGTGTCCGGAACGTGGGTGTTCAACCACCGCTTCTTCATCATTCTCAATGTCGCCGTCGGTGGCTACTGGCCCGGCAACCCGGACGCGACCTCGACGTTCCCACAGGTCATGCGCGTGGACTACGTGCGGGTGTATCAGCGCTGACCAACCCCTTCACCCACTCCTCCATCTGTGAGAGGTCGATGGTGGCATCCCGGCACGGCCCGTTGGGGAGCTGCATCGTGAGACCCAGCACCGGAAGCTTTCCCGCAACGTCCCGCAGACCAGTCATCATGTCCCGCTCGCACGCGACCGCGACCACCGCGCGGGGACGGCGCTCGCGGATCACCCGCCGCGCGAGCTGGCCGCGCGTCGCGACGAACACCGGTACCTCGTAGCGCCCCGCGATTTCCAGTACGCCATCGAGCGACTGCTTGGAAAGGCAGCGCGGGATAAGCACCAGCAGCTCCCCCTTCCCCACCTTCCGGCCCCGCCGCACCGCGAGCGTGTTGTAGATGTCGATCGCCGCATGCTCGACCCAATCGCGCTTGCCGAGGGCGCGCGAGAGTGCCGAGGTGTAGTTCATCAGCCGCAGGTACAGCCCCCGCTCGAGCAGGCGCTCGGGCAGCAGGGTCGTGCCGCTATAGAAGGAGAGGAGGGCGAGCCCGAACCAAAGCCAGGCGAGCCCCGTCACCGATGCCAGCGCCAGCCACAGGACCGTGGGCAGCAGCGGCGTCAGGGCTGCGAGGCGGGGCGCCACGATGTAGAGGAGCAGGGCCGCCGCGCCCGCCAGCACGAGGAGCGTGAGCGCGGCGTACCGGAAGAACAGCCCCGGCGGCGCGGAGAAGTCGCCGCCCGAAGGCAGCGGCTTGCCGTTCCACTCGTCCCACTCGTGGCCGAGCCTACGGTCAACCTCGATGTGTATGAGTTGGGCGCGGGGCTGTACCGGAGGCGTGGATGTGGCGGTCGCCATAGCGGATGGAAGCTAGCGCGGCGAACTTCCTGACACCAGACACCCGACACGTGTTGACCGCCCCCAAACTCCTGACCGATTCGCGCAGTCGCGCCGCCTACGCTGAAGGGGCGGGGATCTATCGCATCGTGCCGAAGGCCGTAGCGATTCCGCAGAATGTCGCGGAGCTCACGGCGTTGATTCGATGGGCGGCGGAGACCCGCACGCCGCTCATCCCACGCGGCGCCGGGAGCGGGATGCCAGGGGGAAACGTGGGCGCGGGCGTGATCGTGGACCTGAGCCGCGGATTTACCGAGCTGACCGTCGATCCCCACGGGCGAATCGCTCGCGCCGGCGCGTCGGTGACGTGGGCGCAGGTCACAGACGCCGCGAAGTCCTACGGCCTCCGCCTGCCACCCGATCCCTCGTCCGGCGCCTTCGCCACCTCGGGCGGCATGGCCGCTACGAACGCCGCAGGGCCGCGCTCGGTGAGGTACGGCAGTGTACGGCGGTGGATCGATGCGGTGGAAGTCGTGGGCGCCGATGGGGAGGCTCGGACTGTTCGACGGGGAGATGGGAGAAGGGAGAGGTACGAGCTGACGGCTGACGGCCGACGGCTGATCGCCGAGCATTTCCCCAAGACCCGAAAGAGCTCGAGCGGCTACGCCCTGAACCAGCTCGCCGAGTCGGGCGACGAGATCGATCTCTTGATCGGCTCGGAGGGGACATTGGCGTTCGTCACGGCCGTTCATTGGCGGCTCGATCCCATCCCCCCCGATATCGCGGGCGTCGCGCTCGGATTCGCCGATCTCTCGGCCCTGGCGGAAGCCGTGCCGTTCCTGCTCTCACTCAACCCCTCCGCCCTGGAGCTGCTCGACGCCTCTCTGTTACGCCTCATTCCCAACGCCCCTCTTCACGCCGTCTTGTTGTTAGTCGAGTTCGAAAGGGAGACGTCCGCCGCCGCGCGGGGCGTCGTGGGAGACGCGGTCCGAGGACTCAAGCACCACGTGGCCCACGTCGAGACTGCCGTGGACCGCGCCGGGCTCGACAAACTCTGGGAGGTGCGGCGACTCGCCTCACCCGCTCTGGCCCGACTTCCTGCGTCGCAGCGCTCGCTCCAGGTGATCGAAGACGGCTGCGTTCCGCTGGAGCGCTTGGGCGACTACGTCGCCGGGCTCCGCTCGGCGGCGGATCGCCACGCCGTCCCAGTCGCCATCTTCGGACACGCGGGCGACGGGCACATGCACGTCAACGCCCTCCCGGACACGACTCGGCCCAATTGGCGGAGGGCAGTCGAGGCGCTGTTCGCCGAGGTCACCGATCTGTTGGTGCGGCTCGGCGGCGTCCCCGCCGGCGAGCACGGCGCGGGTCGGCTTCGGGCGGGGGTGCTCGAGCGCTTCTACGGCCCCGCCATGATGGCAATGTTCCACAGCGTGAAGTACGCCTATGACCCGCTCTCCATTCTGAATCCCGGTGTTATTATTCCCGCGGCCGATTGGGCGCCGCTCGCCGCTCTGAAGGTGGGCGAGGACGCCGCCGCGATTCCCGACGACATCGCCGCCCGCTTGCGCGACATGGAGCGCAACGCGGGTTGGGCGACCCCCAAACTCGAGCTCGCTCGCTGATGGAAATCTTTCGCGACCCCAGAGTCACGCTGCTCGCCCGCCCGGAGTTCGTCGAGCCCGAGCACTTGAAAGTGCAGTGGAAGGGCGAGGCGACGGACGGTGAGCGACTCGCCGAGTACGCCGGCCGGCTCTGCTACATGAGCCAGCACAATCCGATCCACCGTACGACGGCCGAGTACCTGGAGAACATCAAGAAGCAGGGGCACGGCTCGGTGTTGGAGCACGCGGTGTACGTGCTGCTCGTCGAAGGCATCTCGCGCTCCTGCTCGCACGAGTTGGTGCGCCACCGCGCCGGATTCGGCTACTCGCAGATCTCACAACGCTACGTGGACGAGTCGCACGCCGCGTTCGTGCTGCCGCCCGCGATGGCGGGCGACGCGGCGCTGGAAGCGGCGTGGGAGCGCCAGGTGACCGAGGCGCAGGCCTCGTACGTGCGCGCGGTCGAGGGCTTGATGCAGCGCTACGAGTGGGTGGCCGACAAGGTGCATCGCCGCAAGCTGGCGCGCGAAGCGGCGCGGAGCGTGCTGCCCAACGCGACCGAAGTGAAGATCGTCGTCTCGGGAAACGCGCGCGCCTGGCGCACCATGCTGGAGCTGCGTTGCGGCGAGGGCGCGGAGCTCGAGATCCGTCGCATGGCGATCGCGTGTCTGCGATTGTTGCAGCGCGAAGGAGGTTCACTTTTTTCCGACTTCGAGATCTACGTCGCGGACGATAAACAAGAAGCGGCAAAAGTCGCGTACCACAAAGTCTGAGCTATTGCGCATCCCACGCGCAATGCATATTCTGATACCAGACAATGCGAATTGGTCTCGCGTACAACGAGAAACCCGACTCCGCCCCCGCGTCCGATCAGTACGCCGAGTGGGACGACGCATCCACCATCAACGCGGTGGAGCAGGCCCTTGGTCTCTTCGGTAGCGTCGTCCGACTCGAAGCCGACGCGCTCTTCCCCCAAAAACTTTCCCTCGCCCGTCCCGACATCGTCTTCAACATGGCCGAGGGCACGAGCGGCCTGGCGCGCGAGTCCCACGTGCCGGCGATCTGCGAGTACCTGAGCATCGCGTACACCGGCTCGGACCCGCTGACGCTGGCGTTGTCGCTGCACAAGGGACGGACCAAGGAGATCCTCGCGTACCGCGGCGTGCCCACCGCGCCGTTCCGAGTGATCGAACAGCCGACCGATTTGGACCGCATGCCGCTGCCGTTTCCGCTGTTCGTGAAGCCGGTCGCGGAGGGGTCTGGTAAAGGCATATTCGTCAACAACTTATGCGACTCGCCCGCGATGCTCGCGGAGCGCGTCCTTTCTCTCTTGGAGCGCTACGCACAGCCCGTCCTCGTCGAGACATATCTCCCCGGCCCTGAGTTCACCGTGGCGATTCTCGGCAACGGACCCGACGTGCGCTGTCTCCCGGTGGTCGGTTTCGACTTCGGCGCGCTCCCCACCGGCGTCGCGCCGGTGTACGGCTACGAAGCAAAATGGGTGTGGGACACACCGGAACAGCCCCTCGACATCTTCCAGTGCCCCGCCGATGTCGCGCCGGCGCTCTATCGAGAGATCGAGCAGGTCGCGCTCGACGCGTATCGCGCCATCGGCTGCCGTGACTGGTGCCGCGTCGACGTACGGGTCGATCGCTTCGGTGTCCCCAATGTGATCGAGCTGAACCCGCTCCCCGGCATCATCCCCGATCCGGCGATGAACTCCTGCTTCCCGAAGGCAGCCCGCGTCGCGGGAATCGGCTATGACGAGCTGATTCACGAAGTGGTGCGGATAGCCTGGTGTCGCATCACGGGGCGTGACGTACCGGTAGGGGCGCAGCATGCTGCGCCCCTACACGCCCATGCCACGGCAACCGCGTGAAGGTCGTCATCCTGTACGACCCCGGGGCCGACGATTGGACAACGGAGGACGTCGCCGGGGTGATGCTGGCGGTCGACGACATCGCCACGATCTTTGCCGGGCTGGGCCACCAGACGCAGCGCGTGCCGGTGCGGCACGACATGCGCTGGTTTGCGGCGTGCCGGCGCGCCGACCTGGTCTTCAATCTGTGCGAAGGCGTGCTCGGCATCGCCCAATGGGAAGACCACGTGGTCGCCGCCCTCGAGTTCACCGGCATCCCCCACACCGGCTGCGGCCTGTGGACCGTGGCGGCGTGCCGTCGCAAGGCCGTGGCGAACGCGCTGCTCGCGCACGCGGGGCTGTCGGTGCCCCGGTGGGCGATCGCGCAAGGCAAGATCGACGACGACTTCCCGCTCCCCGCCATCGTCAAGCCGGCCGCCGAGGACGCCAGCGCTGGCCTCGACAGATTCTCCGTGGTCACCGACCGCAAGAGTCTCAGGGCTCGAGTGGCGGCGATGACGGAGCAGTTCGACGAGGTGCTGGTCCAGCAATACATCGCCGGCCGCGAGTTCAACGTCGGCTTCGTCGGCGATCGCGCCCTTCCCGTCGCCGAGATCGACTACACCGGCATGCCGGAGGGGAGTTGGCCGATCCTGACGTACGCCGCCAAGTGGGAGACCGGCTCGCCCGAGGATGTCGGCAGCCGCCCGGTGTGCCCGGCACAGATCTCGCAGCGACTCGCCGACCGGCTCATGCGCACCGCCGAGACGGCGTGGCGGACGATGCAGGGCACGGGGTACGGGCGCGTGGATCTCCGGGTGGACGACACCGGGCGCCCCTGGGTGCTCGAGGTCAACCCCAATCCGGACCTGACGGACGAAGCGGGTCTGTCGCGCATGGCCAAGGCGGCGG
>Ga0193712_1000034_pt1 | contig 19397 bp, 17 predicted proteins | sample H3a1metaG_FD_143053 | JGI IMG/M metagenome (GOLD analysis project Ga0193712, IMG submission 143053) | Soil microbial communities from a riparian zone of the East river system, Colorado, United States - H3a1 | ecosystem: Environmental > Terrestrial > Soil > Riparian zone | place: USA: East River... | reverse complement strand
CCGCGAGCTGGCCGTCGCTCGATCCCTGGTTCACGTGCGTGTCCCAACCCCCCAGATCGGCGAACGCGATCTCGAGGCCCACGTCGGCCTTGATCAGTTGTGCGATCTGGAGCAAGGCGCGGCCGAATCGACCCGAGGGGTACTCCGCGCCGTTCCCTGGCCGGTACTGCGCGGGATTGACGCGCTTGAGCACGTTGATCGCCGCGAACCCTTCCTGCGATGAAGAGGCCAGCAAGCCCGTCGCGGCTCCCTCGTACAACTCCTCGAACGCCCGCGTCAGCTTGTCGCGCGTGGCCTTCTGCGGTACGCGGAGGCCGAGCGCCTGGAGGTCGTCGATCGCGAGGGCGGGCGACGTGCCGGCCAGAATTCTGGGGAGCTGCGGCCCGAAGGCGACGGCCCGGAACGCCGTGTCCGCATGCTCCTGGTCGTGGCGGCAGTACCGGTTGAGCCAGCCGTCTGAGGTGCTCTTTACGCCCGGCGTGCCCCTCTCCATGTAGTCCTGCGCGTCGAAGTGACTGCGCGTCGCATCCGGGGAGCCGACGGCCTGAATCGCGGCAAGGCTCTTGTTGTCCCATAGGCCCTTGAGCGGTGCGAGGCTCGGGTGCAGCCCGAAGTGCCCGTCCAGGTCCACGACGTCTTTCGACGGAATCGCGATGCGCGGCCGCTCCCGGTAGTAGAGCGGCTCTCCGTGCGGCACGATCATGTTCAGGCCGTCCACGGCGCCGCGTTGGAAGAGGCAGACCAAGACAGGGCGGTCGAGGGCGGTAACGGGCGGGAACAGGCGGGAACGCGCAAGCGCAGCCCGGGCGAGGAACAGGGGATCGAGGCCGAGGCTGAACAGCGCCAGGCCCCCCGACTTCACGAAGACGCGTCGAGAGATCGTCATTGTCTCTGGAACTCCGGGCCTCCGAGGGCCAACCCCACGGACCGACCTACCGGCTAACCGGCTAACCGGCTAACCGGCTGTCTTGTCATACGACTATACTGACGCCTTCATTCTTACCAAGTTAAGAGCCATGGCCTCCCACGGTACCCGCGCGCGCTTCATCTCCCACGGCATCGTCCCGGACGCCAATAGTCCGTCGCCCACGTGGGGCCAGCGCCTCGCGGCCCTGAAGCACGTCCCACCCCTCGTTCGACTCGTCTTCCAGACCCACCGCGGGTACACGGTGGCGATCATGGCGTTGCGGGCGGTCCGCTCGCTGATCCCCGTGGCGATCCTCTGGATCGGCAAACTCATCATCGACGGCGTGATCGCCGCCGGCGTAGCCGCCCAGGCAGGCCGGACCGTCACTTGGTGGCATCTCGGCACCTTGGTGGGGCTCGAGCTCGGCATCGCCGTCGTGGGCGAGGGGCTGGCGCGGCTCTCGTCGCTGCTCGAGAGCCTGCTCGGCGACTTGTTCGCCAATCGCCTGAGCATTCGTCTCATGCAACACGCGGCGACACTCGACCTCGCCCAGTTCGAGGACTCGGAGACGTACGACCATTTGGAGCGCGCCCGTCGCCAAACGGTGGGACGGATCGGCCTGTTCGCGCTGCTGCTCTCGACGGCCCAGGATCTCATCACACTCGCGTCGCTCGCCGCGGTCCTGCTGGTACAGCTGCCCTGGCTGCTCCTGCTCCTCACCATCGCCGTGCTGCCCGCGTTCCTGGGCGAGGCGCACTTCGCGTCGCTCGGCTACTCCCTGTTGTTCCAGTGGACCCCCGAACGGCGGCTGCTCGACTACCTCCGGTACATGGGCGCCTCCGACGAGTCGGCGAAAGAGGTCAAGCTGTTCGGCCTGTCCGACTTCTTGATCGGGCGCTACGCGAAGCTGTCGGCGGAGTTCTACGAGGCGAACAAGCAGCTCGCGGTGCGGCGCAATATCGTGTCGACGTTGCTCGTGACGGTGGGCACGCTGGGCTACTACGGTGCCTACGGCGTGATCATCTACCGCACGGTGCTCGGCGCCTTTTCGATCGGCACCCTGACGTTTCTCGCGGGCTCGTTCCGGGCCAGCCGGGATCTGATTCAGCGAGTCTTGCTCGCGCTATCGAATATCTACGAGCAGAGCCTCTATCTCAGCGACCTGTTCACGTTCTTCGATGTGCGGCCCAGCGTCGTGTCGAAACCCGGCGCGCGCGCGGTGCCACGTCCGATCCGCGATGGGTTCCGGTTCGACAACGTGGGCTTCCGCTACCCCGGGTCCGATCGCTGGGCGGTGCGTGGTCTCACGTTCGACTTCCGCCCCGACGAGCGCGTCGCGCTCGTGGGCGAGAACGGGGCGGGGAAGACGACGCTGGTGAAGCTACTCGCGCGGCTGTACGACCCGGACGAGGGCCACATCCTGCTCGACGGCGTGGACCTGCGCGACTACGACCTCGCGAGCCTGCGACAGAACATCGGGATCATCTTCCAGGACTTCGTGCGCTACGACTTCGTGCTGCGCGAGAACATCGGCGTGAGCCAGGTCGAGGCCCTGGACGACGACGCCCGGATCCGCGAGGCCGCGCGCCGCAGCCTGGCCGACTCCGTGGCGGGGCGCGTCGCGAAGGGTTATGACCAGATGCTCGGCCGGCGCTTCGACGGCGGCGTGGAGCTGTCGGGCGGCGAGTGGCAGAAGGTGGCGCTGGGGCGCGTACATGCGCGAGGCACAGGTGTTGATCCTCGACGAGCCCACCGCGGCGCTCGACGCCCGCGCGGAGTACGAAGTGTTCCTGCGGTTTGCGGAGCTGACCCGCGGCCGGATGGCGGTGCTCATCTCGCACCGCTTCTCGACGGTGCGCATGGCGGAGCGGATCCTCGTGCTGCAAGGCGGCGAGCTGGTGGATCAGGGGACGCACGAGGAGCTGGTTGCGCGCGGCGGACTTTACGCGGAGCTTTTTTCACTACAGGCGGCAGGCTACCGTTAGGCCGGCAGGCACGCAAGGGAGGAACGATGCTGAAGGTCATGTGGACGTTGCCATTGGTATGCGTCCTTGCCCTCTTCGCGGCGCCCCTCGGAGCGCAGCGGCGCCCCATCACACCTGCCGAAATCCAGAAAGCCGGAGCAATCATCAGGACGGCGTATGACGCAGTGAGCGCGTTACGCCCCCGCTGGCTCGAGGCGCCGCACGAGATGACCCAAGCGCCGAGTCCGGGCCGGGACCCCAAGGTGGCGGAGGTGCACGTTTATGTGGACGGCCGCGACCTGGGCAGGGTGGATTACCTGAAAACCATACCGATCGAGCGCGTGGGGGAGATTAGCTGGCTCAGCACGAACGAAGCGGGAGCCTCGTTTGGACCGAGCGAGGGCCCCGTGATCGCGGTGGCGCTGAAGCGGCTTTGAGGTTCAACCGGCCGTTCTAGGGCGCCGGGCGCGCGTTCCCGCCGTCCGCCACGAATTTCCACGGACCGTCCGCCTGGCGTTTCCACACCGTCAGGTACTTGCTGTACGACTGCCGCGCCAGGACGCTCGCCTCACCTACGGTACAACCCAGGTCGCCCGACCCCGCCACCTCGGCCGACACCGGCGTCCAGTCGAGAACGGCGTCGGCGGGGAAGCCGGCGAACGCGGCGCCAATGGCGTCACGGCCGTGGGTCATCGGCGCGCCGGGAGGGCCGAGCAGGACCGCCTCAAGGGCGGCGAAGGCGACGAACGCCGCCTGCGCGCCGCGCGCGACCGACGTCGCGGCGAACGCTGAGTCCGCACTCTTGAGCTCACGAGAGTCTGCAGGGCCGCGGACGGCAGGTGCGGCGGCCAAGTCGGCGCTGGATCGCGGGGTCGTGTCCGTGGCCAGCTTGGTGCGCGCGTACGCGCTGATCCGCCACGGGCCGTTTCCCCGTTTGCGCCAACACGCCAGATACTTCCCCCGCTGGTCGCCGAGCTGCGTCCAGCCGTACGTGTAGCCCAGCGTTCCATCGTCCGACACGTCGGCGTATTCGGGTGTCCACGTCGCGGGTTCCGGCTCGGAAGCAGCGTCCAAGAGGCGGCGAATCGCGCTGCTGCCCTGAACGAGGCGTGCGCCTGGGTGCAGGTACATCGCGTCGTCCGCGAAAGCTCTGTGCGCTCGGTCGGTTTCAAGCAGGGCCGCGCGGTCGCGCTCCCGATCGGGGAGTCCCACCGCCGCCAGCAAGACGATCAGGCAGATCTGTCGCATGAGTCCAAACCTGCGGCTTGGGCGGTAACAAACCAAGGGAGTTCACACGGTTCTGACGGCGCCGGAATCACTTGGCGACGTACGATGTACAATGAGACATATGCAGCGCGTCTTCACCGTACTTGGTGCTTGGACGGCGGTCGCCCTCCTTTTCGCCATTCAGACCCGATTCCAGGGCGACACTCCTCGCTCGTGGGGCTGGATCCTCGGTTGGCAGCTCGCCGGGTGGTGGACCTGGGCCGCATTCACACCCCTCGTGACGGCCTTCTCGGCCCGCGCCGCCCGGCTCGCCAACCCACTCCGCATCGTCGCGGTGCACATCCCCGCCGCCCTCGCCGTCGCGGTGCTCTGCGCGGCCACTGAGGGTGGGGTGAAGTGGGCCCTCGGTATCTACCGCACGACCCCGTTGTCGCTGGGAGCGGGTGTTTCGTACGCCGTGGCGACGTACTGGACGTTCAACGTTCTCATCTACGTGATGGTCGTCGGCCTGTATCACGCGGTCCGCGCCGCGCGGCTCGAGAGTCAGTTGATGCAGGCGCGGCTCGACGCGCTGACCGGCCAACTGCAGCCGCATTTCCTCTTCAACACGCTGCATACGATCTCGGCGTTCGTGCTCGAAGACCCCAAGCAGGCCAACCGCATGATCACGCGGTTGAGCGAGCTGCTGCGTCATTCGTTCAGCCGTGAACGCGGTCCGTTGGTGACGCTGGAGGAGGAGCTGCAGCTGCTCGATCATTACGTCGCGATCCAGGAGGCTCGCTTCGGCGATCGACTCAAGGTGACGTTCCGCGTCGAGGCCGGCACGGGCGCGGCCACCGTGCCGACCTTCCTGCTGCAGCCGCTCGTGGAGAACGCCATCCGCCACGGCGCGGCCCTGCAAGGGGACAGCGTGGCCGTGGAGATCGCCGCCGCGCGCGTGGGCGATCGACTGCGGCTCGAGGTGCGCGACAACGGGCCGGGCCTTGTCGCGGGAGCCGCCCGCAACAGCGGTGTGGGCATCGCCAATACGCGGGCGCGCCTGGCGCAGCTGTACGGTTCCGGCGTGGGGCACACCTTCGAGCTGGTCAATGCGCCGGCGGGTCAGGGAGGGGCCGTCGCGACCGTCGAGATTCCCTACGTAGACCATGCATACCGTCATCGTTGACGACGAAGCGCCGGCGCGGCGCCGGTTGCGCGGAGTGCTCCAGCAAATCCCGAGCATTACGCGGATCGACGAGTGCGCCAGCGGCCGAGAGGCGGTCGAGGCGCTGCGCCGCGGCACGCCGGACCTGGTCTTCCTCGATATCCAGATGCCGGATCTCGACGGTTTTGAGGTCGCCGCCGCGGCCAGCGAAGAGCAGGTGCCGGCGATCGTGTTCGTCACGGCCTACGATCAACACGCGCTGCGGGCGTTCGAAATTCACGCCTTCGACTACCTGCTGAAACCGTTCGACGACGAGCGCGTGGTGGCGACGGTGGAGCGGGCGGCCCAGTTCCTCGAGTGGATCCGCCGCGGCGGCGCCGCCGCGGGAGCGCTGCGCGGCTTCGGCGAGGTCTCGGTCGATTTCGCGACGCACCAGGTGTACCGCGCGGACCGCCCTGTCGAGCTGCGGCCCAAGGAGTATGCGTTGTTGGCGGCGCTGCTACGGCGCGGCGGCCGCGTCGCCAGCCGGCTCGAGCTGTTGCGGGAAGTGTGGGGTTACGCCGAGGACGTCATGAGCCGTACGGTGGACACGCACGTGGCGATGCTGCGCCGCAAGCTCGAGCACGACCCCGGCCATCCGCGCCACATCGTCACCGTCCGGACGTTCGGCTACCGCATCGAGCGCTAGCGCGCCTCGCTGAACAACAACGCGTCCGCAATCCGCTCGGCAATCGCTGCGGGCTCGCCGCTACTGCGATTGGTCAGCACGATCACCGTGAAGCGGCGGTCCGGGAATCGTTGGATGGCGTTGCGAAAGCCGCTCGTCTCGCCGGTGTGCCGCCAGCGTCGCTCGTTCCGATACGTGTCCACGAACCAGCCGAAGCTGTAGGGCGGCGTGATCGCTGCCTGTAGCGTCGCCGCGTCCACGAGTTGATTCCCGTACAGCGCCTGGTTCCATTGGACGAGGTCGTCCACGTTCGTGTAGATGCCGCCGTCCCCCAGCGTCGCGCTCGTCACACTCTGATCGGTAGCCGCGAAGCCCGCCGAGCTGTCCTTCGGCGAGTACCCGTAGGCGCGGTGAGGCACCGTATCAACTCCTTCGACGTGCGCCACCGACGCCGTCATGCCCAGGGGCGCGAAGATCCGGGCGCGCAGAAACGCAGGAAACGAGACGCCGGCGACGCGCTCGACGATGAGCCCGAGCAGAACGTACCCGGAGTTGCTGTACCGATACGCGCTCCCCGGCGCGAAGTACAGCGTGTCCTTGCGCGCGAGCAGCGCGAGCACGTCGCGATCGCTGACCTGCACGGTCTGCGAGTCGGGGATCAGATCTTCGTAGTCCGGCAGCCCTGACGTGTGGTTCAGCAGGTGGCGCACCGTGACGCGCTGGGCGCCGGCGGGCAGCTCGGGGAGGAGCTCGCGGATCGGCTGGTCATACCGGAGTTTTCCGTCCCGCGCCAGCAGCATGATGGCCATCGCCGTGAACTGTTTGGAGACCGACGCCAGGCGGTAGTCGGTCTCGGGCGTGGCGGGAACATGCCGTTCGAGGTCCGCCATTCCGTAGGCGCGACGCAGAATGACACGCCCGTCGTGAATGACAATGACGCTGGCCCCGGGCACCGTGGGACCCGTGTACGCGGCAAGCAGCGCGTCGATCTCGGGGGGCCGGCCCCCCCCACCGACGCTCGCGCAGCCGGCGACTAGTCCCAGGAGCAGGGCGGCACCGGCCTGGTACTCCGTCATTTCATCCATTCCTTCCAGGTGTTTTCGGCGGGTCCCACGGTCAATTGTTGCTGGTGGCGCACCAACGGCATCCGGAGCAGCAGCGGTTCGAGGCTGAGCCTCTCGAGTGTGGCGACTGGCCGGCCGAGGTCGGCGTAACGGCGCGACTCGCGGTCGAGCAGCGTCTGCAAGCCGAACTTGTCGGCGAAACGGCGCAGCTCTCCGAGCGATGCCGGGCGCTCGTTCAGGTCCACGAAATGGACTTTGATGCGCCGCTCGGCGAAGAACCGCAGGGCCGCGCGCGTCGCGGCGCTCTTCCGGACGCCGAAGACCTGCACCTCCAGCACGGTCGTCAGTGGCCCGACGTGATGACTTCGATGGCCCCGTTGAGGTGTCCCGGCCCGAAGTGTGCTTCAGCGTCGCTGGGCGAGTAGTAGCGGACCGCCTGCGCGACGCCGGGCACGAGCTGCCGGAGGCTCTCGATGTTGCCGAATCGGGTCCCGTCCACGTACACGATCAATTGGCCCTCGTTCTGCGGCATCAGCGCGGTGGGCCGGCCGCGCATCATCCAGGCAGGGCGCAACGCCCGAACGGCGTCATAGAGCGACTGCGCGGACCTCGCCGCGAGCTCTTCGGCGGTGATGAGGTTCGGATCGCGGCGCGGCTTGCGTGCCGGGGTTTGCGCGGCAGCGCTCGCGAACGCCGCGAGCAGCAGCGTGGACAGAGAGATGGCGAAGACGCGGTTCACGACCTAATAGTACATATTCCTCGCTCCCCGGCGAGGTATGATGACCCCCCGATCGAAGATCGTTGTCGCGGCCATCCTGTTCTCGACCGGCGGCGCGGCCATCAAGTGGTGCGGCTTCGACGGCTGGCAGCTCGCTGCCTGCCGGGCCGGCATCGCCCTCACCACAATCCTGACCTTGATCCCGGAAGCCCGGCGCGGCTGGTCGTGGCGCACGGCCCTCGTGGGGTGCGCCTACGCGGCCACCACGCTGCTCTACGTCCAGGCCAACAAGCACACGACGGCGGCGAGCGCGATTTTCCTGCAGTCCACCAGCCCCCTCTTCATTCTTGTGCTCGCTCCCTGGCTGTTGGGCGAGCACGCGACGCGACGTGACTTGCTGCAGATGGGGATCATGGGGCTGGGGCTGGTGCTGTTCTTCTTCGGACTCGATCAACCGTCCGCCACGGCGCCCGATCCTCTGTTGGGCGATGTCTTGGCCGCCATCTGCGCGGTGACCTGGGCGTTCACCGTCATGGGGTACCGCTGGATCGTGGCGCGGGGCGGTTCCGTCGCGACCGCGGCGGCATCGGGGAACCTGACGGCGTGTCTCGTGGCGCTGGTGATGGCCCAACCGCTGGTGGCGGGGCGGCCGGTGGATTGGGCGGTGGTCGTCTTCCTCGGTGTGTGCCAGCTCGGCGTGCCGTACGTGTTCCTGACCCGCGCGATCCCGCGTCTGCGGGCGCTCGAGGTCGTGCTGTTCTTGCTGATCGAGCCGGTCCTGAATCCCGTGTGGGCGTGGCTCGCGCACGGCGAGCGGCCCGGGCCGGCCGCGCTGGTGGGAGGTGGGCTGATCCTGGGGGCGACCGTGGTCCGATCGCTGGTCGATGCGCGGTACGCGCCCGCGTAGATTGTAGCCGCCAATGTCCGCCTCCCGCGCTCGCCTCGGCGTCATTTTCTTCACCGTGCTGATCGACCTGATCGGTTTCGGCATCGTGCTGCCGATCCTGCCCGTCTACGCGCAACGGTTCGGCGCCCACGGTATCGGGTATGGCGCGCTGATCTTCATCTTCTCGGCGATGCAGTTCCTCGCGACGGCCCATTCTCGGTCGCGTGTCCGATCGGATCGGCCGTCGGCCGATCCTGCTCACGACGATGCTCATCAACGCGGCCGGGTACGTCCTGTTCGCGTTCGCGCCGTCGTACTGGTGGCTCTTCATCGCCCGGGTGATTTCGGGATGTGCGAGCGGCAACATCTCGGCGGCCCAAGCGTACGTCGCCGACATCACGACGCCGGCCGAGCGCTCGCGCGGGATGGGAACGATCGGGGCGGCGTTCGGGATCGGTTTCGTCCTCGGTCCGATGATCGGCGGATTGGCCGATCACTACATAGGTCACGTCGCACCGGGGCTCATCGCGGCGGGGCTGTCGATCGTCAATTTCTTCTCCGCGAGCGCCATCCTGCAGGAGTCGCTCGCCGTCGAGCACCGCACGACCCGGCCCCTGTTTGACTTTGGGCACATGGTCGAGGCGCTGGCGCGCAAACAGCTCCGCCCCTTGATGCTGGTATGGTTGCTCGCGCCGTTCGCGTTCTCGGGGTACACGGTGGTGTTGCCGCTGCACACCACGAAACTCTTTGACTGGGGCGCGAAGGAGCTGGGCTGGCTCTTCGTCGTGATCGGCGTGATCGCCGCCATCGTGCAGGGGTTTCTGTTCGGCAAGATCGAGCGCCGCACTGGAGCCCGGGCGCTGCTGGTCGTCGGACTCTTCGGCATGGCGGTCAGCATCGCGGCCGTGCCGTACCTTCACAGCAGCCTGGCGGTTTACGCCTGGACGGTGCCGCTCGCCTTCGCGAACAGTCTGTTCGCGCCCGCGGCGTCCGGGTTGGTGTCGATCTATGCCGCCCCGACGGAGCAGGGGACCATCCTCGGGGCCGCGCAGGCTTTTGCTGCGCTCGGCCGGAGTGCTGGACCACTCGCGATGGGCTGGGCGTACGACGGGCTGGGATCCCGCAGCTCGTTCCTCCTGGCGGGCGGCGTGATGCTGCTCGGCGCCCTGATCAGCCTCACGCTCGAGCCCGTAAGTCACGCTCCGGCAAGGGCCCCCGGGCCTGCTTAACGGCCGCCCGCGTGTGCCGTCCAACACCCGGACGACTTACAGGAGCCTTCGATGCGTAAGCACATGACGGTAGCGCTCGCCGCGATGTTGGTGGCGGCGGGCTGTAGCCAGGATCCGACGGGTGTATCGAACAACGAGCTGGTGCTGGCTCAACAGGCCCAGCTGATCGCGCAGGACGTGGCCACGACGACCGGCGCCAATTGTGAGGGCTGGTGGCAGCGGCTGCGCGATACTCTCCGCACCACGGATGACCCGGAAGCGCGAGCCCTCCTCGACACCGCCGCCGCGTACCGTGATTCGGCGCGCGCGGCGTTGGCCGCCGGCGACACGACTGTGGCGCGCGGGTACCGGCGCCTCGCGTTCCGGTCGGTGCTCGGAGCCGTGATCGAGATATTCCCCAACGCCCCCGAACGGACCGGCCTCGCCGTCGACAAGGCGATCGTCCGGATCGAGCAGTTCCTGGGCGGGCGCGACGCCCCACGCATTCGCGCCATCCTCGGCCACGTGAAGGACTTGCGCGCGTCCTCCGACTCGGCGTTCGCGGCCGGCGACAAGGTCACGGCCCTCGCGCTGAACCTGCGAGGTATGCAGATCCTGCATCGGCTGGTGGAGCATATCAGGGATGCGCACCGCGATCATGACGCGGTGGCGGATGGCGAGATGGAAGCGGTGAACTACTAGGCGCCTAGACGTCGAGACACCTGGGCGTAGAGGGGTCGGGACCAGCTGTCCCGGCCCCTTTTCACTTAGCCCTAGCCGGCGCCCGCACGTCCGAGGGCCGCCAGATGCTGATCTTCCGAGTCTCGGGCATCAGGAAGAGGCACAACAGGAACGCGACGGCGGGAACGGTGATCGGATAGATCAGCGCCCGACCGATGCTGTGGGTCGCCAGGTAGGCCGAAGTCGTGATGACCGGGACCAAACCGCCGCCCCAGCCATTGCCGATGTGATACGGTACCGACACCGAGGTGTAGCGGATGCGGGCCGGGAAGTACTCGGCGAGGAAGGCGCCGATGGGGCCGTACACCATCCCTACGTAGGCAACCATGATCGCGACGATCAGAATCGCCACCGGGTAGTTGATGGCCGCCGGGTTCACGGCCGTGCCGAGCGCCCTGTAGAGCGGGTAGTATGTGGCGGCCGCCAGGAAGAACCCCGCCAGGATGATCGGCTTGCGGCCGATCCGGTCGGAGAGCCAACCGAAAAAGATCAGAGACGGCGTGGCGATGAGCAGGGCGGCACCCGTGATGAGGGCGGGCGTTAAGACGTCTGGCTTCAGCATCTGCTGGATGAAGTACAGCGCCCAGAACTGGCCGCTGTACCACACGACGCCCTCACCAATCACGACGATGCTCGCGATCACGACGTATTTGAGGTTCTCACCCAGGAAGGCCTCACGCCACGGATTGACCGCCGTTTGTCCCTTGGCCTTGATGGCTTGGAAGATCGGCGTCTCCTGGAGCTGCAGTCGGATGTAGATGGCAATGGCAACCATCAAGAGCGACAGCAGGAATGGGATCCGCCACCCCCACGCATTGAACGCCTCGGCGCCGAGGAGCTCGCGCGTACCCACGATCACTGCCAGCGACAAGACGATGCCGAGAGTCGGCGAGGTCTGCAGCCAGCCGGTGTAGTAGCCGCGCTTTTCGTCGGGCGCGTGCTCGGCGACGTACGTAATCGCGCCGCCGTACTCACCGCCGAGACAGAGGCCCTGGATGAGCCGCAGCAGCAGCAGGAGGACGCCCGCCAGCGCGCCGATCTTGGCATAACTGGGCACGAGCCCGATGAGCGCCGTCGAGATGCCCATCCCGCTCAGGGTTACGAGGAAGGTGTACTTCCGGCCGATGAGGTCGCCGACCCGGCCGAACAGAAACGCGCCGAATGGCCGGATCAGGAACCCGGCGGTGAACGTCCCCACGGTCTTGATGAGCGCCGCGCCGGAGGTTCCCTCCGCGAAGAATTGCACCGCCAGGATCGTGGCGAGGCTGCCGAAGATGTAGAAGTCGTACCACTCGATCACGTTCCCGACCGCCGCGGCGATGACCACGCGGCGCAGGTCTTTCATGGACAGTTGGGGCGCGGTCATGGCCTCTATCCTAGCCACCGTTTCGCGTCCCCACCATATTCTCCTCCCCCCTGCAGGAGGTGATCCGTGCGTGTGTACAAGACACCGGAGATCCGCAATGTGGCGGTTCTCGGCCACGGCGCGAGCGGCAAGACCTCCCTGGTCGACGCCCTGGCGTTCGTGGCCGGCACGAGCAAGCGACACGGCGCCGTCAAGGACGGGACGGCCCTCACCGACTACACCGCCGACGAAATCGAACGCAAGTACTCGATCAACCTGGCCCTCGCCGTCGCCGAGTGGATGGACACGAAGGTCAACCTGATCGACACCCCGGGCTATCTCGACTTCACGGGCGATGCGCTGGCGGGTGTGTACGCCGCGGACTCCGCGGTCGTGGTGCTGGCGGGGACGGCGGGCGTGGAGGTCGGGACGGAGAAGGTGTGGGACTACTGCGAGCGGCGCGGACTGGCGCGGCTGTTCTTCGTCTCCCTGATGGACAAGGAGCACGCCGACTTCGAGCGCGTCTTCAATCAGATCAAAGAGCGGCTGACGCCGAAAGTGATCCCGGTGGAGATCCCGGTCGGCGAAGGGCCGGAGTTCCACGGGATCATCAATCTCTTCTCGAAGAAGTGCCACCTCTACAAGAAGGGCACGAAGGCCGGCGAGTACGACGAGGTCGACGTGCCGGCCGAGTACCAGGCACGCTTCGAGAAGTACTCCCAGGAGCTGATCGAGAGCATCGCCGCGACCGACGACACGTTGCTCGAGCGCTACTTGGGGGGCGAGGAGATCGGCCGGGATGAAGCGATTCGGGCGCTCAAGGTCGGCATGCAAAAGGGGGAGCTGTTCCCGCTGTTCTGCGGTGCCGCCGAGCTGACGTACGGGACGCGGGCGCTGCTCACCAAGATCGTCGAGTTGTGCCCGGCCCCCCAGGAGCGTGCGCCGATCGAAGCCCAGAAATGGGGAACCGCGGAGAAGGTGTTGCTCACCGCCGATGACGGGGGCCCGCTGGCGGCCCAGGTGTTCAAGACGGTCTCAGAGCCGCACGTGGGGGACGTGACGCTGTTCCGCATCTTCTCCGGCAAGGTGAAGAACGGTCAAGACGTCTGGAACGCGCCGCGCGAGTTATCCGAGAAGTTGAATCACCTGTGCGTCGCACTGGGGAAGGAGCGCATCGAAATCGGCGAGCTTCACGCCGGGGACATCGGGGCGGTGGCCAAGCTACGCGATACGCACACCAACGACACCCTATCCAGCAAAGACGTGGGGCTGGTCCTGCCCAAGATCCCCTTCCCCGAGCCGGTCATCACGCTGGCGGTCGAGGTGAAGCAACGCGGCGAAGAGGACAAGCTCTCGACGGGCCTGCACAAGCTGCACGAGGAAGACCCCACCTTCCATCACGAGTTCAACGCCGAATTGGGGCAGACGCTCATCCGCGGCCTGGGCGAGCGGCACCTCGAGATCGTGGTGGGACGACTGGCGCGGAAGTTCGGCGTGCACGCCCAGACCACGAAGCCGCGTATCGCCTACCGCGAGACCTTCCGCGGCAAGTCCGAGGGCCAGGGGAAGCACAAGAAGCAGACGGGAGGCCGCGGCCAGTACGGTGACTGCTGGATCCGGATCGCGCCGCTGCCGCGCGGCTCGGGCTTTGTGTTCGCGGACGAGATCGTGGGCGGCGTCATCCCGCGGCAGTACGTCCCCGCGGTCGAGCGGGGCGTGGTGGAGGCGGCGCAGAAGGGGCCGATCGCCGGATTCCCCGTCGTGGACTTCAAGGTCGAGGTGTACGACGGCTCCTATCACGACGTGGATTCGAACGAAATGTCGTTCAAGATGGCCGGGATCCAGGCCTTCCGGAACGTGAGCGCGAACTGCCGGCCGGTCCTGCTCGAGCCGATCATGGAAGTCGAAGTGTGGACCCCGGACGACTATCAGGGCGCGGTGATGGGGGATATCTCGTCGCGCCGCGGCCACATCCTCGGCACCGACAAAGACGGCCGCCTCACCAAGGTCAAAGCGCTCGTGCCCGAAGCGGAGCTGGACCGGTACGCGACGATGCTGCACTCGCTCACGCATGGTCGCGGCACCTACCGCATGAAGTTCCACGTCTATCAGGACGCTCCACCCGACGTCACGGCCAAGGTCACAGAGGGGCGGAAGAAGGAGCTGGAGGAAGCGAGGGCCTGAGATGCGGCGCCTCGCGAGGTGAACCCGCCGCACCTAGACGGGTACTTCCGTGCGACCCACGGTGAATTCCGGCTTACGCCGGGTGTTGCGGCACATCGCCGCCTTGGCCGAGGAGGAAGAGCACCGATGAGAGTGACCGTCCTTTGTATGACCCTGGTTGCCGCAGCAGCCTGCGTGCCGGTCGATCGCAAGCCGCCCGTGTCCGATCTCGGGGACTCGACCGTCGACACCGCGGCGCCCGCACCGGCCGCCCCCGCCGCCCCCGCCGCCCCCGTGGCTGTGGGCGGCACCAAGGTGCTCACGGTGGCCGGGTTCTCGACCCCCGAATCGGTGCTGCACGATTCGACGCAGGACATCTACTTCGTCTCGAACATCAACGGTTCCCCGACCGCGAAGGACAACAACGGGTTCATCAGTCGCATGCGGCCCGATGGGGCGATCGAGAACCTCAAGTTCATCGAGGGTGGTCGCGCGGGAGTGACCCTCAATGCCCCAAAGGGCCTGGCCCTGCTCGGCGACACCCTGTGGGTGGCCGACATCGACGTCGTGCGCGCCTTCAACTCGCGGACCGGCGCGCTCCTGGACAGCGTCAAGCTCGACAGCGCCGTCTTCCTGAACGACGTCGCGATCACCCCGACCGGCGCGATCTACATCACCGATACCGGCATCCGGTTCGACGACGTGGGGAACGTGCTGCACCCCGGACCCGATCGCGTTTTCCGCATCGGTCTCGACCGCAAGGTGACGGTCGCCGCGCGTGGCGACAGCCTCGGCTGGCCCAACGGAATCACCGTGGACCAAGCGGGCAAACGGTTCATCATCGTATCGTTTGGGGGAGCCAAGTCGGTCCTCTCGTGGAAGCCGGGGGACCGGGTGCCTCACACTATCGCCAAGGGCGCGGGCGGGTTCGACGGCGTCGAGGTGGCCGGTTCGCGGATCCTCGTGTCGAGCTGGGCCGATTCGACGGTATCCGCATACGAGACCGGCCAGGAAGTGAAAGTGATCACCGGCGTGCCGAGCGCGGCCGACATCGGCTATGACGCGAAGCGCAACCGCGTGTTGGTCCCAATTCTCAGCGGGAACCGCGTCGAGGTGTGGCAGCTCAAGTAGGGCACATGCGCAACGCCGTTCGCATCACGTGCCTCGCGCTCGTGACCCTGAGCGCTGCCTGCGGGCGCGAGTCGTTGATCACGACGCGGCTCGTGGATGGCAAGGCGTCCCCCGCCACAAACGGGTGGCCTCTATTCCTGGTCGAGGTGCACCACAACTCCCTCGCCCCCTTGCAGGGGATGGACCGCTGGTGGAGGCGCTTCGAGCGGGTCGACACGGTCCCTTACGTCCGGTCGCTCGGCGCCGTCGCCGTACTCGGCGACTCAATAGTGATCGGCGTCGGCGGGTTCTCGAACACCGCATTTCAGTACGACGTGCGGACCAAGACGCTCACGCGCTCCCCGCAGCCCGCCTGGCTCGACACGGCCGCCTACACGCCCCCGGCCGCCCTCGCCCCACAGGGGCAATACATTGCGTACCTGGCGACTGAGCCGGATGGAACGACGCGTCTGGCCGTGCGATCGTGGCCCGACGGCCGAGTGGCCGCACAAAGTCCCCCCGTTCACCTTCGAGCGAATTTCGGTCCGCACCAGGGTGGCGCGATTTGGTGGCAGAACGCCAACAGCTTCTTCGCGCGTTTTCCGGTCAGTGATTCGGGGCCGTCCTGGGCCAGCGTGAATGGACGAGTGGTGTCGAGCGGCGTCGAGCTTGACTGGAAGATCTATCCAGACCTTACCCCCGAGCTGTTCTCCGAACCGGGTCGGCCCGTCGAGCGGACCGACTCCGCGGCAGAGGCCCAACCCTGGGAGCAAGCCGAGCGTGCAATCGTTCAGCTGCCCCTCTCCGCGTTCCCCGAGCTGCCGGCGGCTTTCGTGCGCGAGCTAGCCGGGTGCACGGTTCCCCAGACCTACGCCACGACTCGACCCCACAACGTGATCCATGGCACGTTTGCATCGTCCCAACAGCTCGACTGGGCCGTGCTCTGTTCGCGCGGTAATGAGTCGGTCATTCGGATCTGGTGGGGCGGTCCTGTGCAATGCCCTCGCGAGCTCGCGCCCGCCAAGAGCCGGTCTTACCTGCAAGGCATCGGCGGCGGGAAGATTGGCTTCTCACGCGTGATCGGCACGACCGATTTCTATCAGAACTTCGAAGGGGAGACCAGCACCATCAAGCTTGAGCACGACGCCATCGAGAACGCGTTCGTGGAGAAAGGGTCGACCATCTTCATGTGCCGCAACGGCAAATGGATCAGCCTTTCAGGAGCCGACTGATCGAGCCATGAGTTGCGGCAGCGCCGGGTCGTCCGCCGGACAGGCGAGGTAGTTCGGCCCGATGAAGTCCTCGTCCCCGAGATCGTACGCCCGGAAGTCCACGAAATCCGGGAAGATCTTGCCCACGACGTATCCGTGGCGGCGGAACAGCTCGTAGAAGTCGTGCAGCAGGAACTTGGTAAGGATGTTCACGCGGCCGTACTCGAATTGCACGAAGCGCACGCGGCGCGCGCCCAATGATTCCGCCAGACCCGCCAGCACCAGGTGCTCCGCGCCCTCCACATCCATCTTGAGCAGATCCACGCGGTCGATCCCCTGCTCGCGTACGAACCCGTCCCCCCTCCTGACCGCGCAATCGATTAACTGTTCCGTGCCGCTTTGCGGGTACTCCGTGAAGGTCGCGTGCGTGCTGGCCGCGGGATCGAAGTGCATACGCAGCGCGCCATCGCGATCGGCGAGCCCCAGGTTGAAGCAGCGGATGCGGGCGTGATCGCCCACGCGCTCGCGCAGGCGCGCGAAGGTCGCGGGCATGATCTCGAGCGCCCAGACAGTGGCATCGGGCAGCAGCTCGGCGGCGAGCATCGACCAATCTCCGACGTTCGCACCCACGTCGAGCACCGAGCGGATGCGCTCCTCGCGCAGCTGCGCGAGCACCCAGCGCTCTCCGTTCTTGTGGGGCTTGTAGCTCGCGTTGCCGAACCATTTGAGATACTGCTTCGCAAGCTTGGCGATCGTCCGGAAGAACACGTTGCGGCGCACCCACGCGGTGGGGCGCCGCATTAGACGAGGCTCGGCTGCTGTTGGGTGAGGCAGTGCAACGTGCCGAGCCCCCACACCAGATCTACCGCGCTGACCCCCACCACCGGTCGGTCCGAAAAGCACTCGCCGAGGATGCCGAGCGCCACGCGGTCCTGCGGATCGTTGAAGGTGGGGACGAGCACGGCGGCGTTGGCGACGTAGAAGTTGGCGTAGCTGGCCGGCAGCCGCACGCCGTCGAACACGAGCGGCGCCGGCATCGGTAGGTCGACGACCTCGAGTTTCGATCCGTCCTCGGCGCGCATCCCCTGCAACCGTTCCCGGTTCTCGGCGAGCGCGATGTGGTTGGCGTCGCGCGGGGTGTCTTCCGTGCACAGCACTACGGTGCGCGGCCCGACGAAGCGGCACAGGTCGTCCACGTGTCCGTGCGTGTCGTCCCCCGCGATCCCCTGGCCAAGCCAGAGGACGTTGGTCACTCCGAGGGAATCACGGAGCACCTTTTCGATCTCCGCGCGGTGCAGCTGCGGATTCCGCGCCTGCACGGTCGGATGCAGCAAGCATTCCTCCGTGGTGAGCAGTGAGCCGCGCCCGTTCACGTCGATGCTGCCGCCCTCCAGAATGATCCTGGACTCGAACCTGCGCATCTTGAGCCGTTTGGCCGCCAGGTCCGGGATCTTGTCGTCCTTCTTCCAGTCGGGGTACTTCGCCCACGCATTGAAGTGAAATCGGGCGATGGCGACTTCGGGTGGGTGATCGCTCCGCACGAAGATCGGACCGAAATCCCGCGTCCAGCCCCGGTTGGTGGGGAAGCGGAAGAACTCGACGCGGCTGAGGTCCACGCCGCACTTGATGAGCACCCGGCGCGCCTGCGCTTCGTGCGATGCGGAGTTCACGAGGATCCGGACGATCTCGCCAGGCGCGAGCTTGCGCACGATCTCGCCGTACACCCACGGGATCGGGGCGAACTTGCCCGGCCAATCGCTCTTGTTGTGGGGCCAGCCGATCCAGGTCGCCGCGTGCGGCTCCCACTCGGCGGGCATGCGAAAGCCCTCAGCCATCAGGCTTTGGATCTAGGAATCGGCTCCCGATCCCGGCATATGCGTCGACGCGGCGGTCCCGGAGGAACGGCCAGTTACGGCGCACCTCCTCCACACGCCCGAGGTCCACCTCGGCGATGACCAGCGCTTCCTTGTCGGCGGGTGCCTCCGCAACCACGATCCCAAAAGGGTCCGCGAGGAAGGAGTGGCCCCAGAACTCAATCCCCGCTCCTTGCCCATCGAGCTTCTCGAGACCCACGCGGTTCACCGCCGCCACCCAGCAGCCGTTCGCGATCGCGTGGCTGCGCTGGATCGTGCGCCAGGCGTCCAGCTGCGCGGCGCCGTACTGCGCCTTTTCGCCCGGATGCCACCCGATCGCCGTGGGATAGAACAGGATGTTGGCGCCCTGGAGCGCGGTGAGGCGCGCACCCTCGGGATACCACTGGTCCCAGCAGACGAGCGTCCCGATGGTGCCGACGCGCGTGTCGAAGGCGCGGAAGCCGAGGTCGCCGGGCGTGAAGTAGAACTTCTCGTAGTAGGCCGGGTCGTCGGGGATGTGCATCTTGCGGTAGATCCCCTTCAACGTGCCGTCGGCCTCGATGACGGCCGCGGTGTTGTGGTACAGCCCCGCGGCGCGGCGCTCGAACAGCGACGCGATAAGCACGACGCCCAACTCGTTCGCCAGTTTCCCGAGCGCCTCGGTTGTCGGGCCGGGAACCGGTTCGGCCAGGTCGAACAGCGCGTGGTCCTCACGCTGACCGATGTAGAGAGTGCGGAACAGCTCGGGGAGGCAGACGAGCGCGGTGCCTTGCCGCGCGGCGGCCTTCACCTGGGCGATTGCCTTCGCAAGATTGGCCGCCGGGTCGGCCGTCATGCTCATTTGCACGAGGCCGACCTTGAACACACCCGTCGTCATGCGAAGAACAATAGACCGCGCAGCCCTTCGGTGCTACATCAGAATGCCCCGCATCAAACGCCCGGCGCCGGCGCAGCCGCCGGCTGCGCCGTGAACGACTGGACGACCACGCTGCCGCCGAGCGAGCCGCCGGAGCCCGGGAAGCTGCCGAGCTCCGACCCGAAGTACGCCTCCTCGCCGTGCTGGCTCAGGTCGAGTCCCGCGCTCTCCTCGGGCACGTCGGCCCGCACGCCGATCGTGACCTCAACGAGCTTGAGAATCCCGAGCGTGCCGAGGGCGGCGAAGGCAACGGTGGCCAGGACGGCAATGAGG